>ERZ1034495.146-NODE-146-length-6566-cov-8.426970_pt1 | contig 6566 bp, 7 predicted proteins | sample MGYA00520645_ERZ1034495 | MGnify/ENA primary metagenome ERZ1034495 (study PRJEB33760, sample SAMEA4777689) | hypersaline lake metagenome | biome: hypersaline environment; feature: brines | place: Spain | collected 2014-08 | depth 0 m ... | reverse complement strand
ACTCCCAGCAGTCCCAGCAGTCCCACTCTCCCCGCCACAGTCCGTGAACCCCACATGGATTCTCACCGTACCGGGGTTTGGTGGAGCTGCAAACCTGCAATCTCCACCATTCACACTCACACTCACGCTCACGCTCAGGATTCCTCCGCGTTTAGTAGTTCACAGAAGAAGTGGGTGCTTGAGTAGACATGCATCAGTCAGAATAGTTCTCTCGCATCGAATGAGTGAATCAGTTCACCCAGAAGTTTGTTGAATCACTATACGCGGAGGAGGATGTCAATCCCGCTATTGCGGCTACTTCGATAAGAACCCAATTCAGTAACTACTGCTCAGCGCAGGGAGAGCGTCACCCCGTTAATTAGTCGAGTCATCATTGGTGGTGAGTTCACTCGCAGCCATCGAGAGTTCTTCAGGCGTATTCACATTTCTGAATGTCCGCTGTGTTGTGTGTGTATCGATTGTTGATTTCGATATCGTAAGCACATCGAGATACTCAAATGGGGCAATAAGCTGTCGTGCATCATTATCGAGCGCACGGCGACATGCAGCATACATAGGATTCGTCGTGTATACTGCATGCGTCGGCTGATACCATTCATTTAGACGTGGCACAACAGCATCAGCGTATCCTTCGGTAATGCGCTCAAACAAATATTCAACAAAATCAGGGTCAATAAATGGCATATCACAACCAACGGCGATTGTATATGTTGCATCTGTTATCTCAAGTCCACGAGCTAATCCTGCCATTGGACCGCGATCTGGAGTCTGATCAATTGCGAATTGTAACTCAACATCACTCTTAGCTAGTGCTGCGGTAATCGAATCACGTTGTGACTGACGACAATTGATGACAATTTCATCAACGACCCCTGCGATTCGATCAACAACTCGTTTAATCAGTGGCGTCCCAGCAAGCGTCACGACTGCTTTGTCTCGATTTCCAAAGCGTGTCGATCGACCACCAGCAAGAACGACACCTCCACGCATACGGTGATAGTATAATCCAGGAGTAAAGAGCACATCGTTGCAAGATATTCAAACACTTGGCATTTCTCCCCCTGAGGGGCGAGGTTTTTCGCCTGCTCATCGGAATGATTTGTATGAACCCTTTTAATCGAGTCACACAGATTTGAGGAGAATCCCTGCGGCTTAGTAGTCCACAGAAGAAGTGGGTGCTTAACTAGACATGCATCGGTCAGAGTGGTTCTCTCGAATCGAATTAGTGAATTAGTTCACCCAGGAGTTTGTTAAATCACTAAGCCGCAGGATGAATCCGACACCTCGGAGTCAACTCACGTTCAACAGCTATCCCGAGATTATTAATCCATACATTGAATCGGCAGACAGTCAAAATCTGACATGGGAATCATAATGATTAGTGCAAGTCTTCATCGCCGTGATTATTGGTGTCGGTAATGTGAGCCGCTGAACCCGCGTCATTCGACACCGTCGGCGAAACTATTCGAACTAATCACTATCAGGCGAGAACAGAGTGATTCTGCCTCGTCCGAAGATGGCGGTCTCCCCGCCACAAGCGATCAAACAGTAATCCGAACTAGTCAATAACCGACGAATCCTCACAGGATTCGCAGGATTCGACCGGAGTTGACTGGAACTGACCGTTGTAAGCAGACTCAAAGTAACTCCAAGTCCGTTGACGCCCACTCAACCCTCGTCGGGCACAAATAACCACGAAGGGTCGAACGGAGTCGAGGATAGCAGTACCGGGGACTTGGTACTCCCAATAGTCCCACCCGCTACAGACCGCAAGCAACATTACGGATTCTCACCGTTTGGATGCTTAGTGGGACAGCAATCTTGAAATCTCCATCACTCACGCTCAGGATTCCTTCGCATTAATAGTACTCCGTGCAACATTTTGAATCACAGGTCCTACGCAATGGTATCAGCAGCTACTCTATGACAAGATTTTGGATTGAATTCCTCAATAAGTTTTCAGGAGCACCACACGCGGAGGAGGATGTCAACTGCAATGGACTCCATTTATTTGGCGAATATAAGATTAATAATAGTCATAGTACATCAAGTACGACAATCGAGAGATATAATTGTCCAGCGCCAGCGGTGACAAGGAGACCTGCTGCTATTTGTTCAATCCGCCCTGTATAATGCCCGAGTCTCTGCCAGGCAGTCAGACCAGACTCTGCAAGGAGTGTCACGCCAATAAGTGGAAGTGCAACCCCGGCAGCATAGGTGAAAAGGACGGCTGCCGCATTTGTCGGCGAGAGTGAAACTGCCTGCGTAACCACGCCAAGGAATAAGGGAATGACACATCCAGCGGCTGCAACCGCATAGACTGCACCAAAGATACCGAATCCAACTAATGAGTCCGGTCGACGCGTAAGTGGAATTGTTGTTGGCGTCCATTCAACCCATAACAATACTCCAAATATAATCAGTGCAACTCCAATAACCGGTTCGAATAGAGGTAATATTGTGGTGAGACGACGACCAATGATTGCTGTGAGCCCTGCGACAACTCCGAGCATCACAACTGCCCCACTCGCGGCTGTGACCCCTGAAAGCAATCCCGATGGTGTCTTAGGTTGATTAAAATAATAGCCAATATAGCCCGGCAGTAATGGAAATGCACAGGGTGCAAAAAATGTTGCAACCCCGGCACCTGCGGCAAATGCGAGTATACTAACAACTTTTGTCTTGAATCCAAAGAGTGCAATCTGCTCGATTATACTTAGAAATGATATACTCATTGTCTCCACAATTCAATAAAAGCCATGCAGATGGTTCGATACATTATGCATGTATACATACAACAGGATTCATGCGCTTGTGACAGATTGAATCATCAAAACGGCTGTATCGATAGGGTTGTAATTATACTCACTCGTTCTCGTTCTCATTCTCACTCTTACCCTCACTTTTAGATAAGACAGCATCTAGCTCATGTTGGAGCGTCGATGCTGATGTCATACCGGTATCTTCCCATCGTATTTCTCCCGTTGTATCAGTAATAGCAAGATATGGAAGTCCCTGTGCGCCAAGGATATTCATCAATTTGCTTTTGGGGTCAAGACCAACACTCCACCTTCCATCATGCTCATTCCACCACGATCTTATATCTGCACGGGTGAGCGTTCCACCAATCCGCTCGTTTGTGACCGAAATAAATCCGACCTGATCGTTATATTTGCTATAGACTGTTGAGAGTGCGTCCATCTGCGCCTGACATGGTGTGCACCATGTTGCGAATAAATCGATCACTGTCGGCATCCCCGCAGTTGGAACCCGTACTGTTCTCTCTGTAGACCCCTCAACGCCTAATGTCGATAGCTGAATCGGAAATGTCGTCTTCGAATTAACTGCCTCACTGGATTCGCTCGTGGTGTCTGATTGTGTCTCAGTTGGATTCAGGGTCGGGATTCCACGCTGTAGTATCATCACACTTCCACCGGTAAGCACAATCCCACCAGTAGCTTTGAGAACCGCACGCCGCTTCATTGCTCTCGGAGTGGTTTGAGGTCGGTGATCATTTGGCTGATATCTGGCGCCTGTGTTCGATAGGCACGCTCAATATACCCATCAGCATTAATTAAATATGTGAGTGCAGAGTGAGCGAACATGTACATATCCATGTCATCTGGATGTGTTCGCTCGAAGGTAACCCCGAATTCCTCCTCAACGACAGCTTTTGCTCGTTCGGGCGATGCTGGGCGGAGGAACTGCCAATTATCATTATCCACTGCAATATTCATCGTTTTGCTATATTCACGAAGTCGTGCGGCGTCATCACGCTGTGGGTCGAATGTCGTCGGAAGGAACGTTACTTGATCAGCATAGTCATTTTCAATTGCGTCTGCCTGGATGTTACGTACTGTTTGGATTAACACTGGACAGACAGTCTGACAGTGACTATAAAAGAATGTTACAATCGACGGTGTCTCAATATCTCTGATTGTTACCGTCTGAGACCCGATTGAACTAGGAAGTGTTACGTCTGGAACACGCTGCCCCCATGCTGGATATGGCAACTCTTCGCTTGTGTACTCACGCTCAGGTTCGGCGAGAATGACATTCGGATTACCATCACGAAAGCTCAGTGTTGACCCAAGACATCCAGCTGTTGCGAAAGCCCCTGCGCCGGCAATAGCGTGAAGATAATTCCGCCTATCCATACAGATAATATTGTTCTATCAGAGAAATAAACATCCTGGTTGGCGTATTATCCAAATCTGAGGGCAAGACCCCCTCCTCAAGAAGTGAGTGAAACGAACGAGTAGCGAGGGGATACACCTGACAGACTAGAATAACTAACATCTAAGCTATCAAATAAGTTATTATTTAACGTAGAACTAATTCAAACCAGCAGCACAGACGGAAACACGATCCGTTCTTGTCGTTTCGCCACTGTTCAGACAGGTATGTTCAACCTCTCAAACAAAATGCTTGAGAAAGAGAGTTTAGAGCGGACCATGGGCGCCCCACAACGAATAATTCTCTCTGCTTGTGAATCTGATTAGACCCTGAAGGAAACTTCGCTGGAAGCCCCGTCCTCACCGAAGCCGTCTCTGACGGCTGAGTAGGTCGAGGCCGTTCACTGCAGACCGATGTGATTCTAGATGCACCTTCTATAACCACAAATTGTTTACAATATAATGAATTCTACGCATAAACAAGGTGAGTGCCTCGAGGCTTTGATATGACCCCCGAAGTGATTCATCAAATAGATAAGTAAATAATCATATATTATTGCCAATAATGAATTATTTTATATGATTGTTATTTGAATGGTTATACTGGATGTACAGTCAAATATTGTATCCGACAGACGGGAGCGAGAACGCTGAGGCAGCATTCGATCATCTTGAGAGTATTGCACTCAATCATGATGCAACTGTGCATGTATTGTTCATCGTCGATCCCGGGCATGTTGGATCAGGTATGATCGCAGAGTTATCGCCAGATAATATCTCCGGGATGACCGGTGAATCATCGACAGGGAAACAATCAGGAATGCGTGGATCACCGGAGATTCCTGAGGAAACGCGTCGGTCACTCTTTGAGTACGGTGAGACAGTTGTTGATGATGTTGCAGACGATCTTGGTGAGGTTGGGACCCGAACGGAGGTTCAGGTCGGTGCTGATGTCTATCAGAAAATACTTGATTACGCTGATGATCATCATATTGACTTGATTACGATGGGGACACACGGGCGACGCGGTGTTGATCATTATCTCCTTGGAAGTGTTGCGGAAAAGGTCGTTCGTCTCTCAGATGCACCTGTCTTGACGATTCGTCATTCAGAATGATCTATATCGATCATGAAATGAGTATGTGTCATACTAATGACGTCTAATAGCCATGTACCTCACACACCCACAGTGTGAGTGAGACGCTGCGTATTTCTCAATGTGATATTTTTATATCGAAATGGAGGCGCTTGATATCTGTCGGTAGCTTGCCACAGTCAAACTCAATGTCAGCTTTAGCTTATCTCTCGTATGGCACTTATTAGCAGTGACAGCTGATTGTGGCGATTACCCATTCCTAATCATCATGGAAATTTCCAGGAAAGTCTTTTTCGCCGACCTCAATTGGAACATCAAGCCAATTTTCCGCAGGGACAAGCGGGCACTCATATGCTGGATTGTACGCACATGTTGGATTATACGCACGATTTAGATCGAGTGTCCATGTCCCATCGTCATTGTGGTCTTCTGTTGGCTCAAGATCAATATATCGTCCTGCACCGTATGTTTCGGATCCACTTGTTGCATCGCGGAATGGAACCCATAGTCGATCACTGCCATCCGTTGGTTCATATGCCGCGATTGAGACTGGAGTCGTCTCAACTGTGATATCAAAGGTCCCAACGCGGCGGTATGTTTGCTCTCCATCAGCAGTTGTCTCGACGGTAATAGTTTCTGGGTCATCATCACGCGTGAGTGGAACGGTAAATCGATACTCTGGATCGATTGAATAATACGCTAAGCCAGGAAATGACTCGCCTCTAAACTCCGGGGGCACCGGTGACCGATCGCTACTACGAAAATATCGTTCTTTGTTCGTTCGACTCTCGTTTATCTCTGCTTGCCAGTCATCAGGTGTCGTGCTCATATGATATCTCCCTCTTGATTAATATTGTAGATTATATGCAATAACCCTTCTGTGGTTTCCCAGGTCAACCGCATTTGAGTGAGAAATAGAGTCTTATAAGCATGAAAGTCATCAGCACAATGATTAGCATATCGTACTCAATATTATTCAGTTATAGCTAATACAGGCGCAATACCACGGTCTTCAGACCGGGGATTTCCGAACGGTCGCAACATGACGTATATATAACTGTCGGCGCACTGGCTCTGACCCTAGTGTAGCCGAGTACCCGAAAGGTGGCGATTCAAAGGTGGCGATTCAAGTGTGAGTGTCCGCCCACACTGGAAGCAGGGTGTGCTCCACGTGGGAGACAAACAATAAGGACCGGGCGAGCGTTAAGCTAAGTAACTCCGAGTTTGGTGAACCCGAGTGCCGACCACCGCTCCTGTGGGGAAACTAACACACGAACGCGTTTTCGGCTGAGGAT
>ERZ1034495.139-NODE-139-length-7100-cov-9.219730_pt1 | contig 7100 bp, 7 predicted proteins | sample MGYA00520645_ERZ1034495 | MGnify/ENA primary metagenome ERZ1034495 (study PRJEB33760, sample SAMEA4777689) | hypersaline lake metagenome | biome: hypersaline environment; feature: brines | place: Spain | collected 2014-08 | depth 0 m ... | reverse complement strand
GTGCTCGTGAGCGATACGAAAGCTGAACAGGCTATTGAGGACGTGCTCACGGCTGTCGGTGTCGGGGATATCATAACGGGCATAAAATGACACGGGATTTTATTGATAATCTCGTTGCCAATCAGTTCGGGTGAGACGTCAGGATATCTGGCTTGAAATGGCTAACACTGTCCGGTATAGTGTAGTATGCCTAAACCACTGGAGTGGATATGGACTAATTATATCACATGTGCGCAGTGCAGTGCTTGCCTTCCATACTAAAACAAATGTCAAGTCATCGTAACTGAACAATGAATTCTCACACTGGTGAACATGAGTTCGCTAGAATAATTCACCGATATATCAAAATGACTGATCTGGTAAAGAAAAGAGCAAGCACACGAACATCATGATAAATAAAAACACCGAGGTTCTCGACTGCGACCGACAATCATTAAACGTCAGACCTTACTATGATGAATAGAGGTGGGATGGCGGAGTGGACTAACGCGCCTGCCTTGAGAGCAGGTGGCCATATGGCCTCCTGGGTTCAAATCCCAGTCCCACCGCATGCGCTTCTTCTCGATGGTATCTGATACACAACAGAGTCTGATGTTGTCTTGATCAGCGGTGCTGCTCATCAATTTTAATATACTGACTAAATCCTCGTGGACACGATCATAAGCATAATAAAAAGTTGGATTATCATCAGATCACGACGCTACAAACACCGAATATTCGACGTTAAACTGTCTCTAGTCTCAAACGTCGCTAATCAGCATCCGCAGCGACTGGTGTATCGCGATTGAGTTTGTCTCGACGGCTTTCATTGAGCGCATCACAGACACCACCCTGTCCAGTCATATTCGTCTGTGCAAGCCTTCCTCGTCGATGGACGAGTTCAAAGTTCTCAACGGAGACCGGTTCGCCCTCAGGTGTGCGAAACAACGTGTCATTCTCTGTCGTAATATATTCGACTGTTCGCGCCTTCCGGAGATACCGATCAAGCGGACGCGCTGGAACTGTCACTGCAAATGATTCCGCTTCAAGATATACTGCCGCAAATGCATCCTCAGAGCGGCGATCATCACCAGTGTGAATATCGATATCTGCTGGTGTTAATCCACATATCTGTGCCGGTGTGATATCAGCCTCAAGCAGTGATTCGACTGCTTCATACTGGCGTGAGAGACGCGCCTTGTCATCAAGCGTTGCGCGGACAGAGGCGACCTCACCATCGGCGTCTGGGAATGATGCATCGAATGACTGTCGGGCGTTCACGCCCTCATTGATTTCATCTTGATGCATATGCTCACGAAGGCGGATGACTGCCCGATTCACACCAGCGATTGATTCAATCTCATCGCGAGCGTCAACCGACATCATCCACGCAAACGCAGGCGAACACCACGCCGTTGGGAGTGTGAATGCAAGCGTGACAACCCCATACTCATCACTAATTTCGATATGATCGACATACCCGAGTTCGACGATTGACTCATCAAGCTCGGGGTCACTAACGCGGTCAAGCCGTGCCCGGACGGTATCACGTGTTGTCATTCGCGTTAGTCATCCGCTGGGGCAGCTGCGTCGTATGTGTCACCAAGACCGAATTCTTGGCTAATAGCGTCGGTACTGAGCTGTTTCTTTCGCTCTTCAATATCGATATCATACAATTCGGCGATATTCTCACCCATGAGCTTCTTTTTCGCCTCAAGATCAAACTCAACACCGTACTCCTCGACCTGCTCATCGCTAAGCTCGGTTTCCATCACTGCCTCAATGAGCCAGTCAGGATCCCAAATACCATAATCCGAGCCGAAAGTCAATCGATCCTCACCAAGCCAGAATAGTAATTCAGCCATGATTTCTGAGAACCGCTTTGGACGACCGAGTGCCATTGGAGCTGCAACCGCAATCCCACCATAGACGTTTGGTTCCTGGGTTGCAATCCAACAGAAGTCATCAAGCCGTGGAAGACCAACGTGCTCAACAATGAAATTCAGCTCTGGGAATGATGATGCCGCTTCATCAACATCGCCTACATCGAATGCGTCCTTGTTGAGCGGTCGGATTGTCGGTCCTTTGTGTGGGTGGATATTCTTCACACCGAGGTCAGCGCATTTCTCTAAGAATTCAAAAGCATCGTCGCTGTCAAGCCGCCATCCCTTAGAGTCACCTTTCCACTCCGCGGTGTAGACCTTTGCACCCATGATGTCATACTCTTCTTTTTGTCGCTCAAGTTCTTTGAGCCCTTCTTCGCCATCGCGTGGGTCCCAGCGACCATTGAGCACGAACCGATCAGGATGATCCTGATAGAGTGTCTGTCCGAGATCATCGACGGTATTGAATCCCTCTTTATAGAAATCTCGGAGGTGTGTCGGCTGATAAACACCGACGTCGACATGATTATTGAATAGATCCTCTTTGACATCCTCGGGAGTAAACTTCCGATATTCCTCCATGTCGCGCTGTCGGTCATCAGGCGTGAACCCAGTGTGATAATCATGGAAGCACTGAATGAACTGCTCGCCACCTTTGTGTTTGATATTCTCCTCCGTCGCATCCCACATGTGAACGTGTCCGTCGATGACAAACACATCCTCACCCTTGTATTGGTACATGTACCCATGTCTGAGGATAGTATGCATAAATAATTAACATATTTTTTCATTTGACTCGTATTAGAAAAGAAAAAATATAATAATAACAATGATAATTCTCAAAGGATATCGGTATATAACATCTCTTCTTATCTATGAGAGTATGAACTTGTATTTCAGAAAACGTATACTTCTGTGTCTGCTTGACACTCAAATCTACCCACTTACTCACCCTGCAGGTGTCTGTTTATGAATCTCGGATCATTAATTCACACTCTGATCGATCCTCTCATTTGTGGAGTATACCCCACCAATCAACACTACTTCTAGACTGACTCATCTATCGTGGCATAGAGCCGGCAAAGGATGGGCGAAGGAGTATCGATATTGCTGATGCATATATAGCCCCATCATTCCGTAACGGCTTTGTCATAGAGTGCAAACGCGAGTATATGGAGTGGCCACATGATCCCGATGGAGAGCAGGGCTCAGAAGGGCGTCGAAAGTATGGGCATGCTGTGATTGCAAAGAAAGTAAACGAAGACGAGGACTTCCCGCTTGATTGCGACGCATTCGTCAGCGAATACGGCGACCACCCAGTTCGTATTGATAATGAGACCGTTATTTCGGTTGCTGACGTGTTCGAACACGTTGAGGAAGCAGAGTTCGCGGACTTTATTGAATTTCATCAAGCACTCGGACGTGCGATGCGCCAGGGTGACCTTTGGTCGTATGAGGGTGCAGAGGAATTTGTTGGGACCGAAAGCGAGGCTTGAGATCGTCTGCTTCTCTAAATCTATCTTTGCCGGTCGTCACTGTTCTGATCTCACAGCTCAGAGTCATCCCGTATAGACGTAATTGATGGATACCGTCGTGTGCGATGAATAATCAAATCGATTGCTCAGCGGAATCCCAACAGAGTCACCAAAGACACTTGTGCTGTGTATTTCCCAGTAATTGGTTGAATTGTAATTGGTGAATCACCACAGATCGAATTATGTGTGGCGTCCGTGAGCACCGATGTTTATGACTTAATCTCACCCGAGAGCATCTGTCTTATGACGTTTGAACATACAGGCTTTGAGAGACAGAGAGGTTGGGAAGACACCACACTTCCCGGGACTTACTTACCCGACATTCATTCATATGTATTACCTGACCCGCTGTACAGACGGTCGAGGCGACTGCCCTGGGGCTTGACCCCGGGTGCGTTCACCCTGTCTCAAAATGAGGAAGATTCGGATAACGATGATGAGCAACGAGTGTTTACCTCTACAGACGACATGTGAGTGCACACAGCGGTTTTCCTGAGTTATTCTGACGAGTATGCTTAGAGATCCGACAGAGACACAGCGGTTTTCCTGAGTTATCTCGATGAGTATGCTTGGAGATCCGACAGAGACACAGCGGTTTTCCCGAGTTATCTCGATGAGTATACCTGAACGTCCGGAAGAGACACAGCGATTTTCCTGAGTTATCTCGATGAGTATACCTTGAGGTCCGACACAGACACAGCGGTTTTCCCGAGTTATTCCGACGATTATCTCTGTGTATCTGACAGAGACACAGCAGTTTTGCTAGCTTACCCCACGTGTGCTGATTTGTTTCCACTCAAGCCCATTTGGTTCAATTGCCTCCTTGATTTTCGAGGGATCAATATCATCGCTAAACTCGTGCTCGCTCCACTGTCCGCCAGCAGCAGATGCGTTACGGTCAGTCGTATTCACAATTCTCGTTTGCCTGTCGTACGTGTTCCTTTTGAATTCTGCTTTGTGAGAGGTGACTACAATCAGTCAATCAAAAGTGTATGCCAACCTGATAGAACTCAACAAAACTTGTGTGAGAGATATATCTCTAAATTGCTTCAATCTGAACCACCTTCCAATCAGAACATATAATGGAACTGAAATAAACTCGACACTCTGTCGAAGTTTTCAGGCTGGATGCGGAGCGTGTATGCAGCACGTCACGAGCCGAGAATTGAGACTCTCTGATTCGGTCAATGTAGACAGTGAAGTGACCATTCCATTTATCTAAATGTAAGCGCGTATTTTAATCTAATATAGATGTCTCAGCAGGAGACCCGCATTGTGCGGGACATACTCGACGAACCGCACATTAATGGGCGACGTATTCCAGTTCTGACTATCGCCGAGAGAGTCGAAGGTCGTGGACTCAAACCACAAACCGTCGCGGACCGGCACGATCTTACTGTCTCGGAGGTGTACGCTGCGTTGTTATACTACCACGACCATCCCCGAGAGTTCGAGAACCTGCGGCAAGAACGGGAGCAAATCATGGCTGACGTAGAGGACGAGATTACCCGACCCGAGGGCATCATTCCGGACTTCACCCCACCGAAAGAGGAGTAGATGCAATGGGCATTTTCATCGACGTAAACCTCGAAGTATGCATTGCTGACATTCTTCAAAAAGAGGTCTATCGGAGTGAGTACCTCGATTATGCACTATTTCTTATATAAACTAAGATGAGTATAACCGATCCACGTCCAGTCATCGAGCAGTCGGATACGTCATTAGTGTGTGTTCAGCACATTCCAAACTCGGTATATCTATAGCACACACAACTCCAATAAACAATTCACATATATAAGAGCAATAGATCCAATTACCGCTCCGTTGATACATACTGACAACGGGCACTTTTATATTCACGACTGACAATTCACGAGATATGGCACGAGATATTGAACGTCGAGCATTCTTGAAACGCGCTGGAGCAGCCGGAGTATTGGGAACTGTTGGTCTCTCAGGTTGTGTCGGCGGCGGAGGAGAAGGCGGTGAAGGTGAGAGTGGTGGCTCTGACTCAACAGAAACTGAAAGTGGTGGATCCACTGAAATGTCTTCCGGATCAAGCGGTCCAGAGGGCGTCGTCGTGATTGGCTATCCAGAAAGTGGAATTCAACTCTTCCGTGATTATTACAGCCAATCTGATGGGAGTGAAGAGATTCTCGTTCCGGACGGGCTTCGTGATGGTGCAATGCCCGGACAGGTTGGTAATGAGATGGCAAACGTCACAGGAACAGCTCCTGCTGCAGGCGGTCCAAGCCAGGAAGCGTTTAATTCACTCTTCCAAGATGAGTACGGCGAAAGTCCCGGTGTCTTTACCTCACAGTCATATGACTCAGTCGCAATTCAGATCCTCGCGAATGCCGCCGCAGGAGAGAACGATGGCACAGCGGTTCGTGACCAGATGCGACGTATCGCGAATCCCGAAGGCACAACAGTCACTCCTGACAACCTTATTGAGGGCGTTGAAGCCGCTGCAAATGGCGAGGACGTGAACTACCAAGGTGCCTCTTCAGCGACAAACTTTGATGAAAACGGTGACCCAGCATCCGCAGCATACGCTATCTGGGAGTTCGCAGACGGAGGAACTTCTCAGGTTAATGTACAGAACTTCGAGGGCGCAAATCCAGAAGGGTCTGGTTCTGCAGCCGATAGCGGACCTGGTGGCACCGACCGTGAGGTATCTGTCGGGATTCTCCTTCCAGAGACAGGCGATCTCGCGTCAGTCGGACAGCCAATGATTCAGGCTGCACAACTCCCAGCAATGCAGGTGAATGAAGCGAATCCTGCAGGCATCTCAGTCAATGCACAAACTGAGGATACACAGACATCCCCGAGTGCTGGTGTCTCCGCTGGCGAGTCACTCATCAGTGCTGGTGTCCCGAGTGTCTGTGGGACGGCCTCCTCCGGTGTGAACGTTCCAACCTCACAACAGGTATTTATTCCAAATGAAGTCGTTGGATGTTCGCCATCCTCAACAGCATTGTCTGTTTCAAATCTTGATGATGATGACTATATCTTCCGGACAGCACCGTCTGATTTCCTGCAGGGTCGTGTCATGGCACAGGTAATGGCTGAGCGACTTGAGGTAAGTTCTGTTTCGACACTGTTCGTGAACAACGACTACGGACAGCAGCTTTCAGATCGCTTTACGAGCGTCTTTACCGAGGAATACGATGGTGAGGTCATCGAGACTGTTGGATTCAATAAGGGCGCGTCGTCGTACTCCTCAGCAATCGAAACGGCTCTTTCCGGAAACTAACGACACTTCTGTTTTCACGTCGATTTCACGTCGGTCCAGATTTTTGTTTTACGACGATCCAACTTGGCTATTGCTTTGGACTTAGCGCCAATAATATCTATATTACCCACTCAGTCACACAGATCTTCGAGTTATATGGGTCAAAACAAGATACTATCATACTAGTCGCCTCCGCAAGTATCCTCCAAAGAAATGTTAGATGACTAAACAAAGTGATTATCAACTATTCAATTAACTGACCACAGCATAACGATAACATTCAGCTAGCTTTGGAGTACAAGCGGCTCGTACCAGTCACGATTTTCATGATACCACTCGACGAATTCCTCAACACCCTCTCGAATCGTATGCGTCGGTTCATTATCTCGCTCTTGTCTCACCCGGGACCCATAACATAGATCGTGTAGCGTTATCATAACTACATTATATCGAATTCTCTGCTAAGTC
>ERZ1034495.135-NODE-135-length-7611-cov-7.379566_pt1 | contig 7611 bp, 5 predicted proteins | sample MGYA00520645_ERZ1034495 | MGnify/ENA primary metagenome ERZ1034495 (study PRJEB33760, sample SAMEA4777689) | hypersaline lake metagenome | biome: hypersaline environment; feature: brines | place: Spain | collected 2014-08 | depth 0 m ... | reverse complement strand
GCGCACTAGCCATAATTTAATAAGCCTACTTGTCGTTATCAATCTTTTTGACTGATGCATTGATGACTGGCTGAATACACATAGAGCGGAATAATTAATCTCACCGGTGAAAGAACCGATTAAAAAGCCTTCAGTTCCTGCAAGCGAATGTGGCAAGAATATTAAACATATCGAAGACCCCTAGTATTATTTTTCAATATGAGAAGTATGAAACTGATTATTGTACTTAACTGCAAGACCCTTCCTCGAGGAGTGAGTGAAACGAACGAGTAGCGAGGGGATACGCCCAATAATCATAATAGTAATACTGTAATCTGACATGTTTCGATTGTCCAATGTGGGAATCATTCAAACTGCTGAAGCAGACGGCAACAACACCCCGTTCTTGTCGTTTCGCCACAGTCTGGACCGGTATGCTCAACCTCTCAAACAAGATATTTGAAAAAGAGTCTCGTGAGTGTTATCGACACCCCACAGGAATAACCATTTCCGAGTTGGAGTACAGTTGGAATTCAAATTAACCTTCGCTAGAAGCCATATTTCCATCCTTACGGAAGCCGTCTCCAACGGTTGAGTAGGTCGGGGGTAATTCAGTGTCATCTTACTGATCGAATACATTCAGTCTTGGTCTATCCGGAAAGGCATATAAGAAGCGGGCGGCGATTCACAGGCGAATGGGCGAGAATTCGGAGACGTCGGCTGATGCGCCCGACGATGGAGACGAAATAAAAGACGCTTCCAATGAATCGGACGCCAGCACGTTGACCGACGCAAACGATACCACAGCAAGCGATGCTGATGTCGATACCAAAACACCCGATGATATCGATTCTCACCCTTCAGACTCTTCAACTGAAATAAACGAAGATGAGTCATACTCCGTGAGTAACCCTAATACACAACAGGAACATACATCTGGACTCTCACCGACTACAGACACATCTTTAGATACATCACAGATATTGCCAGCAGGATCCGACTCCGACTCCGACTCCGATTCTGATTCCGAGTCAGATTCGAATTCAGAAGGGGAACCATCACCGACAAACGGCGAACGAATCGACACTACTACTGCTAACACACCCACCGATCCAGGTGTCGGGAATCAATCAACTGCCGTTGCCGGCACCGACGGTGGTGAGCCCACTTCAGGTGATGTGTCTATGGTCGAGACTGAGACAGGACCTGGAGACGCGGAATCATACACTCCGGATGTGGACGATGGAATCGTTGGACCTGGTCCAGAGAGTGATGAGGAGATGCCATTGGCTGATCACATTGAAGAGATGATCAGACGAGTAGCGATTGTCCTCGGTATTTCCGGTATTGTGACTATGCTACTATATCCCGGAGCCGATCTTGTGAATACAGCCTTTGGATTTGACCTTATCAGTTCAACTGAAGTCATTGATTTCTTGTGGAATAAGCATATTCCTGGTGCGCCTGATATCGCTGCTCGTCGTCCTCGTATCTATGGTCCACTGGAACTACTCCTCACTGAATTAAAAGTCGCCGCGCTGGGTGGGTTAATTATTGGCTTACCAGTATTCGTATATGAGACGTATCTGTTCATGCGACCGGGATTATTTCCACAAGAGCGGCGTTATTACCTTGCTGCGGTTCCAACAAGTGTTGTTCTTGCATTTATTGGGATTGCCTTTGCACACTTTGCGGTTCTTCCTGCCATCTTTGCATACTTTACCTCATACACGACAGGCACTGCAGTCGTTGCTTTCGGACTTCGAGAGACATTCAATCTCATCTTGATACTGATGGGATATAATGCGATTATTTTCCAAATTCCACTATTCATTCTTCTAGCGATTATGATGAATCTCGTCACACGACAATGGCTGCTTGATCGCCGACTTCTCTTTTGGGGCAGTTTCCTTGGACTTGCATTCCTTGTTAGTCCGGATCCAACTGGTATGGCACCGATTATTATTGCTGTAACAATGATCGTTCTGTTTGAACTGACACTTCTTGTGTTAGGCTGGATTCGACCGAATGAATCGCACAGTGGGTGAGTAGTGAGTACAGTCTCTCGATGAGATCGTGTATCAATTAATGCTCACTCAGTCGGATATGAGGGTTCAACTATAGCACTGATAGAAGATTCAGTGTTTTTATTATTAGAGCGTTCTTCTGTGGTTTCGATCGATCAGCTGATGTAGTTTCAGTACTTTCTTGTTCATTCTCAGGGCTGACACGCCCGGTTTCATATCCATGAAGATCAAGGGTTACATGTTCAAATCCAAGCTCTTGAAGCCGCTCGCGAACCGCAGTCACAAAATCAATATCCAATGCATCAGTAAGCTCGTCACTCCCAACCTCAATTCGCGCGAGACCATCGTGATCGCGGACACGAAATTGTGAAAATCCCCATGTTCGAAGCGCTGCCTCAGCAGCCTCAACCCGGTTGAGTCGATCCTCAGTCACCTCAAGCCCTGTTGGAATTCGTGATGAAAGACAAGCCATTGATGGTTTCTCTGCGACAGATAACCCATATGCCGCTGCGACAATTCGCACATCCTCTTTATCAAGTCCGTGCTCACGTAATGGGGATGTAATATTTAATTCATCAACCGCGTCAAGACCCGGGCGGTGTCCTCCATCGGCATCTGAGGCATTTGTCCCATCACAGACCGTTTCAATCCCATGTTCATGTGCAGCATCGTACATGCGACCAAGCCGCATCGTTCGGCAATGATAGCATCGATCGGATCCATTTTCAACGAAATTCTCATCATTAAGCTCTGAGAACGATACAATTTTATGTGGAAGACCTATTTCAGCTGCAACCTGATGCGCATCTTCAAGTTCAGCTGCTGGGAGTGTCTCAGACTTAGCTGTACATGCAATGGCGTTTGACCCAAGTGCGTCGTATGCCAACGTAGCGACGACCGCTGAGTCAACACCACCAGAAAACGCAACAAGAACACCATCACAATCCGCAAGCGAATCCCGAGCAGCTGCTGCGCGGTTGAGTGCTGTCTCAATCTTTGCTGAGGAAACATCGATGTCGATATCTTCGATTGTATCGACTGAAGACGCGAGCATATCCATATCTACATCATTATCTCTCGACACAACATGAGACTGAAACGATGACGACGCACCCGTGTCCGTGTCCGTGTCTGTGTCCGTGTCGATATCTATATTTATTTGCGTGTTATTTTCTGCACTCTCGTTAGATGGCATGAATGCTCATATTATAGCAAGGTGCAAAAACACGTTGTCATAATTGATATTTTCAATCAAGCCATGCGATATGAAAGCGTGACCCGCAATGTTTTCTTGAGGGGGCTGTGAATTGATGCTGAATGCAGTTCGAGGATATCCCCGGTGTCGGTCCAAAGACAGCCGCGGCCCTCGAAGAGCTTGATGATGCTGAGCGTGCGCTCAAAGACGGTGATGTTGCAGCGCTCTCACGATCACCGGAGATTTCAGATGGGCGGGCAACGGCTGTCGCGCGAGGCGTAATTCGGAAGCGACATAACGACGACAGTAATTTTCTGGCAACTCGGCGTGCTCGCGAAATATATCAAGATGTCCTTGCATTGCTTCGTGACCGAGCAATCACCGAGTACGCGACAAAACGGCTTGCGACGCTTTATCCGACAGCATCGTCGACTCGCATTGAGGAAGCTCGTGCGTTCGTCACGGCAGCAACTACTACTGAGATCCCTATCGATGATACGATTCAAGAAACACTCAGTGGTGTTGAACCACTCACGACACCGACAATATCGCGCATTCGAGATCGCTGTATTGCGACGTCTGACCCCGAGCGATACGCAAAAGCCGACGACGTATTTCCTGAAGTCTCAGTTGAGGTTGTTGAAGACACACGTGAACTTGCAGAACTTGCTCGTTCATATTCGACTGTAATCGCGCTTGATGAGCGATTCGCTGGAATTGATATTGAGGGGGATGTCCAGATTCACCCTGACGCAATTGATACCCCGAATAAGATTGTCCCAGAGCGTGTTTTGCAGTATTTTGCAACAAACCGTGATCGAATCCTTGCTGCTGTGAAAGTACATGAGCAGACGAATCTTGATCCACCCTGTTCAGTCTCCAAACTTCGTGACGTGCTTAAAAAAGTTGATACCGATGGTACTGTGGTTGGGGATGCAGAACTGACCCGGCTCACAACTGCTGTTGCTGATCTTGATGCTGCTGTTTCGACTGCTGAGTCGGTCGCGAATGATCGTCTTCGCGAGGCTATTCAACAGCGAGATGTCACCATTGAGGGGACTGACTTTCTTTCGCTTGTTGAACAGGGAGCTCGTGTTGACTCATTATTCGGACGCGAGCTGAATGATGAATATGATTCTGCTGTTGCTGCTGCACGAGAACACCTCATTGAAGCGATTGAGCTCCGTCCATCGGAAGCAGATTTCGCAGAACGCGCATTCCCTACAGACCCAACATTTCCTGTCGAACATGAATCCTCAGTCATTTCACGACTGCGGACCGAACTCACAACAGCGCGTGACCGAAAAGCAGCACAGCGAAAACGTGAGGTTGCAGACGAACTCACAACACTTCAACAGCCAGTTCAAAAATTGGTGCGTGCTGTGCTTGAATTAGATGTTGAGCGTGCAATCGCGAAATTTGCGCATGACTTCGAGTGTACAATGCCCACGTTTATCGATGACACTGAAATTCCCGATCAAACAGGCAATACAAACAGAGATACCCCAGATACCGCTGCGGATTCGCCTCAGTCCGAAATCAATTCGAGCTCTGAGGCTAAGCATATAACAGACTCTGATGGCTCTCTCATTCGTGGGTTCAACATTAGCGGTGGTCGCTCGCCACTTCTTGATGTTGAATTTTCAGCTGTCGAAGCTATTGATTATCGCGTCTCTGGTGTTACGCTTCTTTCGGGTGTTAATTCGGGTGGAAAAACATCTACGCTTGATCTTGTTGCACTCATTGCTATTCTGGCACATATGGGTCTTCCAGTGCCTGCTGACAATGTCCGGTTAGAACGGTTCTCAGAGTTACACTATTATGCGAAGACACAAGGAACACTTGATGCAGGTGCATTTGAGAGCACGCTCCGAGACTTTCGTGAACTTGCAGATGGAGCCTCCAATCGACTTGTGCTCGTTGATGAACTCGAAAGTATCACGGAGCCGGGAGCATCTGCAAAAATTGTCGCTGGGATTTTAGAAGCATTAGAGGACCAATCAGCAACAGCAGTCTTTGTCTCTCATCTTGCTGATGAGATCCGCGAGGCTGCTGATTTTTCTGTTGCTGTCGATGGGATTGAGGCTGTTGGACTTGAGGATGGAGAACTAATTGTGAATCGATCACCAATAAAGGGTCGCCTTGCGCGATCAACACCGGAACTTATTGTTGAAAAATTAGCTGATAGCGATGGCTCTGAATCGCAATTTTACCATCGACTGCTGCAGAAATTCTAGGTCAGTGATAAATTCTCATAGATATTGTCCAAAAATATCATCAAATTATCATAATGATTATCTGACAATCACCAACCGTTAAGTGAGCGCAAGAACCTCTTGCATTCGATGAATAATGACCCTGATGAGGGGATGTTGTCATGGGATGAGTCCATCTTTCGGGATGAACACGTCTTTGAAATAGATTATATGCCAGAGACGTTTGACCATCGTGAAACGCAACTTGAAAATCTCAAATACGCACTTCGACCGGCAGTTCGCGGGTCACGACCGCTAAATACCGTCATCCGTGGTCCACCAGGAACCGGCAAGACAACTGCTGTTCAGAAGTTATTTACTGAACTTGGGGCGCAAATGGGAGTTCAGACTGTTCATGTCAATTGCCAAGTTGACTCAACGCGATATGGTGTCTTCTCACGCATCTTTGAGCATATATTTGAGTATGAGCCGCCATCATCAGGGCTATCATTTAAGAAACTATTCAGTCAGATTACAGACCGATTGGCAGACTCAGATAACATCCTCGTTGTGGCGCTTGATGATGTTAATTATCTATTCTATGAAAATGAGATATCTGATGTACTATATTCACTATTGAGAGCGCATGAAACGCATACTGGCGCACGGATTGGTGTTGTGATTATTTCCTCAGACCTCACGCTTGAAGTTATCGAGGAACTCGATGGTCGGGTTCAGAGTGTTTTCCGACCCGAGGAAGTATTTTTTCCAGTATATGATATCACCGAAATCTCCGATATTCTTCAATCTCGAACCCGACATGGATTTTATGACGGAGTTATCGGCTCAACAGAGCTTGATCAAGTCGCAGAATTAACCGCTGAAACTGGTGACCTCCGAGTTGGAATCGATCTTCTCCGACGAGCAGGGCTTAACGCTGAGATGCGCGGGAGTCGAAGTATCACGAGTGAGGATATTGAAACCGCATATGAAAAATCAAGACATGTTCATCTCTCCCGACGACTTCGTGGGCTCTCTGAAACAGAGCGAGCGCTTGTTGAGGTCGTCGTTGATCATGATGGTGACCGTGCTGGAACCGTTTATGAAGCCTTTCACGAGCAGACTGGGCTTGGATATACACGCTATTCTGAGGTTGTTAATAAACTTGATCGGCTAGGCCTGATTGAAGCAAACTATACTGATATTGACGGTCGTGGACGAACACGGTCAATTTCAATTGCATATGACCCTGATGCAGTCGCTGAACGATTGTGAATACGATATACACCAGCATCTCGATGCAATATTGAATATGAGTATATCCAAAAAAGAAATCTGATACCGCATATCTCAGCAAGTGGGCATGATTCACACCCAAGTTTCTATCAATGTGAGAATCAGCTGAGAAATTAATACCTGATACGTTTATGTCTATATTAATCCAACTGAATCAATATAAAGATGAAAACAACAGGTGGCTCAGAAGAACAAAAACGACGGGCTGGTGAAAAAGCGGTTGAATATGTTAATGACGGTGATATTGTCGGCCTTGGGACTGGAAGCACCGCTGCCGCAGCAATCGATGCTCTTGGAGATGCAGTGGCAGCAGGGTATGATATTCATGGCGTACCGACATCCTTTGCAACACGTGATCGCGCAATTGAGGCAGGAATCCCACTCACTCGAATTGAAGCCGTCGATCATATTGATGTTGCAATCGATGGTTCTGATGAAATTAACAATAATTTAACACTAATCAAAGGTGGAGGCGCCGCACATGCCCGTGAGAAGGTCATTGATGCAACCGCAGATCAGTTTATTGTTGTTGCTGATGAGTCAAAATTGGTTGAAACGCTTTCAGAGCCCGTTCCAGTATCTACTCTCCCGATGGCTCAAAAACCAGTTAAACACCGGCTTGACTCACTCGGGGCAACAACTACACTTCGATCGGCAACAATGAAAGACGGACCAGTAATCACAGACAATGGAAATATTGTTTTTGATTGTGCATTTGGGCATATTGAAAATGCCGAAGCACTTGCAAAATCACTCGCTGAAATTCCGGGTACCGTGGCACATGGATTATTTGTTAATCTTGCAGATGTTGCCTGCATCGGGACTGAAAACGGGACTAATGTATATCATGGAGATCAGGACCAAGGCCAGAACTAGAACCGACTGGAGGATAGAAAGTAAAGACTGATGCAGAGTAATC
>ERZ1034495.127-NODE-127-length-7908-cov-5.914300_pt1 | contig 7908 bp, 9 predicted proteins | sample MGYA00520645_ERZ1034495 | MGnify/ENA primary metagenome ERZ1034495 (study PRJEB33760, sample SAMEA4777689) | hypersaline lake metagenome | biome: hypersaline environment; feature: brines | place: Spain | collected 2014-08 | depth 0 m ... | reverse complement strand
AGTCCTCCATCAACGGTGAATGGTAGAATGGAAGCATGTTACTACCAGCACATTCCTTTGGGGTATGAAGATATAAACCTCCCACATCGCTCCGCTTGACAGGATCTTGAAAGACGAGTCTAAAATGTAAGACGCTCAAATAGCCAGCGTATGAGTCGTGACTGACCCGCGTTATGTGGATATACGGTTATTGTTGTACATCCTGGTCTCGGAAAAATTAGAGTATCATTAGATAATACAGATCGAAGTCTCTCAACATTGCCCCGTCGCACCACTACATCGGGATTGGACGGTCGTCCGCCATCAGCTCTGGGAGATTCAATCTGAACTGAGACAGGAAGCATCTCTGAGAGCGCAATCCGATAGTCATTAATTGCCTGTCTATACTTATCCGTCTCATTTGGATCAGCGGGATACCAAAGCGAAATATCGCTTTTATTTGCAGTAGCGATGGCTTCGGCGACGTTTACCGCTGGCGGGGGATATGGTCCACCGCCTCCCGAGAGGACGACCTGCTCTGGACGGTTATATCCAAGATTATCTACTAGAAGAACATCACATGGTGAATGACGAACAACCCAGTCGATTGGGTCGTCAAGCACTCGAGAGCGAAGCCGTAGTGGCTCATGTTCAGTTACTATTGAGTCCACTCCACGGTTATCTGCAAAATTGACGACTGCGTGTTTTGTGTCATGGCTCACGATTTCGTCGGCTTCAATATCAACATCAAATTTCGCTGAGAGTGAGTTAATCCGAGACTCATACGAGATATCTGATGAAGATTGCATTGCTATATTCTCGGTCAGAGGGGTCTGGTCTGGCACCTCCTCGAACCGAACAGCGACCACACGACCATCGTCAGGGCGAACAAGGTCGGCAGCAATACTAATCAATGACTGCTCCCGATCTGAATCGAGATTTTTCGTGAGCGCAACAAGCACTTCGCGTGGAGAATCGTCTATCATCGATTCAGTTTCTATAAGTATGTCTTCACCGACACGTCGTCGGACTGCATCTGTCGCTGCTCCCTCCCGGGATACCCGTGACCGTACATAAAGTAGATACCAGCCAATACTCCCGACAATGATCACGACCGCTCCTCCGATGGCAACTGATCCCATCTGTGTTAACAGGAGCAAACCAGTGATGGTACCAAATATCTGCATCCAGGGATAGAGTGGTGAGGTAAACTCTGGCTTGTATTCGGTACTGCCCTCACGAAATGCAATAACGGCTAGATTAATGAGCCCAAACACCAGGATTTGGAATGCGCTTGCGAGTTTGGCGATGTCAAGGATTGGAACGAATGCGATCAGCACCAGTAATACTGCCCCGGTAAGTGTAATTGAGGATACAGGTGTCCCAAACCGTTCACTCACCGTTGAAAGAGACGGCGGAGCGAGTTTATCTCGGCTCATTGCGAATGGATAACGTGATGAAGAGAGAATTCCCGCATTAGCCGTTGAAATTAGCGCGAGGATGGCTGCAAGAATGACGATGATGACACCAAATTCCCCGAGTGTCGACTCCGCGGCGACCGCTACCGGCGTTACCGATCCTGCGATACTCGTCAAATCTGTTACACCAATCAATACTGTCACGATTACCACATATAGAACGGTTGTAAATGCGAGCGAGCCGAGAATACCGAGAGGAATATTGCGACCTGGCTTCTCAACTTCCTCTGCAACACTAGCAACTTTTGTGACACCTGCATATGAGACGAAGACTAATCCAGTTGCAGCCAGAAGCCCACCAATTCCATCTGCAAAGAAACTCGCATAGTTAGCCGAGGTAACTTCAGAGGCGCTCCCGGCCGCGAACCAACCAAGGGCAGCAAGCATAATGACGACAATTACAATCTGTAAACGCCCTGTTTGTTTTGCTCCAGCGATATTTATCAGTATTAATACTGCTGCGAGACCCAGCGCAACTGGCTTTAGTGGAAGATCAAATAATAAGAGTAAGTATGGAACACCGCCGACAAGGGCAAGTGCTCCCTTGAATGAGAGCGAAAACCATGTACCAACACCGGCAATAGTACCAAGTAATGGACCCATTCCTCGCTCAATATATATGTATGTTCCTCCAGCCTCCGGCATTGCAGTTGCCATCTCGGATTTTGAGAGGGCTGCCGGTACAACGAGCACACCTGCAAGCGCGTATGCAACAATCACTGCGGGACCTGCGATTTCAAGAGCAAGAGCAGGCAAGATGAAAACGCCACTCCCAATCATCGCACCGACGCTTATTGCAAGTACTGATGAAAGCCCGAGATCACGTTCAAGCTTCTTCATACATGCTCCACGACTGTCTCGGATACCACAGTCGTCACACAAAGTGGTTCATGACCAGCCTCAGCAACTGCTGAGAGCCGCTCGGGGTCATACACAAGCACAGTGATCTGTGGGACATCGAAGTGAGCCCGGACTAGTTGTGCAATGAGGAAGTTCCGCGCATCTGATTGAGTCCCAATGATTACTGATTTTGCTGTCCCTAGTCCTGATTCGATGAGAAGTTCAATATCCGTTGGACTGCCTTGAATTACAGCGACGGTATCGGAGGTATCAGTCTCATTCACCATTGTAACGCTCTGCCCGTCCATCTGTAGCCGTTCGGCTATTGCCACTCCCGTGTGGTTGTCACCTAACACAAAATGAGTTGTTTGTGAATCCCTACACTGAGAATTATTGATAAATTGAAACATTTTAGATTACTCACGCTTCCTGGTATTGAATTGATTTCACGATTCTGATCCGTGCCTGCTTTCCTGTGACGCAACGATATAAATAATCCGTTTCTGAAGACACTTCGTCATTATTATATCTTTTAATTCTTGATTCGTCAAAATAATCAAATATATGCGACAGGGGTGATGAGCATGTCAATACGGCGAAGTGTATCTCAGTATTGAGGACAGACAATGACCTGTGGGGGTAGTATAATCAAATGTTAAGATACTGTCTGCGATGATAATATATGTGGACTGTCATATCATTCAACTGACCTACGCTACTGGAAGTATTGCGAGATGCTCGGTATGATTAACAGCGTACGGAGAGTGACTTCGCAAAAACAATATGAAATAGTTTCTGCTGGCTGAATTAATTCATATTTATACACTCTCAATATGATGACGCTGGATGATCTTATTTTTGATGAAATTGGAGCTTTCTTCTTGTGCTTTTGTAAGTGTATAACAGTCTCAGCTTCGCCTATATGGAAAAGATATATCGACATATGGTTTATACTCAATATCAACACAGTAGTTGAAACTGGCTGTCTCAATGCGTACGAATCTGATGCTGATTTCCTCGCAAAGAGTTTCCCCGATCAGTCGAGTCCGAGACTCAATTTGAGCGCGTCGTCGATCTCACCCATTGTTGAGTCTTCGAGATTGCTAGCCACCGAATGTATTCGCTTCTCAACAGAGACAACTCGAATTTAATCAAGCCGCACAGAGGAGTCTTTCTCGAACGGTGAGTCCGACGCTTCCATGAGTGCCTCAAAAGGATAGTCCCGGTACGTTCCCGTCACAAGTGCGACGGTTGTGGGATTAGAGTTTCTGTTCCCAATGTTGTTCTGGACCACTACCGCAGGCCGTGTTTTCCGCATTTCGTGCCCCTCGGCAGGATCGAGTCGAACGATAACGACATCACTGCGCCGAATCTCGGTATCGTTGCTCATTCATCAAGTCCCGACCCTGACCACGCCTCGTCCGAAATCCCGCCCCACTCGTCGACCAAGGCGTTCCGATTGGGACCGTCATCGCGTTCGTCGTCGGTGGTGCAGGAGTCAGTATTCCGAACCTGATTCTTCTCAACAAACTCTTCGGTCGGAAACTCTTCGTTGTCTACGCCGCGACTGTCGTTACCACCGGGACAATTCTCGGCTATGTGCTGAACGTTCTCTTCGTCCAATCGTATTCCTAAAACTCAGGAGCTTTCCAATGACTCCAGCAGATAGTCGTTCGGCTATCTGCGTTCCGGCTCGACCGACAAAGGGGAGTGTGTGATGATATAAATTCCTTCGATTGCGTGACGGCTCACGTACTCAGAGCTGGGGTTCGACTTCGTCAAAGAGGTCGGTGACGCGTCGTTCGACCTCGTCGCGGATGCGACCGACCTCAGCAGCCGACTTCCCGTCCGGGTCGTTGAGATTCCAATCGCGGCTTTCTCCAGCCCATCCTGCGGGACAGACGTCATCGGCTGAACAACCCATCGTGATGACATAGTCGCTCTCCTGGGTTTCCTCGAACGTAATCGCCCGTGGCGTCCGCCCCGAGAGATCGATTCCGACTACGCGCATAGCTCGGACGACCTCGTCGTGGACGTGGTCGGCAGGGCGTGTTCCGCCAGTGATGAGTTCGGTTGCGTCCTCGAGTCCTCGCTGTTCCACTTCTCGCTGTGCGAACGAGTAGACCATCTGCGACCGGCCTGCATTCTGCACACAGACGAAGGCAATTCTCAGCGTTTCGGATTCTGTGCTCTCAGTCATGTATTACGTAGTTCGTGCGACGCTCCGCCTGTGTCGGCAGATCGAAGAAGAGTTCGATTACCTGCTGTTCGATTTCGGTTCTGATCGCGCGCACCTGGGTGGGGTCTTACCCAATCACGGACATTTACATACTCACGAACGTCGCCGACGCTTCCGGTCACGAGGAGAGCGGCGAGAACAGTAATTACGACCATCAAGCCCCGACACAGGATGATTTTCGCGAGTGCGCGGCTGCGGGTCGAAGGGGCGAACGGTCGAACACTGATTTGATGTGTGTGCTCATTGTGGAGTCGGTGCGGTCGGCTCGTCCGCGGTCAGACAGTGAGACTCCCGTCTGAGTTCGTCGACACAATCAATCGCGTTCCTCGCAGGGCGTTCGGGCTCGCTAAAACATCATCGCCTATCATTTCGCAGATGACTCCTCGTCGTCCGAGTCCTCATGATCGAATTCGAGTTCGCTTGCTGCCTCTTCCTCGTAGGCTGCGTCTTCTTCGTCAACGAGCCCGGGCGAATTTCAACGCCGTGCTCATGGAGGATGTCACGCATCGTCCAGCGATCGGCATCAGCAAGTCTCGCAGCATCACCGAGTGAGATCCGTTCGCGTTCGTGGAGGGGTGACCGCAGCTGCGATTCGCTCGTTTTCGTGGTCCTCGAAATATTCGCGCACGAACTCGCGCAACGCATCGCTCTTGCCTCCAAACACGCCAGCCTTGACAACACCCTCGATCAGGAAGTCGAGGTCGTCAGGATATGAGACGGTAATTCGTGGCATCTATCTATCTATCCCAGACTACGTTTTCTACTATTTATGAACTACGTCGGGACCCCACATGCATTGAGATGACCAGCCTCAACTTCCCTATATTCATACTCATAAACTGTATAATGCTATATCAAATTTCAGTTTATTAGACTCATGCAGTTTCAGAGGGTCGGCTGGCTTTGAGTCGGATTTCTGTCGATCTGCGGTGCGTTTCACTGATCAAGCAATGACGCTATATCTTAGCAGTTCGCAGGCGCTAAATCTTCGTCATCACGGATCCGGCGTCAACTGGCGAGTAACAGGAGTAGCTCACCTCGAATTTCTATCAAGCAAGTATGCCTCAACGACGTCTTCGCGAGCAAGTCATGTTTGATTCAACCTATATGCATTTTCAATCTACTACCGCCGACAGAATGAACAGAAGTCGCATTGGATGTGAGTCGAAGTTACCACCGACAGATGCAGGTTCAACAGCAATCCCCCCAGTTATCATCGTTCATCCGCTCGATTGTCGCTAGATTCGGCGTCCCAAGGGGAGCTTAGTCGCTAGTGCAGTATGTGTTCGTCGGCTGAGCTTTGGGTTTCTCTAGAAGTGATGAGTAAAGTCGTCAAATATGAGGTCTGAACAGTGTATATTCATTCAATTATCGCCATATCAATTCGATTTTTTGCGGACAGCGATATCGAGACTCCGCCTTTGACCCAGTTCTTATATTGGAAATCCTGTCGTATGCTAAACGAATTATTAAATGGGTTTCAACGACTTTCTATCATAATGAGTGCTGAGGAACGTTCCGAATCCAGTGAATCAATCGCAAATCCAGTTGGTTTGATGCAACAACTCTATGACTATTGGATGTCGTTAGAACAGGGTTGGAAAGCTATGTGTCTCTCTACAGTTTTTGTTCTTGCAGTTAGCGCTGGTGCCCTGATTCCGTGGTGACGGTGGAAGCACTACGTCGCCTTGCTCCCGGACTGGGGGTTCTTTTTGCACTCGGTCTGCTTGCTCGTGGTATTACTGCAATAATTCCGATAGGAAGTCATCTCATCGTTGTTATCGGACTGGGTGTATTCATGGCTAACACACTCGGCATTCCCGATTGGGCAGTTGCTGGAGTCAAGACACACAGCCTCTGGTTGGAAGTAGGAATTATTTTGATGGGTGTCACGATTGCCTTTCAGCAGGTTGTCGATGCTGGACTACAGGTGCTTTTAATCGTTGGAGTCGCTGTCTGTGCGACCGTGCTAGTTGTTGAAGTGCTTGCACGTGAATTTTTTGATATCCCTGAGAAAATTGGCTCACTGCTTGCAGCAGGCTCAGGTATCTGTGGTGTCTCAGCAGTTGCTGCAGTTGCTGGAAGCATCAAGCCTGATCAGCAACAGATCGCGTACGCGGCTGCTACAGTCCTATTATTCGATGCTATTACACTTATTATCTATCCGACCGTCGGTCATCTTCTCGGGCTTTCCGATTTTGTCTTCGGCATCTGGGCAGGGACAACAATGTTCAGCACTGGACCGGTCACCGCCGCCGGATTTGCTTACTCGCGAAACGCGGGTGAATGGGCAGTGCTAGTCAAACTCACCCGGAACGCGTTTATCGGCGTTGTGGTCATCGGTTATGTACTTTACTACAGTCGACGCGGATCAACAGACGCAACCGTCGATCATACGTGGCGATACCTCTGGGAGAGTTTCCCGAAGTTCATTATCGGCTTTGTGGTTCTCATGATCCTCGGGAGTGCCGGAGTTCTCTCGGACACACAGATCACTGCGCTCGATAACGCGTCGAACTGGTTATTTCTCGTTGCATTCGCCGGGTTAGGACTGAGTATCGATATCGGTGAACTCCGCGAATCAGGAATCAAGCCGGTGGGTGTCGTTTCAATTAGCTTGCTTCTAGTGAGCGGTCTCACGCTGAGTGCGCTTCTCTATCTCTTTTGAGCGAAGTCGAAGGCAGGACATAGATGATATTTCTACAGGCGGGCAAGGTGAGTGTCTCAACGCTCGTTTCCGAGATAGTTCTTTGACATCCTCCTACGCCTGAAGACGCGGGAATTTCAGGTTCACAGACTGCCAAGCTAACACACCGTGCGAATCGAAAAGCTCGGAGATTCTCCGTATGACGGCACGTATCCACGCACTGTAAACAGCGTGGGGTTACGCCTGTTCAACCGATAAATTCGATTGGAATTATCCTTCGGGAGTAATCTGTACACCTCGGTGGCGTCGCGGGGTCGTTATTTATATGACGACGTAGCGCTGCTTGGACATCCAAGTCTGCTGGTCGTTGGGCTTCCAGCTGTCGTGGTTAATATTGCGAACCTGTAAGTGAGTGTAGAAGTGACGATCACGGTATCGATGTATCAATGATAACGAGCTCAATAATAAGAAGACAAAATATCGGTTTTGTTCTTCGTGCTTGAGATATTTGATATGAACCACCTCATCGTCTCATGGACCGGTGGTAGCCAAGTTGCACGCAGATGATTTCTTTCGCTCACGCTTACAGTCGGTTTTTCGTTTACGCAGTTCATATGAATGAGGGCGTCAGCAAGTGGTTTCTCTCAGCGTTGCATTGCTATGAGTTGAGTTCAGTTCGTGATTGTGAATGATTCAAATACATCTCCATCAACTGTGATGAGCCG
>ERZ1034495.123-NODE-123-length-8190-cov-7.308052_pt1 | contig 8190 bp, 7 predicted proteins | sample MGYA00520645_ERZ1034495 | MGnify/ENA primary metagenome ERZ1034495 (study PRJEB33760, sample SAMEA4777689) | hypersaline lake metagenome | biome: hypersaline environment; feature: brines | place: Spain | collected 2014-08 | depth 0 m ... | reverse complement strand
TCCACGCATGGTCATCACAAAAGCTGAAAAGTTGATCAATAAGACCGGGTGAAATAAGTGAGCGGAACAATCCACTCTCATCAGATTCACTTGCACTCATTATGCGGTCTCCTCACCGAATAATCCGGTTGGTTTCACAATGAGTAGCACAATGAGCAGACTGAAACTCACAGCAAGCGTCCATTGAGAAGAGACAAGTCCAGCGGTGAGTTCCTCAACCGTCCCGAGCATCAGACCGCCAATAAATACACCGGGAATCGAACCGACGCCGCCAAAGACAACGATGACAAAGCTCTTGAGTGTGTATATAAGTCCCATTTGTGGTTGAATGTTCAAGATTGTCGCAATGAATGCGCCAGCACCGCTAGCAATAGCCGAGGAGATCCCGAACGTCACTGCACGTGTATGCTCAACATCGATACCAACGAGTGCTGCTGCCTCAGGATTTTGTGATACAGCACGGATTGCACGACCAGTTCGCGTCCGCTGAAGAAATACGTATAATGCGACGGTTAGTCCGATTGCACCAATGAATGATATGAGTTTCATCTTTGGAATAACGATTCCGGCAACACTCAGCGATGGGTCGGTGAACAGTATCTGAATCGCTCGGGGGTTTGCCGACCATGCTTGGATGGCGAGCTGTTGAATCGCAATACTAATACCAAATGTAACTAACAGCGTGAGAAAAATGTCTGTTCCAATGACACGCGCGACAAGAATACGCTGGAGCGCATAGCCAATAACAAAGACAATTCCAATAACAAGGGGGATGGTGATTAAAAACAATGTTACTGATCCTTCAGCATCACCAGTGAGGAAATTCAAGATCCAGTATGAACTGTATCCACCGAGCATCACCATCTCCCCATGTGCAAGATTGATAATATCAACAACTCCCCAAATAAGCGCGAATCCAACAGCAACCGCAGTGAACAACGCACCGACGAGAAGTCCATTGACCACAAACTGCGTTATTGCCATCAATTTAGCGCTCGTTCCAATCAGGCATTGGATAGGTTGGTGAGGACTGTGCAACGTTTTCAGGGTACGTGATCTGTAATCCTGGCTCTGGTTGCCACTGATAAATAAGCATATTCTTATCAATTACACCGGTGTCATCGAATGCAACGGTGCCATATACTGTTGAAAACTCAGCCTGACGGATTTGATCTCGGACTGAGGTTGGGTTTATTTCGTCGACATTTTGGAATGCATTAACAAAGGTTATAATCACGGCTTCACCAGCGGCGCTGTGGTAATCAGGAGCGTACTCATAGTTACTCTCGATTGCGGAAACAAAGTCTCCTGTCGCGCCGTAAACCGGATCCTCAAAATCAGCGTTTATTGCCCAGGAGGAGGGACCATACATATAGTTTCCATTTGCACCGACCTCGTCTTTGAATGAATCATTAAGACTACCAACAGTCCCCATTGCAGCATCAACGTTTAGCCCTTGAGTTTCCATTTGGCTAGCGAGAATGATATTGTGTTTTTGATGTGCACAAAGAAGTAAGATATCGGCATCATTACTTTTTACTCGGCTCAGATTTGTCGAGAGATCGGATGTGCCTGTTGGGAATGTCTGGTCAACGACCAACTCCAGATCAGTGTTTGCGATTTTATTTCGTGCGCCCTCTGCTGTGGATTGACTGAATGTGTCATCCTCCGCAAGGATTGCGATGGACTCTGGTGTTGGATCCTGTGCGAGACACATGTCCATGTAGCTTTTTGCGTACTTATTTGCTGTCGGCAGAAGACCAAAGATCCATTCGTTCCCTTGAGCAAAGATTTCTGGGCTTGCACCACCGCCCTCAACCATTGGCTTTTGATTTTGTGCGGCAACTGCACTCGCTGGAAGTGTCACTGTGCTTGAATATGGACCCAAGAGATAATCCACATTTTCACGATCAATAAGTTCCTGATAGATACTTTTTGAGGTCGACGCGTCAGTCCCATCATCTCGGAGGATCATCTCCAGTTCATAGGTATTTCCATCGCCAGCCTCGATACCACCATTATCATTGATCCGCTGGATTGTCAGTTCATAGGCGTCCTTGTATAGTTTCCCAAGATCAGCGTTCTCGCCAGTCAGACTCATTGAACCACCAAGGGTAATGGTCTCGACTCCGTCGGAACTTCCGGTTGTTCCACCATTGGCAGTTGTGTCTCCGCCATCATCGGCATTGGTACTCGTTCCATCACCACCACCACCGCCACCAGCGCATCCAGCAAGTCCGGCAAGTCCAACTGCACCTGTGCTTCCTGCTATCTTGAGGAATGTCCGCCGATTGGTATTTTCTGTCATAAATCAAATGGTCTACCCAGTCAATACGAGACCTATAATGAGTAAATCTATAACGGTTATAAATGTTGATAATTGATGATAAGGATACTCTGAAAGTATCTCCACTGATATCTCCGTCTGCATCTTCAATTCAGGATCGTAGGAGGTAGAATTATGATGGATTATCTCATTAAATATATTATATGGACGAAAGCGAGTACGAACATCTCACTACATCATTAACACCACATGAGTCCGCTGGGGGAGTGACAACGTATCGGAACACTGTTAGTATTTCCTGTCCAGCATGTGGTGATCCATTCGATGACTTGGTAATCTGTGAGGACGACTATAATAGTCTTGAGCTTACTATGTTACTTGATCTATGCATCACAACACACGATGACGAAGTGCTATTGTTTACACATAAACACTGATACACAAGTAGGAGATATTGATCCGATATTACCAGTAATAATATATGTAGACAGTGTCAGTTTATTTTCATTTATTAACTATAATTAAGCGACATTTGACGAGGACTAACTGTCAGAAAAATAAATTTCTCTGATTTTATTCATTTGGAGGGAGCCCTTCATCATCAATAATATCTCCAGCGTCATCAATTGTGACCACGCCGCGGTTATTAATCGCATATGGGTCAATTCCCTGTTCCTCGAGGAATTGCTTATACAGTCGCTCAGCAGTCTCAGCATCTTTCTGTCTCTCTGAGGCGCGGTCACAGAGTCCGATGAGATCCTCTGGGACAGCATTCTCATGCACAATCCAGTGGTTGATCAGATCTGAGAGTCGCCGAATTGGCGATGTGAAATGTCCATAAATGTCAAAATTTAATGCATAATGACCACCAAAGGGATCGTTCATATACTTTGCCCGGGGCATTACCTTGAGCACTGCTCGTTGAATCTTATCAAGCGCACGAGGTTTTGAATTCTCAAGTGCACTATTCACTGCCTTTCGTGGTTCATCCCATGCGGTTGATGAAATCTCAACCCCATCAAGTTCTGTAATTTCGCGAAGAGCTTCATCCCATTGCGTCGGCGTTGGTTGTGGGTGGACACGATACATTGCTTCAACGCCTCGATTCCACATTAATTCATGTGTAACCGCCTTATTGGCTTTTAACATGCATTCTTCGATTATCGTGTGTGCGCGATCCCGACTTGGATTTAATACCAATGATCCGTCTGCTTTACGTTGTTCATGTAATTGATCAGCAAGCTCATATGCGAGTTTATTTTCAGCATGTAACTCAGCGTTAGAGTCCTCAAGATGGGTTTCACACTCGGTATAAGTTAATCGAGCATCAGAATGTATAACTGACTTATAAATATCAAGTTCTTCAAATGAAAGTGTCTCTTTTGAAATCTCCATCTCAACAGTATGTGCCAGTCGATCCTTTTCTGGGACAAGTGAGCACACTGTCTCTGCCAGCACCGGTGGGAGCATATGAATCGTGTACGCTGGTAAATACACTGTATTTCCTCGTTCAACAGCCTCAGTCCACATCTCAGAGTCCGGATGGACATAATGACTGACATCAGCAATGTGAACCCATAGGGTGTAGGTTTCATCATTCTCGCGGATGCTGAGTGCATCATCAAAATCTTGTGCATCGACAGGATCTGTTGTCCACGTCGTCAACTCACGAAGATCTGTTCGTGAGTCAAGTTCATCCTGTATTTCTTCATTGACGTCCTCAGTCCGCGCTTTTGCTTCCTGACGAACAGCAGGTGGAAACGCATCACGAATGCCGAACTCCTCAAAGAGCTCCTCTCGTTTCTCTTGCAGTCGGCGGGCAAGGTCAACAGAGATCTCGACGGGACCCTGCCCAGCGGCTGTCCCTGCCTCCGACTGTGATTGTTGTGCATTATTGGACATAATGATAGTATTCGGGACGCACAGATAGTCGTGTCGCACGCGCAGATTCAGTCCCCTTACTCAATTGCAGGGATGATACTCATATATTATCCTGATAGAGTCCAACAGGCTGATCTCGCCCATCTGGGAGCAGAAGATGGAATGACTCTTGATATATTTTCTATAATACTATATTCTTTCTCGGAGCCAATAGAGTGGGTTAGTCGATATTACGACTCAGATTGTGAATTCGAATCAGGAGCAGACTCACTATTGCATCGTTCCTCAATGACTCCAAAATATTGTGTAAAAAACTCGAATTCAGACTCAGACTCGGACTCGGACTCGGACTCGGACTCGGACTCGGACTCGGACTCGGACTCGGGCTCTGGTGATATACTTTCCTCAATATCAATCAACATCGACTCAAGTCCATCTCGGGGTTGATGACACAAATCCCGATAACAACCCTTGCATAGATATTCAAACTCTTTTCCATGTCGCTCCCATCGATTGCCTTGTTTATCATATTCACGCGCTTGCTTGCGCTCAACAGATGTTCCACAGGCGACACAAGTAACCGTCGTTTGTTTTTTACTGTTCCGGGAGCCCCACATACCCCTCAGGATGAACCGCCTACACTTATTTTTTAGTTTTAACAGTCGTTTCACCAGTGGAGGATATCGACACGTACCAGTGTCGGGTCACTTATTTGCTGGGATGTCTTTCCGCACGACAATGCAAGTCAAATCGAGACATCATCTCCGTACAGATGAAATTGATACACTTACAGCGGAAATTGAACACACTACTGGCGTGGCGCTTGATGCAGATGCATATGAACTCGTTGAACTTGATGGAGTATCGTATAATGTTGTGTTAGCGGACGATAACCTCGATATCGTCAGGTTTGATGATGAGCCATTTCTGACTGTACAGGGAGCGAATCGATATAATCCAACCCGGTCGGTCGTTACGGTCGATGCTGGGGCAATCTCATTTGTGAGTAATGGGGCCGACGTGATGCGACCAGGAATTGTCGACGCTGAGACAGCAATTGATGCCGGTGACTTTGTCTTGATTGTGGAAGAAACTCATAATAAAGTCCTTGCTATCGGTCGGGCACTCGTTGATGGGGATGAGTTGATCGGTGATAGTGGTAAAGTCGTTGAATCAATCCATCACGTCGGCGACGATCTCTACTCATTTAGCGTTTGAGTAGGCGATATTGCCTCGCTGTCACGAACAACAAAGTTGTTACTACCGGATATATCAAATATTATGAAAATCGCTGATTTACAGGCGAAATAGGGCGGGTGTTTCGGGGCTTTGAGATGACCCCAAAGTACTCGATGTATCAAGATCGGATTATGATGCCATCTCAGCAGGTCAAAAATGTCCTATTATATGATATAAGGAGAGTACCCGCATTTTCAGCTGCGGGAGGATATTAATGAACGGTAATCAGTGCTGATATGAATTCATCAATTGAATCCCAATGTGTGCATCAAGACCGTATGAGGATAATTGTCCACTCCAACTGAACAATCTTTCCTCATACTATTTTATTAGTGACTATTATTGGAACCCAATCCGCCCATCCTGTCGTCCGCCAGTAAGGCGATTCTGCGTTCCGCCCTTGAATTCCTCCTGCATGTCCTCATAATAGTTCATGAGGTCATCAGTGATTGTTGCTCGCACGGATTCCATTGCTTTACGGAAGTGACGCATCTCAATCTCCTGTGCGTCACCATCCTCACGAAGCGCTTCAATTGCGGCTTCGCGCGCGATCGACTCAAGATCAGATCCAACGTAGCCATCGGTTATTTCTGCAATCTCTCTGAGACTCACATCTGGCGCAAGTGGTGAGTTACGAGTGTGGATCTTGAGAATCTGCTCACGACCTTCCTCGCCAGGCTGACCAATAAGCACCAATCGGTCGAATCGACCTGAACGGATGAGTGCTGGATCAATCATATCCGGTCGATTCGTTGCAGCAACGACCATTACATTTCCATTTTCTTCAAGCCCATCAAGCTCTGTCAATAGCTGATTGACAACTCGTTCAGAGACATTGTTTCCTGTTCCACCGCCTCGGCTTGGGGCAAGGCTATCGAGTTCGTCAAAGAAGATAACAGTCGGACTAACCTGTCGTGCTTTTCGGAATGTCTGTCTAATCGCCTTCTCTGACTCACCGACCCACTTTGAGAGTAGTTGTGGACCTCGCACTGAGATAAAGTTTGCATTCGTCTCATTAGCGACAGCCTTCGCAATGAGCGTCTTTCCGGTTCCTGGCGGTCCATATAATAAGACTCCTTTGGGCGCGTCGATACCCATCCGTTCAAACCGACCACGAGATGTGATTGGCCACTCAACGCTTTCTTTTACCTTCTGAGTTGGACCCTCAAGTCCGCCAACATCATCCCACGAGACCTTTGGCAGCTCAACAAGCACCTCACGCATCGCAGAGGGCTCAACATCAGAAAGCGCATCGTTGAAGTCGGCGCGCTTGACGATCATCCGATCAATAAGACTTGGCGGAACATCTTCCTCATCGAGATCGATTTCTGGTAGGTAACGCCGTAGTGCCTTCATTGCTGCTTCCTTTGTCAGTGACTCAATATCAGCGCCGACAAAGCCATGAGTCTCATCTGCAAGATAATCTAGTGAGACATCATCGGAAAGCGGCATGCCGCGGGTGTGAATCTGGAGGATTTCCTTCCGACCAACCTCATCAGGTACGCCAATTTCAATCTCGCGGTCAAATCGTCCTGGGCGACGCAGTGCAGGATCAACACTGTCGACACGATTTGTTGCGCCAATGACAATGACCTGCCCACGGGTTTCAAGCCCATCCATCATCGTTAACAGTTGTGCAACAACTCGGCGCTCAACCTCTCCAGTAACATCTTCGCGTTTTGGCGCGATTGAATCGAGCTCATCAATAAAGATAATTGATGGTGATTCCTCAGTCGCATCCTCAAATATCTCACGGAGTTGCTGTTCAGACTCACCGTAATATTTCGATATGATTTCTGGACCTGCAATTGAGAAGAAACTTGCAGATGTTTCATTGGCGACAGCCTTTGCAAGAAGCGTCTTACCTGTCCCTGGTGGACCATGAAGTAAAACACCCTGTGGTGGCTCAATTCCCAATTTCTTGAAAATCTGTGGGTGTTTCATCGGCAATTCAACCATCTCGCGAACGCGCTGAATCTCGTTTTGGAGTCCACCGATATCTTCATACGTTATTCCACCACCGGTTTTCTCAAATCCTGAGATCGGCTCTTCGCGGAGCTCAACTTCTGTATCTTCAGTCACCAGACAGACGCCATCCGGTTCTGTATTGACTGCAATGAGTGGGATTGCTTGACCGGGTGAGCGCATGAATGGATGATTTGTCGATGACATCACAGGAACGATATCACGCTCAACAACCGGACGCTTCAGAATTTGTCGTTTAACCATCCCAGCAGCATCCGAGCCAAACTGGACGCTTGCCTCTTCAGGCGGTGCTAGTACGAGTTTTTCAGCTTTTGTTGTTTCAGCTTTCCGTATGGTAACGCGTTCGCCGATACTCACATCAGCGTTTTGTCTCGTAAAGCCGTCGACACGAACAGTGTCAGTGTTCCAGTCTTGTCTGTCGGCGCGCCATACCTTCGCTGCAGTAGTATCTGCGCCTTCAATCTCGATAATATCGCCTGGTGAGAGTTTAAGATGGAGTAGCGTGTCCGGGTCAAGACGGGCGATACCGCGCCCTGAGTCATTTGGGTACGCTTTCGCCACTTCAAGTTGGACTTCGTTCATAATTGGAATCGCGGGGGTGCCTCCCGCCACATTTCAGGTCCTGAAATAAGTCTCTTTTCGATTTAATCAATGACTTACTCAGACTGTGGCACTGTACCACAAATTCAGTTCGGCAGATACAAATCCCTGACGCCCGCGGCAGCGAATCGTCTTGTAGTACTCTTCTTGTATTCTGTGAACATGCGAATCGATTGTAAATGGTCGTCTGTCAGATA
>ERZ1034495.111-NODE-111-length-8702-cov-6.408697_pt1 | contig 8702 bp, 10 predicted proteins | sample MGYA00520645_ERZ1034495 | MGnify/ENA primary metagenome ERZ1034495 (study PRJEB33760, sample SAMEA4777689) | hypersaline lake metagenome | biome: hypersaline environment; feature: brines | place: Spain | collected 2014-08 | depth 0 m ... | reverse complement strand
CTGTGCAGACCCCAAACGGTGAAGCCTCGGGGCTTGACCCCGAGGTACTTCACCAGCCCTCGATGGGTGACACACACCCCACCGGTTCCGACGTTAGATGAATTGGTGACCACGCGGGTCAAAGATCCGATGATTAGACACACCCCACCAGTTCCGACGTTAGCGGTCACGAACGCAGGTAGCTAAGCTGAAAATATTAGAGGTGATCCGTATTCCGTCTCAGGATTAAAAAACATGCAAAATTTGAGTCATTTTATCCATACCTCTAGTATAATACAATCAAGATGTCTCCGCAGGACGCAGGACAAAGTACTAGATATGGAGAACTCCTCGCCGTCCCCGGAATTGATTGGGTGCGCCCACATCCTTCAAAAGGAATTACCTTCGACTGTCATTGTAATTTCTCTCAATATAGGACAAATTACCCTCAATTTATATCAAGCTATGATACGAATATATGGATATGACCCGCGACAACATCTCCAGTAATGGAGACTAGTCCCCGGTGCTCGTGACCCAGCGGACCACAGGCGCAGATCGCGTCCGGATGGTTGCCCGTCAGCTAACTGAACCGCGTACTGCGAACTGGATCGCCTCCGAAGCCGACTGGTTCTACGAACCAACCAAACGCGTTCCTGAACGCCTCGTCGATAATGGCGTCATTCGCCGTACTGATGAAGGTCGACATACGACCTACCGCCCCGACTATCGTCAGCAGGCAATGCGCGAGGCGATGGCGCTCTGTGACGACGCAGACTCCGTCGAGCAATTGACCGACCGTCTCAGCGGGATAAAAACCCAGATCCAGGAGTGGAAGTCAACGTGCGATGTCTCCTCTCCGAACGAACTTTGAGCGACTATCGCCGATGCTGACCTCAGTTCCGACAAGGAAGCCGAACACCTCGAAGGTCGGCTCGAGATTGTCAGATTCGCCGTTCGCGAGTGGGACTTCCTGAGTTCTAGTGCGGCGTTTGTAGAGACCAGCGACTAGTCCATGGCGGTCCCGCATCTCGGCGGCGATCCCAATGCGAACCTGTACGATCAACTCAAATGAGACTTGATCGTGTATCTGAAATCAGTCATGTTGAGTTCCTCCCTGACCGGGCAAAAGCCGAGTAACTCAAAGCGACGTTCGATCCCAATCACCTCGATATCGAGACAGGTCCAGAGTCGCCAACACTAATCATCACTCGGTATCGCCAGACCCGCGACGACTGGTTCCGCGTTAATTATAGCGACCCGAATACGGGCTTCCATGCTGGTTGGCATCAGGACGAAGATCATCCCGATTTCGGTCCCCGCGCACTTCCAGTACACCGACGAGGTCGAGACTGATTATAAATCCTCCTTGTTTGAGCATGAAACGCTGTCGCTCCGACTGTTGGAAGTCATCAATCACCTCGTCTCAGAGGTCCTGTACATCCAGGGCTGATCCGATGGTCGCGATTACTCAGCAGTAGTTGAAAACACGCCGGTTCATCAGTCAGCGCTTCCAGAATATCCTCAGCTAACTGGTGGTTGATATACGCAAGAACGCCAATAACTGTTGATGGAATCCGATTTTCGCCTTGTGTGTATGTCAAGAAGAGGGGTAGGATTGGATGCTGACGTACACTCCAGAGAAGAGAGACGAAGACAACCCCGAGAAGGTGCTGGTTAGGCTCATACCGTGGGCGCTGCACGAAACGAACCCTACATTGAGATCACGAGCCTCTCGAAATGTGACAGTATCTTCCTCAGCGCTGGCTACCCACCAGTTGAGCGAGTATGATAGGAGGTTCCGGAGTCAAAACTGGTGAGCTCGGTAATACGCTGCTCTAACTCTTCGATTTCGGCTTGGAGCTCGGTTGTGTCTTCGTCGGCACCAGCTAACTGGTCTTTGAGCCCTTGAAGACGAGTTTGTTTCATTTCTTCGTCGACATCTGCCTTCCGTACATACTCGCTCTCCTCGATATCGTACACGTCGGATTCAGAGAGTGCTGTCACTTCCAATGCGTCATCAACTTTGCTTGCATCAATGCTCATGACACGCTCAGGGGCAATTCCTTGCGCCTCCAATCGCTCAAGAACCGTCTCATCATCTTTGAGTGTCCGATTTTTGCGGGCAGTCCGTTGGACGGAGCCGTACTGTCCGCTGACAGGCTGATCGTGGTGGAGACGGTCGAGCAAGACGCCACGAACGTCTTGTCGAAGGTCGTTGGCGTTACGCTGGACGTCTGACAGCAGCGTGTAGAGGTTCACAAGCGTCGGCATCTCTAGGTCGGTGAGTGACGTTACATCGTGTTGCTCGAGCGCGTCGATCAACAGAAGTGAGTCTGCGTACACCGAGATATCGGGCTCTTCTCGTGAGGTATCGTTGTGTTCGACCGTGTGTGCATCGACAAGTGGCGACGCTGTTGGCGTCTCGCTTTCGGAGAGCGTGCCGTCCCGGTCGTCGATCGTGAATCGCGGATGAAGACTCGCGACGGTTGCATACGGTTCAGCTCCAGGTGGGAGGCGATCGAGATCGAACGCTCCAGCCGCATCGTCAACGCGCTGGAACAACGTCTCGAATTGCTCTCGCTGGAGCGGCACAGTCTCACTGCCGGTCTGATACTCGATCAGCATTCGATGTTGCTGGACGTCGGTAATCTGAAACGGCTTCTGAGAGACCGGAGTAAGGAGTGTGGCGTCTGCTGGAAGTTCCTCCACGTTGTCGAGGAGATTGCTCCACGTCACTCGAAATGGCATACTGGTAATTCAATACTGCGAGACAAAAACATGCGGGCGTACGCGGTTGAGCTCACCGTAATTAACCAACAGATAGCAACAGACGGACCAGTTTGTTGGTTAATGTGGGCTTTTTGCAGCTATACGGGTTATGGTGGGGTGACCAACTTCCACGGGCGCTGTGGTGTGTTCGGGTGTTACTTCCAGCCGGTTCCTCATGGAAAAGCTCAGGAGAAATGAAATTCCCTTGCTGATGTAGTGCGGTCTCAACAGGGAAGCCTCGGGGCTTGCCCCTGAGGTATGTCACAACAAACGTGGGCGTAATACTTGTAACGCTCTTATGAAGTACATTGTTGGTAAGAACTCTCCGGACTGAGTGAATTCGGAAAATCGATTCTTTCACCCTGTCTCACTCCTGTTCTGGTAAGTCCAGAAGCCGTGTAGAACTACAACAAGATCGCCCGACAGCTCGCCACCAACAATGATCTACGCAAGAGCATACTTATAATGTGAAACGATGATGATAGCATATGAGCAATACATATTCGCTCAGCATCCGAGTCGAATCATACAATTTCAGCGGTGAGTTCTATCTTGTCGGCAATAGATACAGCACGGGTGAGGAAGTACTCAAACACGTCGCAACCGACCACATCTTGGCGATGAAGCAACGTCCCCACGTCGCCGAGTATCTTCTTGAAACCCTTCAAGCGGGGGAGACTGTGAATAAATCCGCATACGAGCAGGCAGATCCCGATATCTCCTGTGGACTTCATTTCGATGTTGATCATCAGCAGTTTCGGTTCTGGGCTGGGGATGGCGATGGGGATGGGGATGAGACCGTCGAGATCGGAAGTCAACCGAGCAAGAGTGAACTTCGCTCAATGGCTGATGACCTCTCGACGTAGTGCGTCCCTCATGAGGTGTCTGCTCCAGCACAGACAAGTATCCTACCCGCATAGACAGGGTTGAATGCGTCTCGCCTTTGATGACGGCACGCTTCTTCTTGAAGACGCCCCTGATACTGTGCCATATGCTGAGTGGGATGACCGTGTTGAAGAGTATCGGGCACGGGCACAACACTATCGCGATATCTGTGATTGGCTGGCTGACCCCAACGAACAAGCCACTCTCACCCAATCCACAGCGACCATAGCTGAGTTCGAAGATGATGCCCGTGCGTACTCCGAGTTTCATTTCACTCCCTCGGTTGCTATCGAACCGCGCGATTATCAGCAGGAGGCTCTTTCGGCGTGGCAGGACAACGATCGCCAGGGAAGCGTTGTTCTCCCGACTGGAAGCGGAAAGACGTTCCTTGCTGTCCAAGCGATTGCTGATGCAGGTGTGAGTACGCTGGTCGTCGTTCCGACGATCGACTTGATGAACCAATGGCACGCGACGCTCACTAACGCGTTCAGCGAGCAACTCCCTGATGGGGTCGGTGTTCTTGGTGGCGGAAGTCACAATATCACAAACATCACGGTTACAACCTATGACTCCGCCTACCGCTACATCAACGAATACGGCGACAAGTTTGGACTTCTTGTTGTCGACGAAGTACACCATCTGCCAGCTCCAACCTACCAGCAGATTCCTGAAATGACGATCTCCCCGTATCGACTCGGACTCACAGCCACCTATGAGCGTGCTGACGGCAAACACAAGACATTGAAAGAGCTTCTGGGCACGGTCGTCTACCGAGAGGAGGTTGACGAACTTGCTGGCGAGTACCTCAGCGAGTACGAAACCATCCATCTCGGGGTAGAGTTAACAGGAGACGAACGGGAACAATACGATGAAGAGTACGGGATTTACCGTGACTATGTTGACAGCCACGATTTTGACCTCTGGAAAGAAAACGGGTATGCTGAGTTCCTTAAGCGGACTTCGTATGACCCACAGGGGAGACGGGCTCTCATCGCCAAGCAACGAGCGGAAACCATCGCTCGTACTGCTGAAAAGAAACTTGACACGCTCGATACCCTCCTGAAACGACATTATGACGACCGCACTATTATTTTCACCGCCAACAACGAGTTCGCATACGACATCTCTCAAGAGTTCGTCGTCCCGTGTATCACACACCAGACTGAGACTGACGAACGAACAGAAATTCTGGAGCGGTTTCGGACGGGGGAGTACTCGATGCTCGCTACCTCACAGGTGCTTGATGAGGGAATCGACGTGCCTGCGGCGAACGTTGGGATTATTCTCTCAGGGAGTGCGTCGAAACGCCAGTATGCACAACGATTAGGGCGAATTCTCCGTCCAACAGACGACCGACAACCCGCTCGTCTCTACGAGATCATCGCCGAAGACACAATGGAGACCTACGTTTCCGAACAACGTCGGCAGGGGGTGAATTCAGATGCTAACAGCTGACCTTGCACGCTCACGCACGGACGAGAATAGCATTACTCCGTTGCTCATCGATACTGACGAGCAACAGTATCGAGAGACAGCGGCGGAGCTCATCCAGATTTTTGAGGAGCATCTCGGCGAATCGAGAGGAGAGTTGGAAGACACGATTGACCAGCTCACGGTTTCGGATACCGACTACAAAATCGTCCAAGGGCTGGCGAAGCTACTGAAAGATGAATGTGAGTTTGAGACGGTTGCTCCAGTTGACTCACGGGAGATTCGACAGGAGCTTTTCGAAGTTGCGAACAGGAATCACCCGATTGTCCGTCAACCAACGTTGGGAGAGGATACCCAATCCGTGTGGATATACAGTACCGTTGCTGACCGACTGGGTATCTCGCTTGAAGAGTGCTATCGGGGGATGTATGCGGACTTGGAGGAGAACAAGCGACTCGTCCGCTTTGGACACCGTGTTTCCGATAAATACGAGGGGGCTGATGAGTCATCAACAACAACGCGACTCACGGGTGATAGTGAGGAGTCCTACGCTGAGGATACCATCACAGTTGACTGGCTTCTCACGCGATACAATCTGGCTCTGGCACAGGCGGAACTCTACGATGCAACCGAGATGCGGATACGGGTCTGGGACTCATTTGCGACTGTTTTTAGCTATGTCAAGCTATTCGGCTTGATGCACCGTATCTATCCAATCGATAGCGACGGTAATCGTGTCCCCAGTACAGACGTTGCTGACGGGTATGAGGCGATTCTAGACGGAGCAGCGTCTCTCTTCTCGAAATCACGGAAGTACGGGATACGGATGGCAAACTTCCTGCCTGCACTCCCGTTGTGTGACCGCTGGGAGATGGAGGCGGATATTCTCGACGACGAAAGCGGATCCGCAGGTCGGACACTCTCGTTTGAGCTTGACTCCTCCAGTGGATTGTCTTCGCACTACTCGGCTCAAGGCGAGTTCGACTCTGATGTCGAACGAACGCTTGCTCAGAAGTGGGAGCGAATGAATACGGACTGGAAACTCGTCCGAGAGGATGATGTGCTGGACTTGGGTGCGGAGGTAATGCTTCCCGATTTCGCTATCGAACACCCAGATGGACGGCGGGTAGTGTTCGAGATCGTCGGGTTCTGGACGCCCGAATATCTTGATAAGAAGCTGGCGAAAATACGAGACGCCGACCGTGATAATCTCATTGTCGCCGTATCTGAGCGATTGGATTGCTCGTCGGATGACTTCGAGGGGATGGATGACCGTGTGCTGTGGTTCAAATCAGGGATTCACGTCTATGATGTCGTGGAGTTGGCTGAGGAGTACGCTGTCGACGGACGCGCCCCTGATCACCGACACTGACCGGGGCCGCTTCGCCCCAGATATTCCCAGGTCGAGATGACTACCAGCCTTCGCCGGGCGGCGGATACTGCTCGATAGGCTCGCCTTTCTCTTTCACGACTTCCGGCTCTGTATCGCTGGTTCCGCCCTCGCTGATCTCCTTGAGAATGGCATAGAAGCGCCATTCGTCACCGTAGTCGAAGAGGTAGCAGATCCGGTCCCGTTCGTCCAAGTCCAACTGACGGGCCATTTGACCGACTGTCGTCTCGCCCACGTCATACTCCTCGCCACCGCGCAACATTCCGGCTGGGGATTGTTCGATCTCTCCAGGGCGCTTGCACTGGACGTCGCTGTCCCAGTAGTCTTGGTCAGTTCCGAAGAACCAGAGATGATCCTGGTTCAGCGTTTTCCAGGTGGATCCTCCGGCCTCAAGGAGCGACCGAAGCGTAGCGAAGGAAGCGAGTAGGCCGGAGAGGAAACCATTACTGTCTGAGAACTGCCCGACGACTCTCTTGTCTAATCTAAACCTGTTTCGATGCCCTTTGCACCTCCAAAATTGTCCAAAGGAAGGCTAGGGTACACCGGTGCAAACGCCGCTGGCTCTCTCGGGCCGAAGGGTCATCAAACGACAACTGCCTCTAGCCGATATATCAGAATTCACTCACAGAGTAGTGATGCGATCCGCGGTGAGGTTTGTCGCCCCCGAGAGGGGCGAGGGGCTGTCGTAAGCGCCCACTCAACAACCATGTCTTCCGAACACGAGCAACAGCGATCACGACTCCCTAGCGAGCACACTGAACAACCGAGCGACGAACCGTGGGCAGATCTCGAACTGACGCTCCCTCACAACAGAAGTCCGACTGGCATCGTCTCATTCGTCGAGTGCGCACTCGTCGAACTCACCCACGAAGACGTCGGAGCCGAGTTCGTCTCAACGAGCGTAGCGGGCGTGAAGCGGACACAGTTCATCGCCGTCGACGACGTCGGCCAGCGGTTCAAGAAGCGGTATTTCGACAAGCGTCTCGGCTGGCACGAAACGACAGTCAGCCGAGACGCGGTTCGTGAGGAGTTGGTCAACCGACTCACACAGCGGTCGTCACTGGGCAGTGATGTGGGTCAGCATGGCGTCGTCGACGATCAAGACAAATTCAAGATGGTGCCAGTTCGGGAGCTGTGAGTTCGGGAGTGACGCCTTAACCAACAATAGCACGAGAGAATAACGCCTGTTGGTTAAGATTGTGGTAAGTTGGTGAATTCCGCCCCGCACAAGGTCGGGAAACTATTCCTCGAAGCAAGAACTATATCCTGTGCCACGCAAGAGCGAGTGTGTCCAACAGCGAGTCTCCAGATGGCCCGCCCTTTTTCGAGGATGCGTTTCGTAGCGACGACGTTGAGCAACGCATCTACGGGACCATTCTCCAGACTCGCGAGCCGACGACAGCGAGCGCCATCGCCGACGTTGCCGACTGTGACCCGAAAACGGCTCGGAAATATCTGGGCTGGTTCAGTGAACTCGGTATCGTCACGCGCCACAATGGCCATCCGGCCACGTACGAGCGCAACGACGCCTACTTCGAGTGGCGGCGAATCAACCAGCTCGCGGCCGACCACTCCGTCGAAGACCTCCAGCAGCGCGTTCGGGAACTAAGCTCGCGGATCGAGGCGTACGAGGACACGTACGGTGCCCCGACGCCAGCGGCCGTCGACGCCGTCGACGCCGCAGAATCGAGCGACGACCGGACGATTGATGACGTGTACGGTGACCTCGGCGACTGGGCGACCGCTCGGGACGAGCGAACGCGCTACGAACGTGCCCGTCAGCAACGCGCGAGCACTGAGACCGAACAGGTATCCGGGTAGCCACACTGATGGTGCCGCCAACAGGGGACGGCGGAAGCCCCGCACCTATCGATCGCCCAATACTCGAGTTCCTGCAAACACGTCTACAAGCAACGGGTCAGGTCGCAACAGCACTCATCACCGACGCGGGCGGCCATCTCGAACTTCGTGTGACACTCACACCATCGTACTATCCAGACTCCGTCGAGGAGGCGACGCTGGCTGTTCGCTGGTACACGAACGACGACTTCAAAATTCACTACCGGGAGGTTCAGTCAGACCGCTCCTGGGAATGTCGGTGGGATCGCCACCCAAACCCCCACAATACCCAAGACCATTTCCACCCTCCACCCGCTGCCCCCACCCCCGGCGACGACGCTTCGTGGCCGACCGACCATCGCGACGTACTTCGGCTCGTCCTCGACGAAATTGAAGACCGGATAGC
>ERZ1034495.103-NODE-103-length-9281-cov-7.047908_pt1 | contig 9281 bp, 5 predicted proteins | sample MGYA00520645_ERZ1034495 | MGnify/ENA primary metagenome ERZ1034495 (study PRJEB33760, sample SAMEA4777689) | hypersaline lake metagenome | biome: hypersaline environment; feature: brines | place: Spain | collected 2014-08 | depth 0 m ... | reverse complement strand
GTACGCTGGGATGGGGACCGCAGCAGAAACAAATGAACGCTTCCGTTATCTGATTAATGAGGGGTCATCCGGACTGTCGATGGCGTTTGACCTTCCGACACAAAAAGGATATGACTCTGATGCATCGATGGCTGCTGGTGAGGTTGGAAAAGCTGGAGTCGCGATTGATACACTTCGCGATATGGAGGTTGTTTTTGATGGAATCCCACTTGATGAAGTCTCAACGTCGATGACAATTAATGCACCTGCGGCGGTGCTTTTAGCGATGTACATTGCGATTGGTGATCAACAGGGTGTCTCACGTGAGACGCTTCGCGGGACGATTCAAAATGATATTCTGAAAGAGTACATTGCCCGAAATCTCTATATTTATCCACCAGAATCCTCAATGCGACTGATTACCGATATTTTTGAATTTTGTGGGACAGAAACGCCAAATTTCAACACGATTTCAATTTCGGGATATCATATCCGTGAGGCAGGGTCAACAGCTGCTCAGGAAATTGCATTTACCCTCGGTAATGGAATCGAATACGTTCAAGCAGCAATCGATGCTGGACTTAATGTCGATGATTTTGCTCCACAATTGTCATTTTTCTTCAATGCACATAATAATATTTTTGAGGAGGTTGCAAAGTTTCGTGCCGCTCGCCGGATGTGGGCGAAGATAATTGAAGACCGATTTGATGCGACAAATCCAAAATCCAAACAACTAAAATTCCATACTCAAACCGGTGGGTCGACGCTTACTGCCCAACAAGTCGAAAACAACGTTGTTCGTGTTGCATACCAAGCACTTGCAGCTGTTCTTGGTGGAACACAGAGTCTCCACACGAATGGCAAAGATGAGGCACTATCATTACCAACCGAGCAATCTGTTCGGACAGCACTACGAACTCAGCAAATTCTTGCACATGAATCGGGGGCTGCAGATACAATCGACCCACTTGCAGGAAGCTATTATGTCGAATCACTCACCGATGAGATTGAGGCTGAGGCATTTGAGATAATTGAAGAAGTAGACCGTCGCGGTGGGATGCTTGAAGCTGTCAAATCACGGTGGGTACAGCGTCAGATCCAGGATGTTGCTTTCGAACGACAACAAGAAATCGAGGCTGGTGAACGCGTCATCGTTGGTGTCAACGAATTTGAAGTCGATGAAGACCCGCATGTCGACATTGAAGAGGTTGACGAGGCAGATGAAGAACGGCAGAAACAGCGTCTTGAAACGGTCAAGGAGGAGCGAGACACCGATGCTGTTGACTCATCTCTCAAGAGTGTTCGTGAAACAGCACGCGGTGATGGGAACATTATGCCGCCGATTATTGATGCAGTCAAGACATATGCAACAGTTGGAGAGATTTCCGATGTGCTTCGTGAGGAGTTTGGAGAATATCGTGGCTGAAGTGAACTAAGCTATCCTGCCTTACTCCCCAGGTACTACCGGGTACATAGTGAACTACCCCACCCTGATCGCTCTGACGCGCTCGCTAAGGGCGGGGCTTCCTACTTCCAAGACGCGCTTTGCAGAAACAACCGCAGTTCCCGCAGGAAGCGTAGTCTCCACAGGCGTTGACGAATCGTGGGGCGGTTCGCTCGAACACCAGAAATCTCCGATTTCTGGGGACGTTTCTTCGGAGTGACCCACTCCTAGTTCGGTAAGTCCGGGAAAAAGTCACAACTGCGTGGGCCTGTGGACCGGGAATAAAACAATGTATGGAAGATAATGACGGTACTGTATCCGCTCTCTACTGCGCTCCTTGAGGGAGAGTGCTTAGCGCCTGCTATCAGCCAAATGAGAGTTCGCGTATACGAAGAAACATTCCCAAACTGCGTAATCGAAGGGATATATACGCAGTCTGATCAGAGGACACATTATTACGGAGAAATTATTTATGACTGTTAGTTTATCCGCTAATTATCATAGTCCGGATTCGTTTCATAAATCCCAATCGGAATAACAAAATCGTAGTATCAACAACCGGCGTTATATGCCAATGGCACTCGACCACGTCGGCATTGCGACTGAGGATGCGGCTGGACTCGCAGAGCGCTTTGGAGCGGTATTTGAGACGCAAATCGCCCATTCAGAGACGTTTGACGGTATGTATATCATTTTTCTTGATATGAATGGGACGTATCTTGAATTATTGGAACCAGTTGATGATTCGGATGGTCCAATTGCGACGTTTCTTGCACAACGTGATGCTGGCATTCATCATATTGCTATTATGACAGAAGATATCGCTACTGCGCTCGAAAATGCTCGTGCAGTCGGAATTGAGTGTATTGATGAAACACCTCGACAGGGCGCATGGGGGCATCAAGTTGCGTTTTTACATCCACGTTCCACAGGGGGTGTGCTTTGTGAATTTGTCCAACAGTGAACTGCCTCTATCCCCTGCATATTCAGCGGTTGAAGCCGCTTTCTTGACAGGAGTTTTCTGTTTCTACAGGTAGCAAGGCGAGTGCCTCGGGGCTTAGATGTTGATCTGATCCCGAGGGTGAAGCCGACATGAATATTCATTATCATACATAGTAATAAAAAAATACAGTCAGAGAATCAAGAAGACGAATCACCAATCTTAATCCAATGTTGGCTGCGGTAGCTTGGAACTGCGACTCCCCTCAATCCCCAGTCGGACATCTCCGACTAGTGCGACGGGAACTGTCTGGTCGCGGTGGAGCGACCGACTCTCACGGACGCACCGCGTGTTCGGGTGTTACTTCCAGCCGATTCGAATGGAGAGATCGGGAGGAATGAAATTCCCTTGCTGGTGCAATACGGATTCAAAACGGTGAAGCCTCGGGGCACTTCACGACGGTGCTAGTCTTCACGGGTGTTTCTTTGGGGTATTGATTCTATCCTCGTACGTGCCTTCATATTATAACTTACCCTGGTATAGGATACGAGTGGGTATTCTCGTTGAATTTCAATAAATAGTCAACACGCTCAATGCTAGTGGCTGAGTGAGTGATAACAATGCGGCAGTGGCTTTCACAACGCGCGGAAACATCCCCAACTGCATGTGCACTTATCGACGCAGAGACGGGAGATAATTATACCTTTGCAGCACTTGATCAGGCAGTCGAACGACTTGCAGGACGGCTCATCACACTTGGTGTAAGCCAAGGCGATCGTCTTGGAATTGTTCTTTCACCTCGGGTTGAATCAGTGCTCATATTTTATGCTGCAGCCCGAATAGGCGCCACAGCAGTTCCGCTTGGTCACCGTCTCACAGCAACAGAGATTGAAACACGACTTACTCATGCAACGGTGCAGACCGTCATTTGTGGACGCAGTGCCGACAAGACTGTTTTTGAGGCAGCGACAGCGATAGAAAATGACATATCCATTATTTCAATGGATAAATCAACAATTGACTCGGTTGACTCAGTTGAGAATACAATACCAGCCGGAGTCAATACAGCCACATGGAACTCACAGCGGACACAGTTGCTCCTTTTTACCTCCGGAACGACCGGATCGCCGAAAGCTGTCAAATTGACCGCGGGTAATATTCTGTGGAGTGCAGTCGCCTCGGCATTTCGAGTCGGAATCACTCCAGATGAACAATGGCTTGTCACACTTCCACTGCACCATATGGGTGGCATTGCACCAATTCTTCGGGGTCCACTTTATGGAATGACAGTTGTACTCCGCGGTGAATTTGATGCAGAGCAAGCAGTGGCTGATCTACATCAATATGACATTACCGCTGTATCGCTTGTGCCGACAATGCTTCGTCGGATGCTCAATTCAGCCAATAAATCTTCATTTCCGGAGACGCTCCGGACTGTTCTTCTTGGCGGCGCGCCAGCTCCAACAGCGCTGATCAATCAGTGTCAAGATGAATCAATCCCAGTTTGTCCAACATATGGATTAACAGAGACTGCCTCACAGGTCGCAACTGCTCGTCCACAAACGGCGTTTAACAATCCTGACACGGTCGGAACACCACTGCTCTGGAGTGATATAACGATTGTCGATGAGTCTGGGAGTCCCCAACCTGCAGGCAGTCCTGGCGAAATTGTTGTTGACGGACCAACTGTAACGCCAGGATACGCTGGTCCAGAGACGATGACAACAGGAGCATATGGATTCCATACCGGTGATATTGGAATACTTGACACAAATGGGCGGCTCACCGTGGTGAACCGACTTGATGATCGGATTGTCACCGGCGGTGAAAATGTTGACCCTGGCGAGGTAACAACCGTTCTTGAGTCACATCCCGCGGTTGCTGCGGCTGCCGTGGTTGGTATTCCCGATTCTGATTGGGGTGAGCGCGTCGTGGCTGCTGTCACGCCAGTTATGACTGAGAGAGCAGTGAGCAACGACGACCTTCGATCGCACGCACGCGACTATCTCGCCGGATTCAAAATTCCAAAACAGATTCGAGTCGTCGATACACTTCCACGAACCATCTCTGGCACTATCAATCGAGATGCTGTTCATGAGCTATTCATGACTGATGCGGCTGTCACCCCCGAGGATGAATAGTCAGAGAGTCCCACCGCAGTGACAGACAATAGTAAAGACCTCCCTCCTTCCTCATGGCACAGTTCAGTGATTTCGCTTTCGTTTCAAGAGGAATCGCAATGATTCAGTTCTGCCACATAAACATATCAAAAAAGAAGATAGAATGAATATAACCGCGGGTATGATCATGACCGTCTGAGGGTGGTAAACTCAGTGAATCTATCAATTTCCGCTTACTCATGACTTTCTGAGCGCATATCGCGAGAGCCGTATTCGGGGAGGATATCACGGTCTATACAGATTGATACGGACCGAGACGCGTTCCATCAAGGAGGTATGCGTCAGTGTGGTTCTTTTCAAATGCCGCTGGGAGGAATGGTGAAAGAAATCCCTCATCAGTGTTTACTTGCGTACCGCCAGAGCGCTCGTTGAATGCAGGAAATAAGATCACATCCGGGGGATCTCGATTGACATTTTGAGTATTATCAGGTGAGTCAAAACTTCTTTCAATTCCCAGTTTATTTTTAAATGGCGTCCAGTCAAGCGGTCCTCGAAGCCAGGCTCGTGTTTGCTGGCTTCCCCCAACGTGGTCTGCAACCCTGAGTTGAGGATGTTCGTGTCCAACGCAGAGGACATCACAATCAAGAACTGTCTCATCAGGCCAACTATGTCCGTGGACAAATCCGACATGACCACACTTGATACCTGATGCATCGGTTACATTGATCGTATGTTCGATCTGGGTGCTGTCTGTTTCAACAGTCGTAGCGACTGATTCAATCCCTGCATCGTGGTTCCCACGAACAACAGTAATTGGGACGCGATTCAACACAGATGTAAATAGCGACATAAGCTCCTGTGTTTCTTCATCTGCAGGATTACCAATCCGGTGACCTGCGTCACCGAGGATAATGAGACGGTCGACAGGGTGCTGTGTAAGTAACTCAAGAAGACGACGACGTCGATCCTCGGCGTTGCTATCGAGTTCGACGCCGCGTTCATATCGAAGTCCAATCTCAATACCGGCATGATAATCAGCAATCACAAGCGCTGTTTCTGTCTCGATGCGTGCTATTGCAGCAGGAACTGATGGAAGCGGTTCAACAAGTGGTCCAGTGGCCGCGTCTGTGTCTGTGTCTGTGTCTGTGTCTGTGGGCATATATCAAAGTATTATACCGACAAAATGATGATTGCGTGTCTGAGTATGTGTCAATTTTCACATTCGGATGTACTACAAGTATCGAACCTGATTCCTCAATTTTCTCATGTCAATTAGTGCTATTCGTCACCTGATCCAGTAGAAAACATCTTTTCGTTTACACATTATATCAGGAGATCAGATTGCTTTCAATGCATTCTCACCAGATTCATAACACCGCCCACTCATCAGTGCGGATTGAATTGCGCTTTCGACTGCATCAGGGCTGACATCATGCATGTCAACAACTTCATTAATGACCGCTTCGCGAGTTGCACCATCACCGTCATCAAGTTCATTCATCATTGAAACTGCTGCTTGCTCAAGATCAACATCCTGCGTTTTATCTGAGTCAGCGATATTTGTGCTTTCCGCGCTGGTCTCAGTTCCACTCTCAGTTTCGCCCTCATTACTCCTTGTCTCACCTGCAGAAGAATTGCTCTCAGTAGACTCAGAATCAAAGTCGACCGTAGTCTCAAAATCGCCAAGATCACCAGAGCCAGCAGGGCTCGCTTCTGATATACCATCTACTGCGATATCTGTATCACTATCAGTATCAGTATCAGTATCAGATTCAATTGGTGTTTCATGAGGGTCACCGTCAGTGGAGCCGGTGTCAATAGACGCTGTCTCAGTTACGTTAGTAGTGGTATCGACAGATGTCTCTTCATCGCTTGGATCCTCATCGGGTGCTGTTGGGACGTCTATATCGGCACTGCCAGGTGCATCAACTTCATTACCTGTTGAGAATTCAGTTACAAATTCGTCTTCGATTTCAGCCCGTTCATCATCATCGAGTTCATACATCTCCGTTGGATCTGCTGTTATATCATCATCAGTATCCGCAGACCCGGCAGTTGATTCATCTGAATTGCCAGATTCGACGTCAATTCCTTCATCACTAGACATAATATCAGAGTTCGATGCAGACGTGGGTGCGGATGTATTCTCTGTATCTGTTGATATCTCCGACTCATCAACCTCGCGTTGAATTTCAGTCTCAAGATGTGTCTCAGTCGAATTAATATCCTGTGCAGTAGTATTAACTGTCTCAGTCATTTCATCGCTAGGTGCTGAGTCTTCGGTGACATCAGCAGATAAACTATCATCCGCAGTTGCGTTCTCAGCCTCTGTTGTTGTGACACCGTTCTCACCGTCATTCTTGGGAGTGATTGGATCAGACGTAGCATATTCATCTGGTTCACTCGCTGATTCGACTGTAGATTCACCGTCGGCAGCTGGCTGCACAATATCTGTGTCGATAGTTGCCTCCTGAGAAGGGGATGATTCTGTGGTAACTGTGGTGTCTGTGTCGCTTTCTATAGCTACGTTATCATTATCGACAGCGTTGTTCGTATCGTGAGCACTGTCTTGGATACTCTCACTCGTACTAGTTTGACTCGGACTCGGAGTCGGAGTCGAAGCTTGAGTCGTATCGATTGCTATCGATGGAAGTGCACCTAAGCTTGCTGCTCCAGTCTCACTCGGATTGGTATCAAGCGCTTCAACTGTTTCACGATTACCGGCGATGACTTCGAGCACTTGGATTACACTTTTGCGGAGTGATTCAAGATAAAACTCGGTCGTCCCATAGTGATCAATTGCAAGTGCCATTCCTTCAGCGCGCGCTTCATCAACGCCGCGAGACTCAAGTTCATTTTCCAATGCATCACCACGCACCGGCAATGATTGTGCGATATCCATTATTCCAATGCGGCGAAGCGTCGCCTGTGCGGCGCTTACTGCCCATCGATCACGCGTGTCAGTGTCGACTGCTGTGAGATCCTCTGGTCTGGCAGATGTCAACACCTGATCTGAGTCTTCTGGTTGATATGTCCGAGCCTTCCCAGTCAGTGCGACAAACATTGGTGGTGTTGCCTGCTCAAGGAAACTAGCTGCTGTCGGTTGATACTGACCTGCATATGTAACGAAAACACCCGTTGGGTCGGCAATTCGTCCACGTCGGAGATCATCAGTGACAGACTCAACAGCGGTCAATGCTCCAACAGTAAATAACCGATTAATTCGCTCCCCAGTTGGTGTCACCACGTAATTTGGCGCTCGTTCGTCATCACCCGCTGAATATGATAATGTTGCATCCTCAAACTCAGCCGCGAAAAGTCGATATGCAACTTCACGACTGTTCTGAGTGGTACTCATGATGTCACCTCTTCAAGTACTGATTGCGCACGCGTCGCTGGATCGTCACTTGTCTGTTCAAATTCAGCCGTCTCGAGATTTGCACCATACTCATCTACAGAGAGATTCCCGCGGATACGATACTCTCGACCGACGATAGTTGAGCGGATTTCTTCAGCAATAACAGACTTATCCATTGCTTCACGTGCGACTGACATTGCTTCATCCATACTTCCACCATAGACAGACTCGGTCAATTCGCGGTCAAGAATCGCAGTGACGGCGCCGGTCCCGTCGTCAACAATTGCTTTGACTCGCATATCGTCTTTCGCTTCAACAGCCCCATGTTCGCGACACTGACCACCCTGAAGCGCACGATTACACTCTGGGCATCGCTCAATCAATCCTGAGCCCTCACGAACCTCCAGAACGGTCGCAATAATCTCAACATCAAACACACCACCGGAATCAACTGCCTCACCGATTTCGACTTGTTTGGCATCGTCGGTAATCTCAATATCTTCCGATAGTGACTCGACCGTGGTAAATGTTGAGAGATTGACTTGTGGGGCTCCACGGAACTCACGTATATACACATCATCAAACCGGTATGTCTCACCAGATGAAAGGATCGACCGCGCTCCCCAATCAGTGAATGGCAATCGTCCGGACCCATCAGCAATCACACCGGAGTGAATCGTTGTTTCTCCGTCTCGTCCATCGATCACACGCTCTTCAATCTCGATGATTTCAACATCGACAACCCGTCCTCGATTACCAGGTCGTAATTCAAGAAGTGAGGTATGACCACCGATCGGACACGGCAGATCATGTTCAACAACCGATATGGAATCGGTCTCAACAGCAACCGTTGAGGACTGTCCAATATTCAGTTCTGGTTGCCCATCCCACTCACGAACACCAGCGTTACCGATTGTAACTGAATCGCCTGGCTCAAATCCGAAATCCTGCCAGGCAGTATATGAGATTGTGCCTGTCTCATCAGCGAGGATCCCCTCACGGATCACCTGTTCATCACCTTGATACTGGATTGTCCGACAGCCAACTGTGATGACACGAACGGTGACAGTCACGTTTCCATCATCTATGTCAACCGCATCGACATCCTTTGTTGACGGCACAGCAGCATTACCAGTGTCACTTCCATACTTTCGGCGAATACTTTGCACGGCCTCGTCAACCGGAACGCTGTATGCAACGAGGTTTTCTAAGTCTGATTTGACCTCCGTTTTGTCAACACCGAGGGTGGAGGCAAGTTCCTCAGCGTGATCGTCTACGTCCATTGGTGTATACTTAGAACCGCCTATAATAAAAAGCGTTCCCGCAGATACCATCATATCGTATGCTATATGTGATGTATTATACATTATATGTCATGTATTGAGTATCCGCCCGATTCACCATAGGCTTTTGACGTGGGACACCTCTTTTCTAGGATGC
>ERZ1034495.98-NODE-98-length-9439-cov-7.904731_pt1 | contig 9439 bp, 13 predicted proteins | sample MGYA00520645_ERZ1034495 | MGnify/ENA primary metagenome ERZ1034495 (study PRJEB33760, sample SAMEA4777689) | hypersaline lake metagenome | biome: hypersaline environment; feature: brines | place: Spain | collected 2014-08 | depth 0 m ... | reverse complement strand
CGATCGATCTTATGTAGCGATGGAACACGATGAGTGTCCCAAGACTGGAAGTGACACCAAGGTACCTCACAGCGTAATCGCAAGATATGCAAATAAATAATACGCCAGCGAACCAAAATAATATTCACAAAGACTGACTTCAGAGTTTCGTAGTGTCGTTAAACCCCATCTCGTAGGATTTATACTCGCGCCTCGTATACCATGTCATACTATGGCTGAAGAAAAGGCACGGACGACTGGAAGTGCTGGTCGATTCGGAGCACGATATGGACGTGTTGCACGACGACGGGTCAAAGAAATCGAATCAGAAATGCGTAATGCAAGCATCGATGGTGATGATGTCACCCGTGTTGGAACAGGAATATGGCGAAATGAAGAGACCGGTGAACTCTTTACCGGTGGAACGTACAATCCGGAAACACCTGGAGGAAAGCAAGTGCAGCGCTCAATCCGTGCTGCGCTTTCAACAGATGGTGACGATGATAACTAAACATTTTTACATACAATGAGTTACAAATGTTCTCGCTGTAAGCGTGATGTCGAACTCGAGGAGTATGGCGGCGTTCGATGTCCATTCTGTGGACATCGTGTGTTGTTAAAAGAGCGTGCTCCAGAGATTAAAGAAGTCCCTGTTGAGTGATTATATCGATTATACCAGCCTACAAAGACGTTTTCTTGCAGTTCAAAACAGTGACTGCGGTCCTTTTTCTCCAAAGAACACAGCGAAAACTCTAGGCGTCATCCGACGTGGTAATTTATAGAATGCAAGGAGATTGCCCCGAGGATTTGATGTGATCATAAGGTGATTCATATTCGGTAGGATGTAGTATCCAACCGAAGCTCATCGAAAAATCATGAATACTGATTCGGGTATCGATGGCGATACTGCAAAAAGTGATCACAGTGGTAATATTGGCAAAATTGAAATGTCCGCTGACTCATCTCATAATACTATCACAGATATTCATTCATCGGTCACAACGGATGGGGAGACCAACAGTGTCAGTCAAAAATGTCATACACTGGAATTAACATGGGATTACACCAGCGTGCAGCATGCACAAGTTGTGCGCTTAGCCGTTGAGCAAGAAGTCGGAGAAATTGACGATGCACGATCTTGCGCGCAGGTCGAGAATAATGGCACAACTGTCACAGTGAACATTGCTGCAGCAGATCTAATTGCACTTCGAGCAGGCGCAAATACGTGGACACGATTTGTTGCGGTCGCAGAACAACTATTCAATAGCGCTGATGATCTGAAACTTGAGTGACCGGTGATTGAGAGCATAACTTGTCCGCATATAGTTCAATCTGTATACAATCGAAAAGTTATATAACACTTAATTGAAATTATCTCCATCTTGAGGAAATTATGGCCCAGTCTCTTCATCGTATAAACTTCCTCTGGATTGAGCGAACGTCCCATGAGAAACGACTTACTCCATCTGTCGAGAATACGGGTCTTTTTCAGTCCGCATCTCCCATTAATGAATATGCAGGGCAATCTGCCACCAGAGGCACAAGAGAAACTCGAAGAGCTGCAGGACCTTCAAGAAACGGCACAGAAGGTGGCAGCCCAGAAAGATCAAGCTGAGTCGACACTGAATGAGTCTGAAGCGGCGCTTGATGCGCTTGAAGATGTTAATGAGGAAACGATGATGTATCGAGAGGTTGGTGAATTACTTGTTGAGACGGAGTATGACACCGCTCACGACGAACTTTCAGACAAAGTTGATAGCCTTGAGATTCGTGTTGAGCAACTGCAGAAACAAGAAGATCGAGTTCGCGATCAATTCGAAAGTCTTCAAGAAGAACTTCAGCAGATGCTCCAGGGCGGCGCTGGTGGTGGTGGTCCGATGGGTCCTGGCGGCGCTGGTGCATGAACACGAAACTATCGTAATGTCACCCTCGACACCAAGCGATGAAGCCGTAGTTCAAACGGCTGCGGATGCTGCTGAGGGAGTTATTTTTGCTGAATACCGACAGTCGACGGTAACCGACGTTGATATTACCGTTAGTTTTGAATCTGGCGTTCTTGAAGTTGATGTGTATCTCAACATACCTGATGATGTCTCACCACCAGCCGACGATGTAGCTGATGAGGCTGCGCGAACCGCACAAGCGGCTGTTGATGAACTGTTTGATGAGACACAAGGTTAACTTGGAGTCTGGAGAAAATCCAACTCTGGGTGTGGTAACTAAACAGATAGACGTCTATTTTGCATCAATTTGATATCAGTGCAAGATATTTACCCGGAGTCCCACCGTGTCTGAGCTCGGTGGAGTTGCAAACCTGAAATCTCCACCACTCACGCGCAGGATTCCTCCGCGTTCACACGGAAGCGAAGATCAATAACAGGATATAGTGACACCGTGCTCTAAGCAAACAGAAAAATCACCACACTGACAGCAATGGCAGCAAGCGCCACTGTCACGGCAAACGCTCCACCAATCGAAACAACAGCATTCGCATGGCTTGCGAGCGTTTCTGTTCGGTCACTGCCAAAGACAGTAACAGACACTCGTTCGACAGCCATCCCACCTGTCACAGTCTCATAATCACGACGTGCCTCTGTGGTAAGTTCCGTGAGTGTGTTAATGAATATGTCATTGTCGATTGCCGAACCAACCTGATTATTTGCCTCGACTGTATTAACTATATGTGTATCTGTTGTCATTATTTCTGCAGCGTCAACTGGTCCCTCATCGACAATCGCTTCGATTATCTGACCACGGAGCCCAGGTTCCATGTTATTACCATCAACAAGTACATATGCAGTCTCATTATCGGCAACTTTCAGGACAGCAACGCGGACGCCCAGTGGTCCAATACCATCCGTTGGGTCCCACGGCGTCTCTGCCCATGCAGTCCCCAGTTCCATCGGGTATTGCTCAGCTGTTGAAAGGCGATCTCCACATTGTCGAGCCGCACTAATCATGTCAAATGCGCGGGCAGAACCAGGAGTGACATGCCCTAGAGTAGGACCACTAAGACCGTTGTTAGAGTTATGTGCATCAACAAGCATCACATTACTTAATCCAGTTGTCCGAGCTTCAGCCGACGCTGAAAGACCGACACCATACGCAATATCATCGGCGAATCCCGGCGCATATGTTGAAATTAACAATCCATTGTTTCCAATACACTGCCCGAGCATCGATGACTCTCCAGAGTGGGTACGAACACTCCGTGTTGCCTCAGTCGCGTATTCGATGCGATTGGCTGCGGTCTCGACGGCATCGATGATTGTGTCAACCTCACGTTCAGTCACAAGATTAAAATCGTGACCAGCAGTTGCATGTGGAGGGAATGCAAGTCCATTGGCTGCTGTAGCCACTCGCTCAGGAAGATTTCCTCCGCCAATCTCACCCATTGGTCCAGGATGTATCATTGGAAGGACAAATCGAGCTTTCTCAACATCATCTAACGTCTTGAATGAAAGCACTGAAACCGGAATTAATGCCTCCTCACCGAGTTGCTGAAAGAATTCCTCAAGTTCACGTGAACCTTCTGCGATGTGACCGATGAATCCACGAAGAAAATCAAGCATTGAAACATTAAGACTCCGACGCCATGGGCGATCAACAACAATAATAAATCCATACACAGCAAGCGCATAGAGCACAGATGTAATCCCAAGAAGTGCAAAGTGCTCCATCGATATCGCAGATAACTCTGCTGGAGCTCTTTCAGGACGAGCCAAATATGGCATCATATATGCATCAAGCAACGGTCCACCAAATGAGATATAGCGTAAGGTACCACTATAGACAAATAACAGAACAGCAGCAACGAGTGTCTGGATACTTGCTGGAAGTGCTGCGATCACCAATGATGAACGCGAGACAGCCATCACAATAAGCAAACGAAATGCGAAGATGGAGGCGAGCGCAACGACAAGAGCATCAAAAATGAATCGCTGACCAAGTCCTGTGATGACTGAGATTACCGCAGCAGTTACAACAATAGTCACAAGAATCAGTTCAGAGATTAATGCAAGAAGTGATGACCTATTTGCCGTGAGCTTACCTCCCACGAACCGATCAACGCCGGTTGTTGCAAAGGCAGCAACAACTGTTGGGATTCCAATAAAGAATACACCTTCCCATGCATCACGACCAAAAATAAAGAGTCCACGCCATGTTGTAGCGTACGCGCCAGAATCAAAGGCAGCGACACCAACGGCAGCTGCAACGACGATTGCGAACGTAAGGCTAACGTACCACCGCGGAGCACGGAATATGTATCGTGACAGATTTGCAAGTTCGCTTTGTGTTGTAGTCATATAAAAAATATTTTGAGATGACTACGCGCTATTGACACCGAGCTATGAAGTTCTTGAAGACCTCTTCACCGCGCTCAGTATGTGCGACCTCAGGATGCCACTGGACACCATACCGCTCTTGATCACGATTACTCATTGCTTCGATACGGCACACATCTGATCGTGCCGTTCGTTCAAACCCCTCGGGGACGGATTTAACCTCATCAGCATGGCTTGCCCACACACGCGTTTCTGGGGCGAGTGATCCAATGAGTGGGTCGGTATCATCAAGAATCTCAACATCCACATCGGCGTAGCCACCGTAATCACCAGCAGCGACTGATCCACCAAGTTCGTTCGCGAGTAGTTGCATACCAAGGCAGATACCTAATATTGGAATATCCAATTCAAGATATTCTGGACAGTTACCAACTCGATCAATATCGGGACCACCAGAGAGGACGAGCCCATCAGCGGTCTGAATTAGTTGCTCGGGTGATGTCGTGTTATCAACGAGCTCGACATCAACCCCAAGATCACGGAGTGCCCGCTGTTCGAGATGCGTAAACTGACCGTGATTATCGATGACAGCGATATGAGTCATTCGGTATTCAGGGATACAACAAAGACAGGCAAAAAGCGCCCGGTCTCGAAACCAGACAGACACATTGTGACGAATACTAGATTTGATAACACAGCTGTTGAAAATATAGAATTATTTATTTTTATCATACAGTTTGTGACTATATTCGGAATAGATTCATTTTGTGCTTCAAACCAACTAAAAAGTCGTATTCTCAACAACTCATAGATAATAAGCCAATAGCATATGAATCTACCTCAGCGATGGTTCAATATAACGTGAATAAATAACCGGTAATGTACAGGTATTATTAATCATGAACCGCTGTCAAAGATCAGTCATTATTTTTTTCACTGGCAGGAGAGAAGCCAAGTTCTTGTTGTTCACGCGCACGGCGCTGTTCCCGAGTGGCGAACGCCTCAGGATCCGGTGACACATCATCCTCTAACCGAGCAATCGATTGATGGACTTTGGAATGACACCATCGGCACAATGCGACTGTTATTTCATGACTATAGGTTATTTGTGATTCCGAATTGTTCTGTGTGGTTTCATCGGTGCCCTCACTGGTGTCTGAGATACCCGAACCCTGAGTAGTATTGTCTCTGTATGAAAGGTGATGCTCTTCAAGAAGCGATTGTGCGCCCGTATCGTGCGCGATACGAACATCTTCGAGCCCACAGCGAACACAGGCATGCTTAGCGGTCGTTGACCGGTAATGCGGACACTCACGAAAGGCGCTTACAGGAATAGACGGCTCTGCAGATGATGATACATCACTGGAGCCTGTGGACGTTATTTTGTTTTTTTCCTCATATGTGTGAGCAAGACAAGCGTAATTATCCTCCCGTCGGTCTGTCGCAAATTCAGGATGATTATCACCCTGTGAGAGAGCGAGTCGACATCGACCATCGTCTGTCAGATGATCGCAGATATCGGCATGGTCATACGGATCATCAACACCGACAGATGTCCCATCTGGTGTCTTATACATTATATTGAGATTCTATCATCATACTGATGAATAACTATTTAATAAATTGCTGATATTTTCTTACACTAATAATTCTATTATTCAGTCCAACTACTTCTTATTCGCCAATTAAATCAATGTATCGTCAATACGTAATTGAAATGACGATCGAAATTACATACACCAGCGTATAATCACTTGCCCTGACGTCCTTCCGGCGCTAACGCGCGAGACTTTCTCCTCGATTCTCAGTAATCGATACAATCCGCATGTGACATGTCGACCGCTGGAATAATAATAATATCACGCTGTTATGTCTAAAGACACGTGTCTATAAGCAGATTTATTCATACTATATCTGATAACATATTATGTATCTTAAACATATCTCCCATACTGATAGTTCTGTAGACACACTCGCGACAGATATCGAAATTGCAGCAACCTGGTGTACACATATTCGTGGATTGATGTTCCGCCGAGACTTCTCCGTTGGGTCTGCACTCGTATTTCAATTCGATCGCGTCACTCAACGAACGATACATATGCTGTTTGTTTACAGCGATATTGACGTCCTATGGCTCAAAGATGATATCGTTAAAAAATGCACACGGCTTTCTGCATGGTATGGGATTGGGACTGCGGAGGGAGATACAGTCATCGAACTTCCATCCGGAGTTGCTGGTGCTATTAGCACTGGCGATACCGTTCGGATTGTTGCAGATGATTAAAACGCGTGTGTGCCTCGATTATACTGCTAAACATTCTCGGCGTTAGGTCATTAAAATCCCTCGATTGTGTTCAACTGCTGCTCAGTGCAGAGAATCTGAGTTTGTGCATACGTTATCGGATTGTTAGGTGAGTATTATCGAAAAACAGATAGTTTATATACATTCAAAAATACCAGTCATATGAGTATATGACTCGTGGTCGATTTATTCGGGGGTAACCCCGGCATACCCCTTGCATCCGCTTTGGATTCTGACGGTACGGTACAGCTCCTCGATACAACACTTCGAGATGGTGAACAAGCACCTGGTATATCGCTTGATCCCGATGAAAAAGCCGAAATTGCTCGTGAACTTGACCGCTCTGGGATTGAGTTTATTGAGGCTGGCAGCGCCTGTACCGGTGAAGGTGAGCGAGAGACAATCCGACAGGTAACAGGGCTTGATCTTGATGCAACCGTTACAAGTTTCGCTCGTGGTGTCAAATCCGATATTGAACTCGCAGTTGATTGCGGCGTTGATGGAGTAACGATCGTTGTTCCTGCGAGCGACCAACATATCGAAACAAAGGTTGGATCAACACGATCAGAGGTAGTCACAACGACCGCTGAGCTGGTTGAATATGCCAAAGATCATGACCTCTGGGTTGAAGTCATTGGTGAGGATGGTTCACGGGCTGATATCGAGTTCCTTGAGAGATTGATGCGGGAAGCACTCGATGCTGGTGCCGACCGGTCATGTTATGCTGATACGGTTGGACACGCTAATCCCGAGACGACGTATGAGTATGTGTCACGACTTGCAGCGCTTGGTCCAGTCTCAACACATACGCATGATGATCTTGGACTTGCAATGACAAATGTATGGGTCAGTCTTGCTGCTGGGGCTGACCTTGTCCATGGTACAGTCAATGGGATTGGTGAACGGGCTGGAAACGTTGCACTCGAAGAAGTCGCAATTGCACTCGCACATGGTTACGATATCGAGACAGCAACGCTTGATCAGTTGTACTCTCTTGCGCAGACCGTCTCACAAGCGACTAATATACCCCTACCGCCAAATAAAGCGGTTATTGGTGAAAATGCGTTCACGCATGAAAGTGGGATCCATACGGATGGAACACTGAAAGATAAGACGATGTACGAGCCGTATTCACCGTCATCTGTTGGTCGTGAGCGGCGGCTTGTTCTCGGGAAACACGCTGGGCGCGCAGGTGTTCAAGCAGCACTCGATGAACATCGCATTGACGTGTCCGAAGATGAGGTCACAGCCATCGTCGACCGTGTCAAAGAACTTGGAGACCGTGATAAGCGTGTGACTGATGCTGATCTACTCACGATTGCTGAGGAAGTCCAAGGGCGCGAGCGAGACCGTCATGTTGAGCTTCTTGATTTAACAGCAGCATCTGGCGGAGGAACACCAACGGCATCAATTCGACTTCGTGTTGGTGAGAATGAGCGCGTTGCGTCCGGGACTGGAAGTGGTCCGGTTGATGCTGCTGTTGAAGCAGTTCGAGCAGCACTTGGCACAGATGCAGATGCACAATTAGACTCATATCATGTTGATGCGATCACTGGTGGAACAGACGCTGTGGTGACAGTTGAGGTTGAAATGTCGCGCGGTGATCGGACTGTCTCTGTTGCAACATCTGACTCTGATATCACACGATGTAGCGTTGAGGCAATGGTTGAAGCGCTTGATCGACTCCTCTCAGTTGATACCAGTGGTACATCGTCGAATTCTGAATCCGACGTCGATGTTGACGCTGATGATGTGAGTCTTGCTGATGATTAAGTAGGGATGACATCCTTCACGCGGTAAACAGCGGGATTCTCTCGCTGTTAAAGATAGCCAGCTAATGACGTATCAATTTTCATCATAAGCGACTAGTTATTCATCTTCTTATACTTGTACATCTACCGTGAGCACGTTCCTTGTTGATATCAAACCATCTGCGCGGCGAACGAATGGATCCGTTGGGGAGATCATTCGCGATCAAGGAAGTCGTCACCAATTCAATACCCGTGCAGATGCAGAAAAATGGGCTGCGAAGCTTGCAGTATGTGGTAGGGCAACAGTTTGGATCCGAGCAGCAAATCCATCAGATAGATCTGATATTGATGCATATCTGCTTGGGCGATACACACCATCGCCGCTCTCATCGCAACCACGAACTCAACCCAAGATGGCTGTCGCATCAGAGACAGATGGAGTCTCTGAGAACGACAATAATAACAGGAATACAACAACCGAGCAATATACCCTCTCAATGACCCAATCTGTTGAATGAATGCGAATCCACCGAGATAGCAGGCAGAGTGCCTTGACGCTTTGATATGACCCCAAGAGTGAATGCCGTAAGTTCCAGTGAACAAACTCCGTTACATTTAATCATAAATATATACATCTGTATGCGAAATCAGTATTAAATCGACGGTGAAGAAGTCCTTAATGATGAAGTCTCCTTGCAAGGAGTTTGGGAATAGCGCCTATGTTTAGCGTCTCAAAACGCTGGCGCGGGGCTGATGTGAAAGTCGTCTGTATAGGCAGTACAAGGCGACTACCTCGGGGCTTGACCCCGGCGTTCACCTCAGAACCACCGAAACCGATCAAGAATGACGCAGACACAGACTCTCACAAAGACGCTCGTGTCCAAGACAAGCGAATTCCCCGGTGTCTAAAACCACCTGAAAAACTGATATTCTAGTGTAGTGGCAATATATCTCTTCAGCGGTATCCACGCAAATAGGCGAGAGAACATATGACAGATATGATATAATATGGTGCCTATTTCATTTTTGACACATATCTGGTCACACTGATATCCAAGCTAAGGAGAATATTTGCAACGCCGAGGGTGAGATTTGAACTCACGTGTCCGAGCGGACAG
>ERZ1034495.78-NODE-78-length-10945-cov-7.813590_pt1 | contig 10945 bp, 9 predicted proteins | sample MGYA00520645_ERZ1034495 | MGnify/ENA primary metagenome ERZ1034495 (study PRJEB33760, sample SAMEA4777689) | hypersaline lake metagenome | biome: hypersaline environment; feature: brines | place: Spain | collected 2014-08 | depth 0 m ... | reverse complement strand
ATAATGATGGTATTCATTTCATTCGACATATCCGTGAGCAGATAAGAAACTAATAGATATTTTATACATAGTGTTGAGGAACGACTGAATATCGACGGGTTTTACGCATTCGGCTTCCCTCGAAGCGACCGATGGCAGATGATTATCGAGTCGAACGAGATAGCCTTGGAGAGATACAAGTCCCAGCAGACGCTTACTGGGGTGCACAGACACAGCGGGCAATCGAGAATTTTCCGCTATCAGGGATTACATTCGGTCGACGGTTCATTCGTGCACTTGGAATCGTCAAGAAAGCAGCAGCGCAAGCAAACCGGGACCTTGATTTGATTGACGCTGACACCGCCGATGCGATTGTTGCAGCAGCGGATGAGGTCATCGCTGGAGAGTTTGATGATCAGTTTCCTGTCGATATCTTTCAGACCGGTTCGGGGACCTCCTCCAATATGAACGCAAATGAGGTTATTGCGAACCGTGCTGCTGAGATTCTTGATAAATCAATTGGTGAACGTGCTGTCCATCCAAATGATGATGTCAACTTCGGACAATCATCAAATGACGTTATTCCAACAGCGATGCATATTGCCGCAGATGAAGCAGTCACGAAAGATTTGCTTCCAGCCTTGGATACACTTGAATCAGAGCTTGCCTCACAAGCTGAAGCATTTGATGATGTGATTAAGACTGGTCGAACACACCTACAGGATGCAACACCAATCAGTCTTGGTCAGGAATTCGATGGATACAAAACGCAGATAAAAAAAGGAATCTCACGAGTTGAAACGGTCACTGACCATCTCAGTGAACTCGCACTCGGTGGGACCGCTGTTGGGACGGGACTAAACACTCACCCTGAGTTTCCGACACGAGCGACTGAATATATCAGCACTGAAACAACTATATCATTCCAACCAGCAGACAGTCATTTCGAAGCGCAAGCAGCACATGATGCAATGAGTGAAGCGCATGGTGCATTGCGGACAGTCGCGGGCTCATTGAATAAAATAGCCAATGATCTCCGGTTGCTCGCGTCGGGACCGCGCAATGGACTTGGTGAAATCGACCAGCCAGAAAATCAGCCGGGGAGCTCAATTATGCCTGGGAAAATTAATCCTGTTATCGCTGAAGCAGTTAACCAGGCACATAAACAGGTTGTTGGTAATGATGCTGCTGTTGCTGCGGGCGCTGCTGAGGGTCAAATCGATTTGAACCTGTATAAACCTGTTATTGCACACAACTTCTTGCAGTCAGCGATGTTACTCTCAAACGCATCAACCGTGTTCGCTGAGCGTTTTATTGCCACGCTTGATGCAAATGAAGCAGTTTGTGAAACACAGGTTGATCAATCACTGGCGCTTGTTACAGCACTAAATCCAACGATTGGCTATGATAAGGCAAGCAAAGTCGCAAAAAAGGCACTGAAAGAGGATGCAACCGTTCGCGACGTTGTTATTGAGCAAGGGTATCTCTCACCAACAAAAGCCGATACCGTGCTTAACCCGGAGACGATGACGCACCGTGGAATCCTTGGTGAAAGTGATGATCAAGCAGATGATGATGATGATACTGAGGATACGACGGATGAACAGTGATTGTTGGTCTATGAAAAGATACAAACTGATACTACACGGGAATATAACGTAATCAAAATAGCGAGAGTTTCAGGAGTTATTTGACTCGAAGCGATTCATGAATTTAAATTAGAAGCGAAAATATTCCAGGATATCTTAATTGGAGATCGCATAGTATGTTGTTATATGCTCACATAACACTATACAGCCGGAGACCGACGGATTAATATTGACTGTTTCATTCATCTCAGATATGCCTGCATTACAGTATGGACGCGAGACTGGACGGGATAAGTTAGAATGTCGGCGATGTGGAGCGCAGTTTCCTGAAGGTCAGGCAACTGATGACGGCTGGCACTATGTGTGCCCTGAGTGTGAAGAGGGACGTGGAATTGGCGATGGACTTCGTGTGTGTTGAATAGGTAATTTACACGATAACTCTTTTAAAAAACACTACGTCGTGAGATAGCTCGGTGTACTTCTCTATTGAATGTATTCCTCCATTGAACCTTTTTTATTCCACCAGCGTGGATAGAAACATAATGACTGCCACCTCAGCTAACAGTGATGTGGACTCTGAAAAAACCACGACAGATGATGATACTGAGTATGATTACGCTGATCTTGGTCTAGTTGCCGGATTAGAGATTCATCAACAGCTCAATACTGAGACAAAGCTGTTTTGTGAGTGTCCAACGCAGAGTCGTGACCCTGAGGCAGCGACCTATTCGTTCACTCGATATCTCCATCCAACAACAAGCGAACTTGGTGAACTTGATAAGGCGGCACTTGAGGAAAGTCAAGTCAAGCGCGAGTTTGAGTACCTTGGATACGATTCAACATGTCTTGTCGAAGCAGACGAAGAACCACCCCATCGACTCGATACAGAGGCTCAAAATGTTGCGCTTCAGATTGCTGATCTCCTTGAGATGGAACCGGTTGATCAAGCACATGTCATGCGGAAACTCGTAATTGATGGGTCAAATACGTCTGGATTTCAGCGCTCAACGCTTATTGCACAGGATGGTACAATCCAAACCGATGCTGGGGCGGTTGGGATTGAAGATCTCCTACTCGAAGAAGAATCCGCTCAGCGTATCGAAGAGCGCGATGGCGCTGTGACCTTCTCATTAGACCGACTTGGTATTCCGCTCGTTGAGATTGGTACACGCCCCGATATTGCAACCCCTGAGCAGGCACAAGATGCTGCCGAGCAGATTGGTATGTTACTCCGATCGACGGGGTCTGTCAAGCGTGGGCTTGGGACGATTCGACAAGATGTGAATGTCTCGATTGCTGAGGGGGCTCGTGTTGAAATTAAAGGTGTACAAGCGCTTGATCAGATTGATGAGATTGTCCGTCAAGAAGTCGCTCGACAGGTCGAACTCGTCGATATTCAAACGGAACTACTCCGTCGTGACGCAGATGTTGGTGAAATACAGGATGTTTCGACAGTGTTTACAGATACTGATTCGGGCGTAATTGCAAGCACACTTGCTGATGATGGAATGGTTGCTGCGGTACCACTATATGGATTTGACAGACTTGTCGGACGAGAGCTTCAACCAGATCGGCGACTCGGAACAGAACTCTCAGATCATGCTGGTCGCTATGGTGCTGGTGGGATATTCCATACGGATGAGCTTCCTGCATATGGTATTAGCGAATCTGAAGTTAATTCACTTTATAATGCAGTTGATGCCGGCGAGAATGATGCTGTCGCATTAGTTGCTGCAGACCCTGAAACGGCTGAACAAGCAGCAGCGGCAGTCGCTGAGCGGGCGGCAGACGCCATATCTGGTGTTCCTGAAGAAACACGCGATGCAAATGATGATGGAACCACGCGATACCTCCGACCACTACCAGGAGCGGCACGTATGTATCCAGAAACTGATGTGCCGCCAGTAACATTCGATATCGGTGATATCGAGACTCCAGAGCTTCTAACCGAGCGCGTTGAACGCTATCAGTCTAAACTAAATCTTGACCCAGGGCTCGCAGAGCAGATTGCATATGGACGTCGAATGCCACTATTTGAGACTGCCGTTGATATGGGTATTGACCCGACCTTCGCTGCTAGTTTATTGACAGCCACACTTACTGAACTTCGTCGAGATGGGGTTGCAGTTGAGACCCTAACTGATGACCATCTTCTCTCCGTGATGCAACTTGTTTCAGCTGATGAACTTGCAAAAGAGGGCGTTGGACCGGTGATTACAAAACTCACAGAGGATCCAACCCGGTCGGCAGCGGACGCCGTCGAAGCAGCCGGACTTTCTGGCGTCTCTGAATCAGAGGTCCGTTCAGCCGTCATAGACGTTGTTGAACGAAATGCTGAGCAGGTTGATGAAGAAGGGATGGCTGCATTCTCAGCACTTATGGGCGAGGCAATGGGTGCACTTAGAGGGAAAGCCGACGGTGAGGTTGTGAGTGATATCCTCCGTGAGACAATTCAAAAACGAATCTAAGATACTCATTGGCTTAATTTGGGGTCAGCCAGCGATATAATGGGTGGATTTATGACTCAGATCAGGTATTATCATTATTTGTATTAGTCTCTACATCTGCATCTGTGCCTATGTCTGCACCTGCAGTCATTTCTGTGTCTTCATCCGCATTCATGAGATCTGCTGAATCTGATTGGTCACACAGTGAACCATCACTACTGGTTTGTGCCTCAGTCTCCTCATACCCTGATGATGTTGATTCAATAATCGCATTGATACTCTCCTCTGGAATTGATTCAACAGCAGTAGTATCGTCCATTTCATCCGTCTGATTGGACTCACCATATGATTGCTCTCCCAGGAGGATATTTGCTCGCCGAAACAGCCCAAGTAACGTCGAGATCTCTCGATTAGTTGGGTGTGCTCTGGCGATCAGTCGACGGAGCATTAGAGCTGTCTTTTCTCGTTTATGTTCACGCCCCTCAACAGAGTGAAGAAAATCCGTAAAGAATTCATAAAAGCGATCAATATCAGACTCATCAGCACGCTCACGCTCAACATCAGGAAGCTGTGTGTCTGTGAGTGTCAGTGATCGCAGTTCATATAATAGTACAGTTGCTGCCTGCCCAAGATTCAATACAGGATATGATTCATTTGCTGGGATTGAACACACCTCATCTAAGCTGGTCAACTCGTCGTTCGTGAGCCCAGTGCCTTCTCGTCCAAACACCAATGCAGTCTCTGTTTCGACAGTTTTGAGATCATCAGATATCTCAGCTGGGGTTTTATACGGAAATCGGACATGATGGCGACTATCTTCTGCGGTGATTGCCGTTGTCCCAATTGTATGATATTTATTGACGACAGCATCAAATGAGACTGTTTTTGCGTTTGGTAAAACATCTTCACGAGCATGCCCTGCAAACCCATATGCTTCACTTCCAGCCGGGATTGGTGGTGGGTCAACAAGTAATAACTCCGTCAGTCCGAAATTCTTCATCGCCCGAGCAATCGTTCCGATGTTTCCTGGCGTCTCTGGCTCGACGACGACAACAACAAAATTGTGTGCAGCTTCTGGCATTAATACGGTCTACGTTGTCGGATATTCACGGTTAATATCAAGACTGGACTCCTCATTAGTTGTATCGCCACTTCCATTCACCCATGAGATTTCACCCGTCCGAAGATCAATCCGTTTTCGCTTTCCGTCGTACTCTTGATTTAATCTCCGAGTTAGTTCATCAGCATCTGGTGGTGATGGAAGCGAGTCTGGGTCTGTGACAACATGCTCAATCCCATCATAATTATCTGGAGATCGATTTCCATGCGTAAACCAATTAACAAATTCCGTCTGAACTCCATCTGTTCCAGCAGTGTCTGCACCGTCACCCTCACGGAACCAATAAAGGAAATCAGCCTCATGCTCTGCACATAATAGCACCTCCGCCATAGGTTCGCCGTAGACAATTGTCGCTTCGTTACATCGACGCTTTTGTTCATCGCCGTAGATGCAATGACATGCCATGCATGGTTCACCATGGAGATAGGTCAACCGAACAAGTCGTTGTCGCGTGTCATCGGGAATCTCAGCAAGTGGTCGGAATTCACCTTCCTCGGTGAATATCTCCGACTCCTCAAAACGCCACCCTTGGAGTCCGATACTGACCTTAGCCATCAAACAAATATAACGCATCCACAGATAAAAACAGCGTCAATTGCCCCGGGACAAATCCAACATATATTAGATATGAATCTTCAGGTCCTCACCTGATGAGATCGGAGGTTCTTATCTCTCTATCAGTGTGTCCCTCACACACGTACGGAGATTCCAGACTGTGTGGTTCTTGTAAGAGATGGCTGAGAGTATATCACGTCTTAAGAGTGAATACTCAAGCACACCCAACGGTACCCAATTGAGCTTGCGAGTGAACACCACCTGATAGTGATTAGTGCAAGTCTTTACCGCCGTGATTATCCGTGTCGGTGATAGGAGCCGCTGAACCCGCGTCATTCGACACCGTCAGTGAAGTTATTCGAACTAATCACTATGAGACATGTAGTGAAATCTCAAATCGGTCTATCACTTCGACCGCAGAGGAAGACAGATATAGGTATGGGTGTGGGTATACCTATGCCATTCAATGGAACTTTGATATGCCTACACTCCACGATCGATAACGACTGGAGATAGTATCTGTTGCATAGTGTCTCATCTGTTGCAGATATCATAACAACTGATATGTGGCTACCATTCGAGATATAGGTATGCGATCAGTCGACGCGGCTGGATTGTCGATTGGTGATGAGTCTCCTCCACGAATTATGGGCGTTCTCAATATATCTAAGGAGTCACCATATGACCCAAGTGTCTTTGATGAACCAGATGCAGCAGCCACCTACGTTGATAGCGAATTGATTGATGAGGGTGCTGATATTGTTGATATCGGGCTTGAGTCTGCAAATAAACGATTTGACGTCCTTTCTGCTGAGCAGGAACTCACTCGGCTTGAAACGGCTATTGAGGCAATAGAAAGCGTTTCTGGAGATGCCGTGTTCTCAATCGAAACCCGATATCATGAAGTTGCAGATACAGCTCTTTCTCGAGGCTTTGATATGGTGAATGATATCTGTGGATTCGCTGATCCAAAGATGCCGGAAGTATGTTCAGAGTATGATGTCGCCGTTGGAAAGATGGCATCACCTCCCGATCTAACACGCCCAGGAGCAATTGAGAATGTCGATGATATCTATGAAGCGCTTGCGCAAAATGGCTTTACTGAAAAAACTATTATTGATCCTGCCTTTGGAGGATGGTCTGAAGAAAAGACACTTGCAGATGACCGTGAGACGTTTCAACGGCTTCGTGAGTTCCGCGGACTTGGTCGACCTATTCTTGTCTCTATTAACCGGAAAAACTTTCTCCGATCTATCGCTGACCGCTCAACTGAAGAGGCACTTTCGGTATCATTAGCGGCTACCTCACTCGCAGTTGAACGTGGTGCACACGTTATTCGAACGCATGATGTTGCGGAAACGCGCGACGCGGCGTTGATTGGAGATGCATTCACACCCGACCGTCCTTCACATCATCTCACCACTGATGATGACTCTCAGGTCACTGCTGAAGAACTCGATGTGACGACATCAGCGGAAGCGGGTCGTCATCTTGATCGACTCGGTATTAGTTCTATGAATGACATTACAGATAAGTCAATCATCCATACTCTCGAAATTGATGGCCTCTCACGATCTGCGGTTACCGAACTGAGCACTGTTACTGCAAAGTCAGATTCGGCTATCGTCACTGCGGTTGAATCCGAATCTGGGAGAGAAGCGAACTTAGACAGCGATTCTCAATCATCTGGTATCTTTCTTGCCGGGACGCCTGCTTCACTGGACGCAATCGCCACTACAGTCGATGACTCGGTATTAACAGAGATACTCACGAGTATCACACAACAGATCAGTCGGTGAGCATGACTGTATTAATGCGAATACAAACCCTGTGCACAATACGGCAATTACTGCTGTGTTGTACGAGAAAACTTATGCCACGGCGATGGAAACCAACATATCGGGTACTGGAGGGGCAGTCGGGTAGGGGTACTTGTTGCCACTCTAGTCCATATTTTTTGCATGGTGACCCATGTCTACCGTAGACTTTGGACTATCATTCGATGTATGGGAACCTATCTATGAGTCTATACTCACTGCCTTCGAGTATGACCGGGCAGCAGACCAGCAGGCTCGAGATATCCTTGCAACAGTATCATCATCATCATCATATTCATTTGATGAGGTAGGATTTCGTGGCGACACGGTCGCAATCGTTGGTGCGGCACCCTGCTTAGATGAGACAGTCGATAATGTTGCAGGCGTAGATCATGTTATTGCTGCATCGACCGCTGCGGATACTGTCCGCACAGCGGGATACGATGTTGATATGATGGTTACTGATCTTGATAAAAATCCAACCACTGCCCGGACATTGACGCATGAAGGGACCCCAGTTGCCGTGCACGCACATGGCGATAATATTGATGCAATTCGCGACTTTGTTCCAACATTCGCTGCAAATGCTGTAATCCCGACAACACAAGCAGCACCAATCAATGGAGTTAGTAATCCCGGTGGATTCACTGACGGTGACAGAGCAGCATTCCTTGCTGATGCACTGCATGCAGAATCACTCCGATTTGTCGGCTGGGACTTCGATGATACGAGCGTGAACACACATAAAGCAGCAAAACTTGTATGGGCTGAACGATTGCTTGAATTGCTTGAGCGCCGGCGGAATGAGCAATTCACATTATTAGATAACCGTCGAAAGTCGATTGACCACATATCAATACCGACACGTTGAATCCGCTGTCACCCGTTGAACTAATATGCAACTTTATTGGCACCGAAGTGATCTTCGTGGTGTCGACAACCGTGGACTTGCTGAGGCTGCAAGTGCTGTGTCACCCGATTTATTACCTGACGCGGATGGAATTATTCCGGTCTTCATTTTCGATGATAATGCGCTTGAGCATGATGGAAACGCACGCGTCCAGTATATGCTTGAGTCAATAGCTGAATTGCGTTCGTGGTATCGTGACCGTGATTCTGACCTTCTGATTGCTCGTGGCGACCCTGCATCAATCCTTCCCGAACTCGCAAGCACTCATGATGTTGATCGGGTTGTGTGGAATCGTGAATATTCCGGATTTGCACAATCTCGGGATCAACAAGTTGCTGATGCACTCACAGAACACGATATTGCACATTGCTCGGTCCGTGATTCGATTTTCTTTGAACCGGGGTCCATCACGACAAATAAGGGTGAGCCATACTCAGTTTATACGTATTTCTGGAAGAAATGGCGTGATCGAGAGAAAAGTGCCCCAATTGATGCCCCAGATGCTGATATGTTCGTGCCTGATGAAGGATTAGGAGATTCGTTGCCAACAATCGACTCACTCGGATTTGAGGAGCCAACTGCAGACATTCAACCAGCAGGAACAAACGCGGCTCGTAATCGATTATCAGACTTTTGTGCTGATGGTATCTATCGGTATGATGATGATCGTGACTACCCCTCTCGTGATGCGGTCTCACGGCTTTCTGCAGATTTATCATTTGGAACTATCGGCGTTCGCGATGTACATGCTGCCACTGTTGCTGCCGCAGAAGTTGATGGGATAACCGATGCCGAGGCTGAATCTGTTGAGGAATTCCAATCACAACTAGCCTGGCGAGAATTTTACACGCATGTGCTATATTTCAACCCAGAGGTCGTCACTGAAAACTACAAATCATACGAAAACGGAATACAATGGCGCGATGACCCAGCAGCACTACAAGCGTGGAAAGACGGGGAGACAGGATATCCAATTGTTGATGCTGGAATGCGACAACTGAAGTCTGAAGCATATATGCACAATCGACTCCGGATGATTGTTGCATCATTTTTGACAAAAGACCTCCTTATCGACTGGCGCGAGGGATACGGTCACTTCCGTCAATATCTCGCCGATCATAATATCGCAAATAACAATGGTGGATGGCAATGGGCAGCTTCGACCGGCACAGACGCTCAACCATATTTCCGAATCTTTAATCCAATGACCCAGGGTGAACGATATGATCCTGACGCAGAATATATCAAACAATACGTGCCAGAGTTGCGAGAAGTTCCTGCCGACACAATCCATGAGTGGCATGAGCTTTCACCGACTGAACGAGCACGTCTTGACACGGATTACCCAGCACCGATTGTCGATCATAGCAAACAGCGTGAAAAGGCGCTTGAAATGTTTGAGACTGCCCGTGGCGATGCATAATCACTGAAATTTAAGCTGTGGGCATATTGATCACTCACAACTGCTCAATACGCTGCCCTGAGAAGGAGGCTATTATATGCTGAACAGGCGCAATACCACACCCGGTTATAACGTGGATACGCGCAGTCACGGAGTGCGATAAACCACAGAGACGCAGTATCGGATTTCCACAGCAAGATTTATTCGACAGGCAGTCTCCCATAAATAGAGAAATCAGCGGGAAGCAGAGCGATTCCTACCTTCCTACGATGGCGGCCTGTCCGTCAGAAGCAATGATATTAAGTCGAATAGTTTCATCGACGGTGTCGGAAGGTGCAGTTTCAGCGACTCCAGTCATTGATACGGATCGCCGCGGTGGTAAAGACTTGAAGTAATCACTATGAGACAGTAATCAGACCCAATCTGGTGAGCGGTCGGTTCGTATAACTATAATGAACCGACACGGTGTGACTGCTGGACGTAACTTAGCAAACAACTCTGAGTTTGGTGACGTTATGATGGCGTTCCCGTGGCAAAAACAACACTGGCGCCACACGCGATCGAGAATAGGAGTCCCGGCGGCTTGGCACCGCCAGCAGTCCCACCCGCGACAGCCCAGCTCATGAACACACCTTCAGATTCGGACTGATAGTGATTAGTTCGAATAGTTTCACTGGGGGTGTCGAATGACGCGGGTTCAGCGACTCCCATCACCGACAGGGATAATCACGGCGGTAAAGACTTGCACTAATCACTATGATTGGGTGTCCGGCAGGACTGTGAGACCTGAAATTCCTCACGCCTGGGATTCCTCCGCGTTTAGTGCTTCACAGAAGATTTAGCTGTACTCTGCGTGGGTAGGGTAATAACTGTACGGGAGAAAGAGATCGTCCGACATCTCAGTGAGGACGATCTCGACCGCTTGCTCACATAGACTGACAGTGAGAAGGTGAGCAATAGTAGTTCACAGAAGAAGTGGGTGCTTGAGTAGACATGCATCAGTCAGAATAGTTCTCTCGCATCGAATGAGTGAATCAGTTCACCCAGAAGTTTGTTGAATCACTACACGCGGAGGAGGATGTCAAGTGGGACTCAGATCCCTAGTGGAAATAGATAGTATCCGATG
>ERZ1034495.61-NODE-61-length-13219-cov-9.397675_pt1 | contig 13219 bp, 19 predicted proteins | sample MGYA00520645_ERZ1034495 | MGnify/ENA primary metagenome ERZ1034495 (study PRJEB33760, sample SAMEA4777689) | hypersaline lake metagenome | biome: hypersaline environment; feature: brines | place: Spain | collected 2014-08 | depth 0 m ... | reverse complement strand
CCGACATATATTATTGTCAGTGAGTCAGCACCCACCTCTCGGCAAGCAGATCTTGAAGTTGAAGGAGCAAATGTTATGATTGCTGGACGAGATCGTGTCTCAATGCCAGCTGCATTATCAGCACTCGCTGACAGCGGAATGAGTTCAATAATGGTTGAAGGCGGTGGTGAAATTATCTTTTCATTATTTGAGGCTAACCTTGTCGATGAACTCTCAGTATATGTCGGCTCCATGCTTATCGGTGGACGGGATGCACCCACGTTAGCCGATGGTGATGGCTTTATCGATGACCCAACACAGTTGCAGTTGACATCTGTCAAGCAGATTGATGATGGGGTATTATTACAATATGATGTTGAGACGACTGCATCGACATATGATTCAATTGATTGAAATTAATATTGAGACATTGAAATCAGCGGTGTTGTTGTGCAGTCACACAGAACCACTAAGAGGACGCCGATACAATATACTATTATGAGTGCTCCTGCAGCAACTGACGAACCGGTCCACGTTGAGAGTCAATCAGATCTTGAGTCGTTCGTTAGCGATCACGATATTGTTCTTGTTGACTATTATGCTGATTGGTGTGGTCCATGTAAGATGCTTGAACCCACTGTCGAGGAGATTGCAACAGAGACGAATGCTCTTGTCGCCAAGGTTGATATCGATGAACTTCAATCACTAGCACAAGAAAAAGGAATCCGGTCAGTTCCAACATTACAGTTCTATGCCGACGGCACGATGGCAGAACAGGTCATTGGCGTCCAAGATAAGAGTGATCTTATGTCGGTTATTGACGGTCTCACAGATTAACTGTCTGATATGTAATACAGCGTAGGACCGTGTATTATCATGGTATGCTTGGTGAAATTATCAATTATTATATGATATATGATATATTTTATCTTTATTATCAGGTTTAGCTAAATTAAGCAAAAGACCGCTCATCAAGAACCGACTGAAGTGGACGAACACGGAGGGGATATATCTGTCAATCGTAACTTTTGATATCATAATATGAGATGTAATATACTGTTCTTACGTGGGGTCGTTTCAACTCATAACGCATACAAGAGTAACATTCATTTTTGACGTTCTGCCATGTTTAACTCAGGCAGACTCAACCTCTCAAGCAAGATGTTTGAGAAAAAGAGTCTTGATCGGGCTGTGAACGCCCCCACAGCGAGTGATTCTCTCTGATCTTGGATATGGTCAGACCCTGAATTAAACTCCACCAGAAGCTCTACGCTTAACCAATTCACACGAGCAATCGAGTATGGTTATATAACTGTTACAGAATCCAGTATCTATGAGTAACTACCAGTAGTAAACAGCATATCAGAATGCCACGGTCGTACTCGATTGGCGAGTTCGCAGACGAACTCGGTGTTCACCCCCAGACCGTCAAGCCTGGTGTCGCAACGACGATTTCGACTACACCCGAACACCCAGCGGTGAACGTCGAATTCCACACCGAGAACTCCGCCGGCTCGCAGGCGACACTCGCCCAACAGACCGTGTTGCACTTTACGCCCGCGTTTCGAGTCACAGCCAGAGTGAAAACGGCGACCTTGACCGCCAACTCGCCCGACTCACGGAATACGCTCACGACCACGGATGGAGCGTCGAAAACACCTATACCGACATTGGAAGTGACCTCAATAAGGACCACCGTGGGCTCAATCCCTTTTCGATGACGTACAGGAAGCCGACCACGGACGCATTCTCGTCACTCATAAAGATAGACTCACCCGTTGGCTTCTCGTATCTCAAGCGGCATTTCGACTATTACGCCATCACAGTCACCATCATCGAAGACGGGACGGACAAATCTGCACGGGAGGAACTCGTTGACGACCTCATCAAGCTCGTCGCCAGCTTCAGCGGCAAACTCTACGGTATGTGCTCATCGAAAAAACAACAGGTCGTCAATACCGTCGAATCAGAGGTGAAACCCGATGAGTGACCACCTTTCACTCCCAATTCACTTGCCAGACGAAGAGGACAAACGATTCGAGCGACTGGCAACACCCATCCGTCGTGTCGCCAACCATGTCCTCGAAGACCATTGGACACCAGTCCATCTACGGGATTGCTGACGCATCGCATCAGGCGTGGAAATATTTCGATGAACATGAACCGTTTGAAGAACTCGACCTGTATCTCCCCCCGCGGTTTCGACGGTGCATCTTGCAGAAAGTCGGGGAAACACTCCGCAGTCACGTCGACCGCCGAGACGCCTTCCAGTCTATCCAAAGCATAAAATCCGATGCATCCACCGTCGTTGCACCAAAGAACAACTCTGGGATGACAGTGACTACATCTCGTCAGGCTACATGGACATCCTCATCGACCAACTCACCAGCTACTACGACCGTCACGGGACGTATCCAGCCACGTATCTCGAAATGCAAGGCTGTCCAGAGTACGATAGCGGCGTCTCGCTGTTCTCTGCGGACGACGGCCCAACCAGCGGTCAAGCCGTCAAATACCAGTACGACGCCGATGGTGAGATGTTGATCATCCGGCTCAAGACGTCAGACACGCCGTCGCCGGAGACACGAGGGGACTGGTCGTGGATGGAGCACGAGCGCGTTACGAGGCGTTTCACGATCTATTGTCATACGGTGATCTCTCGACTTTTGAGTTCCAACCTTCCCGGCGAAAGACCGGTGACGCCTATTACGAACTGTCCTTTCCTGTCGAAGTCGATCAGATAGAGACGAACGACGACGTTGATTGCGTGCTGACCCTCGACGCTGGGATGCGGAAAGATATGACTGCTGTGGGGGTCACTGACGACGGCGAACAACTGTCCACGCCACATTTCATCCAGTTCACTGACCATGACGTGATGCGATGGCTCTACCGTGAAGAACTCGACTGAACGATCGCCTTGCCGCGCTGCGCCGTGATAGTCGCTCGCATACTGACGAGTTCGCGCACATCCAGAGCGAATACGAACGAGTAAATAGCAAGATTCGGCACAAGCGCGAACAACTGACGCACAATGTAGCCAACTAAGTTCTCGCACTTGTGCTCACCTACGATGTGGACACGATTGTCCACGAGGATCTGCGGTCGCTCTCCTCACCGGGTGACGAAGGCACGTTGCCGTGGGAGTTGTCATCGTGGGCTCGGCGTGAAATCATCGAGAACATCGAATACCGAGCAGACTGCGCTGGAGCAGCTGTTGAACGAGTCTATTCACGGGGACGAGCCAGTCGTGTCCCCGGTGTGGCTCACATAGTCACACCTGCAAATCGACGACCACCAGAAAGAACAGTGGTGGGGCGGGCACTTCCGGTGTGACAACACCCGATGTGGGTTCGAAGGCGACCGGGATTACATCGGGGCGCTGAACGTGACTCACGTGTTCTTCAGCGAGACAGACGAGCTAGACCATATGGGGTCACATCTTCCTACGGGGGGTGCTGAAATCGTGCTAGTTGACCGTTCTGCTGGCACGCGAGTTACGTTCGGGTCTGGAATCGTCGCCTACGAACCCGAACAGGCAGAGGCGGCTGGTGGTGGATCGGCTGTCATAGCGCCCGCTGTCGCCGTGCCCAAGTCGAACGCAGATGGTAGTGATGGACGCGGTCCAGTCGTCCAACAGTGTACCCGTCTCTTACGATGCACTACTGAAAGCTACTGAAAATTGGAACGGTAGCGTAGCTCACTCGAGCATATCATATCATATCATACTATCCTTCGTAATTACCTGCCAGGGAGGTTTTTTACCACAGAGGTGAAATGATGAAGTATGATTTCGCTTGATGAAGCCGTTACAGCTCGACTTGAGTCACACGGTGAACGTTTTGAGGTACTTATCGACCCGGATGCAGCACTTGAGATGAAACGTGATGAGTTCGACGATGACATTGAAGACGTCATTGCTGCTGAAGATGTCTTTGAAAATGCTGCGAGAGGTGACCGACCCGCAGAAGAGGATCTTAAAGCGGTATTTGAGACAACAGAACCACTTTCGATCATTCCAACTGTTGTCAAAGACGGTGAAATCCAAATTACCGCTGAACAACGTCGAGAAATGCAAGAACAAAAGCGGAAACAGCTAATTAACCAAATCGCCCGAAATGCAGTAAATCCACAGATGGATAATGCACCACATCCTCCAGAGCGAATCGAGCGGGCGCTTGAGGAGGCTGGATTTCGTGTTGACCCAATGGAGCCGGTTGAATCACAAATTGATGATGCACTCGATGACCTTCGACCCGTAATACCAATCCGCTTCGATGAGGTGACTGTTGCTGTCCAAGTCCCGGCTTCTGATGCAGGAAAAACACAGGCGCAAGTGCGTGAATACGGTGATCTTGAGCGTGAAGAGTGGCAACCCGATGGATCCTGGGTTGGTGTTGTTACCTTTCCTGCGGGAATGCAAAATGATTTCTATGATCTTGTGAATGAGTTGACCTCCGGTGAAGCCGAAACACGAATACTCAAAAATAAGGATGAGATTAGCACCCGATGAGGAATATCTTAGGGTGACCCCTCGATATACTCAGTCATCTGTCCGGGCATATGAATAAATATCGGTGAATACAAGCAGGATGTCGAAAGGACGGAGCGCGCGCCGGAGACACGCTTGATCCCCGCCTACGGTGGGTCGTGGAACACGCGCTGTCATTTCATTTAGAAACGAGGCGACACCAATACTCATCTGATGTGTTGTTTTGTGGGTTATTTGGATTCGAGTAATCCGAAAATATATTTCTATACATATTGTTATATAACATATATACTGATGCTATCTTTTTCCTCTGATCTAAATCGATCATTTGAAACACTCGATGGGGTTACACATACTGAAAATGCAGTGAAGTTTGATATCACAGCTTACAGCAGGTTTATTGAGATAGTCGCAGGTATCGATGTTACTGATAACCTCTGTAAGAAGGAATACTATCGAATCAGAAATCGAGTTGAGGCGTTTATTCATGACGCAAAGCGCTATCAGATATGGAAACCAGCGTTGCTTGACGCATACCCTGATGTCGATTTATTAGCAGAAATAACTGCACTTACGCGCGCCCTCCGACAATACGAACAACAGCGACTCACTCATTAATCAATTATCTATGAATACTAGTTCAAAATTAGCAGATTATGGATTCTTCATCCTGACTTCAGGGGACGAACGGTTCCAGTGCGAGTAAGATACTGATAATAATGATCTATTGTATTTTTATCTGAGGCTTGCCACTAAGATGATCATAAAATCGAGTGCCCACTTGATTGCTGTGGTAATGAGAATCTGCTAATAGAATACTCATCCCCCAGATTAGTCATTTGCAGTCAGTAGTACCCGCCGTCATCATCCTCTGTTTCTGTCGGCGTCGGTGTCTCAGTTTCTGTTGGTGTTGGTGTTGGTGTTGGTGTTGGTGTCGGTGTCGGTGTCGGTGTCGGTGTCGACGTTTTCGTCTCTGTTGCGGTCGGTGTTGGAGAGGGAGTATCTGTTTCGGTGGTCGGCTGTGCCGGTACGTCGGTAGCCGTCTGCTGCGTCCCTGTTGGGGTTGAATCAGGGGAAGCGGTATTCGGTGAGTCATTCGGCCCAGTACATCCACCGATAATTATGATTCCTGCAACAATAGCAGAGATAAATCTTCGTCGAATCATTATTAATTTATCTTCAACAGTCAATAGTAAAGAATAATTGGTATCATCACGCGATCAAGTGACATACATGTAAATATGATTTATTTTGTATGATATTATAATTTGTAACTGATATATTATCCATGTGAACTACCATACCCTACTCGCTCGCCACAGCAGTGGCTCGCTCCTTGAGGACGGGGGCTTAGCGCCTATAAACTGCTAAAACGCGAATGAATTCTGCATCTTACATGGTGATCTCCAGAAGCAACCATTGAATAAGCGTATATATTATCATGATTTTCGAACTGACATGCGTCGATCAGTGATAAGGTCAAATCGACTATTTGTGTCTCCAAGAAGAAATAATGCGTAATATCGTAAGAATATTTGAATTGGTACTGCAGCGAGGATCGCAGTTGAAAGGATTCCAAAAGCAAATACGAATATCGCACCAATGATGAGTGTAATACCGATTATGCCAGTTGCCTCACCAAGAAGTATACCAGCAGCAAGAATTAGGATTGCTGGAATCGCGAATATAATTGTGGAAAGAGTTAGTATCAGACCTGTTGCAATGCCGATAATAAGCTGTAGAACGAACCGAATAATCAGATATATGCTGTATTCTTTCCACTCACTGCGTACTGTCGGCCAGAAGCGCTGCCATGCTGTAAGAAGTGTCTCGTCTTGAATAATCATCACAGGAACGACAAACGTTTTGATAAGTCCGGTCAGCAGACCACTAAGGATAATAGTTGTCACACATATACCTAAGGCAAAAATAACAACACCAAATGAAGGTGAATTTCCGCTCGTGATGAGCGGTGTCACGACGGTGAGTGCAATGACAGCAATTGGGATAACAGTGAGTGCCCCTACGACTAATCGGAACCCAAGTAGACGAAGTCCCTGTCTCCACCATTGTCTCCAATATGCCCGGATTTTGATCCGTTCTTGTCGGAGGACCTCAACGAACATAAACTCGAAGACTGATCCAACGGCTAATAAGCCAATAAAACACAGTAGAATAACCACTACAACGCCAATAATAAGAGATAACTCAGAGTTATCAAGCGTCGTTAGCATATCGCTAAAACTAGCAGTATTGGATCCTGGTTCATCCATCACAGGATTATCAGTATCAACATTTCCAATTCCAGTGAGAAGTTGAACTGGACCGATACCGCCGACACCACCGAGAAAGACGATTAAAAATCCAAGTTTTACATACTGTTGTATATCTGGTGGCGATAGAAACGCAGTCGTTGCGCGAATCGCATCAGTAATATCCTGAATCGCGCTTACTGAGTCGATATTGGAGGGCATATGTCAATTGGTTGTATCTATATCAAAAGTAGTTTTGATATATGCACATCAGTTTGAGCCTCCCAGATTGTCTCGGATGTATCAAACTTTGAGGGCATGTCCACCTGCTATATGCAGTCAACTGTGACTGTGACTGTGACGGGAATTAAGGATGAGTATTTTGAGACGCGAATCTTTTATCTCAAAGCTGTGATGCTCTGGATATCTCTGCCGTGTTATATCCAATGGATAGCCGAATTGCTCTGTGATCTGTCGCCACATATGGAAACTGCACTTCTACAAATACCGAGTTAATGTTTGAAATGCGTTTGTGAGATGACCGTAGGTTGTCAGACGATATCGAATAGCAGTATGACTAAGAAATCTCAGATCTGAGGTGATTGTCTATAATCCTGAAGCGGTGGATAAGTCACTTCAAGTAAACAGGTTGATACAACTCTCGCGTTTATTTGCTGATGATGGTTCTTGGTATTGAGTCTAATATTGACTCGCGAATTCTTGCTCTTGCAATAGCGCGGATGGTCGATGCGCTCGCAAATTCGTTTTTAGTCGTTGTTCTTCCATTATATATTGGGAGTCAACTCGTTTCGCTTCCAGCTTTTGTGGGTACAACTGTACAACTTGGGTCGATTCCATTTACGCTGACACCTGAGTTACTCATTGGGGTCGTTCTTTCATTATTCGGATTTCTAAATAGCCTTGGACAGCCATTTACTGGGTCACTATCAGACCAGACGGGAAAGCGAAAACTGTTTTTACTTATTGGGCTTTCGCTTGTCGCTATTGGAAGTGCAGGATACATCTTCTTTACTGACTATCTCTCGGTCGTTCTTATGCGTGCACTTCAAGGAATTGGGGCAGCATTTACTATTCCTGTCACTGTTGCACTAGTGAATGAGCTTTCTGCAGCAGATAACCGTGGGGGAAATTTTGGACTATTCAACACTTTTCGACTCTTAGGATTTGGCATGGGACCTCTCGTTGCTGGGGGTGTCGTTGCTGCTGGACCGTATTCGCTGTTGGGTCTGGGAATTCCACTTGAGATATCTGGATTTGATGCTGCGTTTATTGTTGCTGTCGGAGGAGCATTGGTTAGTTTTGTGCTCATTGCAATACTTATCACTGATCCAGAACAAGCAGACGGGCAGGCAGCTGAGGATATCAGTATCCGTGTTCGTAGCGTCGACGGGACTGGGCTTGACCCTGTGTTTGCGCTTGGTGTTGCAACAATCGTCATGGCACTTGGACTGGCAATTTATGCACCACTAGCCAACAGCATCAATGCACGTCTTGATCAAGGAACGTTCCTCTTCTCACTGCAGTTTGGTGCGACTGTCTTCGCGAATGTGCTATTTCAACTCCCAATCGGACGGTTAAGTGATATATATGGACGACGTCCATTCCTTATTTGGGGGTTTGTACTCCTCCTTCCTTCGACGCTTGTACAAGGATTTCTCACCTCTTCGCTACTGATGATTGTTGCACGATTTATCCAGGGAATTGCTGTCGCAGCAGTATTTGCTCCATCACTCGCACTCGCTGGTGACCTTGCTGGCGAGGGTGAATCTGGGTCAACGCTCTCGTTACTTACAATGGGATTCGGACTTGGGATTGCTTTTGGAACATTATTCTCAGGAATCCTCGTTGGATTTGGGTTTGCAACGCCATTTGTTGTTGCAACAGTGCTGAGTGCTGGCGGACTGATACTTGTCTACACACAAGTTGGTGAACCAACGAATATTGAACAGCCAACCCCAACGCCAGGAGATTGAAATAGTAATTCAAACCTATTTCAATAAATTAGTGCTGTCCGGTGTGACGTACGATATCACTGATTGAATACTATATATTAAAAATAGCATAATGAGTGGTCGTCAAAATGTAAGATATAACCAATCGCTCCACGGTGAAGTTAACCTGATTCTAGTGGATTAAAACCAATATCAATACGCCAGTCTATCCGTAATATAGTATATATCATAAAGTATAGCCACGATCACAACAAAGCAATACATTTGAATTGAATCATGCAGACTATTTCATACAATCGTGGTCTCACTTTGGCGTCTTACCCGGAACCAATACGGACGGAAATTATACGAATTACTCGCACAAGCTGGTATTACCGCGACAGCTATGCGCCAGTACGCGGTTGACCTTCCAAATAAAACAGCCACAGAAGTCGGTAAGCCGATACGAGCAGACAACTCATCACACGCTTCTGTGCATACGTGGACATCTGAATCAAACTCTCAATTCAGTATCGTTAGCCGTCCTGATGCGCCTGCATCTCTTGATGCACCAATAGCAGAGAAGCTTCCAGCTGAAACTGTTCTTACAGTTTGTGAGAAAGGTGTTGCCCGGGGATATTTATTTATTTCAGTTAATACAACTGTCCCGATTGATGTTCTTGAGTGCAAACTCTCGTTTAATGGTGCATATATTCGTCGCGTGTACGTCGATCAAGCACATCGTAATCGTGGAGTCGCAACTGCACTCATTACCGCCGCCAATCGATATGCTTCCGCACGTGATGCAACACAAGCAGTGGCACTCGTAGCAATCGATAACCGACCCTCACAAGCGTTATTTGAAACGTGTGGGTTTACCGTTCGCTCTACCCGAGTATACGCCCGTATTGGACCTCTCTCAATTCGTCATCAATTGCCAAACACGCAATAGTTCTATCTATCGATATAGATATCTCCTAAGTAAATAGTTCACAGAGTAGTATTATATCAATAGCGATAATTATGTATTTGTGTGGATGTCGAGTGAAATTCGAGAGACAATTGAAGGAATATATCAACGGCTTGACCCAGCAATATATCGTGTACCTGATACGAATGACCGAATCGATATTCGTGATCGTCTTACTGGTGCAGATTATATCAGCCTTGGCGCATTATTATTTGGCTGGGCAAGTGCTCTGTTACTCGTCTGTGGCGAACCAAACTGGGGTGTCATTGTCATGTTTGCCGCATTTGGGCTTGATAAACTTGATGGATGGTACGCACGGCAAACCAACAATACATCACCGTTTGGTCGACAAATAGACTCATTTATTGATGTTTTTGCATATCTTGTCCCTGCCGCGTTGCTATATCATCTCACGCTTTCTCCGCATCTTCTTGCAAGCCTTGTTGTTGGATTCTGTATCCTCTCATTTGGCGGACTTCGACTTGTGCGCCACAACAATGACGGGTTTGGCTCAGATGGTAACGTCAGTTACTATCACGGAACAACGGTCGTCCACACAAACGTGATTGTTCTATTGAGCTATCTACTTCATTCAGTTCTTGAAATTTGGAATGGATGGGTTGCCGGGATTGTGATTATTGCCATCTGCCCATTGATGATTTCAAATTATAAAGCAAAAAAAACAACTGCAGGTCATGTTTTCATCGGAATACTCATTACGATTGTTACATTGCTCGCACTTGCAATTGAGACTGGGTATCTGTAATGTACCATCTGAATGAAACCGCTTGTCTCAATCGTGCTTTCTGTCACCCTGTATCCTCATTCAGTATCTTTCGGATCTCAGATGTGTGCGGAACTTACACCGACTCCATGAATGCCCGAATCACCCAGTAATAATACCAACACGGACACTGTCGCCTCACACAACATTGCCCAACCTATTATATTAAACATATGATACTATTGGATATTGTCGTCTTATCTGTGGTGACGCTCCCTGAAGACCGACGAGAAAGACTTGTCATTATCACTATCAGCCTCATGATCATACTTCTCAGTGTGATTAGTGTGGTTACACTACCTGTAAAACAGACGGTCGTTTCTATGGTTGCGGATAGTTTCGATTTAATCGCTTCAATTGAGCAAATCGACAATCCGACGTGGATTCAAGCCCAATTGGCGGCGCTTGGTCCGACAGCACCAGTTGGATTTGTCCTACTTCAAGCGCTTCAGGTCATTATCGCACCAATCCCAGGGCAGATTCTTGCTGGTGTTGCTGGTGCATTCTTTGGTGTATTACCTGGAACAGTGTATAGCCTCATAGGAGTCGTAGCTGGGAGCACTATTGTATTTATATTCACCCGTCGTATTGGTCGTCGTGCTGTTCAACGCCTCTTCGATCCTGATCAATTTTCACGGTGGGATGAAAGCCTAACACATAATGAAGGAGGTATTTTGCTCCTATTTGCCGCATTTTTGTTACCGACATTTCCCGACGATTTATTATGCTTTGCTGCTGGACTCTCTGATATTCGGCTACGAACATTTATTTTGCTTGTTCTCACTGGACGTGCCCCGACATTCGCACTTGCTGCATATGCCGGCTCTAATGCAATAAATGGTCAGAGTATCCTCGTAATCACGATTGTCAGTATTGCAATACTCCTGTGGACTCTCATTCGTCATTATCGTTATATATTTAATAACTGGATACAGTGAGCGCCCTTTTTTACCAAAGGAATATTCATGCGCATATCTCGATGATTTCCAATGTACAAATACTATCCGAGGAGTTCGCTGTGTTCACCTTCATCTGATTTTTGTATCGACTCATGATCTCTACTGACGCCGCAAGTTTTTCTTCTAACGCAGCTAACCTTCTATACATGCCTCCAAGTATTAGTTCTACCGACACCCATTCTGCTGACTCACAGGACGCGGTATCACCAGGCGACACATTTGGCGTTGGAATACATATTACTGAATCTGACCTCCAATTTGTTGTTCACGTTCCATCTGACATCGACTCAGGATGGACTAACTCGACAACGTTCCAAACGCAAATAGAAGCAATCGTCTGGGACCATCTCGAAAAGTCGACTGTCCTCAAACGCCTCGCAACACAACATGACGCTGGAACAACTATCTCACTCGGTCGCATGACACTTACCCCAGATGGAACAGTTCATAATATATCCCTTGTTACTATTGAAGAACTGTGAGTACTTCCTTTCCGGATCAATCACCTATCGAAATCGTCATTAATACTACCCTTAAGCAAGCACTCACCATCGATAGACCGGTCGACAAAACGTCATCTGATGATTCTGACAACCCTGCTGACACCGATGATGTCACTGCCGATGATATAGATATCAATCTACCCAAAGATGCAGCAGTAAAAACGATGAAATCAAATAGCTCCGATAAGGCTGCCAATCGAATAAATACACACATTACAGCGGATAAATCGGCGTCTGATACCCAAGAATCAACAATCGTCAGCACCCGACATCATCTTGCTGTTGCCGGAGCACTCATACGAACGATATCGCCAACAACAGATCTGAATCTCACTGAATCCAACGCTCAGACCAGTGTATTCGAAGACGGTGGTTCCCATGACACATCGCCACTATCTATCGAAACAGACGGTGAAAAAGTACCAATTTCAAACGCGGAGGCTGACACAAATATGAACACGGATCGAACAGCCACCATGTTAGGAGAATCACTCCTCAGCGCACTCTTGACGAGTACACTGATTGCATATGCGCTTGATTCTTCAATGAATCACGCGACCGACCCATGGAATCCCTCGTCACTTGATTTCTATGGAATGTCTGACCTCTCTCCATCTGATCAGTCATTATTCATTATCACTGGCGCAGTAGCTGCTTGTCGTCGATTCGACGTTGAAGTGAAAACTGTTGCCACACGAGCACAAATTCCATACGAAACACTCACAAAATATCTTCAGAAGTCTGAGTGAAAATTTGCATGCCCATATTTGCATATTTATAATACTAATACTGGAGTAACGAATTGTCTCCGGCACAAAGTCTGATTGCCAGGCATATGATTAACACTATCACTAACACTAATATTCGCCCGATGGTAGGCACTAGTTAGAATAAAAGTATGAAAAGCAAGGCGGCGATGAAGCGCTCCCAGAGGATCTCTCACTCCAGTACGTGCTCCAACGCTTGCAGACTTAACCACTGTGTTCGGGATGGGTACAGGTGTTTCCCTGCCGCTCTGGCCGCCTCAAATCCGAACTTACGGAATCGAACCGTATTGTATTGTATTGTATTATCACTGTGATCACTTTTCTATCTTCATCTATTCTAATCCGATCTGATCTGTGCTATGATATGCTGTGACGTGCTGTCTAAAGTGATCCCAGTCGAACCATCGCTCGGTTATACCGCGTCTCTCTTATCTGATCTCTCTTGTGTATGCGTGTGCGTCTCTGCATCCGCATATGTATCCATGTCCATGTCCGTGTCTGTGCCAGTGTCCGTGTCCGTATATACGCGTGTAATCCAGTTTCCGCCTGAACCCGCTCACG
>ERZ1034495.49-NODE-49-length-14673-cov-7.005883_pt1 | contig 14673 bp, 24 predicted proteins | sample MGYA00520645_ERZ1034495 | MGnify/ENA primary metagenome ERZ1034495 (study PRJEB33760, sample SAMEA4777689) | hypersaline lake metagenome | biome: hypersaline environment; feature: brines | place: Spain | collected 2014-08 | depth 0 m ... | reverse complement strand
ACGTCGACATCAGCATTCAGTACCGCGCCGTCCTCAACCACCCCAACACGACCAGTATCGATGTGATGGTCGACGAGCACTTCGCCTTTGACCCTGTTCAGCACACGCACGCGTACGAAGATGTGCCCGAGTTCGACCTCCAAGCGTACAGCGTCGAGGAGATCTTCGCCGAAAAGCTCCGAGCGATCTACCAGCGCGGGGCCGCCCGTGACTACTACGACCTCTATCAGCTGCTCGAAACCGATTCGGTCACGATCAACTTTGCCGACGTGGGGCCCGCCTTCGACGCGAAGTGCAAACACGATGGGCTCACCGTTGATCTGAACGAGGGACTCCCGGCCGAGCAACAAGAAACGATCCGCCACCAGTGGGAGACCACGCTGCCGGACCTGACCGGTGATCCGCCGGCGTTCAAGATGGTCTGGGAACAGCTGGACATGGCGATCTCCCGACAGGGATCGTCGTAGGCAACGGCCGATATCAGTGTCGATGGCCGATGGGTGTCGCATCCGGAGCTCTGGTGATTAACCAACAATTCGGGATATCTGGCTGGTGCGTTGGTTAAGTTTTTGAGCGCCCGCCGAGGGGTGGAGGCGCATTCCAGCCTCACCGAATTATGACAGAGCGACATCTCAGAGCCGTTCTGGCAGAAGCGGAGCGAGTCGCAGAGCAGTACGACCAGATCGCCCAAACCACGAACTCCACTACACACGAGTATCTCCGGTACGCCGTACTCCGACTCCTCGAAGGCGATGCCAACGCGATCCCCGAGGAGGTCCCGCAGGTCGATGGCGTGACGGTCGGATACGGCCGAGATCAAGCGATGTACGACAGTTGGGGGTCCGACGTCGAGTGGTGGGACACAGTACCGCCACAGGACGACTGTACGCGCTTTCGAGTGTTCTACCCGGAGGACCGCCTCGCGGACCGACCGGATAGAAAGCAGCGTGAGCGGGCGTGAATCGGACAAGTTCGTCGCCGGTCGACGACGTCGGGCAGCGGTTCCAGAAGCGGGCGGCGAGCGTGGATCCGATGGCTGACCCTGAGCGAGACGATCCTCGTGCAGAACTCACGCAGGAGCAGTTGGCAGCGGTGAACAGGCAGTCGATGCGGTTGGCGAAGAAGCTGGACGGCTGGTCGCGAGCGGCGATTAGTTGGCGGCTGGGTCAAGCCGTTGTCGGTAGAAAAGATCTGATGAGCGCGGACGACGTGGCTATCATTCGGACTCATGACACTCATCACCGATCTCGTGATCTGGCTCTAACAGACCGAAGGAAGAGAGCTTCCCCGCTATGGAGCGTACCCTCCGTGCCGCAACGAGTACACATCAGTCCGCAAGTGACTCGAGTTTCTGAATGATCTTCGTATAGACGTCAGGGGCGCAGTACCAGCCCTCGTCGATCATCGCATCAATCACGGTTCGGGCATCGTCGACACTGATCGCCCCCTCGCTAGCGAGTTTCAGCACGAGATATGCCGTCCCCCGGGTTGTGATTCCCTCGGCCGCTGCAACGTCACGCCCGTACGTCTCATCCATCACGGCCACACCATCATGTGCGTCGGCGCAGGTGAGGACAGCGACATCGGCGTCGCTGAGGTTGCTATTATCCTGGAGGCGAGACAGCAGCGGGGTGGTCTCAACTGACACGATGTCAAACCTGTCGGCATCGACGCTGCGCTCGATGCGACGGGCGTCCGGATATCCCTGCTCGAGACCAGTTTCGACGACCTCCTCGTAGACGCGCTCCGGGAGTACGCACGACCCATCGAGTTGCTGAACAAGCGCGAGACGGTCGACTTTCGCGAGGTAGATGAGCGGTGTGGCGTCGAAGACCCATGCCCACATTCACAGCGCCTCGAGATCTGCGTCGAGATGATCGTCCGCCACCCAGGTGATATCACGCTCTTTGGCGAACTGTGCAAAGTCCCAGACGGACATCCCTGCCATCTCAGCCGCCTTGCTAAACGTGACGGTACCTGCCGCAAGCTGGTCGAGTGCCCGTTCGCGACGCCACTCCTCGAGCCCCTCGGAGAGGAGTTTCCGAACGGCCGTACTCCGGTCGAGCTTCTCGTCTTCGAGATACGCCTCGAGCTCGGCCTCCAACTCGTCGGGCACGCGTGTCGAGATCGTTCCCATACTGTTTACTTCGTGTGCAATGTATACAAACGCTTCGGGGCTTCCGGTAGAGTGGCTCCGGTGTGGTGAAGCAGGCCCACAGTCACTGAAAGAGGGCGGGAGGATACGAAAATACTAACCAATAGATCCGGAAGATCTCGGCGATTGTTGGTTAATATAGAGAGGACTCGAGTCAGTCATCCGGCTGTCGGCACGCTCCAGCCAGTATGTTTGTCTGCGTCCCCAGAACGCCCGTGTTCTGGTGTGCGAACGAGACGCTCGCGTCTCGTCAACGCCGGAGGGCGTGAGGCGCGCTCGAAGCGCGTCCAGAGTGAGAGCTTCCATGACTGGACCTGATATCCTCGACGACACGACGGACGACTACGAACGACTCGAAACCGAACTCGTTGCCCAGGACCGGGATGTGGCCTGGGTCTCAACAGCGGACGTCGACGAGCGGAGTGCCCGCCGTCTCGTTGATGAACTCATCGAGGACGATGTGGTGACACCGGTCCCTGACCAGCGGATCCTCGTTCACGAGCCGAGTGGCGCAGCATTCGACTCGATCACCCATCTCGCCGCCTTCCATCGCGGCTGGCATGCCGCCACCGACGCCGACGCGGAGGACAACTGATGCAACAGACGCTCTCCGGGTGTGCGTTCTGCGATTCACCGCCTGGGTCACAGATGGGCGAGGCGCATACGTGGGGGAAAGACGAACGGGTGACACACCCGATCTGTGTCGACTGTGCCGTCCAAGAGCGGCCGGATCCCGAGGAGCGCGACCACCACACCTGCGACGGGTGTGGGCTCGTCGTCGACGCCCTCGCAGCACTCACGCGCTTCCGTGTGGAACTCGGTCATCTCGAGGGGCCGCTCCAGTTCTGTGCGCGATGTAATCCCGGCGGACTTGCAACGTACTGGACGCGCGACCTCGAGGAGCATCTTGTCCAAGAGGTCAGCGAATAAAGGGGACAGGCGATGTCCGTACGTCACCCCTCGGAACAAGGGCTGAGCCCGTCATTTAAATATTTGTAGCACGATGGTACTACTATGAAATACGCGAGTGTCAGCGTCAAGTTCCCGGTCGAACTCGACACCGAAATCGAGCGATTCCTCGATGAAACGGGGATCTACACGAATAAGAGCGAGTTCATCAAGGAAGCATGCCGATCCCATCTCCGAGAACTCAATGACGACACGGCGATCGCCGCGCTTCGGCTCGAGCAACTGCTGGCGCAGGCCGAGCAGAGCCGCCAGTCCGATAGCGATATCGACGCAGAGCTCGCAGCACTCGGAGAGAAAGTCGATGCGGACGACCTCGAACAGGCCGTCGAAGAGGCACGGAAAGAGACGTCCGAGCAGGTGTACGGGTCTGACGCGTGAAGATCCTCGATACGAATCTGTGGGTCTTCGGGACACTGCGAACCAACGAGCAGGCCGCTGAATTGCTTGCTGAAATCGACCGCGGTGAGACAACGTCTGCTATCAACGCGTACATGGTCCAAGAAGCGCTGGCCGCATTCGACCGGACACAGAGTCTCTCTGCGGCGGACCGTGATACCGTCAAAACGAGGTTTCTGACGCGACTGACGCGAATGACAGGGCTCATCGAGGCGCCGTCGAGTCGTGATGTGAGCGACGCACTCCTGCGAGAGCAGCGATCAGCTCCGACCGTGCAGACGCTCGCTCGCGTCTGTGAGATCCAGCCGAAGGACGTTCCAATCCTCGTGCTAGCGTTTGAGCACCGTGACCACGAACCGACGATTCTCACAAACGACGAATCCTTCGCCGAGCTGGAGCCAGCAGCGCACTTACTCCCTGAAATCACCATCGAACACGTTTCCTGACGGCGCCCAATCTCGCTACGGCAGCGCCTCCTCGACGACCATGTGATTGTTTGACTCGGACGCCATATATTGAAAGCGACGGCGGTATTCGGTATCGATATGGAGTGCCCTGCGTGTGGCGGCCCTGTCACGATGGAAGTGGGGCCAGACCATCCACTCTCAGCATCAGTGGCGGATGCACTGCTTGCTGCTGACGAAGACGAGCAGATCGTCGTCGCCCGAAATTGCTGGGCGTGTGGATGGAGTGAGGAGCGGTCGGTGTCTATTGACTCGATCGAGACAACCGAGGGAGACACCCACGTTGTCGAACGAGCCGCACTTCTCGACGACATTATGAGCGAGGCCACGGCGATTGATGACCTCGCGACGCTCGAAGACGCCCTCGCCGAGGTTCGCCGTCAGCGCCGTCTCGAGACTGCTGCGTCTGGCTCAGCTGACGACGTCGACGGTGAATAGGTGCTACCCATGACCGAGACCGATGCTCTCTACGAGGTTCGAGAACAGACGGGGAATCCAGCCCACGCGTCGGTCGACGACGTGACCACACTTGTCCTTGAGCGAGCACGGGACCCGCGTGAGAACCACCACAACGCACACTTCGACGAGGCGATGGCTGCTGTCGTTGATCGATATGGTGCAGAGGCGGTCAGAACTGTCATCCATCGTGTACTTGTTGAGCACTATCCGTTTCGGACAGCCACGGTCACCCTCGATATGCGCAATTTCGATGGTGTTCGAATTGGCACGACGGCTGTCTGGACCCTTCGGGAGTTGAACGCACAGGGAGACGACTAAGATGCGTCTCGTGAAAGCCCTCGGCCGCTTGGCATCCCGCGCCCCACGCTGCGCTCCTCGTTCCTGTGGTGCTAGCGGGGTCGGGGGACGACCGAGGCGGCCTCGCCCTTTCTGAGTCCGCCAGGATGTCGGCTGTGTCACTAACCGTCGGTCCCGGTTGACCAGTGGTTCTCTACGGCCCGCCCCGCTCGCCGCGTTCCGCCCTCCGCGTCGCTCGCGACCGACCATTCCGGGCGTGCGGGCGCTCTCCGCACCGCCCGCGCCCGTTCCGGGCTAAAATGGATGTGCCCTCGGCGCCAGCGGGTATCCCCGTCGGTTGCGCCCCTTGCGGGCTTTCGCGTTCCAGCGCTTGGTGCCGCCTGCGCTGTCGCGCGCCACACCGCGGCGCGCGTTCTCGGCGACAGTCGCCCTGGACACGATCCCGCACATCGGGCCGGACACGAGCGGGCATATCCCGCTGGCCGCTCGCTCCAGGCGGGTCGGCGCGCGGTGCTGGATGGTCGTCCGCCTCGGGCGCGCTCTCGCTTGCGCCCACAGGGCGCTCGCGAAGGCGCGAGTGTGGTCGGGAGACTAAGCATCGATTCCGCGAATTCGAGGCTGTCCCCGATGACGAGGGGACCGGGCAGCCCATGTGGGAGTGTCAGCGGTGCGGGACACCGCGCTATGGGGCCGAACCCGAAGCCGGTCAATAGAGACGGTGTCAGTTTAACCAACGAACCCTGATATCGATTCGTTCTGTTGGTTAACTGGAGGCCAATTCGTGATCACTCCCGGACCGTCCCGCTGACTGCCCACCGGTGTTTTTCGTGCCGTAATTTGGCGGAGGCGCACACATGGACCCACGAGACACCCCCGGCTATCGACTCCACCGCGCGCTTAGCAGCCTCTCCAGTATCGACGCCGACCAATTGGGGCCCGCTGATCGAGAGCGAATTAGCACCGCGACGACGCTCCTCGAGCAGGTGGATGTTCTCACCCAACCGAATACGACGAGGGACGGTGACATCCACGGAGAATCCTGACAGCACGACGCGTCAGCAGTGCAGTGTCCTGTGGTCGTCACAGCGTGAGCGGTTGTTCGCCCCCTGAAGGGGTGCGGGGGCGCGAGACCGCTCCCGAGAACAACCGATGGCAACTCTCCCCGCAACGACATCGACCGGCGCGCTCGTATCGGATCCACAGGCAGTCCGCGAGCTCTGTGAGAACCACTGCTTCGGGACGCTCAACTGGAAGGTGGACGACGACAGCGAACTGATCATCTGGGGCTACGACAGCTTCGAAGTGTACGAGGCCCGTGAGAACGGTCTTCCTGACTACGACGGTGGCATCGTCACCCACGAGTTCCTCCGGGCGCTCGTGGAGTATCTCGAACCGAACGAAGAATTCGACATCCAGACAGCCGGATTTACCAAGTGCAAATTTCCCGTGCTGGCGAAACGGTACGTCGTCCGCGACGGTGAGGTGCTGTACGCGGACCTCAGTTCCCCCGACCCGATCGACGAGTAGCGTTGTTCGTCCCCCGGGAGGGGTGCGGTGCGATCCAGTCGTGGGTCGTCCTGCGAGGTGATTGTTCAATGGGCCACCGCGCACTTGTTGCGTACGAACGAACTGACGGACAGTACACGCTCCATTACTCTCATTGGGGTGCATCAAATCTGAAGCTCAAGCACCGAATCTCGGCTGAGTCGCCGTTCGGTGGCGAAGACACCGACTCCAAGTGGGCGAAACAGCTGCTAGCGGAGTTAGCCGATGGTCTCGAGGCAGATGCCGTCGACGGCTACCTCGCCGTGCGTCTCAAGGTAGCGGAGCAAGGCGTTGATTTCGTCTTCGAGCCCATACTTCGCCGCCTGCTCTCGGAGGTCCGCCTCGTCGACGTCAACGTGGCTGAGCAGGAGGAGACAGTACGAGCGGTGGCGGCTGCCATCATCGATCAAGAGCGTGTGACAGCAGAGCTCCGCCCGTGAGACGGCATCGAGGTCCTCGGAGTAGACGTAGTGGTGGTGATCGGTAAGCAGGAACTGGAGGTCGAAGGCTGCGAACCGAGCGAGACCGGTTTCGGGGAACGCCTCCGCGTTGATCTCCGTCTCGACCTGGGCGAGAGATCCGTCGTGGTCTTCCTAGAGAGTCATGCTTCTTGAGGCAACGGCTTCAATACGCTGGCGATGTATCTGATGCGTGAGTTCACGGGCGAACCTATGAAGATGGTCGAAGTCGGCGTTGAAATCATAGTGACCGTCGACGGTCCCAACAAGACCCCGGTTGCGAAACCGTTTGAGGACGGTTGACCGTGTTGCGGTAGTTGTTGCTCCGGTCGGCAATCTCGGAGACAGTCCGCAGCTGGTCGAGGTAGTACAGTACCGCGAGTGTCTTGCCGGTCAGTAGCTCGGGGAAGTCAATATGGGAGTGCTGACGAACGAGATGCTAGTAGCGTTCGACGGCACGAAAACATACGACCTGAATCCTCATTCTCATGCTCATTGATCTTTTTCCATGCCTTCGAGTTGATGCGATTCTTTGGGATGACTGAACCGTGAATCACTCTCATGACATACACAGCGTGTGGTGTCGGTGGCAACATACTATTCATCGGATGACGTGTGCGTTTCCGTGAGCTTATACCTGTGACTTGGATACAGATGTCTGTAATGACGAAAGCAGCAGTCGTGATCCTTGCCGGAACGGAATCACACGCAGACCACGGTCGGCTCGCAAACGGGCTTGAAGCGGCTAAGGAGTTCGCCGAAACCGATGGCGACGAGCTTGAAGTTATTTTCGATGGCGCCGGAACACAGTGGATTCCGGAACTCGAAGACAAAGATAGTGACTACCACGAACTCTATCAGGTGGTCAAGGCTGACTCCTCTGCTTGTGATTACTGCTCGGATGCTTTCGGTGTGACGGACGCTGTAGCTGACTCTGGTATCCAACTCGTCGGCGACCACGACGGTCACCCGAGCATCCGCTCGCTTGTCGACGACGACTACGAGATCATCACGTTCTGAGTGGATTTGATCTGAGAGACAGTCCACATATGACGATTCCCTTATGATGCTCATATCTCATACCAGGGAACATATCGGTAGTGGTGGATCGAACGTCACTCGATATAACAACTCATTTTTCCGGTGTCGCGATAGGCTAATTCAATATTCAAAATTCGTCTTGTGAGGTATCTCATTTAGGAAAGATTCAATATACAAGCACATTTTTCATGTTTCATTTTTCATTTTCTATTCGTGCAGTCCAATCTGAGATGCCGCAAATTGAGTATACAAATACAAGCACTCAAGCCGATATTCATGCCAGTTACATTGACAATGAAGATACTTATGAGAGAAATAAGAAATCATAAATATGGCTACTCGGCAGAGACGTGAACGCAGGGATACAATCCGCGTTCTCCATGTCGATGACCACTCAGACTTCGCTGAGATGGTGACGACATTTCTTGAACGAGAAAATGACCGATTTGAGACCGAAGCCGTCGCGAGTGCAAGTGATGGGCTCGCTCGGCTCGCTGATTCATCATTCGACTGCGTTATTTCTGATTATGACATGCCTGACGCAGACGGGATCGAATTTCTCAAGACTGTGCGTGAGAAGCACTCTGACCTCCCATTTATTCTGTTTACTGGTAAGGGGTCTGAGACAGTCGCCAGTGAAGCTATCTCTGCTGGAGTGACTGATTATCTGCAAAAATCATCTGGAACGGAACAGTATAAATTGTTAGCTCATCGAATCACAAATGCTGTTGAGCAGTCACAGAGTAAACAACGAGTGCAGGAAGAACAACAGCGATTTCGCACCCTTTTCGACCGCCTCTCACAACCCACTGTGGAGGTGCGGTATAAAAACAGTGAGCCAATCGTCACTCAAGTGAACTCGGCTTTCGAGGATGTGTTTGGGTATGAAAGTAATAATATCGTTGGTGACTCCCTCGACGCTCACATTGTTCCTGATGACCGAATCGATGAAGCCGAATCGATGAATCAATATGTCCAAGCGGGTGGTCGTCTCGAGTCGAGAGAGGTTATTCGTGAGACTGCCGACGGTCTCCGCCAGTTCCTTCTTGAAAACGCTGTCTGCGATAATGGCTTAGGCGGATTTTTTATTTATACAGATATCTCTGATCGAGTAGAACGTGAAGAAACGCTTGAGCGGAATCGTGACTTGCTCCGACATACTGAACAATTAGCTACTGTCGGCGGGTGGGAGGCTGATGTTGAAACCGGCGAGATATTTTGGACGCGTGGAACATACGCAATTCACGATCTTGATCCCACTGGGGAATTCGAGCCATCGGTTGAGACTGCAATCGAATTTTATCACCCCGATGATCAAACAACAGTTGAGCAAGCGGTCGAAAAGTGTCGTACACAGGGCGAAGCATACGAAGTTGATGTCCGATTGATTACCGCTGAGGATGAAGAAAAATGGGTATGTATTACTGGTGAGGCTGTATACGACGGTGACGATATCGTTAAGATTCAAGGTGCGATCTGTGATATCACCCAGCAACGAAAGCGTCGTCAGGAACTCGAACAGATTGAAACGCTATTTCAGAATACTCAAGATCACCTGTTTTTGATTAACGTTGATGAATCATTCACAATCGAGCGGCTCAATCCAGCTTGGGAAGCCACACCAGGAATCTCGGTTGAGGAGAGTCGTGGGCGAACGATACAGGACGTTTTGGGTGGGAAGGAGGCACAGAAGGTCGAAGAAAAGTATCAGAAATGCGTCGAACAACGGAAAGAACTCGAGTATGAGGAGCGGATCCGGTTTGGAGATGAGTATATCCAGTGGGAAACCAGACTTGCTCCAGTCATTGTTGATGATGAGGTTGAATATATTGCTGGTTCAAGCCGTGACATTACTGAGAGGCACGAACGCAGACAAGAACTCTCAAAGCTGAAACAGCAATATCAAACGTTGGCAGAGAACTTTCCCAATGGAGCGGTGTACCTAATCGACGACAATTTCGAGTATGTTCGTGCTCGCGGTGAAGCATTGAAGCAAGCTGATCTGTCACCTGCGGATATTGAGGGTCACACACCACATGAAGTGTTTCCGGATGAACTCGCGGATGAAACATGCAAACACTTCGAACAGGCGTTCAACGGGAATACCACTGTTGTCGAACAGGAGTATAGAAATAAACGATACCGAATTCGGGTGACACCTGTGGATGGTAACGGCAATACAACAAAGACAAACACAGAGACAGAAACAGAGATTGCACGCGTGATGGCAGTGGCACAAGACATCACACAGTACGTCGAGGACAGACGAGAACTCCACCGTCAGAACAAACAATTGGATGAGTTTGCAAGCGTTGTGAGCCATGACCTGCGGAATCCACTCACGGTTGCAAAAGGGAACTTGGAACTTCTTCGTGAGGAGTGTGATAGTGATGATCAGCGTGAACAAGTCGATAAGATTGACTCGGCATTAACTCGGATGGACGAACTAATTGAAAGTATTCTCACGTTAGCCCGTGCAAATGAGCAAATTGGGAGTGTCGAATCAGTCAATCTCGCTGAATTGTCTCAGAACTGTTGGCAGAATGTTGAGACAACCGATGCAACAATCCATCTCGATATTACTGCCACCCAGACTGTCACGGTAAAAGCAGATGTAAATCGCCTTGCACAGTTACTTGAGAATTTGATGCGGAATGCAATTGAGCATGCACGGAATCAGGATGATGATGATGATGTCGATAAGAACGAGAATGTGACAATCACGATTGGTGAACTCACGGATGGGTTTTATATTGCAGACGACGGAGACGGAATCTCTGAGGGTGATCGAGATGATGTGTTTGAGGCGGGCTATACAACGAGCAAACATGGCACTGGATTTGGACTCTCAATCGTGAAGCAAGTGGTTGAAGCTCACGGATGGGAAATATCCATTACCGAAAGTGCTGATGGCGGAGCGCGCTTCGAAGTGACTAACGTTGAGATGAGTCGAAGTGAGTCAACTCAACTTGAGTCGAATCGGATGAACTCAGAGTGAGTGCTGAGTCGAGGAGTATATATCACTATTTTGACTCTAGCACTGGTCTTGATTCTGGCTATGATTCTGCTTTTGCGAGGGGTACACATATAAGCCGTTGCACTGTGTGGACATATAGCTCGAGCGTCTGACGTGTTTGATATTCGTGCGGCACCGTATCCTGTATCCTCTCCCGACTCGCTCGCGTTGCTCGCTCCTTGAAGAAGAGGTCTTAGCACCTCATTTCAGGTAAGTTGCCGAAGTGCTACTGTCGTAGCCGTTATGTGAATGAGTGTCGCTTTCTATATATATGCCCTCTGAGAAACAGTGCCCAGACTGTGACGAGCCACTAGAACGAATGAAGTTGAACGAGAGCCACGGACAGCCATCAATCGTTTCAACGGACAGTGGATTCGTTGACCAACTGATGTCGGGGAGTCTCACACCAGTCTCACATGTCTGCCCTGAGTGCAAACGGACGCTGCTATACGCAGAAGAATAGAATATTTTGTGTGATGTCTATCAGTCTTCCACCGAATAATCCGGGCTTCGCCTGCACTGCTCACCAACCCATTACTCTGTGAAGTAGGTAAAGCGACAGTACAACTCCCTCAAAGTAGTCCAATTCACCCGCCGTAGAGAGGCGGAGTACTAATCGAGGGTGAAGCCGTATACCCAGTGATGAGCGCAAGGGGATCAAAAACCGTTGCAGGAGTAATGTTTAGCGGAGGGTTTCGAACGAGTCTCGTAGCACAAGGATGCCAGCAGCGACCGTAAGACAACCTGCAATCGAAGCAAGGGCTGGCCCGACTATCGTCGGCTCGAATGGTCCGGGGAGCCCGACAGACTGTTGTGCAACAAGAAAATGCGGCAGAACAGCATATCCCACACCAAAGACACACAGAAGCCCTCCTTTCGCTAGGTTCCACGGAAGCATGAGAACAGCGCCACTCGCTGCAGTCGCCACGCCGAGGAAAATGATTTCGGCAAACGCGACTTTGTAGCCGAGTGTAAAAAGCCCGATAGCGGGTATCATGGTTGCGTCGGGACCGGGGGTCATCCACGGAAAGTAGCTGCTGACCGCCAGCACAACAACGGAGGCTACTGTGAGAGCGACGGGCTCACGGGTCGTGCTCATACTGAGATATGTTCTGTCTCGTCAATAAGTGTCTCTTTATGCTGACCGACCCACCCTCTGTATTAAAGATATCTCCGTTGGATGCTGCTATCTTAGCAAACAATCTTTTTACAGAACCCTCTCTTTTGATAAGATAAGCGTCAAGAAGCCCGACCCACCGGAACCACCGCCAGCATACATCACCGATGGAGTCTCGAAACAGGATACTGAATCTCTCCTGGAGTTACAGAACTGGATAGATCAATTAATCAGTATCAGAATAATCCCTCAGATGACGAGATTAGTGTCGATGTCGATCATGACGGGAAAATAGAACGAATAAACAACAGCGGTGACACAATCACTGCGATCAAGAATGTTCCCTACGGGACAGATGTCTGTTCGAACTGCCCACATGATCCGTATCGCTATGAAGTGCACCAAGAGAGTGGGAGTTGGTTTGAATTATCATATACCTGTCAATAATTAGGGCTTATTATCATTGTCTCTCATACCAAGTTATTCGATAACCTGGAGTCAGATGGTATCGACTGTGTCTCCAGTTATATTCCATCTCGCTCGTCGCTCAGTGTGGTTCCTGGGACTCTGTCATTCGTGACAGGTACCTAAGTGGTGAGGGATAGAACTACGATTGCTTTTGAACCCGATTTGGAACGTCTAGTACGACTGACAGATGACGAGTCGATATCGAATCGAAGATTATCTCTGAATCAAAACAAGCCCTCGGCGATTAGAGTGAATCATCTCACTGACAGTTATCCGTTGTTTGAATTTGTGAATACCCGACAAACAGAAGATCTACAGATTAACAGGCAGAGTGCCTCGGGGCTTGACCCCGAGGTACTTCACGAGGCTATTGACACTCGCCGATACCGGGCGCTCTTCCTGATGTATGCGACCTCTGGGTTACGATCCGCTGAGTTGGTACAGCTCACAATGGACGATATCGACGAAGAAGACCGGATGCTGATTCCCGACAAGGAATCTGAGAGCAAGCAAACGTGGGTGTCCTTCTACAACGAGGAGGCAGAAGCGGCGTTTGAGGCATACAAAACCCACCGAGAGCCCGGCGATGATCGGTTGTTCCAGGTGAGCAAACCCGCTGTACTCAAGATGTTCCAGAAGATATCCGAGGAGTCGGGTGTGAAGATTACCCCGCAGGTACTCCGCCGGTGGTTCGCCTCCGAGATGGCTTCTCTCGGCGTCGATTCAAGCTATATTGATGCTTTCGCTGGTCGAGTTCCGGAGTCTGTCTTGGAGAAACACTATCTTGATTACTCTCCTCGCAAGTTGAAGGAAATATATGACGACGCTGGGATCACTGTTCTTGAGTGATCCGCAGATTTATTTCACTGTTGCCCACATCACCGATAGGAATGGAGGATTCTCCACGGGAATATGATCGTGAATACGAGAGTCCCATTTCACATTGTGCACGCAAGCGGTTGGGATACAATCGGACGCAGACTGAGATCACGCGTTTCGTCGTCCAGTTAGAATACAAATACGAAGGTGAGTGGCATCCAGTTGTTCGATACGATCACGACATAGAAAGCGAATTCGGTCATGATGTTAGCGAGGAGGGTGTCCATATCGACATCTACCGCGATGACGAAAAGTACAGGACGGAGTACGTTGCCCCACCGATGCCAGCGAAACGTGCTCTTGACCGGGCCGAAGACCATTTATCCAATAACCTCGTAGTTTTCATACGGAGATTCGAAGAATGGCACGAGATCAGACGACACCGATGACCGATGAAGATATCGAGACGCTTCGAGAGGGTATTGAAGAGATACGGCAAGAGGTGCGTGAGGATCTCGCAGCGGACTTTGGCGGCGACCCTGAAGACTATCGAGCTGACAAGCCGATCCCAGACGGCGGTGAGTAACTGATTTGCGCTTCAGTGGTTTAGACCAACTAAACTCATGAGTTCGTGTGCAATTTGATCTGTAGCTTCTGCTGTAATTTGTCCAAGACGGTCACTGACTGTTTCGTGCTTAAGTGTCAAAATATACCACGGTGAGGCCCAGCTTCGCTTCGGTGCGCCACCTTCTGCCCACGTATCTGGAGTGAGCTCAATCGCTCCGTCTCGCTCTGTGGTTGTTACGCCAGCCACGAGATATTCTTCTCCATAGAACGGGTGGTGTTCATCGCTCAGAACAACGTACGGTCGTCCACCTTCTCTAAATGGGGCTGAGTGCCATAGCACATCACCCCGAGAGTATGCCTCCATAAGACTGCTTTACGCGCTGTTGGCAGCGTTTCGCCACTCGTCATAATCTTCGGTTCCCTCCCGCTGACTGATCGTCTCCAGTGACGATACCATGCTGAGATAGGTTCCGACTCGATCATTTTCACCGATTGCCCAGTAAGGCTCGGCGTGGCGGACTAGCTGACGTTCTTCAAGTCGCTGTAGCGTCTTTCCAACTGACCCACGGGTCACTCCGGTCGCATCGTGAATTTCCTTCGGTGTGAACCCCTGATCCGGATGTTCAGCTAAGAACGCGAGGATCTTGTGGCTATTTGATCCTTCCTGAAGTGTCCAGTCAAACTCCCTGTTGTCGCTGGATTCTTGATATTCTTCGAATTCGACTGTCATCGTATGTCAAAGTTAGTCACTGCTCGTCATAAGTGTTTGCGTGGCTGGAATGGTTGATTTCTCTGCGTAACAATCAGAAATAGTATATTATAATATATGTGCCAATTCTACCATCTCCCGACACGAATCGCCCAGCCCTTTCGAGTAGCTACGCAGGCGCGGCTAGCCCACC
>ERZ1034495.48-NODE-48-length-14851-cov-8.815423_pt1 | contig 14851 bp, 17 predicted proteins | sample MGYA00520645_ERZ1034495 | MGnify/ENA primary metagenome ERZ1034495 (study PRJEB33760, sample SAMEA4777689) | hypersaline lake metagenome | biome: hypersaline environment; feature: brines | place: Spain | collected 2014-08 | depth 0 m ... | reverse complement strand
CCGACCACCGCTCCTGTGGGGAAACTAACACACGAACGCGTTTTCGGCTGAGGATAGGAGTACCGAAAGTAAGATGTGGTACTGCCAGTCCAAGAAGGCTATCCGTTATGTGGTTTCATACTGACTCGCACGGCGTGTGAGCTTGGCGGTCTGTGAACCTGCACCTGAGACTCCCAACTCAGCGCAACGGTGTGGTGCCGTGGGATCCCTCCGCGTTCACGCGGAGGAGGATGTCAAGTCTTACTTTTCAGTTAAATCAGTCATCGGAGTTCCCATCAGGGCATAGGGATGATTCCGCAGAATACGTCCGACCACCATCTGCTATTGGTTCATCAAGACGTGTGATCTCAGCACTAAGCGTATCAAGATCAAATCGTGTTGTCGTGAGTCGAGAGATAACTATTGTAACACCGATTGAGGTGAGAAATGATCCGCCAAACGCGGTGAGATACAGTGGGTCAGCACTCGGAAGTGCTGGACCGACAAGCGGGATTGCAGTAATAAAGCTACGAAGGTCCGGAAAGTACGCAAGTCCAACCGCAAGTCCAGAGAGACTCCCAGCGAGTGCACCAAAGCCAGTGAGTCGCTCACTGTAGAGCCCATATACAAGTGGGAATGCAAGGGCTGTCCCAAGAAGATCTGCAAGGAAAAACAATCGAAGCACACTCTGTGCTCGGACACTAACATAGATAGCCGCAAATGCAATACAAAGTGTAAAACCACGTGCGATCCATCGAAGTTGGCGATCAGTACTCCCCGGATATATCCGAGCAAGATCAACGGTGATGAGACTCGAAAGCGCATTAAATAGTGTATCGACAGAGCTCATCACAAGTGACAATGCAAGCAGTACCACAACAAGAATCACCCACTCTGGGACCGCTGTCTCGAGTAAGACAAAAAATGCTACATCAGCATTGTATGCTGCACTTGTGGGGTTGGTCACGATATCTGTATGTCCCGCTGCAACAACACCAAGAAATGCAGCGATAAAGACAATAAGACCATTCAGAACCGTCGCTCGGCGGAATGCAACTGCGATACTCTCACTGTCTGTTCCCGCATAGATTCGTTGCCACCATGTTTGATTAAGTAACTCCGCTCCAAGGATAGCAAACGCAAGTGCAAGCCCGAACTGGAACCCTGCTGCGGCTGTTGGATCAAGAAGTCCTGGATCAGCGGCTGTGATATTTCCGAGAACTGAACTTGGTCCACCAAGTGCAAACACCGTTGCTATGAATGCAACAGCTAACAATGGGATAACGACAACTGCCTGTACTGTATCAGTGAATATACTTGCCCGAAGTCCGCCATAGCCGGTATATAGTAATACAAAACCACCAACGAGTGTTGCTGTTTGCCACTGTGGAACATCAGCAACAAATGCAAGTGCCCCTGCAATCCCAGTCAACTCCGCCGCAACGAACACAAACATATACAGACCGCTGACACCGACGACAAACGCATACATTGCTGTTCCATAGCGTGCACGGGCATACTCAGTGAGTGAGTGTCCTGATGGAATCAACTCTCGAATTCGTGGACCCACCCGAGAATAAACATACATCGGTACAGCCTCGCCAACGGCATATCCAATAACTGCTGCGACACCAAACCCTGCTCCTGCTTCCGGTGCTGCGAACAGAATCCACACACCCATAACTGATGCAACAAGTGTTGCTGTTATCCGATTAGCTCCCGCTTGATTCCGTGCGGAAATGAGATCTTCAATTGATGTAACCCGACCCTGGCTATACCACATACCAGTAATTGTGAACCCAATAAGCGTCATCACGGTGAGTCCAAGTACAAGAGTTGTGCTCACCATGATATCCAGCCTCCAGATTTCGTCATATCCACCAATTGTCTCTTCATTAGTTTCATATTACCATTCGATAAGTCTCTCAAATACATTGCTAGATTGTCCACTCCTCACGTCGCCATGCAGCATCCCAGAATCGATATTCATACTGTGCTGAGGTCTCGAATATATGACGATACCGCTCAATATCTGTCTCACTTGCTCCAGCGGTCATCTCATCAGTAAGAGTGAGACACCACTCTGTGAGTTCGTTAAACTCCTCGCCAGTGTACATCTCAATCCACGCCGCATATCGTTCATCTGCGGGGAGTCCGTCAGCAGCAAGCTGTGTGGCTACATCATTGAATCCCCACATACAGGGTAATAATGCTACAACGAGGTCTGTGAACGAACCAAGTGCCGCAGTTCGAAGGAGAAAATCAGTGTATCCTTGTGTGGTCGGCGACAGTGATGTTGTTTCAAGTTCACTCTCAGTGATTCCAAACTCTGCTGCATATGACCGATGAAGATCCATCTCTTCGGTGAGTGTTGCAGTAAGTAACTGCGTAAATGTCTTCATGCGGTCAAACGTTGGCGCTTTTGCCGCGCCAAGCGCAAAGAGTCTGCTGTATTCAATGAGATATTGATAATCCTGTCGGACCCAGTATTTAAACGGCTCCGCTTGAAGCGTCCCATCGCCAATACCAGCAACCATCGGATGTTCAACAATTGCTGTCCAAATCTCATCTGCTCGGGGGCGTATCTCATCTGTGAATGCCATGCACTCACCCCATGTCAACGAAACGTTATAGTTATTATGCACTTATACAACTAACTAATACTCAATAATCATAGATATGAGTGTGTTGACGCACACATATTTCCCGTGCATGTTATACGACATCTCAGCGGTGTTTGAGTTCGACCGCCTCTCAAATATAATATACTGAAGGCGCTCAATTCAATGCAACGATCATTCAACACTATATTTATGATTGCACTCGTCAAGACCAGTGATGACATCAACACCGTCACCAGAACTGCATCATATTGGAATTACTGTCGACGCGCTTGAGGTAATGGTCGATTTTTATACTGAAACGCTCAATATCGACGTTCTTACCCGATTCAGTGTTGATGGTGAGGAATTTGCGACTGCCGTTGATGTTCCAGATGCGCATGCTGAGTTCGTTCATCTTGATATTGGTAACGGTCGTCTTGAACTCGTTTCATATACGCCATCAGAGACACAACAAAGGTCGACCGAACTGAATGCTTCTGGAACAACGCATATCGGAGTTACCGTTTCGGATATTGATGAGATGTATGCGTCGCTTCCGGGCAATGTCGAAACGGTTAGTCCTCCTCAGACAACCGATACGGGAACACGAGTCTGTTTTCTTCGCGATCCCGAATCAAATCTTGTCGAGTTACTTTCAATCTAACTTAGTTGGATAGTTTATTTCACGCAAAAAGTCAATCAAAATATAACCCAATCCTGTGTGATAATATTCAAATATATTATATATCATAATTCATAGATAACTGCTGGATTATTGCTGGAAAGAGATGAGAATCAACGGTTGATACAATATACATGATTCACCGTTTTTATGCATCTCATGCTGTTTGCGGGCAATTACCATAGTCATAGTATCAATCATAATTACGTGGTATTTCACCCTCATCATTCGTGATAGATATTGTATATAAAAGCATGAATGAGTACTGACAAACCCTCATAGGGAGAAAAGACCTACCTAAAGATAGATGGTTCAAAACACCTCAGAAAAACAAAAACGTACCGTCGAAGATGAACGCGAATTCTACTTACCAGGTGTTGCTGTATCAGCGGCAATTGATCGACTTGAGTCAGCCATTGGATCCCGTCTTGGTGCTCGACAGCCAATCCGACTTCCAGTGAATAAAGAGCGCCTGACTCAAGCGGTTGAGCAACGCCGCGCCGACTGAGTATATTACTCAGCGATTATATGGTAATCTCTTTGTTGACTGCAAAATACTCCCAATAAGATGATTGCTCTATCTGCTTTCTCCTCATAGAACTCTCATATTGCGTTTTTATTTGTTTTGCTCCATTCTAGTTCACTCAGTCATAACAGTACCGGATACACTCCGGTGCGATGATCAATCATCTGAATCAGAACCACTTTAACCACCTGAGACGCGTGATAACAGCTATTGGATAATCAGTCAGGGTTCAATGACAGCACGAAAGCGTGCTTCATTCTCAATCATCTGACTGTAAGCTGTCGTCACCTCATCGAGTGAGTATGTCTCAACTTCAGGGGTAATCGAGCGAAGAGCACTGAATTCAAGTGTATCCTGTGAGTCGCGTGCATCCCCAGACGCCCACCCCTCGACGCTACTTCGCGCTCCGACAAGATCCTGTCCGCTGGCTTCGATTGGTTCACCTGGAATCCCAACAACAACAACAGACCCATCGGCTCCAAGCCCACTAACGACACTGCTAATTGCATCACTCGCAGGAGCAGTTGCAAGAATAACTGAGGCGCCACCAAGTTCAGTGAGCCGTTCTGCTGGATCAACCGCGGTTGCATCAATAAAATGATCAGCACCGAGATCCTTCGCAAGTGACTCTTTGTCTGCGCTTCGTGAAAGTGCGACCGTCTCAAACCCTGCTGCGTGCGCATATTGAATACCAAGGTGACCAAGCCCACCAATTCCTTGTACAGCAACAAGATCGCCTGGGCGGGCGTCGGTATGTCTAAGGGCGTTATATGTCGTCACGCCGGCACAGAGTAGTGGGGCTGCCTCAACAGCATTTAATTCCTCAGGGACCGCAGCCACTGCCTCGGCGGGAACAGTCGTATATTCAGCATATCCTCCGTCATATGTCAATCCCGTTACTTTGGCATCAACACATTGCTGGAAGTCACCACGCCGGCATGGATCACAGTCGAAACAGTGACCACCATGCCATCCAACACCAACGCGGTCATCAATCTCCCACATATTCACATCTGCTCCGACAGCGTCAATCCGTCCTGCGACTTCATGACCTGGAACTCGTGGGTACTTGACCCCCGGATAGGTTCCCTCTTTGACAAACACATCACTGTGACAGATGCCACACGCCTCAACAGCAATACGAACTTCCTCCGAGTCAGGCTCTGGGACCGGACGCTCAACAAGATCAAATTCTGCTCCCGGCTCGGAGACAACAGCCGCTTGCATTTTCTCAGACATATTATCCATATGCGATGGCGAGATATGACAAGGTGTCGATGTTGATATTGATGATACCCTTCACACGCAAGTCTGTTCAGCTATCGACAATTGCGTCTGCAACAAGAGTTGTAACCCGTGAGTGTACCTTGTCCGGCAGTTCGACGAGCGGTGCTCTCACACTTGCCGAATCAATGACTCCGCGATGTGTGAGCCCCACTTTTGTGACTGGTGCGAATCCATACTCTAAACAGAGGTCGAACAGCGGTGCGAGTGTTGATTGCTCACTCTCGAATGCAGTCTGTGTTTCGCCATTGAACGCCTTCTCTCGAATCGTACAAAATCGCCCTGGAAGCACATTTGAGAGTGCATTGATCCCGCCGGCTGTTCCGGCATGAACGCCACTCACATAATGCCGGTCGTATCCCTCAAAAACGCGAAATGAGGAGTCAGTTCTCGAAAGTATGTCAAGAAGATAATCAAAATCACCACTCGAATCTTTCAATCCAATCACTGTATCAGTCTCTGCTAGTGTGGCAACTGTTTCAGGGTCGATTTGCTGTCCGGTACATGCGGGGATATTATACAGTATGATCGAAAGGGGACTCTCTGCAACAACAGACTCAAAAAATTGTTGTATACCTGTTGATCCTGGTCCTGTGTGAAAATACGGCGGTGTGAGGAGTGCAGCATCAGCGCCCGTTTGAGCGGCAAATTCGATATTTGACCGCACGGATGGGATGTCTGTCGCAGCAACACCAGCAATCACAGGTGTTGTCTCATCAGCCACATCGACTGCTGTCTCAATGACTGCGCGATATTCCATTGGTGTGAGACTCGCGAATTCACCGGTCGTACCACATGGGACGATTCCATCAATTCCAGCGTCGCTCACAAACTCAATCACAGAACGCAATCCAGCGTGATCAACATCACCATCGCTAATGAATGGCGTTACAACCGGACACATTACATTGCGAGAATGAATTCCAGAGGTTCCAGACATTATCCTACACTGTGTGAGCAGTGGTATTGTTCTGTCGGCAGACACGATGATGTGGTGCTGACAGATAAGCAAATGACGCACTGATCACAGAGTGATCATAAAACAGTCATTGGATGTGATTCAATATTAATCATATCGATTTTACTTTCTTAGCGGGCTGTAAGAGAAGCCCCCACCCTCAAGAAAGCGGCGTCAGCCGCTGAGTAGGCAGGGGTAGTTCACTTGAAGTATACAACATATGTTTTATTTACAATCTAAAAAAATAATCAATATCTCACTCCAACTCACGCTTAATTTCACGCAATTGATCAGAGACATCGTCAGTGTCTGAGTTTGTTGTAGATTGTTGGACATCCTCAGTTTCAAGCATTAATTCTAACCGCCGTTCAAATTCAGCCTCATCAATTTCTCCATTCGCGTATCGCTGTCGAAGCGTGGTGAGAGGATCCTCATCACGTGTCGTTTCATCTGCCGAGGATTTATTATCGCTTGATTCGACGAGGGGGAAATCCGCACCAAGTAGTCCAATCAATGGTAATAAAATAAAGAATCCAAGAATGAATGTGACCGATACAATAGTGCCCAATCCGAGGACCGCGAACAACGAGGACAGACCGAATGAGAGAATGGCGATGAGTCCAGCCAATCGTCTTTTACTAAAGGTGGGGAAGGACTGATCCATACTCTTTGTCATGTGTGCGAAATAAAAAAATACCCTCAGTCACAGTCTCTTTGAGAATCATGTAATTTCCTCATGCGTCTGAACCGCGAAGCTTTCTTATACTGCCTCTATGATCCGGGAGTGTCTAAAAATCAGGCATCTACATCTGGATTCTGGTCAATAATACTACTGGAACGGAAGATGGCCGACATCGACATCGACATCGACATCGATATTCACATTGACGAGGAGGTGCGGGTGCTACTCGCCGGGAGGTAAGCCAACGACTCCTCCATACTCGCTCACTTCGTGTTGCTCGTTCGTTCCTTGAGGAAAGGGACTCCACCACAAAGGTGTTGAAACAGTATTTGAAACACCAGCGCGGTGAACGCGAATCTTCGAGAGGGTTACTATAGCTGTCGGTCGAGCAACCCGGGTAAATTACTCTCGTTCGCTAATCCGGTTTTCCTCGTCCAACAGTAGCACTGTGGGCTCTGGTTGTTCGTTCTTGAAATAGAGGCCATAGGAGATGACGATGATTACGTCTCCCGTCTCCGCCAGCCTGGCGGCGGCCCCGTTGAGCTCCATCTGACGGGATTCACCCTCGATGGTGTACGTTTCAAAGCGTTCACCGTTAGTCACGTTGACTACTTGCACCTGTTCGCCGACAGCGATGTCGGCCTCCGAGAGAAGCGCCGCGTCGATGGAGATGCTCCCCTCATAATCCTTCTCGGTGCCTGTCACACGGGCCCGATGGAGCTTTGATTTCAATAGCCAGCGTCGCATATGACATAGAGTCAGCGAGGGTATGCAGAAAGTATTGCGTATTTACAATGTTGCCGTAAAATCTCTCTGAAGGTAGTTGTGATCGAGTGTAAGTAATGAATTGGGTCCACGCCGTCCGCGAAAACAAACGCACAACGACCGCACAGCGAACGACTGGACTCGCCGGGATTTGAACCCGGGGCCTCTCCCATGCCAAGGGAGTGATCTACCCCTGATCTACGAGCCCACATCGTATAATATATTATTTCAATTGTAATATTAAGCCCTTCGACTCATATATCAGTACCAATATCATCGGTATCTGTCAGTCGCAATGTTTTTTATACACTCAACCGATAATTTAGTTGGGAACAGCACGGCCGCAAATTTGACTTGCCGTCTCTAGACGGCTTGGGATTGCGGAAGTGTGACACAAGAGCCGTATCTGATACTCGTCTCTTATTTCACCGCTTTTCTGCGGTCTGTGCCGTTCCAATCAACGTATATTGACCAATTTAGATTGATACACCAATGGCACGAATGCACACCCGCCGCCGCGGTTCGTCCGGTTCGGACAAGCCGGTGGCAGATGACCCCCCAGAGTGGAGCGATATTGATGCTGACGCAATTGAAGAACGCGTTGTCGAACTTGCGGAGCAAGGACATGAACCAAGTCAAATCGGGATGAAACTTCGAGATGAAGGCGTCAAAGGAACTCCGATTCCAGATGTCAAACTTGCGACTGATAAGAAAGTAACGACAATCCTTGAGGAGCATAACGCAAAGCCGGAGCTTCCTGAAGATCTTCGAAATCTCATGGAGCGCGCAATTCGACTCAGACGACATGTCGATGAAAACGGACAGGACATGCAGAATAAGCGTGCACTTCAAAATACTGAGTCGAAAATCCGTCGTCTCGCTTCATACTATCGTGGCGACGAACTTGATGAGGACTTCACCTACAGCTTTGAAGTCGCTGTCGAATTACTTGAGGCGGAAGAGGCATAGACAGAAAACCCAAGCTCAAAAATATATGACCCAGATTGATCACATGATTTCTCAGCGCATGATTGCTGTGTGTTCATCACAGGATACCAGGGACAGACAGTAATTACGCTGATATCATCACCATATCAGAGTTTTAGCTCTGAGAGACTGCTAATCGACTCAACTCAACGTATACCGACGATGACAATATCAACACGCTCTGAGATGCCGACAATAGATGGCTCTGCTGAGAGCGTCGCAACGACACTTACAGATACAGCATTTGTTCGTGTTATTTGTCGGAGTAATGGTGATGCAATTGCGGCAGCAGGACTCCTTGCGCGCGCACTTCGTCGGGAGAGCACTCCGTTTCAAATTCGCGCTGATCAGTTTGGGCACGCTAATCCAACGGTTACCGACCAGGATGATGGTTGCTGTATTGCACTTGGATTATCGCATCCAGCAGCAGATATCAATATTAATCCGGTCGAGCGATCGGTGACACGCAGTGTTTATGCAGTCACTGAGGCACTCACTACGCCAACGCACGCATCTGAGTCCGGAGTAGATACGACCGATGACGTGAGTGGAGAAGATGTGAATATTACCATTCCACCGACTGATACGCTACTTGCACTTGCTGGTATCATTACAACCGGCGTTTCACTCGAAACGAAGTCAGCGAGTAATAATCAAGAGCAAACGCAGGCACAATCACAAACAACGGATGATAGTGGGTTCGCTACATCACTACTTGAAACACTGACAACAACAGACACTGTCTCAGTTGACCAGCAACCAGGAGTCGGGATTCCTATCAGCAATGTTGTTGATGGTCTTGCTCACTCGACATTAATGCATGCATCATTCAGCGGAGATGTTGATGCAACTCACGCGATGATGGCTGAGATTGATCTTGACGTTGACATTGATGCTCATAGTAGTGAAGGTGATGATCAAGGTGAATTCACTGATGCGGTATCATTGATAAATCTCTCAGATGAGGATCAGCGGACGATTGCTTCTGCGGTCACGATTGATGTAATCAAGGCATCGACGCCGACAGTTGGAACTGCAATATCTCTTGAGCAGGCTCTTCATCCGCAGTATCTACCAGATGGTCCGATGACAACAATTGAAGGATACGCAGACGTTCTGCGTGCAGTTTCACGCGAGCGCCCGGGAACTGCTATTGCATTCGCAATCAGTCATGATGCAAGTGATGCAGCACTCAGCGCTTGGCGTGAACATGCACAGGCTGTTCATCACATACTCCAAACTGCACATACAGGGCGATATGATGGTGTCTATCTCCTTCGATGCCGTGACCATGATGAGTTCCAAGACTCATCAACCACGTCGGGTCCTGATGAGACGAGTAGCACTACTGAATCCGGGAGAACAGAGACAGACAGTTCGGTAGGCGATATATCGACCCCGGGGCGGTTATTGACAGTCGCAGAGCTTGCGTCAAGATATCAGACACCTGAGTCTCTTGTGCTTGCAATTGGTGAGGAGGTTGTCGCAGTTGCCACACAACCAACACGGGATACACAGTCAACATCAACTACTGTTGATGCAGTTGTGGTCGCGGAGGCACTCAGGACCAACATTGATATAGAGACAACTGATATTCCTGCGGAGAATAACGCTGTCAGTCAGATGGATTCAACAACCACACCAGCGGAATCTGATGATGTCGACGATGGCGCTAATGCAGGTGATACGGGTGATGATGAAATAAATCAAATGCAGGATGGATGGGTTGGGGATGCGAATCAAGCACTTGTGCGTGTTAATTCGACAGTCCCTCCAGCGGAGATTATCGCTGTTGTCCGTGAACTGACCCGAGAGGAATCATGAGGATGGATATATGACAGATAAGAATCAATCAGCGGAGGATACTACACATACAAGCAATAATTGCAAGCACGAAAACGATGCAACCAATACGAAGTATCGAGTGAATGATCAATGCGATGCAACAGAGGATGATGATGCAACTATGGGCATGACCCACACACAAAGATCGGACTCCGAGTCAGAGCTAGACTCAGGGTCATTGTCATCGTTGTCATCGCCGTCATCGCCGTCTACAGATGCAGAGTCGTGCGTCGATGCAGATTCGACGGGAGTATCACGAACCGCGCAAGTTGAGACGACACACACTGATGTTGAACTCGTCGCAGCAGCAGTGCGACCAGACAACACCGCATCAATGACAATGTCTGTTGATAATCAGACAGAAACCCTTCAGACAACAATAACCCGCGAGACGACTGGTGGGATGCAATCAACAGTCGATGACATGATTGTCAATCTGACGGTAGCAGATGCCGTCATCACCGCAGTTGAACAGTGTCGTCAGAGTTGTATAGATTCAGAATCACAATCACAATCGCAATCACACACATCTCAAACACATGAGTGAACGATCAGTTTCAAAACAGAAGAGTAGCGACCGATGGTATAGCATAATTGCTCCAGAGCAATTTGACCGCAGTGAACTTGGATCAACCTTTGCAGACGACCCTGAGAAGATCCACGGACGAACACTTGAAGTAACACTTGGTGATATCACTGGTGACCAAGGCGAGAACAATACTAAGCTCACATTCAAAGTAAACGATGTCACGAGCGATGCAGCATACACTGAGTTCATTAAACACGAACTTGCACGCGATTACCTGCGAAGTCTTATTCGACGCGGTGCATCGAAGATTGATGCTGCAATTACTGTCCGCACGACAGATGACTATCGTGTGCAACTCCAACCAGTTGCATTCACAACAAAGAAAGCCGACCGAAGTCAAGAACAGGCAATTCGACGCGTTATGATCGATCTTGTCGAAGATGCCGCCGATGAGCGTACATTTGCGGATCTTATCGATGCTGCAATCGAAGGGCAACTATCCTCTGCTATCTATGGTGAAGCAAAGACAATCTATCCACTTCGTCGCGTTGAAGTAAAGAAACTAACACTTGAAGCTCGTCCTGAAGAGGTTGCCGCCGAAGAGGCTGCCGCAGTTGACGTTGACGAAGCAGACGTCGCAGTCGAATAGAATATACATTTATCTCTATCTCTCGATTAATTTCGAGAAACTCCAGATTGAATAGCTGTTCTTTCTCGATAGCGAACTTAGTTACTCAACAGGTTCTACAGTGACAGTCCCAATCATGCCCTGTTGTTCATGTGGGATACAGAGATACTCATATGTCCCTGGTATATCAAAGGTATATTCCCATGTCTCACCGCCGTCAATTAGTCCATCAAGGTCATTTCGAAATGCCTCACGAGCCGCATCCTCAGTTTCATAGCCACCAGTTGCAAAATATGATGCTGCATCAGGAATTCCTGATTCATACGCTGTTACCGTGTGACCACGGGAACTGGTATTCTGCCACACAACACTCTCACCCGCTGTAATCGTGATCTCCTGTGGTGTATACGCAATTGCTGTCATCCCGACATCGTATGCATCACCGCTTCCAGGCTCAGACCCTCCGCCAAGACATCCAGCTATACTTGTCGTCATAACAGCACCGACACCGGTCCCGAATGAAGTAAGAACTTGTCGACGCGATGGAGTATCCGTGTTGTTCACCGCTTTGTCGTTCATACATTATTCTCCAAGCGCAAACGGTATATCAGTTATTTGTAAGGGTATTTTATGATAGTTATCATGGCGTCCACCAGTCGATTATAAATCTAGGATGCGGTGATATCGAATAGACAGATGTAAAGAGGTAAATTGGTCCTCTGAATTGCTGGGAGTATGGAACCACGGTTCGTCGGTCGGATTGGGCTTGCCGACGTCGTGACTATCGCCAATGCTGCTGTTGGATTTCTTGCTACAGTAGCTGCAATAGTGGATATTACACTTGCAGTACGGCTTATTCTGCTCGCAGCGATTGCCGATGCGCTTGATGGGGTCATTGCTCGACATCGTGGAGGAACAACTGTCGGCGAATATCTTGATTCACTTGCAGATGTCGCTTCATTCGGTGTTGCACCGGCATCAGTAGTTGCGGTGGTCATCCTTGACGTGTGGCATCAATCAAACTGGTGGGGGCTCGCTCTCGGTGGCACGGCACTGTTCGTCGCCGCTGCGGTCACACGACTTGGTCTCTATACAGCATATGATAGTGCAAGCAACGAGACTGAGGGTGTCCAAACAACATTGGCAGCCACAATTCTTGCTGCAAGCGTGCTTGCTGGATTCACAAATCCAGCGATTCTGTCCGCTCTAGTGGTGATATTGACAGTGCTTATGCTCGCACCAATTACATATCCTGACCTCCATGCACAAGATGCGATTGTGATGGGATCTGTTCAAACAGCAGCGATTGGACTAACTGGATCGTTTGGGCATCACATTGCTGGTACACTCGGAGAAGGATTCGCCTTTGGGCTATTATTCTTATCTCTTGCTTATCTCGTGTTTGGACCGCAGTTTTATTGGCGACGCGAGTGACAAGTATGTAAAATATATAAAATATATTATATACGGTCTGAATGCTCGAGTGATTTACTCACGTCTAGTTATTGCATGTGACGTGACTCAGCGCGAGCGAAGGCATGGTCACGAACGCAATTGTAAACAGAAATTACATTCCCATGTCCGAAGCAGGTTCAGGGATTGGAAGATCATGAACATTGACACGAAGGAGTTCTGCAGCGTGATCGAGTGCCATATCAAATCCATAATATCGCTCTAATTCATCACCGTTCGCGTTCGGTCTCACCTTCAACATTGCATATCCCTCTCGGTTCTGTGCAACCGCGGCTGTTTGCCCACCAGTCTCTGATTCGAATTCAAGCACGCGTTCGGTCTCAGTCTCGCGATATCGTGCAACAATACCATCGGCTTCTGTCTCATGCGCAGACATAGTAATCGCTTAGATATCGAGACAGTCGTATCTACCGGCCGTACCATGACCAGCCACCCTGATATAATGAACATACCTCGAATCTATATTCCGTAGCGCTAAGATGTAATCTGATATATTTTTATTTCTTCTACTCAATTTAATGAAATTTCAATACGTGTATTGCCATGATATGTTCTCGAACATCCTCGAATACAAGGCGAAGGGTGAGGGAATCGAAGTTGTAGAAGTGTCAGAGCGCGACACGAGCAAAACGTGTTGTGTGTGCGGGAGGACGGACGAGAGTCAGCGTGTTGAGCGTGGTCTGTACGTGTGTGAAGAACACGACGACGGCGACGGGGATGCGTTCAACGCTGATGTGAATGGGGCGGAGAACATCCGTCTCGACATCAATCACACAGAAAGTAACTCTGAGTCTGCACCCGATTTGGGTGGGGATAGGAGTACCGGCTGGTTGGCACAGCCTGGAGTCTACCTTCATGACCTCTCCCGAGGATTCCAACCTCGGACAGAGGTGGTAGACTACAAACCGTAATATCCCAACCCAACGCAACGGTGCGATGCCGTTGGATTCCTCCGCGTGTAGTGCTCCTGAGAACTTATTGAGGAGTTCAATTCAAAATATTGTCATAGAGTAGCTGCTGATACCGTTGCATAGGACCGTTGGTTCAAAATGTTTCACGGAGTACTAAACGCGGAGGAGGATGTCAATTTGGATAACGTGCACTGAGAGATACTAAATTGGAATCGCTTCCCGCGAACCTTTTTAATCCTTACTTCGTAGTAGCATAATATCCCGAATGTCTCAGCAGGATGACCATCCGAGAGTCGACCAGGCTGATTTACGTTGGTGCCATCGGTCGGTGCAGGGCGTTTCACGGACTTTTGCACTCACCGTCGACGTCCTTGACGAACCGATGTCGTCATACATCTGTCTTGGATACCTTGTTTGTCGAATTGCAGACACAATCGAGGATGCCTCACACATCTCATCAGAAACGCAAGCTGAACTACTTGAAACGTATGATGCTGCGCTTGACCCAGAGAACGAAATAGACGCCGCCACCTTTGCGTCTGCCGTTGAACCGCATCTCCCAACAGGCGAGTTAGACGATGACTGGACTGTTGTTCGCAATGCACCTCGTGTTCTTCGTACGTTTGGGGGACTTCCTGACGAGGTTCAAAAAGCTATCATCCCACCTGCAAGGGAACTTGTCCAAGGAATGACTACCTTTGTCGACCGATACTCCGACGCTGGCGGACTTCGTATCCAAACGCGTGAGGAACTTGAAGAATACTGTTATTATGCGGCAGGAACAGTTGGAAATCTTATCACGAATCTTCTCACACGAGGTAGTGTCGCCTCAGAGCGACGACAGCAACTATATGAGACAGCAGAGGAATTTGGATTGCTACTGCAGTTAGTGAATGTCTCAAAGGATGTCTATGACGATTATACCGATGAAGATAATATCTATCTCCCAGCAGAGTGGCTTGCTGATGAAGATGTCCCACAAGATCAACTTGTTGATCC
>ERZ1034495.44-NODE-44-length-16194-cov-8.220212_pt1 | contig 16194 bp, 14 predicted proteins | sample MGYA00520645_ERZ1034495 | MGnify/ENA primary metagenome ERZ1034495 (study PRJEB33760, sample SAMEA4777689) | hypersaline lake metagenome | biome: hypersaline environment; feature: brines | place: Spain | collected 2014-08 | depth 0 m ... | reverse complement strand
GCAAATGTCGAACAAGAAAACACGACTTCAAGTATCAAGTACAAACTCGCGCACTTCTACACCACGGAGTATGACGCCGTGTTCGTCGAAAACCTCATTATGAAAGGGATGCTCGAATCCTCGGAGAACGCGCGGAACAAGGCCGAGGTTGGCTGGCGCGACTTCATCACGATTCTCGACCATCACGGTGAGAAGAACGGATGTCACGTCGTGCAGGTTGACCCGCGTGGGACGAGCAGGGAATGCGCGTTGTGTGGCGTTGAAACGCACAAGCCGCTGTGGGTGCGCGAGCATTCGTGTCCGACATGTGGGTTCGAAGTTGATAGAGATTGGAACGCGGCTCTCGACGTCCTCAACAGAGGACTCGCCAAACTAAGAGTGGTTCACTCCGAAGCAACGTCCTCAGAGCCGCACGGCGATTCTGATGTGCGAATGAGAGCTTCGCTCTCGTTAACGCCTGTGGAGGCTGCGACCACTGTGTCTACTGACGGTGGCGACTCATTGTCTATCGTCGTGGATGCAAGTCGCGTCGTAGAAGCAGGAAGCCCCGCCCTCACGGAAGCAACGCGAAGCGTTGCTGAGTAGGGCGGGGTAGTTCACGAGTATCTTAAGATTATTTATTCACTAATCAGATAGATTCATCATATATTGACCTCACCCCGAGTCATGCCTCGGGGTATTCGCCTTGTCTTCTGATAAATTATCTTAGAAGATAAAAAAACCTACTCAACCGACTAAAAACCCATCGACACCATCGCGAGCACGGATAAGGAGTGTACTCGATTCAGTAAGAAGCACTGTCCGCTGTTGTTCAAGTAAGCGGGCGCTATCTGATGTTGTGGACCCAGCAGTCATTGACACTCGATACGCACCGGGACCACGTAGGAAGTCTGAGACACGCTTTGTTGAACCCTGGTCAAGTCGTGCACTCGCCGTAGCGACGACACGGCCATCTTGATGTGCACGGACAGTGACTTGACGTTGGGAGCGCTCATTGCGCATCCGTAGGTCAGCTGTTGCATCTGACCATCCATCAATATCAATCCCCTCTGTAGAAATCATAAGCGGAACTGTTGTGGGTCGTGTCCCGTCGAATACAGATTCCCAACGATCGCTTTCTGATTTGATTGTAATTCGAATTTGTCGAAGTGGTGGGATTGTTGGGAACTGGAGCACTGTGCCTGGGGGAGGGTGGTAATCGTATTCAAGCACACGACGGTTGTCGGCATCAACCATTACAGTGACTTGACGAGACGTTGATGTTACATTGGCAATTTTGAGTGAATATCCTGTTAATGCGCCTGCTTGTGGCCACTGCACATCTCCGAGTGGCGCTGTATTCCCTCCACGTCCAATATACCCACAATCTGGTGTACAATAGACAGGTTGTCGAATTCGAATTGACGGTCCGACTGTCACTATGAGATCGTCATGAACAGCATCAACATGAAGCAACCCACGTTTTTGTTGTCCATCAGCTGTCGAGACACGCACAGTGTATACTCCTGAGCGAGCAATACTGGTAGGAATTTGACGTTTACGCGCACGCCCACTTGGAGCGACTGTCACGCTTTCAGCAAGCACCTCCGTCTGTGCTATCGTTGATTCATCCATCGTATTCTTCGATGTGACAGTGCGCTTATTCGTGCGTGAATTTTGTTGAGTAATAACGACCGTCACGTAGCGGAGCGTTGACCCGGCGGCGCGAACAAAGATATTAACTGGTGAATCAACGTTTGCGGCTGGATCCTGAGCCCGATACACCTGTGTTGATTTAACTCCGTCAGTTGTTGCTGTCTCAGGCACCACAGCCGCCTCAGTTGATCCTTCGCTTGTTAACTCATCAGAATTATTATCTGCTGTATTATCAAAGCTACCACATCCACTGAGAGTTGCTGTCCCGACAGTAGTGAGGGCTGCTATGACTGTCCGTCGTGTGGGCACATCATATATTTACATTGCATACTCATGAACAGTTCGTCACACACCCACATGAGAGTCGGGTTTGTGAATCGCCTTGGGTTATAGTGCTCCTGAAAAATTATTGAGGAATTCAATCCAAAATCTTGTCATAGAGTAGCTGCTGATACTGTTGTGTAAAACCGATGATTCAAAATGTTTCACGGAGTATCAAAGACCCGAGGCTTCCTGTTTCGACGACGTGCTTTCTATCCACGACATCAGAACACCCGATGATCTAAATCTCTCATTCATACCCTCAATGGACGGACAACGCGGGCGGATATGATATATTGGTGATCAACATTTGTAGGCAATGCTGATATATCGAATCATCTGATATGTATCATAATGAGTCACCATTGCCCGAACCCAGAAGTGTACAAACAGGGTCGTGGAAGGGATGCGTATAATCAACTAATACAAGAAATCTGTAATGAAAAACACACACAACATGAGCCACATAAGCCGACACGAGTGTGGATTGATGAAAATAACACACCCGATGGTGTTGTCAGTTGACTTAATATCATTCTCAACACTGGTGGGTGCACACTATGCGGGTATGTTGCTGAATCCGTTGATGACGGGAGTGTTAATCATGATGTCATAATGAATCAGATTGACCTCTGTCTTGAGCATGAAACAGCAGTTATTGATCAGCCTGCTGACTTAGTGAAGATATACACATCGGGATCATTCCTTGATGAGCATGAGGTATCCATGAAGTCTCGAGTCGCAATCACTGAGACGTTTGCTGACCGGGATCGGATTGTCATTGAATCATCTCCTGACTTTGTGAATCGAGAAAAGCTCAGGACATTCACTGAAGTTGGTCTCGCGACAGACGTTGCGATTAGGGTTGAGACAGCGACCGACCGCATCAGGCATGACTGTATAAATGAGTACTTTGATTTCACCGATTCTCAGGATGCCTGCGCTGAGGTGTGCCATGCTAATGATATGACTCCCTCGGATGTGGGTGTTGGCGTCAGGGGGTGTCTACTACTGAAACCACCGTTCCTCACGGAATCTGAGGCTGTTGATGACATGGTCGAATCGGTCCGACAATGTGCAAACATCAACGGTTGTCACACTGTGTCGATGAATTCAGCCGACGTCCAGCGATATACAGTGGTTAATACGTTATTTTCTGAAGGTGGGTTACCGACCACCGTGGCTATGGTCTGTCAGTAAAGTACTTGAGTTAACGTCTGATGTTGATGCAATCGTCGTTTTTGATCCCGTTGAGAACGGGCACGATTTTGACGACGGTCCTCATAATTGTGGCGAGTGTGATGAGCGTGTCCAAACTGCGATTAAAGATTATAACCGCCGACAGGATCCAAGCGTATTCAAACAAGTCGAGTGTGATTGTCAAATTACATGATCATACGTATTAGAAGCAGAGTCAAGTTATGCCCAACCGCTAACGCGATAGCAATATGAGTTCAAAATATCTTGAGCGCATCGATTGAATGCTCTAATCACCAAGGGTACGCTAATTAGTCGTTTATATCCCGGAATATTGATAAGATTCTCTCCAATCTAGCTCAGCCAAACGCCTGCAGGATCCCTTTTCCGTCGGTGCTCCGTCCTAACTCAGGAAGTGTGGCGCGTTCAGGATGTGGCATTAATACAGCGACGGTATCATAATTTCCAGTAATACCAGCAACATTACCGCGAGAGCCATTTGGATTTGCATCATCGGTGATATTACCACTCGCATCACAGTATCGAAAGAGGATTTGATTGTCATTTTTGAGCATTTCATATTCATTTTCCGTAATCTCAAATCGACCCTCGCCGTGTGCGATTGGGATTTCAATGACAGTGCCCGCTTCATATGCCTCTGTCCACGGAGTAGTAGCGTTTTCAACACGAAGATGCACTGTCTCACACTGGAACCGGGCACGGTCATTCGTGGTAAACGCCCCAGGCGTAAGCCCGGACTCACATCCAACCTGTGCGCCATTGCAGACACCAAGAACAGGAATCCCACGTTCGGCGGCTGCTTGGATATCATTAACAATTGGGGAGTGAGCCGCCATTGCGCCTGCACGAAGATAATCACCGTAAGAAAACCCACCAGGAAGAATAATTCCATCAAGATTCTCAACAGAGTCATTCAGTCCGTCCTCGTGCCAAACACGCGTAGCATCAATACCAATATGCTGAAGAGCGCGGACCGCATCACGATCGCAGTTTGACCCACCAAACTGTACGACAACAACGGTCATTGCTGTGATCCCGATGGGACAGTGTGTTGCTCAACGGTGACTTCATAGTCGTGAATTGTTGGATTTGCCAGGAGACGTTCCGCCATCTCGTCTGCTCGTGTTGCGGCTTTCTCTGCGGAGTCAGCCTCAATATCAACCTCAAATCGATCTGCAGAGCGGAGTGCTTCAACCTCGAATCCAAGTCGCTCAAGTGCACGCCGTGTTGTTTCGGCTTCTGGATCAAGGACACCAGATTTGAGCCGTACCGTGACTGTTGCTGTGTACATCCTCATTGATAATTATTGGATGAGCATAGATAAAAATCGTTTTGAACTCGATATATATACAGATCTATGTACATTCAGATGTGACAACGCAGGAGCGCTACGCCTCAGTTAATAATGAAACCCTCCACGGGTATTTCACTTTTGAGGTTTCATTAATCGACTCGAACTGCCAGACAGACACGTTTTTTTCCGGGGACGAATATATATATATACTGATGCAACTGCGACCGCAGGCTCACATACAAATCTGTGTTGTTTCAATACGTAGAGGTGTAGACGGTGACAGGTGAATTGACAGAGATCACCGTTGTTGGTGATGATAAGACTGGAATTGTTGCAAATATTACGACATTACTCTTCGAACGTGGGATTAATATCGTTGATATCGACCAGGCTATTCGCGAAGGGATGTTTCGTATGACACTTCGTGCGGATATAGATGAGATGGTTTGTACTGAATCAACGCTTCGGGAGACACTGACCGAACTCGGTGATGATCTTGAAGTTGATATCCAAATCCGATTTCCAACGGATCGTGAAACCAAGCGAATTGCTGTTTTTGTCACGAAGGAAAGTCATTGTCTCCAGGCACTATTAGAAGCCCATGCGACAGGTGAGCTTGACGCTGAGCTTTCAGTCGTTATTGGAAATCATGGTAATCTCGAACCGCTTGTGACGCAGTATGAAATCCCATTTGTCGATATCGGTGATGATAGTGGAATTCCAGATGAAGATCAGGTGCTTTCTGTTCTCGATGAATATCAGATCGATCTTGCCGTTCTTGCGCGATATATGCGTATTCTTAGTCCAAAAATTGTGTTTCGGTATGAAGACCGAATCATCAATGTTCACCCATCACTTCTCCCATCATTTCCAGGGGCTGCTGCCTACCGACAGGCAAAAGAAGAGGGCGTCCGCATTGCTGGGGTGACTGCGCATTATGTCACAACTGATCTCGATCAGGGACCAATTATTACTCAACGAGCATTTGATGTGCCCGATGATGCCGATGTAGAGACAATCCGTAATCGGGGACAGCCGCTTGAGGCTGATGCATTATTAGAGGCTATTGAATTGCATCTGGATAATACTATCTCTGTTCACCGCGGTCGTACAGGACTTCACTCTGGCACTGATTCATCTGAATACCAACTTGGTCTGCCGAAAGATATCGAGGCAATTCAACCGGATGATCCAATCGACACTCATGAGAGTGATACTGATACGACATCAGAACCGGTCTCAGATGTCGTCAATGACTGATAGCCCTGAAGAGCAAGGATTCTCGCGGTATTGTACCGCTGGATTAGGATGGGTATGGTTTATACACGCCTCGATGACGACTACTGGCTATGCCGACCAGGGGTTCAGAGATACTTCTTATTGTCTGCACCCTATTTCGATGCGGAATCAGATATCTTTCGGTTAAACCGAGGGAATCCCGATGTTCTCCGATTGGGAGGACTGGGTAGACCGTCTCAATTGTGATTAACCACGACTTCAAGTTATCTAAAACATCAGTTTGACACGTCGAACGTAATTCATGTGGGGGTTGTCAGATTCATCCCGGCGTCAACGCGTGATGCTTTCTTTTTGTACTTCCGTAACCATATCTTAGTAATATCTTAGCATTGAGATGAAGTATCTCATTTTATCCGACTCGCTTACCGTCTGCGTGGTCTGTCAGTTGAACGCCTAACTGTAAAGAGTACAGCAAATGTTCCACAAGTCACTCGATCCGTAGTGCGTCAATTAAATTGACGCTTAGTGTGAGTTATTATATCAAAATCACACTATATTTCATCTACACAGCGCTCTGAGTAGTTGGTATTAGAATTCCTGTATATTCTCGATAGCCATCTCTATTGACGGGGCATCAAACCATTGTGTATCTACGTATGCATTTGTCCCAGCCGCATACAGGTCTGAAATAGTATTGATGAACGGCTGTGGCAATGGCGTTGGTGAGCGGTCACAGTGCCCCCGCCAGTCAGCTACATCTTGTATCTTCGCTTGACGCTTCGCGTCGGTGACGGCGGAGACCCACTCGGGGTCGATTTGTTTGTATTGCTGTCGAATGACCTCTTTCGAGACCTCTTGATCATTATATCCGAATCGATTCTCATCAAATGTCCCAACAACATCCGCGAGAATAATTTCACCGTCGTGATATAAACATTCGATTTTTCCATCTTCATGAACAAATCCACGCTTCTCTGCTTCGCGTGTTATGATCCGATTCACACTCACTGCAAGCTCTTCTAATGTGTCTATACTCGCAGCCCCAGCAATCCGCTCGGCTTCCTCTCGGTCGAGATACCGGTCCTGTTCCTCATACTTTGTTGAGAATTCAATAACCGGCTTAGGAAGCTCAACAGGATTTGACGGCCATGCGTCAGCATCGATATCATACTCCTGTGGTGATTTTCGATCACGAAGACTTGATCCAATAGGTACGGAATTGCGAAAGACGACCTCAAGTGGGATTAAATAGTTTTGACCGCCAGCTTCGTGATATGATTCATAGTCGTATGCTCCATCGTCATATGGAAGCGCTGGAACCTGTGTCAGTTTGATTGCCATCTCTGTCGGTGCTGTTGAGCATGCATCGAGACTGCATGGGTCTGTAGTGATATGATCAGATTCATCCGATGATTGATTATCTATGGTGGTCGTTTCAGCTTTTGACCGTCGCACAACACCGATATAATGCGTTGAGATTCCATTTTCTTCGAGTAATTCGAAATTATATGCCCCCATTGTACACAGTGAGGTACCTTTATGCGGAATCTGATCCGGCATTGCTCCCCAATCAAATACAGAGTATTGATCGGTGAACACGAACCGTCCACGACCATAACCTGTTGTCGTCGGTTCTGTTTCAATAAGAAACTCCTTGACACTCGTCATACGCTCATGGGTGATAGCCGTGAGTAAGAAGCCTTCCAAATTGAATTTAGTCTCGTTCCATTATCTCAGAATTGGTGACATGTGACTCAAGACCTGACCTCGTGGGGAACGCCAGTGGTTTGTGATATGATGCACTCACTCTTGACATTCTAATCAATCGACGGCGATACAACACAGTCTGAGCGGTCATTACTAACTCTCTGAACATGCCGGATGAAAATCTGAAAATAGTCTGAAAGCATATAGCCCGAGTCAATACAGTCAGAACACCATTTATGAATTACTTACTACACAGGTTTGATTGCACAGGCAATGTCAGAAACCGCCGATATCGGCTCCTTTTTAGATACCGATACGCTGTATATTGCTATGGATGCGGATGAAGCGGTGTCTGATGAGATATCTGAATCAACATTAGATCTTGAGTTCTCGACTTCCCCAACGACCGATCAGTCATTCGAGAACGCTCTTGCCGCTGCCCGCGCTGGTGATCGGCTCAGTATCGATGATGGAATTGAACTAATAACGACAGGAACAGATTCTCCGGGAATTGATACAGCACGAAAAGAGAAAGTGCTTGAAATCGCCGATCGACGACGCGCTGAGCGTGTTGGTGATGTGGTCACGTTCGTTGCAAACCTCAATAATAATGTGACGACTGCATGTAATACCGGATGTTTATTCTGTAATTTCAAAGATAGTGCCCATCAATTCGAATTAAACTCAGATGTTAACCATGGTGGATTCACAAAAACACCAGCAGTCTCTCAAGCAACTGTTGCTGCAGCCGTTGATCGTGGGATATCGGAGGTGACATCTGTTTCTGGATTACATCCCGCATTTGCGCTCAATACTGAACATCGAGAAATCCTTGCCGAGTATGATAACCCTGCGCGAGCGGTGAACTACAAACCACCAGAGCAGTACACGACAGATCCAGGAACATATGTTGAGCAACTTCGTGCGATGTCTGTTGGTGATGTTCATCTTCATTCAATTACTCCTGAGGAGGCCCATCACGCTCGTCGTGGTACCGATTGGTCTTATGAGCAAATCTATACCGAACTTCGGAAGGCAGGGCTTGATTCTGCACCGGGAACCGCCGCAGAAATCCTTGTTGATGAAGTACGAGATGTGATTTGTCCGGGAAAGATGTCAAGTTCAGAGTGGGAAGCCGCGATAGAGGGTGCGATTAAGGCTGGGTTGGATGTTACAGCAACGATTATGTATGGGCATGTAGAAAATGCTGCTCATCAAATCACTCATCTAAAACGAGTTCGCGAACTTCAAGATCGCACCGGTGGAATTACTGAATTTGTCCCGTTATCGTTTGTCCACCAGAACACGCCACTGTACAAGCGTGGTGTTGTCTCTGGCGGAGCAAGCGATGCTGAGGATGAGCTGATGATCGCTGTTTCGCGATTATTCCTCGACAATATTGATAATATTCAATCATCGTGGGTAAAATTCGGCAATGAAAAGGCACTAAAACTGCTAAATTGTGGTGCAAATGATTTTATGGGTACGATTCTTTCTGAGGAGATCACAACACGTGCGGGCGGGACACACGGTGAATTCCGCTCTGTTGCTGATTATGTTGAATTAATCTCTGCGATTGGTCGAACGCCTGTTGAACGGTCAACAGATTATACCAGACGGCATGAGTTGAATCCGGATGCTGAGGTCTCTGGACCGATGCTTGGTCCACAAGCCGATGGCACGCCACTACTCGGTCCTGATGATAATGGATTGACCCCCTCAAGCATTGTCGCTGATGACTAGTCGGTGGCATGCTCTCTTGCCCGGCTTCTGAAACGAATAGTCTATACCCACCCATTCATATATTTATTCATGTCTGATCCTGTGAATCGAAGGCGCGTTTTGGAGACTCTGTTGTCAGAATGAGACTTATATCGGTGTTTGCTCCTGATTATGAAGATCTATTGATAAAATAAATACATTTACTTACGGTCATTAATCTGATTTATCCACGATGATGGTCACAACTCACGTGGCTGCAGGATTGCTACTTGCAGTCTCTGTTGCCACCTTTGCACCTGACTTTGCCATACCCGCTGCCATCGGTGCGATTATTGGTGGGATTCTGCCTGATATTGACTTTTTCATCGGAGCACACCGGCGGACATTACACTTTCCAGTGTATTACACGGTCGCAGGAGGGAGTGTTGGACTCATAACAATAATGACTCCAAGCTCACTCACTGTTGGTATCACCGTTGGATTACTGACGGCTGGAATACATTCACTCTCAGATTGGTTTGGTGCTGGTGAAGAACTCCGTCCATGGGAGCGTACATCTCAGCGTGCAGTGTATATCCACCCACGACAACAATGGCTTCGACCACAGTATGTTATCCGATATGATGGGGCACCTGAGGATCTTGCACTGACGTTTGCCCTTGCGGTGCCTGCAGCACTCACCTTCGATGGGTGGCTCCGTGCCATCGTAATTATTGGTATTGTGATTGCTGGTGGATATACGATAACACGAAAGTATATTCCACGATGGCTTGAGCTATAGACTATCTGGAGACATTATTAATGTACGCTGAGGATATTAGTTAGTCTGCGGACTCACCGGCGCTAATCGAGTGATTGGTATTAAGCGGTCCATCTCGACAGGCAACACTACGATATCGTTGTCCATGAACTCCATCAGACTCAATTGCATCAGTGATATATTCTGCGAGCCATCCACCATCGGCAGAGTGTCCAGTGAATCCCTCTCGTCTAATCTGTTTTGGAAGATATCTATCATACACCGGGAGTCGCTCATGAAGTGGAACACCAGCACTGCTCGCAATGTCTGTGAGCTCGCTGAGTGCTGGCCAAGCGTAGTCTGGATTAATGTAGTCCTCTGTCACTGGTGAAACACCACCGAGGTCATCAACACCACAATCAAGTAATTCACGAGTTGGTGAGAGGTTTGGGGGGACTTGGACCGAGATAGACTTCGGAAGGCAGACACGAGCCATTGCAACCACCCGGCGCATCGTCGAAACCGACGGTTGTTCAAAATCCGACCGTTCGTTCGGGACAACATTTTGGATAATAACTTCTTGAATATGGTCATATCGCTCATGCAATTCACGAATGGCAAGCAGACTTTCAGCACGATCACGCCACTCTTCACCAATCCCAACGAGCAACCCTGTGGTGAATGGAATACCAGCCTTACCTGCAGCACGAATTGTATTTAATCGTTGTCCTGGAGTCTTACGCCGTGTGCCTGCGTGTGCATCGACGTCTGCGGTGGTCTCTAACATAACACCCATGCTTGCATTGACCGGTGCGAGTTGCTCAAACTCGGTCAGTGTAAGATCCCCTGGATTTGAATGTGGGAGAAGTCCCTCTTCAAGTGCAATATGACAACACATATTGAGGTATTCGATTATGTCATCAAACCCCCAGACATCCAGTTGTGCATGAATCGCCTCATATCGGTCATCTGGGCGGTCACCAAAAGTAAAGAGTGCTTCAGTGCAACCAGCGTCTGCACCGAGTTGAACACGATGACGAACTTCTTGCGGTGACAGAAGCGCTGCCTCCCCAGGAATGTCATAGTATGTGCAATAACTGCAGGTGTATCGACATGCGGTTGTAAGTGGAATAAAAACATTACGTGAGAAAGTGAGCGCCGCTGCCGAGTTGACATCAGCTGGAGTCGCAGAGAGAAGCCGATTGATACTGGTAGATGGTATCGTAAAGTCAATATCATACTCGGCTGCCGCAGGGAACATCGTAGCAATTGTTGCAGGTCGGTCATAAAAAGAGTTTGACTCTCGGACAGTCGTGCCGTGAATGTAAACGATATCACATTAAATTATATCGAAATCATACTTTCGAGAATAACTGAAAGTTGAATATACAATCATCAATTCGTCCTCAGAAATCGTCTCCTTCCACTAGTCATCGCGTGAATTAGATATCATCGATGACAAGCGAATGTAGCGACCTTTGGATAATTGTCCACAGAACACGCGTCAAATGCGGGGGATGGGATTTGAACCCATGAACCCCTACGGGAGCGGATCTTAAGTCCGCCGCTTTTGTCCTAGCTCAGCCACCCCCGCGCCGGTACCCACAATTCATCTCTATCGTATTTGATAGATCTAATATTAAATTGCTCAACCGGTATGATGAATTTTATTGTCTGGCAGATATTGGTTTCGCTTCAGTGCTAAGAATTATATCTCATTGACATTGCTGATTATCATAATCTCAGTCTTTGACATCCTCCCGCGCCTGAAAACCGGGATTCTGCTTATATTCTATAATTATGCAAAGTATCGATTTATATGATGATTCAATCCAATGAGTTCAACATGAGTTCAACATGAGTTCACGTGTGAGTCTTACTACCAATCGACACTCAGTGTGCCATCACCGTGTGGATCTGGCGCCACCTCCTCATCAGTGCGGCGGTCAACGATATGAATAACTCCAGCATCCTTTTTAGCCGGACACACCTCAGCAGCACGAATATTTTCATCTAGTTCATCTTCACCAATGAAGAATGACTTTGGGTTGGCCAGCCCAGATGCAATATCCATTTCCCAATTGTCTGCAACTTCCGCACATCGACCTGCACCAAAACATTTGTTCGCTTCAAATATTATTTTGTATGGCTTTTCCGCAACTGGTGGCGCATCTGCTGATGACCCGACATCGCTCGCGCTCAAAGAGTCATCTGTGTCATCGTCATTGTCATTGTCATTTGTGCTCGTGTTAGTATCACTCATATGAATAAATATGTCAACGGTGCTCTTTGGGATGTCGGTTCTGTGCGTCTAGATAACAGCAGGAGCTACGCACAAATGACAATTGGACTATCGCTCAATATTGAGAGCCTCGATTTCAATATCTTGCATCGGTTTATCATCGCGATCAGTTGGGACAGACGCAATATCTTCAATTGTATCCATTCCCTCAACGACATGTCCGAAGACTGCATGTTTACCGTTGAGATGCGGTTGTGAGTCAAGTGTAATAAAAAACTGCGAACCATTGGTATTTGGTCCACGGTTTGCCATCGAAAGAATTCCAGCGCCATCGTGGTTTAGATCCTCATGAAATTCGTCATCGAATGTATAGCCTGGACCACCACGACCTGTTCCCTCTGGATCACCGCCTTGAATCATAAACTCTGGAATGATGCGATGGAAAATTGTCCCCTCATACAGTGAGTCTGTTCGCGTCTCACCGGTATCTGGGTCACTCCACTCTTTCTCACCCGTTGCAAGTCCAAGGAAGTTCTCAACTGTCTGTGGAGCACGCTGCTCAAACAGTTCAAGAGTAATATCACCGCGTGTCGTTTCAAGAGTAATAAGCGGATTTTGCTCATTAGCGACGTCAGGGTCAACAGCCATATGTAAAAATTGAGCGTCTGATACTAAATGGTGTCTTTCATCATGCGATATTAAACGTCCTCACAGCGTCATCTCCCGAGTAAATATTATATTTACTATACAATATCATAATTATAACTATATTTATTTTCTCCGTAGTTCAAGATGCTAAAGTCAACTTATGATCGGGAGTAACATTACAACCAAATCATTATTTTTGGATATACTACGAGTTTTAGAATGCTTGGAGATCTTCAAGGACAGCTGCTGCCGAACCAGATTCGATACTCTCATGAGCCATTTCGAGTCCTGTTTCAATTGTCTCTGCATCATCTCGAGCGTAAATCCGGAAGGCAGCATTGAGCGCGACCGCGTCAACGAAGTAATCTGTTCGATTACCAGAAATGATCTCACGAGTTAATTTTGCGGAGTCACCGGCAACATCGTCAGGATTGACCTCAAGATCCTCATACTCAAAGTCCATTCCGTACTCGGGCGTCTCGATTTCATAATCAATAAATTCACCATCAGTCCATTCACCGACTTTTGTGTATCCAGGGCGGATATCATCATATCCTTCCATTCCTTGGAACATGAGGACCCGATGTGGGTGCTGTGTTTCCATCTTCTTGAATGTATCAACCATCTTCTTTGCGAATGCAAGATGATAGAACGATCCTAAATGGACATCAGCCTTCGCAGGATTCATGATTGTTTCAATTGTATTGAAGAACGTCCGAACGCCCATTTTATCACGACGATCGTTGATTGCATTAATATGCGGTGCGAATGCAGGCTGATAATAAAACCCAAATCCAGTCTCATCTACCATTGCTGCGCTTTCGACTGGCTCAATTTCAGTCTGTATGCCGAGTTCATCAAGTACGTGTTTGTATGCGTCCTGCTTCTGTGTTGGTACACGATCACCTGAATGAACAACAACAGGTGTCCCGGCGCCAGCAGCAACAATTCCAGCAGCTGCACCAAGGATTGCGGTATCACCTTTTCCGTCATAGTTCGCACCACAATCAACTGGGTCGGCATCCGGAACTGCAGTGATGACATCCTCGGCAACGACATCAGCGTACGCAGAAAGCTCCTGAGCAACATTGTGTTTCCAGCGATTTGCAAGCCAAAAAGCCCCAAGCGTTGTTTGATCAGGCTCATTGGCAAGAATACGTCGAATTGCGTCTGTAGCCTGCTCACGAGACATGTCCTCTGCAGACTTGACTCCTGATCCAACGACTTCTGTCATGAGACGCTTGAGTGGCCACTCACCAAATTCAGACTCGACGGCTTCGGACGCTTTCGCCATATAGATTCAATGTGCGTGGACAACAAAAGTGACCCGTTCAGGTTTTATTATATGAGATCCCAACAGTATGAGAAGCTATTACCACAGCTTATTCATAAAGCAGTCATATAATTGTGTGTGTTTGACATCCCCCTGCGCCTGAAAACGCGGGACTCCCACGGTACCGCACCGCTGAGTTAGAAACTTCAGACGCAGGTTCATAGACTGCCAAGCCAACACACCGTGCGAATCGGTGTGCAGCCGGGCAAGAGACAGCCTCTTGAAACTGCCACATCTTACCCCCTGGTACTCCTATCTTCAGCCGAGAACGCGTTCCTGTGTTAGCTTCCCTACAGGAGCGGTGGTCAGTGGTCGGCACTCGGATTCACCAGACTCAGAGTTACTTATCTTGATGATTGCTCGTCGCCTGTTATTTGATTCGCTAAAGGGCATTCCTGTTTTCAGTCTCGGTGGACACTCACACTCAAACCACCAATTTTCGGGTATGCGGCTACACTGGGGTTGTAACCAGCGTGCCGACATATCAATACACAATATTGTAGAACAAGAAAGGTCAAAAATTCCCCCGTCCCCGTCCCCGTCTCCGTCTCCGTCTGACGGCGCGTATCCACGCCGTAAACGACGTGGGATTGCGCCTGTTCAACCTATACCAGCCGGTGGCAATTGGAATTTCCTGATTCAATATTAAATACGCGGATCCTCAGTTTATACTATCTCATGATGATACAGAAAAATCAGACACGCAGATCAGTCAGTTCTACTGAATCATTTCGCGAACGCAATCAGACTCCGAGGTACTCCATTTGTTCTCCTTGCAGGCTCACTTCGAAATATGTAGGTTATCCGGGTGTGTATAAATCATAATGAGTGAGACCGGCTTAGAGACGACATGGGGGCGCGACCTTGATATTGAACTTGACACAATTGACGCTGTGCTCATTGATGAATATCAAAGTGGGTTTCCAATCATGGAACGACCGTTTCGAGCTGTCGGTCAAGAACTCGATATTTCCGAAACAAATGCACTTACTCGGGTTCGTCAACTTCGTGAAACAGGTATCTTTCGACGATTCGGCGCTGTTTTGAACCCGCCTGTCATTGGGAGTTCAACGTTGGCAGCCGTTTCAGCGCCAGAAGATCGCTTTGATGATATTGCTACTATCATCAACGAATATCGACAGGTGAATCACAATTATCGCCGCGATCACGACTGGAATATGTGGTTTGTCGTCACTGCAAGCGCTCGTGAGAAACGCGATGATATACTTGACTCAATCGAGACAAAAACGGGGTGTGACGTTCTGAAGGTACCAATGTTGACTGATTACTATATCGATCTTGAATTCCCCGTCGTTAATACGGATACATTTGCGCGAGAAAGTGTCTCAGAAACAGATGTATCGGCGACACGAATTTCTGAAGAGGCAACCGGCGGGCTCTCAAGACTTGAGGCTGAGTTACTTGTTGAGATTCAGGATGGATTCCCACTTTCTGTAACTCCATATCATGATATTGCAACTGCGGTCGAATCGGACGTCGATGCGGCAGCTGTTGTTGACGCTGTTGATCAACTCCGTTCCGATGGGTGTATCAAACGTGTAGGATGCGTTGTGAACCATATTGTAACTGGGTTTGATGCGAACTGTATGGTTGTCTGGAATGTGCCAGATAATAAACTTGACACGTATGGAGAGACGGTTGGTGAATTCCCATATGTAACACTCTGTTATCATCGACCACGACGTCCAGAGCAAGGATGGTCGTATAATCTCTTTACGATGATTCATGGGCGCGAAAGTAGCGCTGTTGACTCAAAAATCGATAACTTAGCAGCTGAGCATCTTCCCTTTGAACATGAACGTCTCTATTCGACAGAAACACTGAAGCAGACCGGTGCTCGATATGATGAACTTGTAGGTACTGCTGAAAGGTGACTGCAGACGATAATACAGTTCTCTCAGTATCAAATTAGGTAATAAAGTCGCTTACCTGAGCGGGCTGTGAACTACCCCGCCCTGCTCGGCCTGATGGCCTCGCTGAGGGCGGGGCTTCCTGCTTCTACGACGTACTTTGCAGATATAGGTGTATCCACAGGGAGTGCAGTCTCCACAGGCGTTGACGAATCGCGGGGCGAT
>ERZ1034495.38-NODE-38-length-17869-cov-8.032783_pt1 | contig 17869 bp, 15 predicted proteins | sample MGYA00520645_ERZ1034495 | MGnify/ENA primary metagenome ERZ1034495 (study PRJEB33760, sample SAMEA4777689) | hypersaline lake metagenome | biome: hypersaline environment; feature: brines | place: Spain | collected 2014-08 | depth 0 m ... | reverse complement strand
GAAGAAATAGTGTTATTTTCAGCGAATGATATTTTCCGCGCCGTGAACGGGCGCGGTTTCTACCGTTGGAGTCTCAGAACTCGCAGCGGTGCGGTGGATGGGTTAGTCAAGCGCACACGATTCACGCCCGGAATAAACGTCGAGATTCTCTTGCAATTAAAGATACGGATGATGGACCTACGCTATGATAGGTCGTCGAACATATCAGCGACCGCATCAGGCGACTGTCGACCGGTCTTGACACCACACTGGTTTCCCTTTTGATATCGAATAAACGCTGGTGCAGCTGTTATCTCAGTTTCACGGCGGAATGACGGTGCGTTTTCACCATCAATTCCAGCAATAGCGACGTTCGATGGAATACTCTCAAGCATCGAATCAAGATCGGATTTAACCGCCCGACATGGGTCGCAACGTCGCTTCCAGACAGTCATTAATACTTCTGAGTGTTCTGTAACAAATGAGCTATATGACTCATCTGTGAGCTCGGTAACCTCGTCTGGGACAGGAGATTCAGGATCGACTCTATTCACGATCTCAACCATCATTGCATGCATTGCTGGGTCAAGCGTTGCATCGATATACGAGTCGATTGCAAGATAGCTGATAACATCTGCTCGTGATACGATATCCTCCTCAAGTTGGGTGACTGCATTCGACTCCTCAATATCAAAGACATCCGCCATTGTTGTGATAATCCGCTCACGCGGGGCATCCATATATGTGTCATGATATATTCGGCGAATATCCTCATATTCAGTCGTCGTCGCGAGTGTTCCATCATCGTTTTCGATGACGATGTCACATTGAATGAGCTTATTCAGCGCCGCTTCAGGCTCTGCTTGTCCACCAGTTCCTTTTGTGTCTGTGTTTGTGTCGACATGATCACGATCACGATCATGATCATCATCTATCATGTGAGCATCGTTTGTCTCTGCGGTCATTGTCTATCATCACTCAAGCGTTCAGCGTGCACGTGTGTAATCATACATTGTTGTTTCACGAACTATACTCCAAGATAGCGCTCACGTGTTTCCTCATCCGATCGAAGTTCTGCTGCAGTTCCATCGAATACTATCTGCCCATGGTCAATCACATATGCGCGATCAGCGAGATTGATTGCTGCAGCTGCATTTTGCTCAACCAATAGAATCGTCGTTCCAGTCTCATTAATCCGCTCAATTGCATCCTCAACGTCTTCGATGATCTGCGGTGCAAGTCCCTCATATGGCTCGTCTAACAGCATCAAATCAGTATTTTGTTTCAATGCCCGTGCAATAGCAAGCATCTGCTGTTCACCACCGGAGAGCGTTCCTGCTTGTTGACTGCGCCGTTCATCGAGTCGTGGGAACTGGTCATAGACTTCATTAGTTGTCATTCCCTCACCGCCAGCTTCGACATCCCGACCCCACGTATTCGATGTATTATTCACAACCTCAGCCAAATGTAGATTCTCTGCAACTGAGAGATTTGGGAAGATACGTCGTTCTTCAGGAACAAGTGAAATACCACGAATCGAGACATCTTCGGCGGTGACTCCTGTGACGTCATTCCCGTCAAAACTGATTGATCCGGAACGAACAGTTGGCGGTGTTGCACCAGCGATTGATCGAAGTGTGGTCGTCTTTCCAGCACCATTCCGACCAAGGAGAGCACAGATTTCGCCCTCTTTTACCTTCATCGAAAGATCCCGGAGGATATGGCTTTCATCATAGTATCCATCAACACCATTTAATCTGAGAAGTTCACGACTGCTCTCACCACCATGGGTAGTGGTGCTTGACTCCCCGGTCGTCTCGTCATCTTCAAGCGTACTCATAGGTCAGCACCACCAAGATACGCTTCTTGAACGTCTGGATTTCCACGAATATCCTCTGGTGCACCCTCCGCGATTACCCGTCCACGATTGAGGACAATAATCCGATCTGAAATATTGAAAACGATTTCCATGTCATGTTCGACAAGAACGAATGTAAGATCAAGTGCTTGCTTTACCTCCTCGATCAATTCGACTGTTGCGTTTGTCTCTTCAGGCGACATTCCAGCCGTTGGCTCATCCATTAACAGTAGATCTGGCTCCGCAGCAAGTGCAATTCCAATCTCAAGGCGCCGCTTATCCCCATACGGGAGGTCAGCCGCTGTCTCATCGGCGCTATCAAGCAATCCAACCGCTTCAAGCGTATCACGTGCCCGCTGATGCACGTCAGTGAGACTATCTCGATGTGTGAGCAACTTGAAATCAAAAGCGCCGTTCTCAGCAGCAAGCCCGGCAATCTCAGCGTTCTCACGAACGCTTAAATCCGGAAAGATTGATGCTGTCTGAAACGATTTTGAAACACCGCGCTGAACAACTTCATGTGGATCAAGACCAACGATCGAGCTATTCTTAAACTGAATATCACCGTCTGTCGGCTCAAGACGCCGAGTGATGAGATTAATTAATGTTGATTTTCCAGCGCCGTTTGGTCCAATGAGTGAAACCTGTTCGCCACGTTCAACACGGATATTGACGTCATCGGTAGCGACAAGTCCACCAAACTCCTTGGTAAGACCTCTTGTTTCAAGCAATACATCGTCGCTTGCGGTTGTTGATGTGCGTGTGTTCGATACGTCTGTGGATTCAATGTCTGTGTTTGAGTCAGTATCTGTGCTCATCGGTCTTCACCTCGGAGTCGAGATTCGACTGCTGTACGGAGGTCTGAAAGTCCACCCCACAGTCCGCGCGGGGCTGTCCAGATAACAACGACAAAAATCAATCCTAATAGGAGATGCCAATAGGTCCCAAAGTCATTAATCAGCACGATGTCAGTAAATGGCACCTGCAATTGTTGGATTCCACTGACAATATTCTCAATGTAAAGATATAATCCAGCACCAAGGATTGGACCGAAGAGTGAAGCAGTCCCGCCAAGAACGACCATAATTACGATCTCACCGGATTCTGTCCAAAATAGCGACTGTAGTGGAACATATGACCCATGGATTGTAAATAGACTTCCAGCGATACCTGCAAACCCTGCAGAGACGATGAACGCCATCAGCTTATATCGCCAGACGTTCAATCCAACAAATTTTGCTCGTTGTTCATTTTCACGGATTGCTCGGAATACCATTCCATATGGCGAATTCAAGATACGATAGGCGATTCCGACAGCAGCAACCGTAATGACACCGACGAAGGCGTACATCCATGTTCCAAGTAACTCTCCAGCGAGCATCGGTAGCTCTGATTCAAGATGGAAGCTCCCGAATAGCGGACTTACATCAATGCCAGTGAGACCGTTTTCACCACCAGTCAATGACGCGAGAGGTGCGGCTGACATATAGTATAGCATCTGTGCGAACGCGAGCGTGAGGATGCTGAAATAGATTCCTCCACGTCGAAGTGAGAGATATCCAAGCACCCATGCAAACAGAACTGCGAATATCGTTCCTGCAGCGACCATCACAATTGGATCGCTTGATACACGAAGTGAGACGATGCCGGCAACATAAGCGCTGCCACCCCAAAACGCAGCATGCCCAAATGAGAGTAATCCAGTGTATCCCAACAGGAGATCAAACCCGATAGCAAAGATTGCCCAAATGAGCATCAACGCAGCAAGATTTTGATATCCAAGAAGAAGGTCACTAATCACAGGTGCTCGCGCGAATATCCATGGAAAGAGCGCAACTCCGATTGCAGTCAAGCCAATGACCGTTGCTTCCCGTTCACGAAACTGCTGGAGACGTTCGACCAGTGATGGAGCTTGTGGGTCATCAACGACTGTTGCTCCGTCACTGCTTGTTGCATCAGGATCACTCATGGTGCCACCTCCTCACTACCGAGGATTCCCTGTGGGCGCAACAGTAACACAAGTGCTGCAATCGCATACAATCCAACCTGTGACCATGGAGAGAAATTGAGTGTAAACGCCCCAAGTGTTACTGATGGAAGTCCAATAAGTGTCGCCTGAACGAGTCCAATGAGAAGCCCACCGGCAACAGCGCCAGTAATACTCCCAATACCCCCAATAACAACGGTGAGAAAGGCTGGAACAAGAATATTCGTCCCTACCGTTGGATTGACAACACTAAGCGGTCCGCCAACCACGCCAGCAACACCTGCAAGAGCTGCTCCAATTCCAAACACAACTAAATATGGTCGGTCAATCTTCACGCCAAGCAGTCTGACCATTTCTGCATCACGTGTTCCGGCTCGGACGATAAGTCCAAAATCAGTGTACTCGACAAGCGCATAGACAATCCCAACAAGCACAGCAGTAATCGCAATAACCCATAGTCGCCATCGAGGAAAGCCTCCAATTATCGGAAGCGTAATTGGACCTGAAACCGGAATCCCTCCAAACCCGCCGATTGCAAGCACATTTTCTGGCTGATTGAATGGTAGGCTGTTACTACCGAAAAGCACGCGGAACAATTCTTGAACGACAATTGCAATCCCAAATGTCACAAGGATCTGATCAGTATCAGGACGGTCATAAAACGACTGTGCGAGAAACCGCTCCATCGTAACTCCAATGATGAATACAACAATTGGAACGAAAACCAATGCAGCAAAGAACCCGAGATCCAATCCAATCGTGCTAAATCCCCATTCTCGGAGTTTCCCAGAAGTGAGTGAAACATCAAGCGCAATCAACAATCCGGCGTATGTCCCGATAACATATAACGCCCCATGAGCAAAATTAACGAATTTTAATGTTCCAAGAATAATTGAGAGACCAACTGCGAGGAGAACATATATTGCCCCCTGTTGAAGCCCATTGAGCAGTATGATCATGACGTCTGCGAGAAGACTCACAGGCCCCTCCTATAATGACACCTAGCAGTCATACTAGCGTATGTTATTCTTTGTCCAGTCATATCTGTATCAATTATTGATTAAGACTTAAAGACTATGATGAATTCAATGAACGTCGCAGGAACCGATTATTCGTAAGGACCGAGTTCTGCTTCGGCTGCAGGACCGGCGTCACAAGCATAGCCAACATCGTCTCGACTCGTGACCGTGACAACTTCATAGAAACTTCCCTCAGATTGCTCACTTTCAGGCAGACCACGAACAACTGGTACATCTCGTTGTGCCTGATGATCGCATGCACGCATCAACTCTTGACCCATACCGATATTATCGTACTCGTATCCTTCGAGTTGCTTGATCACTTCTGGTGGGTAGAACGTCCCAGCACGTTCGACTGCAGCAGCATATTGTAGCGTTTGTGCATATGCTAACTGAGCTACTCCAGATGGAATCCGGTCATACTCATCTTGGAAAACCTGTGTGAACTCATTTGATGGCGTGTTATCAATCTGCGCTGTCCACGCGACCGTTCCAAAGATATCTTCAATTGAACCGCCTGCAGCCTGTGCCATTGGACGATTATACAATGGGAGCATAATCTCCATTTCCTCATCAAGCCCAGCATCAACAGCCTGCTGGACTGAGTTTGCACCATCAAGTCCGTAGTGGTTCAAAATCAGAACATCAGGACTCTCGCTTTGGGCCCCTGAGAGGTAATTCGAAAAGTCAGTTGTTCCCAGTGGTGTCGCCACACTATCAATTTGTGACCATCCGGCGACATCTGTCATGAACTGCTCCATCGATGCTTGCTGAGTTTGCCCCCAACTGTAATCAGCATACAATTGATAGAAGCTGAGGTCTGACCCGTATTCTTCTCTGACGACCGGTGCAAGCGCCTGACCAGTCATGTATGCATTAAACACTTCGCGGAAGCCATATCGAGCTGCATCCTTTCCAGTCGTATCGTTCGAGTGCGTGAGACACGCCATGAACGGCACATTCTCATTTTGACAGAGTCCCTGGACGGCAATAGCCACTGCTGAGGATGATCCACCACTGATCATCACAGCATTATCACGCTGAATCATTCGTGAAGCCGATTGTCGAGCCGTATCAGCGTCTGTTGCGGTATCACCGTCGACGTAATCGATTGTGAAGTCAAGAACTCCATCACCAGAGAGGTCATCAAACTGTGAGTCAACCCATCCTCCGCCGTTATTCAGATGTTGGACCGCAAGCTCATATGCTCGAAGCTCATCCTGTCCCTCTGAGGCGTATGGTCCTGACTGTGGGACATTGAACCCGAATGTCGCGGTATCACCGTCAATCGGGAAGTTTCCAAGTGCGGGGTACTCCTCACTACTGCTGTCACTTGAAGTATCATCAGATCCTGACTCACCACCACCGTCGCCGCTGTCACCGCCACCACCGCCACCAGCACATCCGGCGAGTCCAGCAATTCCAACAGTACTCGCACCTGCTGCTTTCAGTACATCACGCCGATGGAGAGAATCATTATCTCGCACCATTGCATTTATCGGAGGCTCTGTCTTTAATAATTGTTTTGGCTAAATATCCTAACTGTGTGTTAAGATTGATAATAAGTAATTATAATACATGCATGTGTAATATTAACATTTTATTATTTGTGCTCTACCGTGATATCAAAATTATATATTAACGTTCACAAGTGTCAATATAATCAGTTAAACCGATTCGTCCATTGCACTGAAGTACCGGCCTATCGAAGAGTCTCGTATGGATATTCGTGATGCGACTATTGAAGACATTGAGGAGATTCGCGACGTCGCCCGCGAGTCACTTGCCGCCTCATATGGACATGCGATTGATGATAAAGTAATTGATGCTGCGATTGAAGAGTGGTATAGCAAAGATGCGCTTAAAGAAACGCTCACAACTGATGATGCGGTTTTTGTTCTTGCTGTCGACGATGGCGGACCAATCGGATTTGCACAAAGTGAACTCATTACCGGACGCGAGGCAATTGGATATATTGACTGGCTTCACGTTGGACCGGATCACCGTGGTGTGGGTATCGGCTCACAACTCCTCTCTCGACTTCGGCAGGCGCTGATGAATGCTGGTGCAGATCGACTTGAGGGTCGTGTTCTCACAGAAAATGAAACTGGTCTTGGATTTTATAAGGATCAAGGATTCAGTGTTGCTGGGAAGCGAACAGTCACTATCCGTGATGAGACATTCACCGAGCGCGTCTATTCGCTCTTTGTTGACTCAACCGAAGAACCTGCAGCGAATAAACAGCAAACAGAAGCGGGTGAGACAGTATATATCGCATATGATGAGACTGTCCGTGGCTCAGAAGCCCCATTCTTTGCTGCGTATCTTGATGAAGATCATGAAGATCGCTACGGGTGGTTCTGTGGTGCTGATGAGAGTCTCGACGTTGCAATGGACACGATGGAGCGTATCGAATGTACTGCCTGTGGGAACCAACGTCGACCCGTCCGGTGGGACGCTGCATATCTGTGATATCCTGACCCATTCTCGTTCAGCCATTGATGCAGAAAGATTCCATATCGAGATGAGAATTGATTCTATTACATGTCCTTATGATACGGAAAACGTCTCAACAAAACGCACGAATGACACTTCGATGATAGACTATTCGTACATCCAAAATCAACAATCTATCACAAGAGTGTCTCTTCGGGCTGTGATGGCTCTCGGTGCTCATACACAATAGTTGAATACCACTTTATAAACTACGAGGTCACGTCATAATGTATTGTACAGAATCAAGGAGAATACCTGCGGGTTCAGCCGCAGGATGAATCCGACAACTCGGAGTCAATCTACGCTACGGTATCCAGTTTAAGACTTGACAATCCGTGAAATTAAATTGACAGGCGGTTTTATGTATAGGTAGGAATTAGGCTGGGAACCGAGCAATTCCCGCCAGTCCGACGATGGCGGCCTGTCCGCCCCAAGCAATGAGACAATAATCGGAACCAGTCAGGTGAACGGTCGGTTCCTCTCATGAATCGATGCAGATGCTGTGCCCGACTGCTTGAAAACAACATACAAAGTAACTCCGGGTCCACCGAAGTCTGCCGGACTCCCTAGGGCAGAAACAACGTTGGGAGTCCGAACATGACCGAGGATAGGAGTACCGGGGGCTGAGATGTGGCACTTCCAGCAGTCTTACTCGACTCGCGACAGTTCATGAACCCCACACGGATTCTCACCGTATTGGGGTTCGGTGGAGCTGCAAACCTAAAATATCCAACGCTCAGGATTCCTCCGCGTATAGTGCTCCTGAGAACTTATTGAGGAGTTCAATCCAAAATCTTGTTATAGAGTAGCTGCTGATACCATTGCGTAGGACCTGTGATTCAAAATGTTTCACGGAGTACTAACCGCGGAGGAGGATGTCAATCACAGTTGGTGTCAATATTCATTTTTCCCTGGGCTCTCTCAGTATCGATATGACAACTAATCCCGCATTCGAGCATACACCAGATGGTCGAAAGATTGTAGTAGGTCGTGAATTATCCGTCGGGAGAGATATTGCATGGAATCTATTGAGAAATACCCAGCAGTGGACTGAGTGGGGTCCCTCTGTACGTGCCGTTGAGTGCAATCAGCAATTTATTGATATAGATACAACCGGTCGTGTTCAGACAGTTGGTGGTCTGTGGCTCCCATTTGAGATCACTAGCTGTATGTCATATCGCTGGCATTGGCGTGTTATGAAACTCCCCGCCACCGGGCATCGTGTCGATCAACCATCGACTGGGTCACCTCGTGAAGGCTGTCGAGTAATCTTTGAATTACCGATCCTCGCAGCGTGGTATATACCGGTCTGTTCCCGAGCACTTGACCGAATTGAATCAATATTACTGTAATAATCGGACACGATATCACGAATATCTCTCAATGAGAGGTGTATTCGATTGCAATGTGTTGAGAGTCAACTGCAACACTGAGTGACCGTGTGAGCAATAATCATCGCTGTGGCGGTACTGTCTGTATCGAGAGTATGACTCAGGGTGAGTATGTGCTCCAATACCGCAAGAAGCATTCAAACGCGGTGTGCCTGGAACCAACGACATAGATTCCATTCTTGATGATCAAGAAAGCATCTCAGCGAGCTTTTATATATTCAGATGCTGTGCAGCAACTTCACACATGAGGACAACGGACATCATACCACAGACCCTCACGAGCATATGAACAGACGAACATTCATTACAAGCACCGGTGCAACGACAATGTTCCTTACTGGGTGTCTCAGTGGAAACAACGAGGCAAACTCATCGAACGATACCGCAGGCTCAAGCGGTGGGCAATCGATTAACTCACATCCAGCAGCGAGTAATCTCGCTGCACAACCACGACTAGGCGATCTTGATGAGTCTCAACATACAATCATCGCGTTCAAAGACCCATCCTGTCCACGATGTCGAGCATTCAAAGAATCAACTGTTCCAGAAATCAAACGCCAACTGATCGATCCAAACAAAGGGGCATACATACTCCGTAATTATCCAGTCGTCTATCCATGGGGAGAGCCTGCATCGCAAGCACTAGAAGCAACCCTCGAACGTTCGGAAACTGCTCATTGGAAATTACAGAACTACTATTACGACATGCAGAGGGATCTCTCAACTGAGAACGTGCATGGGAAAACCCAAACATTTCTCGAATCAAACACGGAGGTCACTGCAAGCGCTGTAATTGCTGATGTCAAATCAGATGCATACAGCGATGCTGTCACAGCAGATATTAATGCTGCTGAAAGGGCTGACCTCGACGGGACGACGCCCTCGATTCTACTCTTTCGTAATGGACAGTACGTAACAACAGCAGCCGGAAGTATCAGTTACGATGTGATTGCAACAGCACTTGGAGAGAATTGAATATGGGTATAAAACGGTTCCAATCTGTTCAGAAACGCCTCCCGACAACTCAAAAAGACTGGCGTCTTATGGGGCGGATTATCAAACTTGTGCTCACAATCCCGCTATACGCGATTATTTCAGTTATTGCAGCAGGTGCAGCACTTACTCTATTTGTTCTGTCACTCAATGTTGAATTAGTTAATGACCTCATCATCGGTGGAGTGCTTCCACCGACTGACCGAGTGACGATACTTGTTGAGTTATATCCATTTGTCGGCACATCGTTCGGAGTACTGAGCGGAGCACTCCTAAGTATCGTTTCAGCACTGGCAGGTGTCAACGTTGCAATGGCAGGATATCACATTCGCGAACATGAACTCACAGTCGCCGGTAGCGGTGCAAGTATACTTGGTGTCGTATTTGGAACGCTTGGTGCCGGGTGTGCTGCATGTGGATCTGCGGTATTACTCGGTATTCTTGGTTTATTCGGCATTTCAACATCACTGCTATTCCTGCCACTTGATGGATTAGAATTCGCGCTACTCGCACTTGTCGTCATTACCGTATCGATCTATTGGCTTGCAGATGGAATGCGTGGTGGAATGGTCAATGGATGTCCGATTGAGCCTTAAGCATCTAAACGAAAAGCAGCGCGAGTTCCCCGCCCCACCGTGGGCGGGGGTGAAGCTCGTACGCTCGGCTGCGTCCCATTTTTTTAATTATCGGGACGCCCTACTACAGTTTGGAACCCACGTTATCGGCCTCGCAAAACCCGCGCACCCATTTTGGGGTAAGACGCGGTGCGCCGGGTCTGTGTCGCGCCCATGTGAAGGGGCGGACGCCCACGGACACGCCCGCCACGGCAGCAACAGACGACCTCTGTTGCGGTGGCACTTTTGATGTGTTCGGGTGTTACTGGTTCCACGCGAGTCTCGCCAGAGACGAGCGCGGGCGGAATTAAAATTCGCCACCGGTCGTTTCGCTGGCTTCCCGCCAGAGACCACGGCGAAGCCACGGGCCACCGCGCCCGTGGTACTTCACTCGTCACATTCCGTTATTATATCAACAAATATCAACCGTTTCACCGACGTCAGTATCGACAGAAATCAATTTTATCTGTTTCACTGATAGTGATTACTTCGAATAGTTTCACCGGCGGTGTCGAATGACGCGGGTTCAGCGTTTCCTATCACCGACACGAATAATCACGGCGGTAAAGACTCGCACTAATCATTATGAGACGCAGTATACGGTATACGGTATATATCATATATCGAATGATTTTATTCATAATAACTGTCGAAAGCGGCGAGGAGTCCACCATTATCGCTAGATCAGAACTCCGTTTCCAAAACTACAAGATAGAACCGTGATGCATCGGTGAGTTATTCAAATGTTTCTCAAAAACTGGATTATTAAACGGAACATTCAGTTATTAGCTTTTTAGTTTCCGATAACAGTTATAACGGAGGCGAAGCCGATCTTAAGCCGGTGGAGAGACTTGAACTCTCGACCTATTCCTTACGAAGGAATCGCTCTTCCAGCTGAGCTACACCGGCACTTATCACTCACAAATATCTCAATAACGGACAAAAGACTTCCGAATTAGCGTCTCTGCAACCGCACATCAAGACAAATGTTATACTCATGAGGAGCATATGATCGGACTTCGTGGCGTGTCTCAACAGTCAGTTTATAATTTGGCTCTGCGGCTGACCGAATCGCCTCAATCCCAGGTTGATAAAGTGTATCCTCATGCTGGATATCATAATAATGTATCATACACTCATCGCCAGCAAGCCTGATAGCCGTTTCCAGGAACTCATCAGCGCTATGTGGGAGATTCATTATCAATCGATCAGCCCAGTCTGTATACGAATCAGGCAATGTCCGGACATCTCCGGAAACGATGGTAAAATTATCATCAACATCATTTTGCTCTGCGTTTATTGATAGGTACTCGACTGCATTTTCGTTCAGTTCTGCGGCAACAACATCGGCACCACGAGCAGCCATTGGAACTGCAAATGGGCCGACGCCGGCAAACATATCAATCACATGATCATGAGCATCAACCTGGGTAATCACGCGATGACGCTCAGTCGCAAGCCGTGGTGAGAAGTATACTGATTCGATATCTAATCTGAACGTATACCCATACTCCCGATGACATGTCTCTGTCTCCTCGCCAGCAAGAACCTCCCATTCACGGGTCCGATGAGGTCCAGACACCTTCGAGTCACGATTGAGAACCGTTTTGACTGGAATATCGGATTCAACAATTGCCTTAGCCACTTCACGCGCTTTTTCATGATTGTCTTCATCGATAATAATAATCTCACCAAGTCTCTCGTATGATGGGTCGAAGCCAAGTTTATCCGCGGGGCTTGTTGGGACGTCGCGAGTGTTCACTACATGCGTCACAATATCAAACTGATCTGGTACGGCTGTTGAGTCGACAACAGGTATGTACAAATAGTCCTCTGTTGTGTCAATCTCATAAAGTGTATCAATAAGCCCCTGTTCAGCAAGCATCGTTCGTGTCCGTTCACCTGCGGTCGGCGGCACACGAACACAGGGAATCCCATCAGACATTGCGTTAGTTATTCAGGTCAATTTGATTTACATATTTCGAGAGCAGCCTATTCATATCTATTCTCACCAATTCAATTGATAGTGATTAGTTCGAATAGTTTCACCGACGGTGTCGAATGACGCGGTTTCAGCGGCTCCTATCACGGCACGGATAATCACGGCGGTAAAGATCTGCACTAATCACTATGAGTGAGTCGTAAGGATAGTCATGAACAAACCAAGACCTGAATGTGATAGTAGCGAGCTACTATTGCATGATTACTACTAGGAGACTAAAAAGAGATATTATGCACTCGCCGCGTCAGCACCGGATCCATTGGATCGGTTATCCCATGCCTCGAGCAACTCTTGATATCGGTTTCGAATGGTTACCTCTGAGATGTCTGTTACCTCACTCACATCAGCTTGCGTGAGTTCATCATTCGTCAATTGTGCGGATGCATACAGAGCTGCTGCAGCAAGTCCAACCGGTGACTTTCCGGAATGCACATTTTGACGTTTTGCGCTTTCGAGTAATTCTCGAGCCGTCCGTTCGGTCTCCTTCGGCACTTCAAGATCAGAAGCAAACCGGGGGACATACTCGGCAGGATCAGCCGGTTGAATCTCTAATGAGAGTTCACGGACAATATATCGATATGCTCGTTCAAATTCATCCTCATCAACCCGAGAGACGCGAGCGACTTCATCGATACTTCGGGGGACTTGTGCCATTCGTGCGGCGGCGTGCAATGCCGCTGTGGAAATGCCTTCAATCGATCGACCAGGCAGAAGATCCTCATCAAGGGCTCGACGGTAAATTACAGATGCAGTTTCACGAACGCTCTCTGGAAGTCCAAGCGCAGAGGCCATTCGGTCAATCTCGCCAAGTGCCTGCTTGAGGTTCCGTTCTTTTGAGTCACGAGTCCGGAACCGCTCATTCCATGTTCGAAGCCGTTGCATCTTCTGTCGCTGCGTTGATGACAGGGAGTTTCCGTATGCGTCTTTGTCTTGCCAGCCAATGTTTGTCGAGAGCCCCTTGTCATGCATCAATTTCGTCGTTGGAGCACCAACACGAGACTTTTGATCACGCTCAGCACTATCGAAAGCGCGCCACTCTGGTCCACGATCAATTGAATCCTCATCAACAACAAGTCCACAGTCTGCACAGACTGTCTCACCACGCTCATCATCGGTGATCAGTTCTGTCGACTCACACTCTGGACAATGGACTGTCTCCTCAACTGTTGAGGATTCATCGCTAGTTTGTTCTGTTGTCGATTCATCTGATCCGGTAGTTTTCGAGCTATTCCGCGTACCTCGGCGTTCAGATGTCGTACTATGATCTCGCCACGTACGACCATCACTTTGCTCATCGTCCTCAGTCTCGCGCGTGCGCGCGTGAAGGGAGTCACTCATATTAGTTATTGAAGAGTGCGACGAGAATGTCCGTCGCCTCGTTCTATCAAATAATATGTTTGTACAACTCAAAAGTGTGTCGGCTATGTGCAAGGATGACACCAAAGCGATGTTCCTGAAACCGAAGATTGTTGTCGATAATCAGCTCTCCGAATAAATTACATCCGACTGTCCGCGCGGCTTTATTTTCTAGATGATATCTCTGTATTTTACTTTTATTATTTATTATTTAATCCAGATACTCTCAATCGGACGCCAGTAGTTCCTCAATTACGGATACAATTGATTTGTCATCGGTAGTCTTCGTATTGACGGTATCTCGAGAGTATGGTAACTCGTCGATAGATGTCTGTGTCAGATTGTTGTGTGTCGCGTCTTGTTGCGGTTTTTGTTGTGGATCCTGTTGTGTTAGTGTAATAATATTTTCAGCATAGTCCACTGCGGTCACAATTGCGTTCGCATCCTTTGTTAGATCGACATTGGCAAGCACAACGGCTGCTGCCGCGTCGATTTTCGACCGTAGCTCTGTCGTCATTGATTCGGTGATAGGCTTGTATGCCGGAGTAGTCATAACCGATGTAGCGACACGATCTGCAGTCGTTGCGGTGACACTCCCTGCTGGGGCCGGACCAACAGTAACCGTATAGCCAGCAGCTACAAGTTCAGACATGGCTGTGATGACCGGTTGTCCATGTCCGATAATATGAATTATCGGCTGACTGGATGTTTCTCTACTATATTCAGAACTATCACCAACTATTGTACTTTCGTCATGTTGCTCATGAGTCGATTGGTCGTTAGTTGTGTTATCGGTGGTTTTTGCGCGCTCATCCGGCAAGGTTGTCACATTGGCTGTCCCGGTGATAAGATCTGTCGTAACCACCGGATATCCACCAAATGTCCCTGCGAGTGTGGGTGTAGTAAGCACCTCTGCTGGTGGACCAATTGCTGTAATTGATCCTTCTGTAAGAAGACATATGATATCACAGTATCGTGCTGCAAGATTAAGATCATGAATTGCTGCTATAGCAGTTTTGCCCGTCTCGACAAGACGTGCAACTGATTCGAGAGTCTGAATCTGTCGATGGATATCGAGACTCGCTGTTGGTTCATCAAGCAATAATACAGGTGTTTGTTGTGCGAGTGCTCGTGCAAGAAGTATTCGCTGTTGTTCACCACCTGAGAGCGTTGTTACCGGTTGATCAACAAATGCGTCAGCATCAACCTGATTGATTGCCTGTTCAACAGCGGTATCATCTGTCTCAGTCCATGTGGCAAATCGCGACCGATGCGGCGTTCGTCCCATCTCGATGATCGTCCGTCCGTCAAAATTGAACGAAATTGAAGTATCTTGTGGAACTGATGCAACTTGTTGACTTATTGTTGTTGCATCTGCTGATTCAATAGCGATATCCCCAATATGGATGGATCCAGTTGTCGTTGAAATCGACCCATCAATTGCTCGCAGTAACGTTGTCTTGCCTGCACCGTTTGGACCGACAACTCCGAGGAACGCCCCTTCCCTGGCGGTGAGATCAACCTCATCGAGAATTGTTACTGATCCACGGGTGATGGACAGATTTTTAATTGTAATGAATGGCGAACTCACAGTTGTGTCACCTCATTTGTTCGTAAAAGGTACAAAAAGAACGGAGCACCAAGAGCCGCGGTGATAATCCCGACTGGAATTGCTGTTGTACCGGATCGGGCAAACGTATCAGTAATAACAAGAAATGATGCTCCAGCAAGGGCACTTGTTGGTAATAAAATTCGATGATCTGGTCCAACAATCAAACGCATTGCATGCGGGACGATGAGGCCGACAAACCCGATGACACCGGTCACAGCAACAGCAGCAGCAGTGACAATACTTGCGGCAGCTAACAGAATGCGTTTCGTCCGAGTTACATTAATTCCAAGAGCGTGTGCATCGCGCTCACCAAGCAGTAACACATTCAAATCTCGGGCATACGCAACAAGCAGCACGAATACCGGTGGTACCACAATCGCAGCGACCCGAACGTCACCCCATGTTGTTCCTCCGAGATTTCCCATGAGCCAATAGACGACACGCTGGATGCTTTCCCCACTATACAGTAATAAAAATGAAATGACAGCGCCAAGAAATGCCTGAACAGCAACACCAGCGAGCAATAGGGTGCTTGTCGGCGTCTGCCCACCGCGGGTTGCAATCACGTAGACACTGAATGCGGTGATAACTGCAGTCGTAAACGCCGCTGCTTGCAGTTCAAGTCCAAATGGTATCTGCAGTGGAATAACGATTGTCGCAACAGCTCCAACTGCCGCACCTGAGGAGACCCCAATAATCGATGGATCTGCCATTGGATTTCGAAAAAACCCCTGCATAACAGTTCCGGCACTCGCAAGTGCAAATCCAACGAGTGCTGCAAGGATTATTCGTGGCAGACGAACACTCAGCACAATCGTCTGCTGAATCGATGATGGTATCTGTGTGACGGTTACTCCAAGTCCAATCATCGAATCAATTGCCCCGATTAAAACATATGTTACTGTTATCGGTGCAATATCAACCGGACCAACGCCAGCACTCAGCGTAACAGCGAGTAAAAGCACACCAGTCAAGCCAGCCGACCATACTATTGCGCGAAATTGAACACGCACGATTCGTATACAAACGCACTTGCAGTAAACAAGTACTTGTTGTCATAACATCGAAGTTGAGTCGGTTGAAATGCTCCTTCGATCCCAGTTATCGTCAATTGCTCATATCCTGCTCATTGTGCTCGTGGTTACTGGTGGTCTTGGAACCTTACTTTTGATTCCGACTCCAACGGATGCGGTTGACCCCCGATTGAGTGGTCATATGCATACTCACAGTTATCACTCAACGTCACGCATTGACTCGAAGACCGTTCATAACACAATATCGGCCACAACCGCAGTCTCAGGGGATAGCAATACCAAGAATCATGGGAGTTCTGTCACGACAACAGCCTGCAGGTACCCACTGACAGTTACCGATGCCACAGGAACAACCGTGAGAATTATGAGTGATCCAGATCGGGTGGTGACGCTCAATCCAAGTGCCGCACAGACAATGTGGGAAATCGGTGCTCAAAATGAAGTCGTTGGTGTCTCTCGGTATGCATCATATCTCAATGGGACCGCAAGCAAGCAAAATGTCTCAGGTGCAGGCGGACCAAGTGTTGAACGTGTTCTTGCAGCAACGCCCGACCTTGTATTAGTCCCAAACAGTACTCATAGTGCATCACCTGACCGCATTGCACAACTTCGTGCACAAGGATTAACACTGGTTGTATTCCCACAGGCAACCTCGCTTACAGCCGTTATTGAAAAGACCGAACGAATCGGGCGATTGACCGGTAACTGTGCGGCTGGTGATGCCAGAGCAACTGAACTGCAACAATCGATTAATCGAATCGAGCGCGTTACCGAAGATACTGACCGCCCTGTTGGGGTGAATGTCTTCTATGGCTATACTTCAGGCAATAACACATTTATTGACGAGATAATCGAAACAGGTGGGCTTGAGAACGGTGCTGCAAATGCTGGCTTATCCGGATTTGTCCCAATTACTGATGAATCCGTTGTCGCGATCGACCCAACCTGGATTGTCATACCCACAAGTGCACCACTCCCGAAAACACCAGCATACAACAGCACAACAGCATATCAAAATAACAATATTATCCGTGTTGAAACGGAGCATATACAACAACCTGCCCCTCGAGCAATATACGCAGTTGAAACAATACTCCAGGCAACGCACCCAGCAGCATCCGATGAATATCAACAGCTAGAAACAACAACACCATCGGCTAATACATCATCTAGTGAGTCATCGGAATCAAACGTATCGCAAACAACCGCCAGGCAAATGCGTTCAACGCCCTCTGGGGTAACTGCAACTCAAACAAACTCTCCTGGGTTTGGAATTGTGCATGTGGTATTTACTGCGATTGGAAGTGTAATTATTGTATGTATCATCTTTCCGCGTGAATAATGCTCCCACACCACCCATATTCTATCTTGCTCTACTGAGGCTTGAATTCTCTACCCTCACTAAACACCAAATTTCATAATGTAGAAACTAACTACAGGGTAATTTTTGCCAAGTAGTATACATCTTGATACTTCCATATCATGTATCTATCCGGTGTGAAGATCGATTTTAGCTAATTCATATGAT
>ERZ1034495.37-NODE-37-length-17973-cov-8.870856_pt1 | contig 17973 bp, 14 predicted proteins | sample MGYA00520645_ERZ1034495 | MGnify/ENA primary metagenome ERZ1034495 (study PRJEB33760, sample SAMEA4777689) | hypersaline lake metagenome | biome: hypersaline environment; feature: brines | place: Spain | collected 2014-08 | depth 0 m ... | reverse complement strand
GCATTCACCCTCGGGGTCAAGCCCCGAGGCACTCTGCCTGTTAATCTGTAGATATACCGATATTATCGCACAATAGACTATGAGATGTTAATATCCGAATATTACGTAAGAATATTATCCCCCGGAACATTCAAAGTATTGACATATAATTATATAGGATATGCTGTAGTTATTAGGAAACGCGTTTTGCTCGAGCTTCACGGACCTCTGCACCCTCACGAATGATGTCCTCACACTGTGGACACACTCGTGCGTGATTCAGTCCCTCTGGTGCGAACACACGAACATAGTCTCGAGAGACAAATGAACCACAGTTTTGACATTCAGGCATAACATTTCACCTCGATTGCAATTGGTCGAATAAAACCCACCATGTTCAGTTATACTATTCTCTGGAATCCATCTAATAATCAGCCCTACATATATAGGGAGTTGCGTGAATCATCGCAGTGAAGTATCGATTAATATATAGTAAATTTAGGGTATTATTTTTACTTACCAGTAGTCATTCAAATTAAATCTATCACACGGTCAAAAATACCAACAGTTCCATATGGACTGGTTGATCTATGATGTCCAATCTGTATTAATTCTTGTCGCACTGGTAGTTTTATCAGAGACAAGATAAGTATCTTGAGGCGATTCATTAGAGCGTCAACGGACAGTAACATTATCATTCTTGAGAGATTTGATACTAGATAGGATAGCAGTATATCTAGATTTCGAGGATCTATGAGTCGAGAATCTGATCAATCGTCTATCAGCGCTGCAGAAAATAATCATCTCAGTCGTATTACTGATCCAGTATTCGCAATCAACACCGATTTTGAGATTACCTATGCGAACCCAACGATGGAGGCGGTATTCGGTAGTGATAGACTCACTGGACGGTCCCTTACTGATATCGTTGCATCCGGTCAAGAGAATCGACTATATATTGCATGTGAGACTGCAAGTAAACATCAAAACCCAATACAGATTCAGATTTCCTCTCATGCTCTTGTTGATCCTGATATTTCTTCAATCGCTGTGACAGACATCCCGGACACAGCATATCACGCTCGCATCTTCCCGTCTGAGACAGGCGTGACAGTGTATCTCTTTGGGTATATGAATTCAACAAGCACGGATACAAACGCGAAGATAAATACCAGTACTAGTACCAGTACATCTACGACGGAATCTTCACAGCAAGAATCATCAACAGGTGCCACACACGAGCGTGATCATCTTGTATTTATGAATCAAATTATTCGGCATGACCTTCTCAACGGACTAAATGTGATCAGTGCACGAGCAGATATTCTCTCTGAATTTGTTGAGTCGGTTGGTGAATCTCATCTTGAGACTGTTAACAGTCGTGTCAATGAAATGGTTACATTACTTGAAGTGATGCAGTCAATAACAGATATCAAACTTGAGGATAATACCCATTCTCACTCACCACAATCACTTCAGAAAGCTGTTCAAACGGCGATTGATGCGCTCGATACAAGATATCGTGAGCGGATTACCGTTTCTGGTTCAGTGCCAGATGTCACTGTGCAAGCTGATGAGCATCTTTCAAAGGTATTCAGTAATCTGTTTGCTAGTATATTAAGAGGAGAAGATGGTGTTAGCACCGCTGAATCGGCAATAACAATCAATGCATATACGCAGAATGACCCGAATCAGCTTGAAGCACCATTACAAACGGATGTACACAACAACAGCGTTGACCATGATCAAGATGATTCGATTGCGACAACAGCAGTAATCACCATTACTTCATCAAAGGGCAGTATTTCAATAAAAGCACAGCAACATCTCACTGCAACGGATGTCAATAATCTTGCACCCCCTGATGATGGATTCGGTCTGTATCTCGTTGGAAGACTAATTGATAGCTATGATGGGTCCATCCTCGTCAATCAAGAGAGTGAGAATAAAAAAACGATAATTACGGTTGTGTTGCTACAGACAGATTGAGCCGGTACCTGATATAGAGGCACCAGCAATATAACAAGAGTTCCACACGGAGCAGGGTCAACTTGGCGAGAGGACGCCCAGGACTGCAAAGCAGAGGATTAAGTACCCAATCGACGACAAGAATTAAGATATCCGCCGGCAGTGCTAGAATTCATAATACGCTATTTTATTCAATTCCGAGGGTAAGACCCCTTCCTCAAACAGCGAACAGAGCGTATCGAAGTGAGCAAGTGAAGCGTGGCTCGTTTGAGGCGTCGGACGGGACTCGATACAATGCTGATGCGAACAGTGCGGCGAATATGCCTCAAAAGGTCATAACTAAGTCGAATTTAGACTTTTCAGTTCAAAGAAGGGTATAGAGCGGAATATGGACATCCCACAGCGAACAAGCCTCTCTGATATTGAGTCTGGTCAGGGACTCTGAAAGAGACTTCGCTAGAAGCCCCACCCTACTCAGCTGTCAAAGACTGCTTCCGTGAGGGTGGGGTAGTTCGCCAATATCCGTAGAGTCTGAGAGTCTGAGAGTATTGATAACAGCAAACTGCTGTCACGGAATTCTTGAATATGGGATATCACACCACCAGTGAGCACACCAACTCGTCAGTGTGTTGACAACCGACCAATGCCGTCATATCCCGGGAGTATTTTATTTACTCGCACACGTTGCGTACGTACGACAATGGCTGTTCAAGACGGTGATGGCAATCATATAGCACGAACAGCGCCAGATCCGAGCGTTCTCATTGTTGACGATGATAAGGATCTTGCCGATACATGTGAGTATTGGCTTCGTGATGATTTTGTGGTTCGTGTTGCATATAGTGGGCAGGCAGCGCTTGAGGCGATCGATGACGCCGTTGACGTAGTATTACTTGATCGGCGAATGCCAGGGCTCTCTGGGGATGAAGTGCTCACGGAACTTCGTGATCGTGATTTCGACTGTCGAGTTGCAATGATGACCGCTGTCGAACCTGATACTGATATTGTCGATATGGCATTTGATGAGTATCTTGTCAAGCCTGTTGACGAACAAGATGTCATTGGAACTGTCGAGGAATTACTTGTTCGGGGAGAGTTCAAAGACACAGTGCGTGAGTACTTCGCACTTGAATCAATCGAGACAATATTGACCAATCGTGATAGTGATGACCTCCATGATCCAACTGTACTTACAGATATCAAAACACAAGTCGATGAACTGCGAGCAACGCAAGAGTCGACAATCAAAGAGCGTGAACAACAGCTGAAACGTGCACGAGAGATAAACAGTCTTCTCCGCACTGTCGATAGCGTACTCGTGGATGGGTCAACGCGTCAAGAGCTTGAATCAGCAGTGTGCACATCAGTCGTTGAGACAGGGAATTATGATGGTGCATGGATTGCTCGATACGATGAGGTGATGAACCATTTCACATGTCAAGCAAATGCAGGATCAAGAGTGCCGGCTGTTGGGTCAGAGATACATGAGAGTAATCCAATCGCCGAGTCAATTCAATGTGCCCTGAAGAATGACTCCGTCAAGACCGCCAGCAAAGATACAAATGTTGATAATACCGTTATCATCGCCCCAGTCACATATCGTGATGCAACATACGGCACTCTTGCCGTGACGGTCCATGGGTCGGCAAGCAGTGAAGAACAATCAGTATTTGATGAGATTGGCGATCGACTTGGTCATAGTATAAATGCTGTCGAATCAAAGCGCCTGCTGTATGAGGATGCAGCTATTGAGTTAGAGTTTGAGCATACGGACACTCGCGATATACTCGTTGATCTTTCAGTTGAATTTAATACAGAAGTCCGAGTTGAAGGACTTTCACCGACAGCCGATGGTGTTGGTTCTGCGTATGTTGTTATTGATGGAGCTGATGCAGACACTGTTCTTTCGATGCTATCCCCGCTTGAGGCTATCATTAACGCCCGTGTCGTCACCGATGAGCCAACAGAAACGTTATTTGAGTTGCAGTTGGTGGATGCATCTGTACTACTTCCCCTTGTTGAGTTTGGAAGCGCTGTTGAGTCACTTGTTGCAACAGATGGTAACGGCAGTGTCACCATCCGTGTGCCATCACAGTCAAACCCACGGACTATTATCAATACAATTCAATCATCATTCCCAGATATCACCGTCACAGCGAAACGAAAGGTAGACGATAACGTTCAGTCACTGAATTCATTCAAACGACGACTTGAGGAGATACTAACCACGCGACAACTTGACGTACTTGAGACAGCCCTGACATCTGGATATTTTGAATGGCCACGTGATAGTACAGCAGAACAGGTTGCAGATTCACTTGGAATTGCGGCACCGACATTTCATGAACATCTTCGTTCGGGTGAGCGTAAGCTCATGAAGACATTCTTCGCAGAACGGAAACGAGCGCGCGAAAATGGAAGAAGTAAAACCGAAATATCATCGACGCTAGAAGCAGAAACACACCCAGACTCGGATGTAGACGTAGACGCAGACGTAGATTCAGATACAAATGAAGGCTCAACAACAGAAAGTGAAGTGAATTCAGAACTCAATTAAGAAGTTAACAACCGCGAATTTTCGGTTGCTATCAATTTTGATCGTGTGTGCTTGCAGGTGATGTCGGTTTTACAGGTGGTCGAGGAGAATACCCTGGAGCTTGACCCCGAGGCGATTCACGAACGCCATTCTTACTCCAACAGCGCAAGCAAAATGACTCGGGACGATTCACCAGCAAGAGATGTAATTATTACTGGTAAGATATGTTGGTATGAATACATTAATCTGATGATTCCGCAGAGCGGCTTGGCATGAAATCACTGATCGTATCAAGTAAATCAGTCTTTGAGATTGGTTTTTGAATGCGTCCATCGAATGGAGACGGCTTAGATTTGTCTGTGATCATATGATTGTGTGTATGCGACCAGTGACTGTGATTAATTGATGACGCAGTAAGGAGAATCATTTTTGGGTTGCCTGCTCGGTCTTGCAGTTGTGTACATACTTCATCACCAGAAAGCCCTGGCATTCGCCGGTCGACGATGACGATGTCAACAGAGTCATCGTATATATCAACAGCTTCTGTTCCAGTGTATGCCGTTCGAACATCGTATTGATCAGCAAGCCAAAGCGCAACGCTATCGGTAAGCGCAGACTCATCATCGGCAATGAGAACCGTTGGATTCTGTTCAGACGGTCGTGTAGCGGGTGTGGACACAGTTTTTGAGTGGTAATATTTGCTAGGGTTGCAATTCAAGATATTTCAGTTGCGGTGCATTATCTGCAATTGGCAATGATTCGTCTGAATCCCAATATAGCATTAAGGCGATTAACTGGGATTAGTTAGCATATAATTGAGCATCAATCCATATGTTCGATTATCCATTCAATTTCAAAGGATCGGATTCTCAACTCATCGTTGTCGATAATAGATTTCACTATCGTCAGGCATCATTCATGCGCTGAGCAATCTGTTCACCACAGTGTTGACATTCGGTCACACGGTATGGTTCACGCGAGAACGCACGGTTTGTTTCTTTTGTGCTTTCGGTCCGTAGATCAATAGATACCTTATGCGGGGTTCGCGTGTCACAGACATCGCAATATTCCGTAAGCGTACTCAGTTTGGGTCTACTTTTCGACATTGGTTTGTTCTCATAAGATACAATGTGATGGTTTTAATTCAGTACCCACCCTATATGATTAGGGATAGATGAAAGTCGAACGGACACAATTGACAACTACGCAGTCGTCTGATCCATGTCACGGATTTTAATATGGTAATGATAATTCATATCGCTATCATTTCGTTCTCTTAGGTCCGTATTCTCTTGTCATATCTGTTGCTCGCATCTTACAGAGCGGATCTATCTGATCAGGTTGGAATGGTCGGGTGAATTTAGAGTTCAGATCTGTGTGAGAATATGCGTATACAGAATCAAGGAGAATACCTGCGGCTTCAGCCGCAGGATGAATCCGACAACTCGGAGTCAATCTCCGCTACGAAAGCCACTCTGAGACTTGACAATCCGTAACCTAAACTGATAGGCAGTTCTACATATCGGTAGGAATCAGGCTGGGAACCGAGCGATTCCCTCCAGTCCGACGATGGCGGCCTGTCCGCCCCAAGCAATGAGACAATAATCCGAACCAGTCAGATGAACGGTCGGTTCATCTCATGAATCGATGCAGTGCCCGACTGCTTGAAAACAGCACAGAAAGTAACTCCAAGTCTAGTGAGACTGACGGAAGAACTTGTGGCAAAGACAACCCAAGAGTTTCGATTCAGTTGAGGATAGAAGAACCGGAGGCTTGGCACTTCCAGCAGTTCTACCCGCGACAGCTCATGAACCCCACACGGATTCTCACCGCATTGGGATTCGGTAGAATTACAAACCTGAAATCTCCAATGTTCACGGTCAGGATTCCTTCCGCGTTTACGCGGAGGAGGATGTCAATTCCACTCGCAGTGTCTGTTGATAACCGTTATCCGGCCGCCAGTGGTATAATATGTAATGGCAGACGGTACCGCCACGCGAGGTGCAGATGTTTTTAGCGAGTTCAGCGCGCCGGTTCGGGAGGCGCTATCTGAGCGAGGATTCACCACACCAACGGAGCCACAGCGCCGTGCGATTCCACCATTGGCACATGACAGGAATGCACTCGTCATTGCGCCAACGGGAACAGGGAAGACAGAAACAGCGATGCTTCCCGTCTTCGATGCAATTGCTGAAAGCGATTTTGATGATTCCGAGCGTGAGGGATTCTCCGCACTGTATATTACACCACTTCGAGCACTTAATCGAGATATGCGTGATCGGCTTACATGGTGGGGTGAGACGCTTGATATTGATATTGACGTCAGACATGGTGATACAACGCAGTATCAACGGCGTCAACAAGCTGAGGACCCACCAGATGTGCTTGTGACGACACCTGAAACATTACAAGCAATGCTTACCGGATCAAAGCTCAGAAAAGCACTTGCTGGGGTTGACCACGTTGTTGTTGATGAGGTGCACGAACTTGCTGCTGCAAAACGAGGTGTACAATTGTCAGTTGCGCTTGAGCGGCTTCAAGTACTTGCGGGATCGTTTCAGCGAATTGGACTCTCAGCAACAGTTGGATCCCCAACGGAGGTCGCCCGATTTCTGACGGGTGATCGGTCATTTGAGGTCATTGAGATTGATGCTGGTAGCGCGATTGAGTTTTCTGTTCATCACCCAACAGTTACTCAAAAAGATGAACAACTGTCACGTGAGTTAGCGACTGATGAGACGATTGCAAGTCACGTCCGTGTCATTCGAGATATCGTTTCGGATCATAGTTCGACTCTTATATTCGTCAATACACGGCAGACGGCTGAGGCGCTAGGGTCACGATTTAAAAAACTTGGTGAGCCAATTGAGGTTCATCATGGATCACTTTCAAAAGATGTTCGTATCGACGTTGAGGATAGATTCAAGAATGGCTCGTTAGATGGGCTTGTTTGCACCTCTTCGATGGAGTTAGGTATCGATGTTGGAGAGGTTGATCACGTCGTGCAATATGGGAGTCCTCGAGAGGTCGCACGACTGCTACAGCGAGTGGGACGGGCTGGACATCATCGTGATCGCATCTCACATGGAACGGTCATTACCTCATCACCGGATGATACACTTGAAGCGCTGGCAATTGCGCGACGCGCCACAGAGGGTATTGTCGAGCCTGCACGGATTCATCATGCGAGTCTCGATACTGTTGCGAATCAGATTATCGGCATTGTGATGGATGAAGGGGAGGTATCAGCTCGTCGAGCATATCAAATTGTGACAGCTGCATATCCATTCGCCAACCTAGATAAACAGACATTTCGAGAAGTCATACGGGAATTATCGTCAAATCGGCTTGTGTGGCTTGAAGAGGATGCGGATCGGCTTGAGAAATCCAGCGGGACGTGGCAGTACTTCTATGCGAATCTCTCGATGATTCCTGACGAGGAAACATATGATGTATACGATATGTCCTCACGCGGGCAGATTGGGACGCTTGATGAGCGATTTGTATTGAATTTTGCCGAACCGGGGGCTGCGTTTATTCAGCGTGGCGAAATGTGGCGGATTAATGATATTGATGATGATGAAACCCAGGTGAATGTAACACCAATTGAAGACCCGAGTGGTGAGGTGCCATCATGGACTGGTGCTGAGATTCCAGTCCCTGCACACGTTGCAAATGAGGTCGGTGAAATGCGCGCTGCGGCTGCAAAGCAACTTGCGACGGGCGCAAATAAAGAAGCTGTAGGGCGAGATCTCGCAAGACGATATCCTGCAGATGTCTCAACAATTACATCTGCGATCGAGCCGATTGAAAGACAGATTATTGGTGAATATCCGATTCCAACAGCAGATCGTCTTGTGATCGAAGCACAGGCACAAACTGTTGTAATAAATAGCCCGCATGGGCATCGAATCAATGAGACACTTGGACGCTTACTCGCAGCGCTTGTTGGTCAGCGGACTGGTGCCTCTGTTGGGTTGGATGTCAGTCCATATCGAATTGAATTGGAACTTCCAAGACAGGCGTCGATTGGTGATGTCACCGCTGTTTTCGATGAAACAGACCCAATGCATGTTGAAGCAATCCTTGAGTTGGCGTTAAAAAAGGCAGATGCACTGAAGTTCACACTTGCACAGGTTGCCGCGAAGTTTGGTGCACTTAAACGGTATCAAGGACGTGAACGGTTTGGTGGGGACCGACTGATGGCTGCTCTTGAAGATACACCGGTGTATGATGAAGCAGTTCGAGAGGTATTCCATACTGACCTTGCAGTTCCAGAGACAACAGCACTTCTTGAACGGTATCATACTGATGAACTGACAATAGCAACAACACGTGAGCGAACACCAATTGGAATTGACGGGCGGTCACATGGAAAGGAACTCCTTGTGCCTTCGAATGCCGATGCCGGAGTGATTGAAGCGGTACGTGATCGAATTCAAGATGATAATGTGCGATTACTATGTTTGCATTGTACAGACTGGGAGCAAAAAAAGCCAGTACGTCGGGTTCGTGACCAACCACGATGTCCACGATGTGAGGCGACTCGCATCGCATGCTTAAACCCATGGGATGAGGAGACTCCAAAGGCAGTTCGTGGTGGGACACTCGAAGAGGACACCGACGCTGATAGACTTCAGCGGCGTGCACACCAATCTGCAAGTCTTATCCAGAGTCATGGAAAACAAGCGGCGATTGCTCTTGCTGCCCGTGGGGTTGGACCACAGACAGCCGCTCGAATTATCGGAAATCTTCGCGAGGATGAAACAGAGTTCTACCGGGATATTCTCAAACAAGAACAGCAGTACGCACGGACGCAATCGTTTTGGGACTGATTTTAGCCTGATTTCAGGCGCTAAGCCCTCTTCCTCTAGGAGCAACGCAGTGAGCGAAGCGACCGAGTAGCGCAGTAGGCAGGGGTAGTTCACATGATATATCAGTAGATATCATCGCCATTATCATGCATTGTGCTGTCTTCACCACGGTTTTCAGTTGGTTCAATCGAGTCGAGTGCTGTTTCGAAATGTGATCGTGTAAGGACAATCTCATCGGCGTGTTCGTTTGCGGTCGCGCCGTCATATTCAGTGGTGACAGATTCAATTGCACGGACCGATGCATCGCGAACCATCGCCTCAATATCTGCGCCGACATATCCTGCGGTTTTACCAACAAGTTCATCACGGTCAATATTATCAGCAAGTGGCTTACCAGCAAGATGAATCTCTAGAATCGCACGACGTGCTGCGGCATCTGGACGTGGGACCGCAATATGCGATTCGAGTCGACCAGGACGAAGCAATGCAGAGTCAATTGTATCTCGTCGATTCGTCGCTGCAAGCACAACTAGATTTGGATGATCAGTAATCCGATCAAGTTCGGTGAGTAGTTGTGACACGACACGATCACCAACGCCACTGTCGGTGCCACCGCCTGCTCGATTCGCTGCGACTGCATCAATCTCGTCGAAGAAAATAATTGCTGGAGCGGCTTGTCGAGCCCGTTCAAACACTTCTCTGACGGCTTTCTCGGACTCACCAACATATCGATCAAGTAGTTCTGGACCGGCAACTTCGACAAAATTAATCTCAGCTTCACCGGCAATCGCACGGGCAAGTAACGTCTTTCCAGTTCCTGGTGGTCCGTATAATAATGCACCTGTTGGCGGGTCTGTATTGACCGAATCAAAAAGCGGACCGTAGGTAAGTGGCCATATGACTGCCCGTTCAAGTGTCTGTTTCGCTGCATCAAGCCCACCGACGTCATCGAAGGTTGTCGTGGGCGACTCAGCAACATATTCACGAATTGCTGATGGGTCAACAGCTGCCATTGCATCCATCATATCCTCACGTGTGACGGAGAGTGAGGTGAGCGTCTCAGCAGCGTCATCATCACGACGACCACGACGGAGTGCTGCCATTGCTGCCTCAGTGCTAAGCGATTCAAGATCAGCACCAACAAATCCATGCGTCTGTGCTGCAAGGCGGTCAAGATCGATATTATCCGCAAGTGGCATCTGTCGCGTGTGAACAGCAAGGATTTCACGTCGCCCTTTCTCGTCTGGAACACCAATCTCAATTTCACGGTCAAATCGACCGCCACGACGAAGCGCAGGGTCAAGCGTATCAATGCGGTTTGTCGCTCCGACAACGACGACATCACCACGAGCATCAAGTCCATCCATGAGTGAAAGCAACTGTCCAACGATACGGTTTTCCACATCACCACCATCATCACGAGCAGGCGCGATTGAGTCAATCTCATCGAAAAAGACGATTGAGGGTGCCTCCTCACGAGCCATCTCAAACTTCTCTCGAAGTTGCTCTTCAGATTCACCCTTGTATTTCGACATGATCTCTGGTCCAGAGATATTGATAAACGTTGCATCAACCTCGTTGGCGACAGCTTTTGCAATGAGCGTTTTTCCGGTTCCTGGAGGACCATGTAATAGTACGCCTTTTGGGGGGTCAACACCGAGATGTGTGAATACCGTTGGTGCTGATAACGGAAGTTCAATCATCTCTCGAACCAATTCAAGTTCATCATCAAGCCCACCAATATCCTCATACGTAACAGTGGGTGATTGTGCAACTGATGATTCGTTGTCGATTGAGTCGGATGTGGATACAGGCGTTGTTGATGTATCGTCTTGATTATCGTTTGTTGTCTCATTGCCTGTCCTGCCGCGTTGTGTTCCCGTTGAAGTTGAGAAAACACGGTCATCCGTTGATGACTGTCCCCGTCGGGTAAGTCGGAGTGTCGTCGTGTCAGTAACGCGAACCTGACCTTCTGGGCGTGTTTCAGTGACGACAAACGGCTTATCACTCACTGACTCAAACCGGATTTGACCATCAGCCTGGATTGGGCGATCACGGAGTGCCCGTTTGATTAATTCAACCGCACGATCTTCATCCGCAAAGGAAACATCTGGCGGCATTGATAGCGTGACTGATCGAGCATCATCAACACCTATCGGATGGATGCGAACTGTATCTCCAATGGTCACATCAGCATTCGTTCGTGTATCAGCATCAACAAGGACAATACTCTCCGAGACACTACCATTAGCTGGCCATACTTTGGCGACTGTCTCACGACTACCAATGATCAATACTGTATCACCACTGAGGACACCGAGTTGCTGTCGGGCTGACTCAGGGAGACGAGCAATCCCACGCCCTGCATCACTTTTTTCCGCACCACGAACAGTCAGAGAAATAGCGTTGTCCTTATCCATATATTATATTGGGCTCACGCGCTCTTTTGTCTTGTCCGTCGATTGCTGATGACGTCAACCGCGAAAATAGTGTAGCCAACTGCATCATATCATTTATGTTTCCCCTTACTGAATGTACTCTATGATACAACGGCGTAAATTCGTAGCCGGAACTGGTGCGGCTACGGTTGCCGCGTTAGCAGGTTGTTCTGGAAGCTCAGACACTGGCGATGAATCCGGTGGGGAGAACACTGCGGCGGGGGGTGCCGAGACAACGACGAACGAGAGTGACGGCGAAATGACTGCTGAGGCAATTCCTGTCGGGGTATTATTACCATTTTCCGGTGAATACGCATGGGTTGGGGAGAACGTGCTCCCTGTTGTACGGATGCTTGCACAGGAGATTAACGAACAGGGTGGAATCAATGACCGTCAGATAACCCTCGTCCAAGGTGATACGGAGGGGTCACCCTCTGCGTCATTATCAGCAGCAAAGAAATTAATTACCGTTGAAAATGTGGCGGGGATTATTGGTCCAACATCAATCACAATGTCTGCCGTGTTTGATCTATTTCAGACCAATGAGGTGCCGGTTGTGACACCAACAGCAGGCACAACCTCACTTGATGACCGTGGTGGTGAGTACGTCTTCCGGACAGTGCCATCTGATGCACTTGGTGGGCGCGCTATTGCACGAGCACTCCGTAATGAGAGGTATAATAATATTGCCAGCTATTCAGATATGGCGCTGATGGTCGGGAATAAAGAGGTATTTCAGTCATTCAAGACTCCAATCAAGAGTTCATTTGCCGAATTTGGTGGAACCATCACTGAGACAATAAATTTCAAAACTGGGAAAGCATCGTATGAAAGCGAGATGCAGACCGTCATGAACACCGACCCGGCAGTTACCGTCCTTGTCGGATCAAAAGATGACAGTATCAAAATTATGCGAGCTGCATTTCAGGCTGGCTATGAAGGGAATTGGTATGTCACACAAGATCAGACGACTGAGGTCTTTCTTAGTGAAGCTCCAGAAGAAGTCACAAATAATATACTTGGACTCCAATCAGCAACATATCAGGCTGCCGAAGAGAAGGGACGAATTGAGAGATTCAAACAGCGTGTACAGGAGTTCACAGGTTCAGAACCACGGTTATTTGCACGCAACGCGTATGATGCAATGAATGTTCTTGGTCTTGCAATGAATGTAACAGCAGCTGCTGATAATAAAATCACATCAACGAATGTCGCAGACAATATCCGGACCGTAACAGACCCATCAGGCGCAGTTGTCACAGACTATACACAGGGTGCATCCACCATCGATGATCAGAGCACACTTGATTATCGGGGACTCATTGGTCCAATCAACTTTGATGAGCATGGCGATGTCAGCTCGCCGTTTGCAATCATGCAATCAAAGGATGGATCCTGGGCAGAAACAGCAGTGATTCCAGCAAGCGAACTCTAATATTCGGTTTATTCTATGGCTGGAGTTATTACACAATTCATACAAACACTAATTTATGGACTGATTGAGGGTAGTGTTATTTCCGTTGGTGCGGTTGGGTTAACATTATCATACGGTGTGACTCGGTTTATTAACTTTGCATATGGAGAATTCCTGACATACGGTGCATATATCACATTGTTTCTATCTGGGACCGGAATTGGTATTTCATTATCGCTTCCGGTCTCGGTAGTCGGTGCGGTTTTATTAGTCGGAGTCTTTGGCGTCATCATTTCACGAGTCTTTTTCGAGCCACTATCGACCCGGGGACCAATTCCACTGCTCATCACTTCAATTGGCGTTGCATTTATTCTTCGATACTCGTTGACGGCTGCTGTGGGTGTATCAGCACGGCAACTTCCAGTGCCCTTGATGCGTCCAGTCGAATTCTTTGGTGTTGGCACAACACCAATTCGTGCAACAGTATTTGTTGTTGCAATTGCGACGATGCTGCTTATTCATATTCTTCTCAAATATACAATGCTTGGAAAAACAATGCGGGCAACAAGTGGTAATCGAAACCTCGCTGAGATTGCTGGAATCGATACCAAGGGTGTTATTCGACGAACATGGTTCATCTCTGCGGGTGCAGGTGCACTTGCCGGCGTACTTTATGCAATACTATTTGCACCCTTTCGCCCGACGATTGGATTTGAGTATCTTATCGTCATTTTTGCCGCGACGCTTCTTGGTGGGATTGGTCGCCCATATGGGGCAATGCTCGGCGCGATTGTCGTTGGAATCGCAATGAGTCTTGGCACAACATATCTTTCTGCAGAGTACACAATGGCGTACGCATTCGCCATTCTTGTGGGCGTCTTATTATTCAACCCAACTGGCATTGCCGGGAGTGAGATCTGATGAGCACTGTGAATTTGATCACGCTCATTTCACTGCCTGGGTGGAGTTCATTTCTGCTCACTGTATTGACCATCGCAGGTATTTACTCATTGTTAACAGTTGGATTGAATATTCATTATGGATATACCGGATTGATTAATTTTGGACATGTTGCATTCTTCGCAGCAGGTGCATATGCCGCAGCGTTATTGACAATCCCCCCGCCGGCGCAAACTATTGGTGCAGAGTACATATTTGGGTTGAACCTCCCAATGCCAATCGGCTTTCTCATCAGTCTTATCGGTGCTACAATCACTGGCGGTCTCCTCTCAGCATGTATCGGCATGACAAGTGCTCGTCTTGGAAGTCATTATCTTGCAATTGCGACATTTGCTCTTGCCGGAATATTCGGCAGCGTTCTTGAGAATGAAGCATGGCTGACAAACGGCTCATTTGGACTGAATAATGTCCCAAGACCCGGACGTGCAGCGATGGGTGCTATCGAATGGGAGGTATTGTATTTCATTTTTGTTATTATTGTATTAGTGAGCGTCATGATTGTGCTCACCCGATTGACTCATTCACCATTTGGTCGTTTATTGAAGGGCGTTCGCGAAAATGAAGATGCTGCGAAGATGCTTGGAAAAGATATTACACGGGTGAAACTCACTTCATTTGCGATTGGTGGCGCAGTTGCAGGTCTCGCTGGTGGGCTTTATGCACACTATATTGGAAGTGTCGTTGTTCAGCAGTTCGTGCCATCAGTGACATTTACAATCTGGGCGGCGTTGCTCCTTGGTGGAGTTGCCTCGAATAGTGGTGCTATCTTTGGTGCATTCTTACTTATTGGATTTCAAGAATCGACGCGCTTTCTGAGCAATATATATGATGGACTACTTGCAGTGTTACCTGAGATTATAGCCAATACATTGCGTATCTTAATTCAACCACTGCCAGATCACCCATCATTTGTCCCAAGTCTACGGTTCGTCGTCATTGGCGTATTGATCGTATGTGTGATTCGATATCAACCTGAGGGCGTCTTTGGTGATTCGCGAGAGATTGAGGCGATTGGTGAGGAAGAATAATGCATCAACACACAACGAACAGTGAGTAAGTAAAAAGCAAAATCAAAAATTAAATAAAATGACGGCATCAGATACCCCGCTGTTATTGATCGAGGATGTTGTGAAGCGATTTGGCGGCTTAACAGCAGTTGACCACGTCTCATTTACTGTTAAATCAAACTCAATCACTGGACTCATTGGACCGAACGGGGCTGGCAAGTCAACATTATTTAATTGTATTACAGGGATCGTTCAGCCTGATTCAGGCACAATCCAATTAGATGGTGTGAAAATACAAGAGAAGTCTCCAAATCAGATTGCACAACATGGACTGGGACGAACATTCCAGACGCCGAAGATATTCCGTGGAATGAGCGTTCGAGAAAATCTTGCGTTTGCTGCACCTGTACAGCATGGTGAAAGACCAGTGTCAACCCTGATTCACCCTCAGAAAATTAAAGAAGAGGAGACAGCGGTTCAATCGCAAGTTGAAGACACCTTGGAGTTTTTATCATTAGATCATCTTGCCGACGAGTACGCCAGCGGATTATCTGGTGGTCAGCGAAAGTTACTCGAGTTAGGTCGTGTGCTGATGCTTGATCCAGACCTGATTCTGCTTGATGAACCGATGGCAGGAGTCAATCCAGCGCTGACAAATGAATTGCTTGACCGACTGCATGAACTTACCAATCGTGGACGGACAATCTTACTCATCGAACACGATATGGATCTCATAATGAATCATTGTGACCGTGTCGTTGTTTTGCATAACGGGCAAACACTCGCGAGTGGGTCACCGTCACTTGTCCAAGATGATGAACGCGTTATCGAAGCATATCTAGGAGATGTTATTGATGAGTGATTCAAGTCTTGAGACTATCCCGACAGTTGATGATGCGCTTTTTTCAGCACGGGATATTGAAACAGGATATGGAGAGTTACAGGTATTGTATGGTGTTGATATCGATATTCGCCAGAATGAGATCGTATTAGTGTTTGGTCCAAATGGAGCCGGGAAATCAACACTTATCAAAGCTCTGTATCAACGGTTGCCACTTTGGGGCGGGGAAGTCGAAATCGATGGCTCAGATCTCTCAGATGTCAACTCAAATCAGATGATTGAACACGGAATCGGATTTGTTCCACAAACAGAAAATGTGTTTCCGAATCTCACCGTTGCAGAGAATCTTGATATCGGGGCAATACATGTTACCAACCCTGAATCGCGACGAGCGGCGTTATTGGAATTATTCCCACGATTAAAAGAACGTCTCATGCAGACCGCTGAGACACTCTCTGGGGGCGAACGACAGATGCTCGCAATGGCTCGGGCGTTGATGCCGAATCCGGACTTATTATTCATCGATGAACCATCTGCAGGACTGTCACCACAACTTATTGAACGCACATTTGATCATATCGCACAAATCAGAGAAAGTGGGACAGCAGTGCTGATGATTGAACAAGATGTAAATGCCGCGTTGTCAGTTGCTGATCGTGGGTATGTTCTTGAGATGGGTGAGAACCGATTTGAGGGCGATGCTATGAGTATCCGAGAATCCCAGCAAATTCGAGATCTATATCTTGGACGATGATAATATGAAACTGATCGAAACCAAAATAACAGCCAATCTGTGGCTGTTTATTCGCGATTTATTTGTGACAGCAATTAGCAGAAGCGTTTTGAGTAATCGTTGTTTTCCCTCTGATATGGTGTCGATGGTTACGCGTGATAGTGATCAATGGTACCAATGTGATAAGTGTGAAATGTTATTTGATAATGAAGCAGACGCGAAAACACATGAAGAACACTGTGAGGGTGATGAAGAACCGTCATACCTACAATAGTAATTAAGTGATATAATTTCTAAGCTATGTATTGAGGATTAACATTTATATTGTGTTCAAAAACTGAGGCTTATTCAATATTTGATATTTGATATTCAATATTTGATATTTATCTAAGGTGTGCTCAGGGTATCGCACCGGCTATCATATAGTCTAATGCACGTTATCAAATTATTATTCTTCATGAGATTCTGCTGAATCGGTTGTCTGCTGTACGAATTCATATGATTGTTCGCTCCAGTCATCCTCAACAAAGACAAATACACGACCACGGGCCGTTTCAGGGTCAGCCTCAATCGTTGTTCGCATTCCATTAAGACGCGAGACTGTAACCCCAGGGAAGACCGTTTCAGACGATCCCTGCTCAAGAACGACACGACCGACACCACTCGATTCAAGCACGTCATCGTGTGTTTTGAGATCATTAATATACAGTAATACACCCTCAGTTTCAGTTGGGTCAGTAACAAGAATATGTGTCTGCTTACCCGGGGGCGTAGTGAATGAGTCGGTGACCGTCTTTGGGACACCCCGGTAGAGTGTCTGACGTCCATCAATATACTCAACAGCAACTCCGTGGTCAAGTAATTCGACACCGACGGTCTCTGGGGCAATATCATTTCGTGCGCTCATTGGTTTAATATACACATGGGTTGCTCAAAAGAGCCGTGATGAATTTATCTCGGGGTGATCATCTTATATCGTCTGTGAACCCACCCCGGGGCAGTCGCCTTGACCGCCTACAGATTGTCAAGGCGACTGCCTGGAGGTGAAGCCAACACCTCTCAATGACTCATAATATTTAGCACGATTGGTGGGTAAATAGTAATTATGATGGTCAGCGTGTCTGGCTGAGAGTCTCATCACACGGGCGGTCAGATACCATGCACTGTCCAATTCAGAGAGGGATGGGACGTTCCAAATCAACGTCATCCGGGAGACGAAGTCTCTCGTGATCACGAAAATCTTCGATTTTCGAACGACCTGTGGAGACCGGAACCGCTCTGAA
>ERZ1034495.31-NODE-31-length-19155-cov-7.859895_pt1 | contig 19155 bp, 14 predicted proteins | sample MGYA00520645_ERZ1034495 | MGnify/ENA primary metagenome ERZ1034495 (study PRJEB33760, sample SAMEA4777689) | hypersaline lake metagenome | biome: hypersaline environment; feature: brines | place: Spain | collected 2014-08 | depth 0 m ... | reverse complement strand
TACATTACACTGCATTGCATCGCGTTTGAGTAGAATATTGAGTAAGAGCGTCTCCCTATGTATGTAATAGTATTCAGATTATGATTCTCATCTGTTCTGCATACCGTATCGAAACTACAGAGATCTGTTCATTTGGCTTCTGCAAGCACACGATTAACCCGGTTATCAATATCAACAGCAGCTATCATCTCAGGGTCGGTTCCAGCCGCAGCATCAAGAACTGTTGTCTCATAGCTCGCCGGACCAGCATACTCGCCAAACTCACCATTCGCTGCAGCTTCGCCCGCAAGCCCAAATGCAACTGTCCCCGTCAGCGCGGCTGTTAATGGGTCATCTAACCCACCACAAAATGCAGCGATTGTTCCACCAAGCATACACCCCGTTCCAACGAGAGTTCCGAGCATTTCATCACCGACATTCAACTCAAATGCTGTTTCCGCTGTCGCGACAATATCAGTTACTCCTGAAGAAACGACAACCGCTTCTGTATGTTGAGCACACGCAATCGCTGTCTCGGCAGCATCGGGATGTTCACCAACCGATTCAACACCCCGAACCTCAGCATCCTCGCCGACTAACGCTGCGATTTCACCACGATTTCCATTGATGACATCAATATCGAGAGTAGTGCTTAATCGCTCTGCAACCCGTGATCGGGTCGCTGTCGCGCCAGCTCCAACTGGATCAAGAACCAATCCTGCATCGTGCTCAGAGGCTGCTTGTCCCGCGGTCATCATCGCCTCCTCACCCGTTTCACTCACTGTTCCCATATTCAAGAGACACGCCTCTGCAGCGTTAACCATCTCATCAAGCTCTCTTACGTCATCCGACATGACCGGCAGCCCGCCCCAGTGTAAGATGATATTTGCAACCTGATTTACTGTTACGTCGTTCGTAATGGCATTCACGAGTGGCGTTGTCTGACTGAGTTGTCTCAGCGCAGCCTGGGTAGTCGTATTCGTTTCTTCGACAAGTGTTGTGGTATCTTCGTTCATTATGCTGATGGCTCCTCACTAGGCAATTGGCTCTCTACACTGGCTGTATCGACCGATTCTTGTAGCTTTCGCGTCGCTGCAGCCGGATCATCGGCAGTCGTAATCGCAGAAACAACTGCGACACCATCCGCGCCTGCTCGTATGACCTCTGTCGTGTTCGATGGGGTAATCCCACCGATTCCGATAACTGGTATGGATACTGCATCTGTAATTGCTGTCACAGGTTTCGGACCTAGCTCTGCGCTGTCAGCTGTGACTGCTTTTGTCCCTGTTGGATACACAGCCCCAACCCCAAGATAATCTGCGCCGATATCTTCAGCTCTCTGAGCTGCTGCTGGTGTTGAGACTGACCGTCCGATGATCGCGTCCTGACCAAGAACTTCTCGGGCAGCCGTGACTGGAAGATCATCATCGCCGAGATGAACGCCATCAGCATTAACGGCAGCAGCAAGATCTACGCGGTCGTTCACAAGAAACGTCACCCCCGCCTGGGCAGTTTGCGTACGAACTGTCTGACCGATCTCATACCGCCTCCGAGCAGTTGTCTCCTTTTCACGTAACTGCACAATATCAATCCCTCCGTCAATAGCCGCCTCAACAATCTCGGTTGTTGATCGCCCGGCTGAGCGGTCCTCCTGTGTGACAAGATATGTTTGCATCGACGTATTCATTCGTAATATTATATATTCATATCTCAGTCAAAAAAGCTGTTGAACAGTTCTTTATTTTGTCTTCTGATTTCAGTCGTTTCGCTCGTCAATACTCAATTTCGCGTTTGTGTGCGACTACAACTTGGTATAGAAACATCGTATTACGTCGAACAGATACAAAGCTGTTTTCAAGAAATAAGCTGCATGATATATAGATCGATTAATTACTGAAGCGATATTTTGATTCCTTTTGAGTGTATGATCATATAACTCCCATATCGTCAAGTCGCTCTGGGAGATATGTCTCAGTTACAAAATCAAGTCCACGAGACGCAAGTGACTGTTGTTCGGCCTTCTTTTCAATGTCTAATTGTAATTCTATTTGTTCAGTCCAATACTCTGACTGGAATCGTGGGTCTTCAAGTTCGGACTCAAGTGCATTCACATCAGAGTCCGCAAGTGGATCCGTTGGAAGTTCGTATTCGACAATGTCAGTCGGTTGAATCCCAATAAATCGCGCTTCTGGTGTCGCAAGATACTCTGAGAGATGCGCGGACTTAATCGACCCGTATGCGACTGATCCATAAATCCGGTATGACCATGGGTCACCATCAGTAAACACGACAACTGGAACACTCAGTTCATCATGCAGCCGCTTTGTAATTCGTCGTGTTGCCCGTGCAGGTTGACCCTTCAAATGCACAATGAGACAGTTGTACATGTCATCAAATCCATTTTCAATTAATCGGTCACGCATTCCACCAGTTTCGACACAGAGGACAAAATCAATGTCATGATCAAGAAAGTCAATTGTGTCTGGATTATTCGGGATCTGATATCCGCCCTCACCGACATCCTCTTGACAATGAATTGCTCGCTCACCCCGACGGGTCTGTTCGCGCAACTCGAGTGGTCCCATCAGTGTTGCACCGGACTCTTCAGGTCGCATATGAAAGTCCTCACGCGTTACCTTTGAGACAATCTCAAGATCTTCAACAAGCTGATTTGATTCATCCTGATCAGAGAACTGTGCCTCTTTATTATCCCATGATTCAGAAAGATAATACAACTCACGAAGCGTCGATGACCTATCTTCTTCAAGTTGGTCAACGAGAAATTCAATTGTATATGCCGCTTTGAGCAATTTTCTGGCTCCACGAACGCTATTTGCAGACCGCGTCGAGGTGCGATCCCCATATACCCACACTTCTGAATCCTCATCAAAGACGATATTCGTCTTTGTCCGCGTTGGAATTTCCATCGCTGGAATATCTCCGCTATCGAATTGATCATAAAACTCTGCTGCGAGGTCGATGAGCCGCTCCTGTGCGAGCTCCTCGTCTTGTTTTGTACTCATAATAGATTCCTTTGACTTATTTCTGATTTACTGATGATTAATATCACGTTTACGACATAGACACATTACATTTCTCCTTGTCGGTATCCTGCATCTGTGATATCGATACTGTCTGATGCAGATGCACATACTGCTGGGCTATCTCACATTATGCAATATATACTCGTTGTATCATTGCAATGTCTCAGCTTATTGATGCTCATATGAGTGAACATAGAGGGCAGTATATCGCTGAGAATAATCATGATTTTCGGCGTCGTTGTCTCCAGATATGACTGATTATTCCTTTTGATGACGGGCGTCCCTCATGCATCAATGGTTAGTTTCTCGGTTTCAACATCGTCGACATCAAGCTCAAATGACGCACCCGTCGGAACTTCATATGTCACAGTAGCCGACTCACCAGCGTCAACGACTGGCTCCCACGTCAGGAAGTATTCATCCTCAAGTTCGACAATTTCGATTTCATCTGGAATAGTATCCGGCTTGGAATCAACAATATCAGTCAGCGTTGGTGATTCCTGACGATCTGAGTAATTCTGCACTGTTAATGTAACTGACCCGTTATCCACATTACGCTCAACACTGACATTATTCATGATTCGTGCTAGTGCATTGTCAATATCTGGGCGGTCATTCTCTGTTACGTCTGCGAGCTTGTTTGCCATCTCTGGAAGAATCCGCCCAAGCACATCCTGTTTTTCTCGCCGTTTTTGCATTGATCGGCGCTTGTTGAGATATGATTTTAGTTCGCGTGAGGCTTCTCGAACTGCAAGTTCAATTTCGTCTTCAATGGCTGGGATATTTGCAAGTGCATCCTTTGACTCACTCGTGAATGGCACATTTGTCGATGCCACGTGAATCATCACCACTGCTGGTCCATTCGGCATTCCAGACCCACCGGGTTGATCAAGTCCATAGTTTCGCCATCCAATTGATTTAATCACATCTGTTGTTGCACATGCACCCCGTTGATAAACCAATGGGACTCGATTTGCAAATCGGAGAAGCGAGATTTTTCCACCCTCGAGTTCACCACCATAGGCAATCCCAGCCTCAACAATAAATGGATCACCCCCGTGAACCTCCGCATCTCGGGTTGCAGCCGCATAGAAATCGGCATCAAACTCCTTTCGTAACCCTGCCTCAACGAGATCTGCTGTAATCGGCGATAGACAATCTGTTGGTGGCGCCAAGATATCTGTTAATCGCATTGCTTCAAGCAAATCCGAGGCGATATTACGGTCGTCTGCAACAGCCTTGACTGCTGGTAACTCATCATCAACAGTCTGCATCGCCGTCCATACCGCATCGACCACGTTTTCACGGGCAGTTTCGCCAAATGACACCTCCTCAGAGACAATCATATCTGCTGATCGATCGACATACTCACGAACTGCGTCTCGGGTCGCACGAAGGGGTTCGGAGCCATCAGCGAATTTTGTTGCAATCCGGTCTGTAACACCTCGAACTGTTTCATGATCTTTTTGCGTGCTTGTTGCATCCGCAACAAGCGGGTAGATATCTTCATCAATATCTGTGGTTAGGACATCCCATGCCGCCTCAACTGCATTCTCTCGAACGGTCGTACCGAATGTTGTCTCAAACTCATCTTCAATGTCCTCTGCAACCGTATCAACAATCCCGACAAGTTCGCCCTGTGTCGTTCCAGATCGTTGATTAACTGTCTCTGCGACGCGGCTTGCAAACGTGGTAGTTGCAGATGCACCTTTGTTTACGACCGCAGCTTCAATGATGGACTCAAGCGATGAGGTTACTTGCTCATCATCGGTGCCGTCAGCATTGTCTGGTATCGTTTCTGGCGCGGACATGGGAAGTGCCCGACCAAAGTGACGGTCGCGAAATTGATCAAGGATCTTTGTTGCCGTTTTTGACCCAACGCGGGTGAACTCCTCACGAAGGAAGCCTGACACAGAGTATGACTCCGTTGCTTCAAGCATTTTCAGCAGTGTTCCTAGTTCAACACCGTGTGGATGTGGTCGAATTTCCTCAGTTTGTGCCGGCAGTTCGGCGCCGTCGACTCGTTCGTACTGGCGAGGCTCCTCAAGCCCAGGTTCATCAAGCGTGATTCGTGCATGTGGATTCACAACCGCTGTGTCTTTCACATAATCACGAAGTTGTCCGCGAGCTCGCATATTTGCCTCCATCTCTAGCTCAATCCGCGTGCCATGTGTCGGTGATAATGATGCAGCACCAGGGTCACGCTCCTGGTCAGCGCTCACCTCAGGTTCGTTTGTGTCTGTATCAATGATGAGCTCAAAATACTGTGCTGTATCGGAACTCTGTGTTCGTGTGGTTATCCTTGCTGGCTTCCCTGAGGTAAGTTGTGAGTACAGCACTGCTGCAGAAATTCCAATACCCTGCTGTCCACGACTATTTTTGACGCAAATTGCCCCGTCATTTGCAGTCACAAAGTTCTCATCATGACCGCTTGCACCAGGCACCGAAATATCGTATACATATGGTGGTGCGTCAATCTCCTCAACACTACTCACTGATACCAAACAAAGATCGCCGTCACCCTGCTGGCAGTCTGAGTCGGAGCCAGCTATATCAGTCTCAATCTCAGCCCGATCGACTGATACTTCATATATCGTTGTTTGTGCGCTTTCATTTTCGATCTCATCGGACTGTGATGTCTCTGTCTGCGTATTCGTTGTCGCGACTACACCATTCATATTCCATAACGTGGTGAGCTGCCTTGCAAGCGTAGCACTTGTTGTCGTATATGTTACCGTATCATCACCAGCATTTCTTCCGTTTGATGCTTCGGGATATCGATACAACTGAGTCAATAACTGTTGTTGTCGCTTCGGGTCAGATTCAAAGACAAACGATGGAAGTTCTATCTCTCCATCATCCTTACAAATGAGCGGAATAACCGAATCAAGTGGTCTCATCGTGTCGCTAAAGGACCGATCCACCGTATTATGACTCTCTTCTGTAGTATAATCTACACTACTATCAGATACCGGCGATATATCTGATGTGGACGCTGTTGCAATGTATCTCACAAGAGAGGTAATAAACACATTATCGATAGAAACTGAGACCGGCAATCGTGATGATTCACCATCTGGAGTAACAATCTCAAGGGTATAATCAGCGACTGTGGACATTTTATCGTTTTCACATACCGATTTGATCAACAGGCACTCGTTGTTATGATGATCACCACCGGGTGTGTGTCCTTTCGATTGTCGCTGATCTGCACTGGACTGAATCTGCTGTCCGCCGGCGGATGCTATGACCTCACTCGATGCCAGCTGTGATGACGCCAACGAAGCAGATGGAGATTTATGATTTCCGCCTGAAGAGAGAGACGCTTGGTCGGCTTCGTGGATCCGGAACGTTGCTGCAGACTCTTTGAGGTCATCCGGTTTGATATGTTCAAGAATATTGATTCTCTGTGTCTGTGCTCCCGTACTCGATTGTGTTTTTTCGTCTACGGTCGTACTGGTATCCACAGACTCTGAAGCCATCGGGAGTTGCTTTGGTGCAAGAATGCTATCGCCCGGTGAAAGCTCGCCGGCATTCACCTCTATTGTCTCATTATCAGAAGAAAGTGAAAACAGACTATGATTACCCGTTATCTCAAGCGTTCGACCGCATGCTGTTGAAATTCGATATACACGCTCATCTGTTCGATGACGAATCGCATTGGTCACCGGCTGCCATGTCATTTCATGCGTTGCTCGGTCAAATGATGGCACCTCAATATTGGCGTCTACTGGAATGGGAGCTGATGCTGGTCCATCCGCAGGGAGATATGAGTCACAAAAGTCGCCGATTGAAGTAAACGTCACATCGCCATCACGACGGATAAGAAGCGTTTGAGTTGGTGTCAACGACTGTTCACGGGCATGGAATCGTGATCCATACAGTAGCTTTCCAAAGACTTTCGGCACCTGTTCGCGGGTTATTCCTGGACCGTTGTCTTCAACAATAAGAGTATAATAATCGCCAGACTCACGAATTTCAATTGAGATATCCGGCTTAATCCCGGCTTCTTCGGTCGCATCAAGAGCATTATCAACTGCCTCCTTAACAGCGGTGACAAGCCCTCGAGCTCCCGAATCGAAGCCCAACATATGTTTGTTCTTTTCAAAGAACTCGGCGATTGAGATTGCCCGCTGGCTCTCCGCCAACTCGTCGGCAATCTCGCCCTCTTCGCCGAGTGTCGACTGAAACGAGGTCATTCTGTGAGGATTGCTATCCGACCGATAGTTAAGAAGGGTTCGGGAGTGCAGTGAAAGTAAACAACAGCATACAATTGCAATTCATCCTGCCGGAGCAAGGACATCTAGTTTGCTCACTTCGCGCCCGCGCGTGCGAGGGTTTATGAATAGACGCGACTTATTGTATCTATATTCAATGTCGCATGAAACAGAATACGGAGCCGGCGATATCCAGGTTTTGGAGGGTCTGGAAGCAGTGCGAAAACGTCCGGCAATGTATATCGGTTCGACGGACTCACGGGGGCTTCATCATCTCGTCTACGAAGTCGTTGATAATGCAATCGACGAGGCACTTGCTGGCCACTGTGACCAGATTGATGTGACACTCCATGAGGATGGCTCAGTCTCGGTCGCCGACAATGGCCGCGGAATTCCTGTTGATACACATGAGCAACATGACATCCCTGCCGTTGAAGTCATTATGACTGTCCTCCATGCTGGCGGGAAGTTTGATAATAAGTCATATCAAGTATCTGGTGGATTGCACGGCGTTGGGGTTTCCGTCGTCAATGCGCTCTCACGCTGGCTTGAGGTCGAAATCAAACGTGATGGTGCTCTTTGGCGAGATAGATTTGAGTATGGTGAACCACAACCTGGAGCATTTGAACGGGTTCGAGATCTTGACCCTGATGAAGAGACAGGAACAACAATTCGATTCTGGCCAAGTGATGATATCTTTGAAACAACGGAGTTTGAATTCTCAACACTCGAAAACCGTCTTCGTGAACTCGCTTTCTTGAATTCTGGTGTTGAGATTTGTATTAATGGTGAAACTGACGATATTAACTCTAAGTTTTGCTTCAATGGTGGTATCCGCGAGTTCGTGAAATATCTCGATGAGACAAAGACGGTACTTCATGATTCAGTTGTCCATTATCAAAACGAACAGGATGGGATTGAGGTTGAGGTTGCATTGCAAGCGACAGAAGAACTCCAAGGTTCAATCCATGCATTCGCGAATAATATCAATACCCGCGAGGGCGGGACGCATCTGACTGGATTCAAAACAGCACTGACACGAGTAATTAATGACTATGGACGTGAGCATAATCTTCTTGATGGGTTTGATTCATTACAGGGTGAGGATGTCCGTGAGGGGCTTACTGCTGTTGTCTCAATAAAACATCCAGACCCGCAGTTTGAGGGGCAGACAAAGACAAAACTCGGTAATAGCGATGTAAGAGGTATTGTCGAATCAACGACGCATGAGCGACTTGGCACATATCTTGAAGAAAATCCTGACGTTGCCAAAGTCATCGTACGAAAGGCTGTTGAGGCTGCAAAGGCGCGGAAGGCTGCAAAACAGGCTGAGGAACTCACACGTCGAAAGTCTGCACTCGAGTCAACATCGCTTCCTGGAAAACTCGCTGATTGTCAAAGTCGGGACCCGGCTGAATCAGAATTATTTATTGTCGAGGGTGACAGTGCCGGTGGCTGCTTTAGTGGTGACACTGAAATTGCACTTGCATCCGGTGATTCAATTACATTTGAATCACTCGTCGACGCGTACGAACGTGGTGAGACACATTATTGCTATACTATCGGCGATGATGGTCGAATCAGGATTGAGGAAATCATGAACCCACGTGTCACACAGGAAGACGCAGCATTACTGGCAGTCACACTTGATAATGGCGAGGTAATTCACTGCACGCCAGATCATGAGTTCATGCTTCGCGATGGAAATTATTGTGAGGCACAGAATCTCACCGACGGTCAGTCATTGATGCCATTATATCGAACCACGACTGAAATGACTGAGACAACTGAGACAACTGGGACAGCTGAAATGGTGAAACAGCCGTTTGCTCAAAATAACTGGGAGTCAGTCTCTCAGCTCGCTAACCGGTATAACCGTAGACATACAACAACTGATCATATAGTTGAGACCCAACAGATACAGTCACAACAACAATCACAGATTGAGACCGTTCAGATATCTGAGCGTGCAGACGTACACAATCATACCGTTATCTCTGTTGAGTCGCTTACAGAAACAGCAGATGTCTATGATCTTGAGGTCCCTGTAACACACAACTTCGCGCTTGCGTCTGGGGTATTTGTCCACAATAGTGCAAAACAGGGGCGTGAAAGACGCTTCCAAGCTATCCTTCCATTGAAAGGGAAGATACTCAATGTTGAGAAACATCGACTTGACCGAATATTGGAAAATGATGAGGTTCGTGCACTTATTACCGCGATTGGCGCGGGAATTGGTGATGAATTCAATGTTGAAGACGCCCGATATAATCGTTTGATTATCCTCAGCGATGCCGACGTTGATGGAGCACACATCCGGACGCTTTTATTGACATTATTATATCGGCATATGCGTCCACTTGTTGAGGCAGGATACGTCTACGCTGCGAAACCACCGCTATATCGAATTAGATATAACGGCAACACGTATGATGCCATGACAAAATCAGAACGTGATCAGGTCATCTCGGACGTTTGTAATGGTAATCCAACCCAAGTACAACGATTCAAAGGTCTTGGTGAAATGAACCCAGAACAACTGTGGGAAACAACAATGAATCCTGAAAACCGCGTACTCAAACAGATTACAATTGAAGATGCCGCTGCTGCTGATAAAATGTTCTCAGTACTAATGGGTGATGCCGTCGAACCTCGAAAGGAGTTTATCAAAGATCGAGCAACAGACGCTGAGTGGGTGGATATCTGATGAGTTCAGACGCACCTGAACGTTTCGACCCTGAGACCGGAATTGCTGCTGAGGTTGAGACAGCCCGAATCGAGCGGGAAATGGAGCAATCATATATCGATTACGCAATGTCAGTGATTGCGGGTCGAGCGCTCCCGGACGCTCGTGATGGACTCAAGCCTGTTCATCGGCGGATCTTGTATGCAATGCATCAATCAGGGATTTCTGCTCGGTCTGCTCATCGTAAGTCATCATCGATTGTTGGTGAGACAATGGGTGATTATCATCCACACGGGGACTCTGCGATTTATAATGCGCTTGCACGGATGGCGCAGGACTTTTCGATGCGAAATCCGCTTGTCGACGGTCAAGGAAACTTTGGATCTGTCGACGGTGATCCACCAGCAGCGATGCGATATACCGAGGCACGTATGTCGCCAATCGCTGAGGAGTTACTGGATAACATCGAAATGGATACCGTTGAGTTCACAGCAAACTACGATGACCGACTGTCAGAACCAGCAGTCCTTCCGGCAGCCTTTCCAAATCTCTTGGTTAATGGGTCATCCGGTATCGCAGTTGGAATGTCAACAAATATTCCACCACATAATCTTGGTGAGGTGATTGATGCGACAATCCATCTGATTCATCATCCTGAGTGCACAGTTGAGGACTTGATGAATCATGTACAAGGTCCAGACTTTCCAACTGGTGCAAATATCGTCGGGCAGAATGCAATCTATAAAGCATACAAAACTGGGCGTGGACGCGTTCGTGTTCGTGCAGAATTTGATGTTCAAGATGACCGAATCGTTATCACAGAACTGCCGTTCCAGACGAACAAAGCACGGTTAGTCGAACGAATCGCTGATAATGTTAATGCTGGGACAATCGAAGGCATTCGTGACCTCCGGGATGAATCCGATCGAGACGGGATTCGCGTTGTTGTTGAACTGAAACGAGGGGCAAATCCGGATATTGTAAAAAACCAATTACTCGAACATCATCTAGAGTCAACATTTGGGGTAATCAATCTTGCGCTCGTTGACGGACAACCACAGGTGCTCACGCTCAAAGAAACGCTACATGAATATCTTGAGCATCGCCGGACCGTTGTCCGTCGTCGGTCACAGTATGAACTCGATGAAAAGCGTGATCGTGCGCATATTCTTGAGGGTCGGCTTCGCGCACTTGAGCAGGTCGATGATGTCGTTGATATTATCCGTAACTCGACAGATCGCGATAATGCAAAGGCTGCACTTCGCGGTGAGCATGTTGTCGAATCAGATGAACGCGGTGAGTCACTACCAACATTTGATTTCTCTGAAGATCAGGCTAATCACATTGTTGCGATGCAACTCGGCTCGCTCACTTCACTTGAATCTGATGAGATTGAAGATGAGTATGAATCTGTTCAAGATCGGATTGAGCGTTTACAGACGATTCTCAATAACCCCGACGAGCTTGATGCTGTTGTTGAAGATGAACTCGCCACGATTCGGAATAAATACGCCGATGAGCGGCGAACGAGAATAATTGAAGACGATGGAACAGTTACACATGAAGATCTGATTGCGCAGGAAGATGTTGTTGTCGTCGTTACCGAGGATGATTACATTAAGCGGATGTCACTTGAAGACTTCCGTAGTCAACATCGCGGCGGGAAAGGCATCATTGGAACATCACTGAAAGATGGCGATACTGTCTCATCAGTATATGTTGCAAATACTCATGATTATCTGCTGTATTTCACCAGCCATGGGCAGGTATATCAACTCAAGACATATCAAATTCCGGAAATGTCACGGACTGCCCGTGGGAAGTCGGCAGTAAATCTCTTAGAGTTAGACGATGGTGAGCAGATTACTGCCGTTGTCAATACCGCTGAGATGGATATTGATGATGACGAAGAGCGATATTTCACGATGGTGACACAATCAGGGTATATCAAACGGACGAGTGTTAACTCCTTCCAGAATATCCGCTCAACGGGTATCATCGCCATTAGCCTCGGTGCTGATGATAAGCTTATTGACGTTGAGGTAACAGATGGAAATCGAGATATCATCCTTGGAACGCGTAAGGGAATGGCTATTCGATTTAATGAGGGTGATGTCAGGTCAGTGGGGAGATCGGCCCGTGGTGTCCATGGGATCAAACTTGAGGATACTGACGCTGTTGCCGCACTTGCTGCTGTGGATGATGATCAAGACGATTGGGTCCTCACCGTTACTGAGCATGGATATGGAAAGCGAACCGACATCGATCGGTATCGACAACAGTCTCGTAATGGAAAAGGACTCATCGATATCAAGACAAACGAACGTAATGGGCACGTCTGTGAGGTTGAAACAGTTGGGATAAGCGATGAACTCTTTATGATGAGTCGAAAGGGACAAATCCTCCGGACCCCTGTCGATGACATTTCAACAGTCGGTCGAAACACAATGGGAGTCATTGTAATGGATCTTGAAGACACTGATACTGTTGCAAGCGTTGATACCCACCCGCGTACAGACGACTCATCAGAAGCAGATAGCGGTGATGGCGAGAGTGAGTCTGAGAATGCAACAGCGACAACACCTAGCTAACAATTAGCCCTCGAACAGAACTATACACAAGATATCTTGATTGTGGTCGCGAGTCAACGACCCACCCTACTTCGCTCACTTCATGTTGCTCGCTCCCTAAGAAAAGGGATTCCACCTCAAAGATATTGAATCGTTTCAGTGACGTCATCGCCAATAAAGAATAACAGCTTTTTCGAACAGACTAATTCATATACGGTTCACAAACCCGTGAGACGCCTTCTTCAAATGTGATCTTAGGTGTCCATTCGGTCGCCTCACGTATTTTCGTGCTATCAGCCATTGTATCATGAACGTACACCTCAAGTGGGTTCTCAATGTATTTGGGGTCAATATCGGTCCCAAGTTCATCGTTGATCATCTCGACCATTGTGTTGAAATCATAGCTTTCGCCCGTGCCAAGATTATAAATTCCCTGTAATTCATACTCAGCAGCGTCTTCGATCCCACGAACAATATCATCAACATGTGTGAAATCGCGCGTTTGCGTTCCATCGCCAAAGAGTGCTGGTCGCTCACCATTCGCGATTTTCTCTGCAAACTGTGCAACGGTGTTTGCATACTCGCCTTTGTGTTCCTCGGCGCCTCCATATCCTTGATACACCGAGAAAAATCTCAATCCTGCAAGTGTCATATCATAGTGATTATTAAAATACTCCGCATACGTTTCACGAGCCAATTTGGAGGCTTCATAGCATGTCCGTGCTTCAACTGGTAAATCCTCTGGAGATGGATTTGTCCGTGAACCGTATATTGATGAGGTTGATGCATACACAACTGTTTGACACCCATCCTCGCGTGCTTGTTCAACAGTATTGACGAACCCCTCGACGTTTACCCGGGTTGCTGTTTGTTTGTTTTCTTCAACCATCGTATATGAGGAGTATGCAGCAAGATGAAATACAACGTCGATATCAGCAGTCGGGAGATCGTCTTCAAGTACACTAGCGTTGACAAACTCGACTGTCTCATCAAGATTTGATGGTGTTCCAAGGTGGAGGTCATCGACGGCTATGACTTCGTTCGTCTCTGCAAGATGATTCGCCAGATTTGAACCAATAAAACCCGCTCCACCGGTTACGAGAACACGATTCTCATGCATATAATATATGTACAGCAGGAATTACAAATCGATACCGAATTATCCACCGGATTTAATACTGTCTGTGGTAAATAATGAGATATGTCATCAATAGAACTAACGTCAAGTCAAAAGAGTATCCTGACAGCACTCATTAATCTTCACCGAGAAGATGAGGAAGCTGTAAAGGGTGAAACGATTGCGGATGAAGTAGATCGTAACCCTGGGACAATCCGAAATCAGATGCAAAGTCTGAAAGCACTGCAACTTGTTGAGGGGGTACCAGGTCCAAAGGGTGGATACAAGCCAACAGCAAATGCATATGAGGCGCTTGAGCTGGATCAGATGGAAGACCCAGCATTCGTTCCATTGTTTCATGAAAATGAAGAAATCAATAACGCGAATGTCGAAGAGATTGATCTGTCATCTGTTCATCATCCTGAGCTCTGTCGGGCAGAAATTCACATTCAGGGTTCCGTTCGTGACTTTCATGAAGGCGATTCAATGACTGTCGGTCCAACGCCACTTTCAAAGCTTGTCATCGAGGGAACGATTGACGGCAAAGACGATACAAGTAATATTCTTATTCTTCAAATTGACGATATGCAGGCACCTGCTAGCGAACCAGCACATTAAATAGTATTTATTTCGCTCCTTACTGATTTATTATACTCGGTACATTACCGCGGTATCGGATCGGCTTCTTTTGAGAGTCTATTCGGTAGATATCTGCGCAGTTGACATCCTCCTCGCGCTAAAGAGCGAGGTTCTGCGCCTGCTCATCGGATATAATATAGTATAATATAATTGAACCGACTTGAGAGTCTCTAGATTTAGTATTTTTGACTATGTTCGGTATGCGCTCTATTCGATCATGACTGTTTCACACACTATCGATATGACTGTTATCAATCATCAATGACTCCAAGACAATTCACATGCTTTCCCATGCCTCAAGTGCGTGTCGAGTCGAGGCAACATCAGCAATCCAACGAGCAGCAATCCCCTTCTTCAATGTCCGAGCTGCTGGACCGGCAAACACATTAATTGGGAGCTTTCCAAAGACAGGGAACTTAACACCATGTGCAACCGCATCGTCGCCAACGGAAACGACAGTCCCTTTATCATCATGTCGCCATGTTTGAAGCGGCTCTTCATTGATTGCCCGTGCGACGTTTTCACCGGCTACCTCAGCGGCTTGCCATGCAGCTTGTGCAGTTGGCGGTGCAACTGACTCAGACCCTTGTTCGATAAGTGCTGTGTCACCAACAGCAAAGATACGTTCATTTGATGTTTGGAAATCCGCATCAGCGAACACGCGCTGTGACCGGTCATCCTTGTTAATGCCAACGTCAGTAACTTCATTATGACCGGTTATACCACCTGTCCAAACAAGAGTATCATATGGCAGTTTTTCAGCGTCATTATCATCATTACCACCAACGTATACCATCTCTGAATCAACTTCTGAAATAAACTCTCCAGTAAGGATTCTCACATCACGTGCTTCTAGCCGCTCTCTAAGCGCCCCCTGCAGTTCCGTGTCATTCCCAGGGAATACTTCATCAAGCCCCTCCACGAGCGTGATTTCCATTGGTGCTCGATGCTCATCACGATATTCTGCAATCTCCCCAGCCGTTTGAATACCTGAAAGACCTGCTCCTCCGACGATAACTTGTGCTGGATCTTCCTGTGTTGCTTCCTTAGCAGCGGTGGCAACATCAGAGTGAATCGCTCGTGCATCATTAAGCCCCTTCAGCTCATGAGCATGCTCTTCGAGCCCGTCAATATTATAGAATGCAGTCCCTGAGCCAATGGCTAACAGAAGATAATCATATCCAACTGTCTCCTCACCATTGTCAATTTCGACAGTGCGGTCATTCACATCAACATTCGTCACTCGGCCTGTATGGAAGTCTGTCTCTGATGTTTTGATATCATCAATTGGGATTGCAACCTTTGATTCAACGCTTGGGTCACGAATGCATCGATGAACCTCATGTAAAACGAGATGATAATCATGTTCTGAAATCCATGTGAGTTCAGTCTCCGACCCAAGTTTGTCCTCAAGACGATTTACAGCACCGGTACCCGCATATCCAGCCCCAACGACGACGACTTGTGTGCTCATATATGCTTATCAGGTGTTATCGAATAAATGAACTGCGGAACGAGTTGGACAAATCGACGATGATATACCCCAAACAATGCAAATACCGAGATATAACCTCTTGATAATATGAGAATATATGATAGAAATCCAGAACGATCGTATCTCTGTTTATAAATAGTTGGTAGTATGACCACTATATATCAAAAATCACAATATCAATAGCTATTATTCAGATTCGATTGAGAGTCCGGCATGCCACCGGTCGGCTCCAACTGAGTGCTTCACAGCATCCATTTTTGCGAGGAGATGACTTCCAAGGCTTGCAGTCTCTGCAGCTTTCGTATCATCCCCACTCTGAAACTCCCCAGTCTCTCGATTTGCATAGACAGTGCATACAGCTCCCGCGCGAAGTTGATATAGACTCGCAATCGTAAGCAATGTTGCAGCTTCCATCTCAATGTTCATCACATTCATTTCGTTAAGATCTGAAATAAGTGACCCCGATCCCGGTGGAGTATATTCATTGAATCCCATCCGACCCTGTCCTGGATAAAATGAGTCAGTGCTCAATGTCATACCAACGTGATAGTCATACCCAAGCTGTTCTGCAGCGGCGGTGAGTGCAGAAACAACCTCATAATCAGCGACTGCTGGATAGTCATCACGCACATACTCTGATGATGTTCCTTCCTGTCTGATTGCTCCTGATGAAATGATTAGATCACCAACGGCAACATCAGCAGATAACGCACCACAGGATCCTACTCGAATGAATGTCTCAGCCCCAATTCGTGCTAGCTCTTCAACTGCAATAGCTGCTGAGGGACCACCAATTCCTGTCGACGTAACTGAAATCGGTGTTTCCTGATACGTCCCAGTCGCTGTCCGAAACTCCCTGTGGTCACCGCGCACTGTTGATTGATCCCACATTTCAGTGATTGTCTCAACCCGACCTGGATTTCCCGGAAGCAATACCGTCTCAGCAATATCATCTGCGGTAATTTCGAGGTGATACTGCTCATCATCGCTGGGATCCTCGCTATTTTTCATGCGTTGTATACCGTCTCAGACGACAATATCCTGTCGTATATTGGCGTGTATTGGCGTATATCGCTATACTAGAGATAAAAATCCTGCAAGTGTTACATACTAGTGATGATCAAACAACAGGTATGGTCTGAAATATTATCTACTCGAATAGCACGATGACATGCCGGTATATATTGTAGTTGGTATTCGGTAACAGAGCTAGACTATACTACGTAATATCAACATCAATTGACAATGAATTGAGGCGAGTGCCTCGGGGCTCAGATGTGACCCCTGAGTACTTTACTGTCCGTCTGCATTCTGAAGTGTCTCCTCTGAGATTGTTTTCGGAAGTAGTTCTGTGAGTGTATACGTCTCAACTCCCTCCGCACCCTTATCACAAAGAACTTTAAGTGACCCATCAGCAAACTCTGCGAGTGTTTGTCGACACATGCCACAGGGTGTAACGCCATCCCTCGCAGCTGACGCGACTGCGATACGTTCGAATGTGTCCTGACCATCTTTCACTGCAGCGGCAACAGCAACTTCTTCGGCATGAAGACTATTCGAATAGTTTGCATTCTCAATATTACAGCCTGTGTACACCGACCCATCGGTCGTCTCAATTGCAGCCCCGACACGGTATTCAGAGTACGGAACATATGCTGATTCAAATGCTGTACGAGCACGGGCAATCAATGTGTGATCACTACTCATCATCGATTCATTCTATATCTAGAGTATAAATAGCTCGCTGTGAACCTGCCTCGGGGGCAAGCCTGAGGCTTCCTGTTTCTCTGACAGAGCTTGCAAATTCACTCTCACCGAGAGAGTCGTTTCATACCGGTTCCGGTCTCCACAGGTCGTTCAAAAATCGAATATTTTCGTGATCACGAGAGACTTCGTCTCTCGGACGACGTTGATTCGAAACGTCCCATCTCTCCCTGTGATGGACAGTGCATGGTGTCTGACCGCCCATGTTATTTGACTCTCAGCCAAACACACTGACGATCAGGGTCACTATTTAATCACCAATTAGATTACATATTACGGGTCACTGAGAGGTGTCGGCTTGACCCTTGGGTTAACCCACGAGGCAGTCGCCTTGACAATCTGTACAGTTACATTATCATGCTCAGACTTCTCAACAGTAGCTCAAACATTCGCCCTCATGTTCTGATTCGAAGGCGATATTTGATATTGCTCGGTGTGATTCAGCCAAGCGATGGTCGTATACAGCACCATACTTCTCATAAGCAGCCGCTTATGATAATTTACTTTGAGTTTCAAATAGGTCCTTGCCTCTCGTGTCTAATTTTCTGGGGTCTGTAACGATATGGTATCAATACAGGTGAGTCTGACAGCCAGTTATTGGATTCTATGAGGCTGTGGACTCCATGTCGGTTGAGCAGTTCCCGGTCGTGGACAATAGAAAAATAAGTCGAACAGCATATACCAACCGTCTGCGTATCATCAGTTAATGACGTCCGCCGAGGAGACGGCATCATCAACGTCGAATGATACGAATGTGAATGCCGATGGTGATGGTGATGTTGAGTCAACCATGACCACTGAAGAGTCATCTTCAACGCGTGATACCAACCAACCAAAGCCGTCACCACAGGGACAGCCTGGACTGGGTCGTCGGATTCTTCTCACACTTGGTGGGATTGTTATCATCCTCTCAGCCGGGATTGGGTGGATTGTCGGAAGTAACGCCGCACAGACCGTTGCTCGTATTAAGATTCTTAATACACCTGTAGCGATTCCAATAACTCCACTCTCTCTTTCATTGTATGGAATTCTCGTATCATCCCTATTTATAACTGTGCTCTTTGGACTTGTCTTAATTGCATCACGTATAGAAAGCCACGATGAGATCAATGTTGATAACAGTGGCAGTACCAGTACCGGTACTGACCGCGATTACTAAAATAATATATAACTAGATAATAAAATATACAAAAGCAATTAATTATTAATGACAAATTATGCACAACATGATATTTTTATTTATTGCAGAACTATGTTAAAGCTATGAGCCCTCCATCATCAACTAAAGAAAGTGCAGATGCGAGTGCAAATACAGATCAAAGAGTCAAAACTAACACTACTGCGAGACCCGAAATGGCGACTCAACATACAGAAATAGTCAAAAACACGGACGCAGCATCATCGTTTGACCCAGACGCACCACTGGAATCTGATAGTGATGGAAATAATAGACGACGAGCCATTCTTGCTGTTACTCCTTTTCTCGTGATTGGGCTTGGTAATCTTGTATTACTGCTTGGATGGGGGATTGAACCATTGTGGGCATTTGCAATTTTACCTCCAATTCTTTTTTGCAGTGCTCTTGCGTATATTGTCTTCAGTACAGACTTTCTTTCCGACCGAACATAGTCTCATAAATGACCA
>ERZ1034495.23-NODE-23-length-20190-cov-8.153613_pt1 | contig 20190 bp, 20 predicted proteins | sample MGYA00520645_ERZ1034495 | MGnify/ENA primary metagenome ERZ1034495 (study PRJEB33760, sample SAMEA4777689) | hypersaline lake metagenome | biome: hypersaline environment; feature: brines | place: Spain | collected 2014-08 | depth 0 m ... | reverse complement strand
TTCTGTTCGGTTTATTCTTCTGTTTATGACTTGTGAGGTTCTCTTGAGGTGTGTTGTAGCTTTCTCAACTGCTCTTGGGTAGTGTCTCTTGAAATCGAATCACTCGGGGTATCCAGTAAGTCGGTTCTGGTACTTATACGCTAAATTAAGTTTTTGATGATTCAGGGGTATCGGGCGTCAAATCCACTTATATTCGCCTTTTTACCGATTGTAATTGCTCTCAGTGTGATTCAGAAAGATCACTTTGAGGGCTAGATCTGCCCGACGGACGTTGTGCAAATACAACCCCGATTAACACAAATCCACCCCCAATAATAATCGGGATTGTAAGGGCTTCATTCAGGAATATAACACCAAGAATGACAGTCACAACCGGTTCAATCGTGCTTATAATCCCGACGCGACTCGCCTCAAGCCGAGACACACCCTGATAGAACAAGATATGGGGTAGCACCGTTGAAAAAATAACAATACCAAGAATAATTCCCCAGTGGGTCTGTTCACGTGGGAGCGACAATCCGCCATCAATCACACCATATCCGATCATCGTGACCGTTGTTCCGATGAGGACACCAATTGTCAATCCCTGTGGGGTAGCCTGGGTGACAACACTTCGACTTCACATTGTATAAATCGCATAGCAGAGAGCCGCACCAAGAGATAAGAGTATTCCAAATGAGTCAATATTGGGACTGTCGATACCGATGACGATTATCACACCTAGTATTGTGGTTGTGAGAGCAACTAATTTCTGCGGTGTCATTGTTTCTGTTTGCAATACTACTGAGAATGCAACGAGGAATATCGGATAGGTATACAGTACAATCGTTGCAAGCCCAGCAGTAAGTGAACGAAGCGAAAAGAAAAATAACAATGTCATTGCGGTATATATTCCCCCAAGCCCCAATGTGATGACCCATTCACGACGGGTTGGTGGAAGCGACCAGTCGCGAATAACAGCAAGAAGTGTAATTATGATAGTTGCAAACGCAAATCGAATCGGTAAGAGTGCTGCCAGCTCAAGATCGACAATCGCTGCGAGTTCACCAAAGATTCCGATGGTCCCAAATCCCGCAGCAGCAATGAGTACAAAAATAGCTCCAAGAGTCGCGTCTCTCACAGGTATATCACGCTCATATGACTGTATCTGATACGGTTAGGTGCTTTATGATTCGGTAGGAAGCATATACACCTTCTTAAGAGCATGTAATAGCACTTTGCCCGGACTATTCAGTTACGAAGCGGCAGTCCATCACAGATCAAGAGATAGAGATAGAAATAGAGATAGAGATAGAAATAGAGATAGAGATAGAGATAAAGTACATACCAGCGCGACACGCCCGCGATGTTTATGATGATGGCTGGTGAATTATCATTCATGCCAGCAACGCTTGAAGTCAAATGCACTGATGGGAGTTGTACGCTAGATATGTTTGAACTCCACTATACGTATGATATGCCAGATGATGTTGGCGTAACCGACTTTACCTGTCCGTACTGTGGTGAAACTGAGACACTCGAAGCAATTGAGCTATGAGTAGGCTTACAGAACTCGGTGAGTCAGCGGCACAGACAGTTCTTGATCGAGTCGGACGGGGAGTCTCAGAGGTGCAAGAACGAACACCACTCCCATATGATCTACTCGAAAGTGATGAAGCGTATTTGATCATTTTTGATGCGCCTGGTATTGAACAGACTGATGTCCAAGTGCAATTTCTTGACGGGAAGGTTGAGGTTCGACTTGACCGATTCCGTGATTTCTATGAGGATTTTGAGATGCGATTTCCTGGTCGTGGACTTTCACTTGATGGGTCTGTGTCACTTCCTGATGACGCCGCTGTCGACCCTGAACGCGCGAATGCAACTCTTGGACGGAATGGAACTCTTCAGATTCGACTTCCGAAAGATGGACGTCATCAAACGGTTGCAGTGAGTGAGGCTGATGAAAATAATGAGCATGACGAGATGATTGATTCAGGTGACTCAGACGCGAGTACTGCAAACAATACTGATGATGCTAATCATGATCCCGATACTGATAGCTAAAATCAGCTCTGCGGCAGTGAACTAACTGTATTTGATTTCGTTTTGTATTTGCTCTATTATTTCATCTCACCGATTATATGAAGTGAATACCTGAGAGAGCCGACTGAGAGCGTTATATCATCTCGAAGACCCATGTTAATCAACCAATGAATGATTGTATCTGAAAGAATCTACTATATTGGAAGATCAGAATCAGGATCAATCACACGATCAACTTCTTCCGGTGCACTCCAGTCAGTTGTTAATTCAAGTAACTGAACGAGCATTCGACCGGTTGCACCCCACACAGTATACCCATTAACGTAGAAAAAATGAAGTCGAATCGCACCATGGACTGGGTGTTCGCGCCGAGTCAGTTCATAATTGCTCAGATCAGTGAGCGCTGAGACAGGAAGTGAAACAATCTCAGCCACCTCACGCTCATCAGGGTGATACTCACGATAAGGAACACCGACAACAAACGGTCGAACAGCGTAGTCCGTAACTGTAAGGATATCATCAAGTCGCCCATGGAATTGTGCCTCTGTTGAGTCAAGTCCAATCTCTTCATTTGCCTCACGAAGCGCAGTCTCTCGAAGGTCTGTGTCACTTGGTTCATGTGATCCCCCAGGGAAGCTCATCTGACCAGGATGCTCACCAAGATGATCTGCACGTTTCGTGAATAACACATGTCGCTCAGCGCCAATTCGCACAATTGGTGCAATGACGGCTGCGCGTCGACCAGCATCTATGACTGGTGTTGGGGCGTGAGTATTCACCGCCGAGAGGTTCATGTACAACATCACATATTAGTTATGCAACCCGTATAGCCGTGATGGTTACATATAACATGGTATGGATAATTAAAGAATCAAACCGTAGGTATCCTAAAAGCATCCTCACGGTTGATCGGAGCCATACACATGATTCGGGGGCACGTTAATACAGTCCATCTCATCAATCTCAGACTCATAAAGAGAGCAAACGAATCTAGTGCCAGAAATTAGTTATTTTGTTTAATCCTCGGCTAATGCAGAATTAAGCCGGCACCGCACATCGCTGATCAGGTCATCATTCGCTGTTGCTACTCCAGCCCATGTTTCAATATCGTATGTGACATCACGGAGATATCTCATTAATTCAATATCATTATTTGTGATTGCTTGTTCGGTATCATCACGGAGTCGATTTATGACAGCATAAGTGGCTGCTTCGTGGTCGATTGCCTGACCATCTGTCTCAAGAATCCGCGGGAGATCCTCAGCATGCGCCGGAAGTGTTGGAAATGCGGTTGGACCAGGCGCAATCCGATTTAATTTTGTTTCATCGATATTAGAATTGATATCACTCGACTGTTCATTCGGATGTTGTATTGAACGCATCTCATCCTCGGTGGATGGATAGATAATAAGTCGATATTGATTGATCGCGGTTGTGATCATCTCCTGTCGTGTGTCAGACTCAACCTCGATACCCTGTCGAAATGCCATTTCAACAATTGCAGTATCGACTGCGTCGTGAGTCAATGTCCCGAAGAGATCAACAATACCAGCCAATTCATCGAGTGAAATAAACTCCTCAGTCATTGCTTGAGTGCTCACAGTGTGGGTGTATTAGTCTATCTCTGTTTTGGACTGTATCTCATATCTTACTATCGATAGCATAGATGCATATATATAATCACACCGAGGTATCTTGACCTGCTTGCGCTCATCACATATTAACGAGGATAGTTGATTCAATCAAATATCAAGTATGATTTTGCGAATACTCTTCGATATAATGAGCTACTTATTCAATTGATGAATCAGTATCATCTTCAGTCAATTCAGTGTTGACTGCATCAGCATCTGCAACTGCGGCATCAACAACAGCAGATGGTGTTATATCAACATCACTCCACGCTGGAAGATAATCTGGGCTTCCGGGCGGTTGGATACTCTTTGTGTATGTCTCAATCTGCTCGCGCTCACGAGAGCGAGGATATTCGAATCCATTGAATGTAGCATCAATTGCATACTGATCAAGAAGTTGCTTTGCTGTGTTTCGATATCGGTGTGGGAGTGTTTCGAAGTCAATCGAAATATCATGTTGTGCGATTGTTCGAAAGAGTGTTTCACCAACTGAGCGACTCATCTCTGAGAGTCCAGTGGGTCCAGAGACAGCCCTATGATCATGCTCATACCGACCAAGATCAACCTGCGCTGTATGTGCAAATCCAGCAGCATCAAACGCATCAGCAAGCGTTCCGACCTCAAGTCCCCACGAACGAGGAGCCCGAATCTGTGTAACCATCTCGGCAGTTGCGGCGAACTCTCCTGCGAGTGCATATCGAAATGAATCCAAATAGCGGAGATATGATGTTGGATGTGCCGTGCGAAGTGCACGGATAAGTGGGACATAAAATAATCTAAATAATCGCCCGTACAACTGCCGATCCTCAACACGTGCATAATATCCCTTTGTGAATTTGAATCCGTGCGCAAGCGGAAAGAGCAATCGCGTGAGAAATGAGCTATCATAACTCACTGTATCCGCATCGTGTACGACGACAAATTCTTCTTCAGCTGCACGACCAAGTGCAAGCCACACATCACGACCCTTGCCACTTCGTCCCTCAAGTCCAGCCCCTTCTAAGAGCTTAGAAATACGAGGACCATCACACCAAAGCACCTCAAGTGTCAGGTCGTATGTTGCAAGCCACTGTCGAAATGAAGTAACCCGAGTTGGTGGTGCCCGAAGTGGGACAATGACCCTGGCTGGATTGAGATCTTCGAGTGTAGTGAGCACACGGTCAGCCGCAAGTCCAGCGTATTCCCGCTCGGTCATTGGAACAACTACAGATGCACGTTCGATTGGTGCTGATGGCCGAGGATCATCAAGTTCGTGCAAAGTCGCGATTGATGATTGCACATACTCCATTTAATTATCTCTATTTGGGATAGGTCAAAAGCATCTGGATTATCGACGCCAGACCTGTCTTGATATTGAAAATAAGACGGTGGCAGTGACGATGATATTGACTTCCTCCACACGACTGAACTCGTGGGATTCCTCCGTGGGTAATCCAACCAGTCGATTACCCCGGCTGTGAACTTGCGGGTTCGCTGACGCTAGGTTGGTCAAATGAACGCGACTGTTCCCCAAATTCGGCGGGTATCCAGTCGTGCTCATTCTACTTCCAGTACGCCCCATTAGAGGGTGCGTCCCTGTTGGGTTCAACACACAGGGCAGCAGGCCGAGCCATCGACCCAACTTCAGACTGCATGATGTTCCACGCCCCTGCCACGTCACTGTGATCCTCTAATTCACACTCATGACACCTAAACGAATCGCCAGTCCGAGTCACATCGTTACTCCCACACTTCGGACACTCACTACTCGAATCAGCTTCGCTCACTTCTTCAACAGCAATCCCAACATCACCGAGTGTCAGTTCTATCCGCTCCAGTAGTTGCCGATGCGACCAGAAGGCGTGGTTCTTTTCATTCACGTCAGCACTCCAATGCATGTCTAACACATTGGTCAACTCACCAACGTACACGGTGTCAACGTTCCGTTCGAGCAGCCACTCTGTGGCGTGTTTTACTGCCGCATTGCGGCTGTGATCTCGTATTCGTGACCGCTCTTCGTACAGGCATTGGATACGGCAGCTCGTGTACTTGTCATCTGGGAGCTCCGATTGGAGTGTAGCGATTCGCTCAGAATAGCTCAGGAACCGCTCAAACTCTGGACGGGCGTGATACACCGCCGTCTCACCATGTTCAGTGACGACAGCCAACGTGTTGTTTGCACCTACGTCGATGGCAGCTGTCTGCGTCGTGTTAGATGATCACTTGGCTTTCGGTCGGCAGAGACTCTCAGATATGGATAATCAATGACAAGGCAGGGGCATCGTGTGTGGATGTAGCTATTACTCAAATATCGCATCAAACGCTTGAGCACCGAGTGGGTCAAATGTTCCAGCGGCAACGTTCTCAGAGACATGCTCTGGGGATCCAGTGCCAACAAGTGCAGTGGTGACCCCTGGGGCACTGCGAGTAAAATTAATTGCTCGTTGTGCCGGCGTTTCCCCTGATAATTCAGTATCAACAGCTGGCGGGATTGCATCTCCATTTGTGAGGTCACCTTGCGCAAGCGTTGCACTTGCAATGACGTTGATTCCACGCTCTTGTGCATATTGAAGCGCGCTGATCTCTGTAGTCGTCTCAGTATGTGTGTTTGTATCGTTATCGGATATACTCTGATTTTGATCAATACCGGTAGTATCTCCCTGCACAGCCGTATCGTCTCTATGTGCTGGGTCAGGGTGTGCCGTTGTAGTAAATGCATCTGACATTTGAATATTGAATGGAAGCTGTATCGCCATGAATCCACATTCATCGACTCCGACGGTATCAGCAGCCGCTTCGGCACATGCAACAACGCGTGGAAGTGACAAATATGAGTCGTGATCCGGAGAGACACGGAATGCGTTCCAACTTGCGACGCCATATCCCCCAATATCCCCAGTCGCGCAACGGCGCTCAAGTTGCTCAAAAGCTGCAGTTAATTGTTCATAGACAGCTGTCTGAGAACGAACAGTGAGTTGTGTCTCAGGATTATGGACATAATAGCAATCAATGTCGTCAACACCAAGATTTCTTAGAGACTGATCAACCATCGAATCAATAAATGCCGGAGTGAGAGCATGACATCCACGAGCCAGTGAAGCAGCGTCCAGGGTTCCATTCTGAATAAATTCCTCAGTAATGTATTCACCCGGATCTGCTGGTTTCTCCCCATCAAAAGGAATAAATCCGCCTTTTGTTGCAAGGACAATCGCATCGCGGTCAACGGTTGCATCAGCGATTGCATCTCCGACAACCCGTTCGCTTCGTTGGCATCGATAATTGATTGCAGTATCAAGATGATTGACACCCGACTCAATTGCATCGACTAATGCACGGTAGTAGCGGTTATCTGCATCATCTGTTGCTGCTCCAAGGTATGTTCCAATCCCAATACTGGAGGTAACGCCTGGATCAAATCGGCGGAAATATGTCCGACCAAACTCCTCCCCAAATTGTTCTCGATAATTCCACGTACCCCGCTTCGTCGCCATACATTATTTATCAATCACGCAGATAAACGCCCATCGGTACTGAAATATAGATATACTCCATCATCTGTGGATGTCAAATACAGATAGTGACTTTGAGCGTATCTGATATCGAGTAGCTCCGTTTCTGATATGAATCATAGTGATTAGTGCAAGTCTTTACCGCCGTGATTATCGGTGTCGGTGATGGGAGCCGCTGAATCCGCGTCATTCGACACCGTCAGTGAAACTATTCAAACTAACCAGTATCAGAGCGTGTCCGGGTCTGCTCCATCGGCGACAGCCGCAGTTGGTTCAGCGTATCCCTCACGATACGTCGGATATGAAAACGTATAATCAAGCTCATGCAGATAATCGTTTGAACATCGCTTACTCGTTCGGACGCGCCGTTGTGCTGTCTCAGAGAGGTTTGATTTCGCAAGTCGCTCCGAAACAGTCTGTTTGGGTGGGTCAGGGCGACCACATGCCGTTGCAATCCAATCAGCGAATGTCCATTTATCAGCCGGCTCATCATCGACGGCAAGGACACATTCCTCACGAGCGACGTCTACAGTAAGTACGTGATTAATGACACCGGCTGCATCATCGCGATGGATCATATTGAGATATCCCTCAGTTACCGGTCCTGAAAGATATCGCGTCAATCGATATCGATTTGGACCGTATAATCCAGCAAATCGAGCGACAGTTCCATCGATTCCGACATCCCCTGTTTCCTCGAGTGCGATTGATTCTGCTGTTTTGAGAACTTGTGTTTTCTCAGTTGTTGGATCAAGCGATGTTGATTCATCAACAAATTCACCATTATGATCACCGTATACACCGGTTGAGGATGTGTATATGAGTCGATCTGTCGACTCACGTTCAGCGTATGCGGCAATTGTATTTCGAAGCCCATCAACGTAGATTCGTCGGGCTGACTCAGCACCTCGACCACCGGAACTGGCGGCGAATATGACCCATTTAGCATCTGGGAGTGTCGAAAGCGTCTCCGGATGGGTTACATCAGCCTGCTGGGCATGAAATCCTGCTGCCTCAATCGAATTCAGCCCACTTTCTGAGCGTCGAACACCAGTCACCGTGTGCCCGGCTGCCTGAAGTTGTGTGCCAAGTTCAATACCGACGTATCCGCAACCAATAATAACGGCATGAGCCATTACTGATTATTACGCTCATCAAGGAACTGCTGAATCGCTGCAAGTTGTGCAAGCGTCATTGCCGCTCGACCCTCGAGTGCCTGTTGCACTTCTTGACCAGAGAGATCAAGGTCAACATTTGACGCAATAATATCAACATCAACAACGGTTGTGGTCATTGACATCAGTAGATGATCACGAAGCTCAAAAATGACTGACTCCGCATCAGGACGAGTCTGATGAACCGCAAGGATTGCTGCTGCATCTTCAGTCCGGAGATCTGGGATTACTGGCGTGTCTGTGTCGGGATCGATATTCGAAAGCGTCTCAATTGTCTTTGCATCGACGTCCGTCTCTTCGGTGACAGTATCAACCCCAACATCGGTGATGACATCATGAAGTTGCTGTTCATACGCCGCACAAAGTGCATCAGGTGTCAGTGAACCAGGATTATCTGCTGCATCATAGAGCATATCGCCTGTCAATACCGCGGCGATAAAACAGTTGTTGACATATCGATGCGACCTCCTACCATATGGTCGATATAATGGAGTTCAATATAATAGAAATATCACATAAGATAATGTCAAGATATAAATTCAGATTAACTCAAAGATTCCTATATACTATATTATCACGGGTAATAACTCACTCAGGTGGGCAGTATCCGGTCGGGGTTGTGCATTGTGCGTCAGCGCCTGCCCCTGTCCACCCAACAGAACGCTCATCCATATTTCCATCAACATCTCCAACACCGAATGGACCAGATGGGACGACCACAACCGTGGCGGTTCGAACGGTAAAATCAATCCGTTCATTCCGCCCGAGTGTTTCTGCGGTTCCATCGCCGTCTATATCGAGCGACACTGCTGACCCATCACGAACATACTGCATTGACCCGGATGCAGTGCCAACGGCAAACCGCCCATATGCGCCGCGAATATCGACTATCCAGAGATTGACTGTTGCAACCCATGGATTGAATGTCGGGAGTACCGGAAGTCCGGCAGGAATTGTTGTCACTGTTCCTTTTGTTGCCCGTGTTACAGCACGTTCGGTTGCATTCGCCGCCGCCCCAGAGGCGACTGATTGAGCACCCTGTTTGAGTGATGACATTGTGTCATCGACTGCTGGCTTAGGGACTTGAACTGACTTACTGGTTGCTACTTCTCGAAGGTCAACTCGTAATGCGGTCTCAACCCGATCATACTCATATTCATGCTCATACTCATTCTCATGTCCATATGTGTATGCTGCGCTTCCCTGACTGAGTGCTTTCGTTGAGATAGCTTTGGCAAGCGACCCATTCGCAGCGGCTAATGCGACCGAACCATCATCCCACATTGCAATCGAATCATCAATCGCTGCTGTCCGCGCTGCATTCGAGAGATCCGTTTCCGATTTGAGTGTATGGTCAGCTTGTTGTTCAACATCTTCCATTGAGTCATTAATTGCTGCTGCGAGTGTATTGCGCCGGGTGCGTAAGGTTGTATCCGGGGCAACGGCAAGACGAGTATCCGCTGCAATCAGCGCTTGTCCAGCTGTTTGGAGTGAAACACGCCCTCCAGAGCCGAAGACCTGGGATACAATTGTATCGGCTGTATCAGCATATGGAATGGCAAACACATTCTGATTGCGTGCTGCAAGCGGGATGTATGACGTCTCATCACTAACACCATCGACAAGTGTTGCATTAACAGGGCTCACTCCAAGGTATGCGGGATCACCGTCAGGGATGATAGTCAGCGGAGCAGAAACACCATTGGCAGTGCCAAGTGTTCGACGGGGTGGCGTGGTCATCGGAGTCAACCCTGCAAGTTTGTTTATATGAGATGCAGATATCCCTGGTACATCAAGTCTCTCCGTTATTCCATTGTTTTGTTGCGTTGTCTGCTCTGATTGCTCTTCGAGTTGGGCAATGACAGCGTCAATATACGCCCCTCTCATTGCGACTCGAACACGGTCGGCAACGCCATCATATCGCCGTGGTGGGTCAATCAGAGAATATCGCCGACGGTCGAGTATGTCTGTAAGCTGTTCTGCAGCGTTTGCTTGTCCTGTTGCGATATCATCACCGCTGACCGTCACCGAGATGGTTCGAACCTGCTCACGGAGAGAGCTTACATCTTCATATATCCATGTTGAAAGTGATTCCGGTCGTTGACCCCTGACAGTCTGGGTTGCAGTCACATCACCATTTACTGCCGCTCGTCGTGCGATATCGTCATAGCCACCATTATTTCTTAGCAGTCGTTGTGCTGCATTCGTCGTTTCAACGAGATTCGGACCGTCAATTGCCCCACCGGGTTCAAAACTGGGGGAAATCCCACGCGTCGGAACCGCGAGTGGTACAACTCTCCCTGTAAGGTGTATCTGCACATGCGAGCGCTGACGCCACGAGTCCGTTGTTGTCCGAGGGGATTTCTCTGGTGCATGCCATGTCCATTGCACTGTTGAGTCAACTGTTACTGAGCGTGCAGCGATATTGATCGTTTGTCGCCCAATTCCATCACTAAATCGAGGGCTCACCCATGTTGGAGAGGCAGGCGTCACAGTCACTTTGCGTGATACATCTGTCTCAGCAAGCGTCCAGTTTGCTCCTGGCGGGGTAGGTGTTGTCGGACGCCCACGCCACTGTATATCGACATCAGTCGTGAGTTGAGCCCATGCCGTATAGCCGGTCTGGCTGATCTGTTTATATGATGCTGTGGTATCCCCTCCTCGGATAACTGCAAGAAATGCCTCATCAGCCGTGCCGTTCACCCCGACTGTAATCGTCCGCTCTGCTGAGGGGACTGGATCGGGATATTTTGACTTCGTTTCGCGCACGCGCAACCGTTCAGGGGCGTTTGGTCCTGGGATTGCACCGGTAACCACAGCGGAAACACGCGGTGGTGTCAATGGGGTAAGAACATCATTCATCCCTGTGTTGAGTGTTGCTATTCGGAGTCCTGCAGCAGCATCGGGGTCACTCCGTCCAAAAACCGCTCGCTGTGAGTCAACAAGACCAGCGTTCGTTGAAAGTGTCACATGTGAATTCGATAAAACATTTTCAATTGGTGCACCAGCATACTGTCCCAGCCCACGAGCCTGTGTGATTGCATTTAACCCGATTGTTGTCCGTCGAGCAAGACCTGGACCCCCAAGCGCATCAGCATCAAGTCGACGCTGAAATTTCACTGTTTGATCATGAAGCGCAAGAACGGGAACCGCAACCGTCATGCTTCGATTAATAACGCGAGTATTGACAACACGGTTATCACGCATGACGGTCAACTGTATTCCTCGAACCGTCGTGCGGAGCTCAGTCCCATCATCAACACCTACAACGGAAACGTGTGTAAGCAACGGTTCAATATCACTATACTGTGGGAGTGTAACCCGTGCGGCACTTCGACCACGCTGATGCTCAATATTCATCAATGCCTCACGCGTTTGAAGATAGATCCTCAACTCAAGCGCTCGGCGAAATGTGGCAGTCGTCCCAAGCGCACGTCCAACAGCGCTTTCAGTGGGGATAGTAACAGGCTCTCGGGCTGCAGCATGGGCTGCACGACGGATCGCACCACGAAGGGCAGCAGTCGTCTCAGCGTCGACACGGTCGGCAACCGCATCAGCTGTCCGGTCAACTGGTGCTGCCCCAGGTGTCGCAAGTGAAAACGTAATCATTGAACTCCCAACAAGCAAGAGCACACCAACCAGCGCGAATGGAACACGAGCACGATCATCAGACCCGATTGAGCGACCCATTATGATCTACCGCCATGATCCCATGTTCGAATGACAATCTCGACCGTCGACACCGATACCGCCTCAACTGCCACTGCTGGTGTTTCATATCGATCTCGAAGATCACTCGTGATTTCTGGGGCAAGTGCTGCTGTCAATCGTTCATTTGCTTCGGAGGTATCCTCTATTGCCAGTGGCTCAGCAAGCGATGCATTGGTCAATGACTGCAATTGAGCGTAGCGATGCCGAGTGAGAGTTATCTCTGGTTCATCATCACGCATCATGACCCGTGCTGGTCCTGGTGGAATAACAACAGCAATAATACGCGCAGCAACAGCAGTTCCAAGAGTTTGAAACTGGTCATGGGTATCGATTGCGAGTGGCTCAACGCCGACAGGGATGCTTACAGTCGCGGTATGCACGTCATCAGACAGTGGTCGTGGACCAACACTGAAATGAGCAAATAAAGGCGACCCTGGATATGGTATCCAACGAGCATCAACACGGACACGCCCACCTGTTCGAGCGCGGACAGCGTTGCGAACCCGAAGGCGAAACATATCATCTATCCGCGTGATTTGTGCTTTTTGTGTTCGAGTTCCGCTGATTGTCGCATGTGTAATAAGTCCGGCAAGTGTCCCGTGAGTCCGACGAGTGAGGTGATGACGGTCAGGGGAGATTGCTTGATCAGCGAGATTATTGAATTCTAACCGTGGTGAGTGTTCAACAGTTGTGGTGGTGGTTGTGAGTGTATTAGCAACGGTATCAGCACGATCAATCCGTGTTGGTGGTGACTGCTCGACGGTAAGAACGCCTGCAATCGCAGCCGTAACGAGTATAATACAAATAAGTGCATCAACGGCTGCATTCATTGCCACACTCGAACAATGATAATACCCCAATCAACACCACTGTCAACGGCAACACCAACCGAGCGGGTGACACTGTCAGTGTGAGTATTGTCTACCGGTGGGTGTGGTCCATACTGCCATTCATCAGAGTCAGTATAAATTGAAATATTCGCTTGATATCCCCGAGGAACAGACATCGATGCTGACGTAGGAGCGACAGTCACGTTGGTTGGGTCAAGCACACCACCGGGTGCGTGAATATCGATAATTCGATCTGCAGTCGGTCCGGCGAGTTCACGATCAGATGATGACTGAAAGATGTCTGTTAGTGTCGTTGCATACAGTGATACGCCCACGCAAACAGCGAATAATGCAATTAGTGCAACAATTGGTGATGTTTGTGCGCGACACTCAATAGAATCAGGATTAACATGAAGACTAGAATCACGATTAGCCATCCAGGTATCTGGTAATATTGACAATGGTGTCCAAGAGCGCATATTACACTCCCACGAGGACAACATCTTCGTCATTCCATGAGACACGTCGAATGACAACAGGACCATCGACAGGACGCCATGTTACATTCGTTCCATTCGCTTGGGCAGTTGTGACTGCATCAAGAAATGCAGCTTCTGAGTCAAAGACGTATGTTGGTGGTGAGCCATACAGAATATCACGAAGGTGGTTATCATGTGAGTTATTCGATTCAGAAAAAACGGGCGTGACTGGACCAAATGCAAGCGTTGCATGGGCAGTTCCAGCATCTGATTTTAGTCCAATACGATATGTTCCAAGGCGAATTGCATCTGCAGTAAGCGGGTGTTCAGCTGTTGCAGGATACTCTGCTGCCCCAACGCGGTCAATCGTCGTTGCAACAGCCGCTGCATCTGGTGGCTTTGTTGTCGGAAGACCACTAACAGCACCAATCAGCGTAATACCCGCAATGGAAAGACCAATCCAAGCATACCACGCATCAACAGGAATATTGAACATGCTGTGAATGGTTTCGGTGTCATATATCAACCTACACCTCAGAATATAGCGATATTACCGAGTGAAATAGCCTGTACTATCGTAATCAGTCGAATTGCTGATTGTCTTTATGTGAAGTATATCATCAATAATACTGTAACATATCAGTATGTTCGAATTGGCTAAAATACTGCTATTGCACCGATATATGCAGTAAAATACGTCGCTGTTCCTGACAGAAGCGCAAGTCCGACACGATATCCGACAAGCGAGCGTTCAAGCCCTTGTTCTAGTCCTGTGGCAAGAATGGTAAGGATAGCTGCTAAAAGAAGAATATAGATACCGACAGCAATCCCAAGTATCTCTGGTGGAATTGCTGTTGCACCGCTGACGGTGGATCCAACAGTCGGAGGCTGTGAAGATGGTCCAAGAGCCGGTCCTGTTGTTGCACTCATCGAATCGGTTGAACCGCTTGCCTCAGCCATTTTTGTTGCCATTGAAACTGTTGCCCCACCCACAAGCGGTCCAAACAGTGCTGCTGTGTGGCTGAGTGTTCCAGTAATACTCGCGAGTTCACGTCGTGCGGCTGACTCTGTTTGTTGAACTGTTCGAAGATGATCGGCGAGTGTCTGAAGCGTCTCACCAGCAGGTCGCCCTTCTCGTGCTGCAACCCCGATGAGCACTGCTGTTGCACGTGCTCTATCACTGGGAACATCTGAAAGCGCGCCGTATGGACCCAAGAATGCTTGCTGGATATCGACACGAAGGCGATGTTGAACACCGGCAGCTGTTTTGAAGACAGTGCTTGTCTCACCAATCGTTGCATCCGCAGCAGCGGTCAGTGATGTTTCGACTGCCTCACCCGCTCCAACACGTCGCCCGATAACAGCGGTTGCGTCTGCGAGTCCCGATTCAATATCTGCAACTTGCTTTCGAACCGCCGCAGCAGGGTGATATTGAACGGTAAGCCCAGCACCGACTCCGATTCCACAAGCAGCGATTGGACCACCCCATGGGACGACTGTCGAGCCGATACCCCATCCAATAAGAGCACCAGCTGATGCAGCAACAATACCACGGACACTGCCGGCTGGAAGCGCAGGATGTGAGCGTGGGATCTGTGTTGGGGCAAACGCAACCGGGCGCTGAAGCAGTATCCACCCGCTTGCAGTCAACAACCCGATAGGAAGCAGAAAATCATAGAATAAAACGAATGCACCCGTTGGGATGGAAACACCACCAGCCCGGGCGGCTGGAAGAACCCCAACAAGTGCAAGTGGAAGCAACACCCCAAACGCGTAGAGACCACTCGCCGGTCCACGGACTGTCCCCGCAAACCCAGCCGTTGTTGAGCGGATCCCAGAGAGGACGGCATCAATTCCACTCTCAATCGCGTCAGTACGATCTTCAGGCGGGGTATCGACCGCTGCCCGAAGTAGAGTCAATGACCGCTCAAGTGGGCGAAACCAGGGTTTCCACTCCGAAGCAAAACGCATCAATCCGGCTGTTGGACCCATGTTTGTCTGATCAACATGTGCCTGCAGACTTTCTGCAAGCGGTCCTGTTCCAGTCCGCGCAGCGAATGCAGATGCACGCTCTGGTGGACCATCAAGTTGGAGTCGAAGACCAATCCGACCAACAAGCCCTGGTGCAGCCCCAAGTGCCCGAGTGCGACGCAGCGTTGCAAGTGCAATTGGAAGTGTCTGAGTGAGATACGTCACGCCAACTCCAATGGCACCCGATAGCAATAATACAACACACAGCGCTCTGGGAGAAAGAGGAGTGCCGATCAGAGCTATCCCTCCAATCAAACATATCGAAGTAAGTATCCCAACAGGGACGGCAAGCACGTATCCAGCGGCGATGATCGTCTCTGGACGGATAGATACATTTAGAAATGCGAGCGCTCGAACGAACTCAGGTGTCGCTGAGACATCTCCTGGATACTGATTGGCGAGTATTCTTGTGAGCTTCTTGATTCGACTTGCAGTATTATCGAGGATGAGTTCCTGTTGCATTATTCATCTAGGTTTTGGGGATTTGTTGTATCCCACGAGACAGCACCTTGTTTTGGATTGACTAACTCAATCTCAGCGCGGCGTTCAAGTGTCTCATGACGGTCAGCAAGCGTTGTTCGAAAATCAGCGTATGAATCTGTTGTCCCTCGACAGAGACGCTCAATAATACGGCTATCTCCACGTTCGATCACGCCGGTTGAGGTAAGTTTCCCATCAATTCGGGTGAATAATGAGACAAACTGAATATCGTCAGTTGTTTTTCCGGTTCTGACCTCCTCAACATGAGATACAAATCGGTCATCACCACGCCGAGTACAGGTTACAATGAGGTCTGTTGCACTGAATGCAGAGGCTGGTACTCCAAGATCCGAAACGACCCGTTCACGGACAGCGACGCCGGAATCACCATGGATTGTTCCAAGGACAGCATGACTGTGTGCACCAACGCGCATCGCCTCATACAGTGCTGCCGCCTCCTCACCACGAACTTCCCCAATCGCCAGTGCGCCATTCCCAAGTCGAAGTGCTGTTCGAAGTGCGGCAGTCGGCGTAAATGTGGCTCCAGTAATTCCAGTTGTGTCTGTCTCAGTATACAATGGTTGTATATCTCGACCATGCTCACGTAATGCTTCAACAGGAAGTTCAGGTGTATCTTCGACGCTCACAAGACGGGTTGTATGTGGAAGTTCCCACAGGAGCGCCCCGAGTAATGTTGTTTTGCCAGCACCGCGGGTTCCTGCAACGATTGTTGCTGCACCACGGGCAGTTACGACAGACAGAAATGCGGCTGCAGCGGGGGTGAGTGACCCGACAGTGAGCAATCGAGTGAGTGTCCATGGCGTCGTATCACGAGCGCGAAATGCAAATCCAAGCCCATCACTCGCTGGTGCTGTAATACCTGCAATACGGATTTGTCGACCAGTTTCAGCAGTGACAGTCGCATCTAGTGTGGGTGTACTTCGAGAGAATGCACGACCACTTTCACGGCGAAATCGCGAGGCAAGCGTGGCTGCACCGGATGGTCGCAAACGGATATTCGTCGCCATGCGCTCGCCATCAAGGACAATTCGAATCGGTGTTTTACTGACTGGTGATGACGCAATCACATCGGAAATACGATCATCTGCAAAGAGATGTTCAATCACCCCAAGTCCCTGGGTATGACGAGTCAGAATCGCTGTCAACGCTTCAACAGGATCCTCATCAGTGGCGACATACCGGACAGCACGACTTGGTGCCCGAGAGCCACCCCCACCACCGCCATCGACTGACCCTGTCCCAAGACATTCATACGCCATTGCTAGTGTGTCAATTGCGGTTGAATCGAGATTATGAAATGCCGGGTCAAGATGATAGTACTGTTTTGCTTCAGTATTGCTATCGACATTCGTATCGGTGGAATACATCCGAGCTATTGCGTCAGTCGAGAGGTCTGTAACATCGAGAAGTGTTGCATCCGGTGGTGGAGAGCGTTCAAGATGTGATCGAGACAGCGTCGGGGCGACAAATGGACTGAGTGCTGTCTCAACTGCAGTCTCTGTAAGTGAATCAAAGCCTGTGTCGGTAGCGATATCCCCAACGGGACCGGCTCGACCTGTTGCGTGGTATGCGGCTTTTCCAGGATCCTCTCGAGCGCGAGTGGCTATCTCTGGGTCATGAAACCGCACACGCTCGATAAACCGCCCAATCGCTTGAAGCGTGGCTGCAGCGTCATCTGCGTATGTTCGCTCAATTCCATCGGATATCGTTCGAATAATAGCGACGTCATTGTGTGTGAGTGCGTCAATGACAGTCTCTCGACAGGCAGATGCGGATGCAAGGTCACCACTACCTGGACAGTCCGTTGCATCAACAACGAGTTCACTTCGATCAGGTACCCCAGTTCCAGTTGGTGTTTCAACGGCAACACAACAGTGACATCGAGACTCTTTATGTGAGTTTGCATTATCAGACAGTGCATTCATCTCGATTGTCGACGCTGAAACAACAGATGATAGATGTTCACAGACTGATGATGGTAGTATCCGTCTGAGATATGCGTTGATACCAGTCATACTCGCAGTATCAATAGATAGGATCGACATAGACTGCGTGGTGACGGGATATTACTTGAGCATCAGGCTGTGCTCGTCTATGTATGAATATGACTCCACGTGCAAATGAGAATGTTACCCGCGTGTGATGACAATCACCGTACGTGATCGCTCACGGACGAGTGAGAGAATAATATTGTGAGAACCCGCTGATTGAAAAACGACAGGTCCTTGTGGTGTTCGAACCGGGACAGGAAGTGAGATCACGCGACGAGAAGCCGATGTCTTCGCCGACGTTGCTGAGAGAGCGTATGTAACTACAGGTTGGTTTCCAACAGTATTCGGAGAGCCACCGATAGCCACAAATTCGGTTTCTGGTGCAGTCAATGATTGTACAGGAATTGTAATATCAACATGGCGTGTTGCTGCATACAATCGTGACCGCGTTGCATCCTCATTCATGACTAATTCGCGACCGGCGCGCTCAATTCGGTCAGCAGCAGCGTCATATTCAGTCGTCGTCCGCGTTTGTGTTGCATCTGTAATTGCAGGGATTGCAATCGCCATCGTTGCAAGGAGTAACACAACCGCAATGACCAGTCGGATCACTCAAATGCTGCACGAAGGCGAGCCGCTAATGATGTTGCATCCGAGTCATCAGTGTGACTCTCTTCTGTGTCCTCTTGATCGGATATATTATGATCCCGATGAGACCGTGATTCACTCTTAGCATTGTTTTGATCTCTTGTCGGTATGTCTCGCTCTGCAGTTGATCTCGGTGCTGATTTCTGTTTCACCGCATCATGCGCTTTCGGGCGATGTGTTGCCATCCCTCCACAGGTCGCACATGTCGATGTGTCGTGTGTCGCGGTTTGGTTTGGATTAACTCCCGATGAACGGTCGCTTGAGGGTGCTTGATTCTTGTATTGTTGGTTTGGCTGTGTTGTCTCCGATTCTGTTGTTATGTTTTGAGTCCCGTCCTCTTCAAGTTGTGATTCGACTGCTTCAATCTTCGCAAGCGCAATGTTCGCTCGTTGTTCGACGGCTTCATCAACTGCACTCACACTCTCAATAAGTCCGCGGATAGCCGCCAGTTCACCGGTAATCGCGTTGAGACGTGATTCAATCTCTCCGACTCGATTCATAATCTCTGGACCTGTTTCTGGATCTGGATCTGTCTCTGTCTCTATCGATGTTTCCTCGCCTGATACTGATGATGATATGTCGCTGTTCGTATGTGCAGGGTGCGATGTCTCCTCAGTAATCGTTGAGTCCGGATTTGAACTTTCAGGGTCGATTGTATCGGACATGTCGATAGCCTGGAGATCTGGCACTGATGAGAGATTTACACCACTATTATGATCCGATGACACCTCAGTCGAATCGATTGCATCGGTTACTGTTGATTCACTGACAGCGCGTTCGACAGCGTCAAGACGGGCAGCAAGTGCATCATCTGCGGAGTCCATGCACGTCAGTGCTAACCTTCTCGAATATGTATCTCCGGGTCGACAAAATCAGCTGAGAGTTCTGCGTGTGATCATATATGAGTGAATACCAGTGTATACTCCGCTCTATCGCCTGATCCAAATCACGGATATAAAATCGAATACTCAGTCCTGATAATTGGATTATATCGGTATTATGATATTTTGATTTTCTCTTATAACCGTTCTATTTTATTGTCCAATTCAAGATTTATTTTTATATTAATTACAGATTCAATCAATTTTGCTATCCAACCTCGAACAGAGGATTTATACTACTGATTCGGATTCTACATTTCACATAGGTACGCCGATAGCGGCGCTATCTCTTGATGTCGCGTTGGTTGCATCAGGCACGTATTGAAGCCGAAAGACAGTCACAACTAAATCTATAAATGGTAAATCACGAATATGGACGCGCAATTGTATTGTTTATTATTCTCTGCCTTATCGCAGGAAATTGGTATGTAATTGGCAGCGGTTCAGCCTCAACAACGAATCAAAGCAGTATCACGCTTGATAGAAGTCTCTACTACGAAAATGATAATATTCGTGTCACGCTTGATGATGCTAATTTATCGACGGATATAGACCACTTTGTTAGCATATTCAGTGAAACCGAAGGTCAGACAGTCGTCACTGAAAATGTCCCCGCTGGTGTATCTAGTTATACGACGAAAGCTCCTGTTGGGGAAAGAATAAATAGCACTCGGATTAGTAAAAGTGATGCCGAATTTGACTATACCCCTGATGTCGGAACTGAGGACGATGTAATAAACAAAACAAACTATAATGATAATAATACTGTAACATTCTTTTTTTATAAACCCGCTAA
>ERZ1034495.19-NODE-19-length-21186-cov-8.144764_pt1 | contig 21186 bp, 29 predicted proteins | sample MGYA00520645_ERZ1034495 | MGnify/ENA primary metagenome ERZ1034495 (study PRJEB33760, sample SAMEA4777689) | hypersaline lake metagenome | biome: hypersaline environment; feature: brines | place: Spain | collected 2014-08 | depth 0 m ... | reverse complement strand
ACTGAGCGCGACTGTTCCCTCACGAGGAGAGAGTCTGATTCGAGAACTTGTTCCCGGGGCAACAGCGACTGTCCGTCCGATAAAATTCGTTTTCGTTGCGCGAAGCCATATAGGTCCGTCGACCTCCACTACTTCAAATTGACCTTGCTCATCAGTGGTTGTCTCGGCTACGGATCCTCTCCCAGGGACGATCGCTTTCAGCTTCGCATCGGTGATCTCCCCACCCTCTATATCGAGAACTCGCCCCGATATGGGCTCGGAGCTACGTGCGGGCTTTTGACTGGTCCGTCCCGTCTCCGAATCGGTTTTGATCGACCCGGACGGCGAAAGAGCGTTACACCCGGCAATTCCCGCTCCTGCTCCGACCGTTGCAATCCGAACGAATTCACGGCGGGACCAGTTATTCATCGATCTGATGAAAGACTCCTTGATATAAAAAACGGATTGGCTTTGTTGAAATACTTTGCAGTTGACACAAACGGCTTGCTGAATACAGAGGTTTCAGCACACTATTGTGATTGCCACAACCAATCCAGTCATTCGACGGTAACAGAGTACTGCTTGGGTCTGATGGATTCTTTGGTTTCTTTGGTTTCTTATGCCTGGGTGCTTACTGCCTGCTCGAAGTCACGAATGAACTTACCGAGAGAATAATCCTCGCCCCGGAAGCAACCGACAAGGTCCGGTCACAGGTCGAATCTGATTTGGACGATGCTGGCGTTGATATTCCAATAGTCGAATCACGATTGTATTCGACTGACCCGCCCAGTAGAGGGTATGTGGCCAGGCTGGCAGGTGCCGATAATTACGGAGGGCGAGAAGATTACCTCGAAGAGATACTCGAACATTTTGTGGAGGAGACAAGAGAACAGTGAGAGGAAGAACCGACCGACTAGATTCTATAGATTACGGAACGAACGAGCTCTATAGATTCGCTAAACACATTTACTATGGATAGATTGTGAGTCGTGAGTGCTGAAGCCAACCTTCTGTCCATACATTTTGGCGGAGAGGTGAATGAACGTCATAGAATCGCGCCTGCTACCTTCTGAGAGAACAGTTGGGAGTGAATAATCAAACAGAGATTACTCCGGCTGACCTGGCAACCGAACGAAATCGTGCTGACTATTGCTTCTGACGGAGAACATTCTCAAATGGGACAGTCGTCGCATACACATCTACAGTTAAATTGTTCCGATTGACTCCTTCATGAGTCAAGTAATGGTAAGAAAGTTAGGAAGTCACGGACTCATCTGACTCTCTAAACGCGATAAACGCATTTGCATTTGCATTCAAATATTATATACACAATTATGTAACATAGTCCATCATAAATCCACACACAATACTGCCCGTATGGTTAGTCTCATAATGCTTCAAATGTACATTGTTAATTGTGAGTAAACAGGATTCTGCGGACGTCCATGGTGAGCAGTTTGGAGTCAAGCATATTCGTCGCGTTTATCGTGAGGGAATGTTTGAGGATAAGACACCAGATTTCCCCGTTTCTTTCAGCGATCTTCGTGAAGAAGCATTTGAAGAGATGTCATGGAAGGCAAAGGCATACGTTCACGGTGGGGCTGGAACGGAGGAGACATTTGAACGGAATAAAGACTTCTCGCGGTGGCGGATTATTCCGCGAATGCTTCGAGGTGTTGCTGACCGCGACCTCTCGACGACCGTGCTCGGTAATGAGCATTCATATCCACTGATGATTACTCCACTTGGCGTCCAAAGTCTACTACATGATGATGGTGAAATCGCAACAGCGCGTGCCTGTGCAGAGATGGACGTCCCGTTTGTGCTTTCATCACTCTCCTCTGCGACAATGGAGGATGTCGCTGAGGCACTTGGTGACACACCAAAGTGGTTCCAGTATTATTGGGCATCCGACCGTGATGTTGCAACGTCATTCCTCGACCGAGCAGAAACAGCAGGATATGATGCAATCGTTGTTACAGTCGACGCACCAACGCTTGGCTGGCGAGATCGTCTTCTTGAGAAAGGATACTATCCATTCTTAGAGGGAGAAGGGATTGGAAATTACTTCTCGGATCCAGCATTTCGTGATTCACTGGCTCGTCCTCCAGAGGAAGATCCTGAGGCAGCTGTTGACCGTTTCCTCTCAATCTTTGGAGATGCATCACTTACTTGGGATGACCTCGCATTTGTGCGTGAACAGACTGACCTCCCAATCATCATCAAAGGTGTCCTCCACCCTGATGATGCTCGCCGTGCTGTTGAGGCAGGCGCTGATGCTGTGCAGGTATCGACTCATGGTGGTCGACAAGTTGATGGATCAATCGCCGCGATAGAGGCACTTCCTGAGATTGCTGAGGCTGTCGGTGACGAAACAACGGTTCTGTTTGACTCTGGAATCAGACGAGGTGCTCAGGCATTCAAGGCTCTCGCTCTTGGAGCTGATACGGTTCTACTCGGACGCCCATTTGCATATGGACTTGCACATTCCGGACAGGAAGGCGTTGAGCAAGTGCTTGAAAACACACTTTCACAAATCGACCTTACAATGGGACTGGCAGGAATTGATGATGTTGATGATATTGATCGATCAGCCGTACGAGACGAAGCGTCGCTATAGCACTCGCTGAACACATACAGGACTACAGAAACGATATTGAATGTATATCCTGTAATTGATCTCAGGGATATCACTACGTGCTCAAGACTGAAGATACAGTTTGATTACACATGTGATTTTTCTTAATTTCCTCTTTTGATATTATCTATACGTCGCCAATGTCATCTCATTTTCATTAGATATACCGATATATCCTTTGTCTGAATACTTACGTAAAACTGAAAATAAAGCCTCGTATGTCAGCGCGGCGATGAATCCAACAAACTCTTTAACAACCGACATTATCAAGAATCCCGTCGTTATGTTATTTCATAAGACAACTTGTGTGAATCTTCAATCGGAAGATTCAGAATCGCTTCCCGCTGATACAGACGGTCCGACGCCCCACGAAGGAATCCTCGCGCTTCAGCGCCAGGAGGATGTTAATAATGAACAAAGATATGATTGTACCGTACAGGTTAGTATATGGAGGAGTTCGAATAAGTGAAAGCATCATTTGCGACGACAGATGAACTGATTGATCTACTCACATACGTTGTTGAAGATGTTAGCCGACGATTTGATAACTGGGACAGTCAGTACGTCCGCGGACCAAGTTTATACTTCGTCGTTGCAGCCGGTGCTCGTTTTGGCGGGTATGCTGATCCGCTTGGAGTAAATCGATGGCCAATCGACACAGCTCATGTTGTGAGTCGCGATCTTGATCCTGTTATTGCAGCCGCTGAGGAGATCGCATTTGATTGCGATGGAGCAGTCATTGTCACCACCGATGGAACATTTCAGGAGCGAATGGTCAGAATCCGTCCTGCAGATGGACTTGACATTGGAGACATTGAGTATCCCGATTGGATGAGCGCCAAACATCTCAGCGCACTCGAGGTATCTTCACTTGACGCGATTCTTGCTGCTGTCACTCTTAGCGAGGAGAATGGCCGGGTGAGTGTGTTTAAAGACGGTGAATTCAAAGACTACAAACGAGAAGAACTTGGCGGGCGATGGCGAGTGAAATAAGATATGTCAAGCGATGATCCACTACAGGCGACGCACGCGACTGTTGATGAGATTCGGCATCGAGTGATGGCTGTTGCTGAGAGTTTAAGCCTCTCTTTTGACCGATGGGATGAGCAATATGTTAGCGGTCCAAGTCTTTATTTCATCGTCCTTGCTGATGTTAATTTTGGGGCGTACGCTGACCCACTTGGAGCGAATGTCTGGCCGGTTGAGACGTGTCGAGTGGCAACGAACTCGATTGAGTCATTCGTCACAGCCGCTCGTAATGTTGCTTTTAAGCGCGACGGTGCGATTGTCATCACCGCTGATGGGACAATTCAAGAGCAGATGGTTCGCATCCGAAGCCCAAGTGCTGCAGAAGTCGAGCGTCGTGATGAGATTGCATATGCAGATTGGATGGGGACAAAACATCTTAGCGCTGTTGAGGTATCAACCCGTACTGGTGTCTTATTTGCGGTGACTGTGAGCGAGGAAAATGGTCGTGTGAGCATCTTCAAGAATGGGCAATTCAACGATTATCAGCGCAACGAAATCGGAAGTCCATGGCGACCCACATCTTGATACCGCAGACATCAATTCAGATATTAATTATGCGTTGTTTTATATACAGATTCGATGGCTGGGTTTGTGATATTCACTATCGACGCTCAGTCGGGCTGTCACATCGAAGGCACAACACAGTATCAGCTACGTAATTTACATCATGCGACCCACAGTCTGGACAGTGGAACTCATCATTTCCATACTCTGTTGACCCTCGAGGTGCATGGAGGGTTTGCTCTTCGATACGTGATTGAATCGCTGTTGGGACACGGGATCGGAAAAACTGAACTCGATGAGAGAGTGCTTGCTCTGGCGCTGACCCATGGATATTGTCCCATTTAACATTCTCATCGTTCGGACGTGTTAGCTGTCTCACTCCACTTTCAGCCGCCTGTAAGAGTGGTTCAGTTGTTGTACTGACAGGATCATCAGGATCTGCATTTTTATATCCTTTTCTTGCTCGATCATATGCTGCTGCTGCTCGATCATCATCACCGGCGATTGCTCGAAACGTTCCAATCCATTCATCACATGCAGCCGCAAGGACAGGTGATTCAAGAATGTTATCGCGAAGATCACTCGCAATCAAGATTCCTTGTCCAACGCGATTACGAGCTCGTGGCTTCCCATCACTCAAACGATAGCAGATAGCAGCGAGGAAAAACGACTCAAGTGCGTATCCAGCCCATGGAGCATCGTCAGAGTCAAACAACTCACGCCCACGGTTACTCAACCCTGATAATCGTCCGTAGCTAGCAAGCGTATATGCATCACCAGCATCACGATATTCATTCTGTGAAAGTGCAATAATCGCGTCATGTCGATGGTTACGATCACCCATACACACTACTCAGGGACCAACAGTCAGGACAGTTTCGACTTCAAACCTCGAAATGATACTATATAAAATACCCCGTGCACTGTGGCGCAGGGAACTTGTGCTGCTTTCCGTTTAGATGTCTGCGAGTATCGTCCTAGAAACAAGAAGCAGCATCAACCACTGGGTAGCAGGGGTAGTTCACCATGGCAAAATAACTGATAGTCACCTGTTACTGCTCCCACTACTCGCTCACCATTGAGATGATTTACCTGAGTGAAGCAGTTCCAGTGTGTGCAGTGTGAGTGTAAAAATTATAGATGAGTTATTATTGTCACCATGTCATCAAATAAAAGCACAGAGATGCGCTGGCCGGGATTTGAACCCGGGTTGTGACCATGGCAAGGTCACGTGATACCACTACACTACCAGCGCGCATATGCAACCAATACATTTCTCAGAATGAGAGATTCATACATAACATTTGCGGATTTATGAAAGATGCAAGGGTGAAACGCTGTCTTCAGGGTGGGGAGAATATCAAGAATTACCGGACAGAACTGGGTAGTATAAGAGCATACCAACAGCATTTGCAACTACCGAATGAGACAGACTCACACTGCTCGTAAGCTTTCGCTAGCCTTTTACCGAGGGCTCCAATATCAGAAATACAGTCTAGATGTGACGCTGAAGGGACCGGAATGACGCTGTCAGTACTTATTCCGTCTTCTGTCGTTCGTGAGGCTGAGGATAAACGCGAGGCGACTCGCAAGCTCGGATACATCGCCCGTTCGGCAACAGTATTTCGAGTAGACCACCTCATTGTCTTTCCCGACCGGGGAGGCGAGCGACGACTTGGAGGCGAGTTTGTTGAAACGGTGCTTCGATACGCTGCCACGCCACCGCATCTCCGAAAGAAGATATGGGGGCGACGCGACGAACTTGAGTACGTCGGTGTCCTTCCGCCCCTCCGCGTGTCATCTACGACCGGCTCTGAGTCAACTGATTCAGGGTCGTTAACACAGGGAATCGTGACCGAGGTCGGACCTGATGACCGCGTTCGGGTCAATTGTGAATTGCAACACCCGGTCTCTCTCCATGTGCCAGAATCGGTATCTGTACGAGAGGGGACACGCGTTGCTATCAGGATCTCTTCGCGAGAACCGGTCCGGGCACGGATCGTCGATACTCCACTTTCGGGGTTTGATGTCTCCTGCCTGGACCTTGTGGATGCACTTGAGCACGCTGCTGCAGGTATCACCGTTGCGACGTCCAGACACGGTGACACAGTAACCACAGGGCGATTGCCAGAACTTGCCGCACGCGTCAATCGCGCGGGAGCGACAATCGCTTTTGGTGCGCCTGGTCGTGGGCTTCCAGTCATCCTTGGCGATGATAATGCGCCGGATAGCCAAACACAAACGGATGAGAAAACGGTCTCACCCGCAAATGTTGATACTACCGGTGACAATACTGCCAGCGAAGTGGTTGAACCCAATGTCGATCCAGGGTTTGACCTCTGGCTCAATACGATTCCGCAACAAGGAAGCGAGGTTGTGCGAACTGAGGAAGCGATGTTCGCATCTCTCGCATTATTGACAATTACGGAGTGATTACATGCCACAACCAAGTAGACCACGAAAAGGCTCGATGGGTTTCAGCCCACGCAAGCGTGCGGAGTCAGAAGTCCCGCGTATCCGGTCATGGGCCAGTAATGATGGCGCCCCCGGAGTGCAGGGATTTGCCGGTTATAAAGCCGGGATGACACAGGTGTTGATGGTCAACGACGAAGCCAACTCCCCCCGTGAGGGAATGGAAGAGGCAGTACCGGTGACCGTTGTTGAGACACCGCCGATGCGCGCTGTTGCTCTTCGAGCGTACGAAGATACGCCGTATGGTTCCAAACCCTTGACAGAAGTGTGGGGACGTGAATTTGACACGTCACTTGAGCGAACACTTGATCTCCCCAATGAAGACACATTTGAGGATGATGCAGCTGCTCTCCGCGACGACGCAGAGACGGGTGACATCGATGATGTTCGTCTCATTACTCACACGCTGCCTGCAGGGATGCGAAATATTCCGAAGAAAACTCCAGATGTCATGGAGACACGCGTTGGTGGCGGCACACTGACTGACCGTGTTGAGTTTGGGCTTGATCTCATCTCAGACGGTGGCGAACATGAAATTTCAGATATTTTCCGTGCTGGAGAATATCTTGATGCTGCTGGTGTCACAAAAGGAAAGGGAACGCAGGGACCGGTCAAACGTTTCGGCGTTCAAAAGCGAAAAGGAAAACATGCACGCCAGGGATACCGTCGACGAATTGGGAATCTTGGTCCATGGAACCCATCTCGTGTTCGATCGACTGTTCCACAACAGGGACAGACAGGATATCATCAGCGTACAGAATTAAACAAACGGCTTATCGAGATTGGGAACGGTGACGAACCGACTGTCGATGGTGGATTCGTTGGATATGGAGAAGTTGATGGTCCATACGCACTTATTAAGGGATCACTACCAGGACCGGACCAGCGGCTTCTACGGTTTCGAACTGCCGTCCGTCCAAGTGACCAACCGCGTCTCGACCCAGAAGTACGCTACGTGTCGACCGCATCAAACCAGGGGTAATAACGAATGGAGACAACAATCCACAATCTGAATGGCGATAAAGCAGACACGCTTGAACTTCCGGCGGTGTTTGAAACACCGTACCGCCCGGATGTGATTGAGCGTGCTGTTGTTGCTGCACAGGCAAATCGAAAACAACCGTATGGTGCTGACCCATATGCAGGGATGCGAACACCAGCCGAGTCTTTCGGCAGTGGACGGGGTATGGCCCACGTCCCGCGTGAGAATGGACAAGCTCGTCGAGTTCCACAAGCAGTCTCTGGACGGAAGGCACATCCACCAAAAGCAGAGAAAGATCAGAGTAAGTCGGTCAATACGAAAGAACGAAAGCTTGCGTTCCAGTCGGCAGTTGCGGCGACGGCTGACCCAAGCCAGGTTGAAGAACGTGGGCATCAATTTGAGAATGATGTCGAACTTCCGCTGGTTGTTTCCGACGAGTTCGAGGAATTAATAAAAACACAGGAAGTTGTTGACGTGCTCGAATCACTCGGTGTTCATGCTGATATCGTTCGCTCAGATGAAAACAAATCAATTCGTGCCGGTCGCGGGAAGACCCGTGGTCGAAAGTATCGACGACCGAAGTCGATCTTATTCATTACGAGCGATGAGCCATCGAAAGCGGCGCGAAACCTTGCTGGTGCTGACGTTGTAACAGCCGCGAATGTAAGTGCTGAGGACCTTGCCCCAGGCACACAACCAGGTCGATTAACAGTGTATACAGAAAGTGCAATCAAAGAGGTAGCAGATCGATGAGTTCACTTATTGAGTATCCACTTGTCACCGAGAAAGCAATGGATGAGATGGATTTCGATAATAAATTACAGTTCATCGTCGATACTGATGCGACGAAAGACGAAATTGAAAATGAAATTGAATCACGATACGAAATCACAATTATTGATACAAAAACACAGATAACACCGCGTGCAAAAAAGAAGGCTACTGTCCGTCTCTCTGATGATGATGATGCACAAGACATCGCATCACGGATTGGGGTGTTCTAATCCATGGGACGTCGAATCCAAGGACAGCGGCGTGGACGTGGAACGTCCACATTCCGAGCACCATCGCATCGATATAAGGCTGAATTATCTCACAAGCAATCCGAATCAGACGATACAATTACAGGAACAATCGTTGATATTGAACACGATCCTGCGCGAAGTGCGCCGGTTGCAGCCGTTGAGTTTGATGATGGCGACCGCCGACTCGTTCTTGCTCCTGAAGGGATTCGTGTCGGTGAAACGATGCAAATTGGTGTAAGTGCTGAGATTAAGCCAGGAAATACACTTCCACTTAGAGAGATTCCAGAAGGAGTCCCCGTTTGTAATGTTGAAAGCCAGGTTGGCGATGGTGGGAAATTCGCTCGAGCATCTGGAACAAGTGCGCAACTGATGACACATGACCGCGACGTAGTTGTCATCGAACTTCCGTCTGGTGAGACAAAGCGACTCAGTCCAGCATGTCAGGCGACGATCGGTGTTGTTGCTGGAGGTGGGCGGACAGAGAAACCGTTCGTAAAAGCTGGAAAGAAGCATCATAAAATGAAAGCTCGAGGAATCAAGTGGCCTCGTGTCCGTGGGGTTGCGATGAACGCTGTTGATCATCCATTCGGTGGTGGTGGTCGACAGCATCCCGGACAACCAAAATCTGTCTCACGAGATGCTCCACCAGGACGGAAAGTGGGCGATATTGCATCGAAGCGAACCGGACGTGGTGGTAATGGGAGCAGTGAGTGATGCGTTTTTGTGATTACAATTATCAGTACAATTACAACTATTCACCATTGAGCATCCATGTTCAATCCAGTATCATTCACACCAAGACAATAGACAGATGTACAGCAGTATAACAAACGACTACAACAATCATATCATAATCACATGAGTTCTGAATACCGTACTGGCCGTGAGGGTGAGTTCACTTATCGCGGTCACACACTTGATGAACTGCAGGCAATGTCACTCGAAGACATCACAGCATTGCTCCCCGCTCGACAGCGGCGAACTATTGAACGCGGTTTGACAACGGAGCAGCAAAAGTTACGCGAGACTGTTCGTGATGCAGACCCTCAGAAGACAGCAAATGATCCGATTCGGACACATCTTCGTGATATGCCAATCCTCCCGTCATTCGTTGAGAAGACAATAGCTGTATATAATGGTCAGTCATTTGAACGGGTTCGAATTGAACCTGAAATGATCGGTCATTATCTTGGCGAATTCCAACTGACACGAACGTCTGTCGAGCATGGACAAGCCGGCATTGGTGCAACACGGTCTTCGAAGTTTGTGCCGCTCAAGTAACGTTAACAAATCATACTACACCACATATGGGTATCAATTACAGTGTCAAGGCCGACCCGGAGACAACCGCCAGAGGAATGCTTCGCGACCGGCCAATCAGTTTGAAGCATAGCAAAGCCATTGCCCGCGAAATAAAGGGAATGACAATCGCAGACGCAGAATCATATCTCGATGATGTGATTGCACAGCGACAGTCAGTTCCATTCCGTCAACATAACTCCGGTGTTGGTCACCGTTCAGACATTGATGGATGGGATGCTGGACGCTATCCAGAGAAGGCATCAAAAGCGTTTCTTGAGTTAATTGAGAATGTCGCTTCAAATGCAAATGAACAGGGATTTGATGGGAATGCAATGGCGATCAGACATGTTGCTGCACACAAAGTAGGCGAGCGACAAGGTCGAAAGCCACGCGCATTTGGTAGTGCTGACCCATGGAATACGACCATTTGCGATGTTGAATTAATTATTGAACAACCTGGAACAGATGGGGTAGATATCTAATGGCAGACGAACATCAATTCATAGAAAATGGGTTGCAACGCTCGCAGATTGATGAGTTCTTTGCAGATGAACTTGGTCGTGCCGGTTATGGTGGTATGGATGTTGCAAAGACTCCGATGGGTACGCAGATTGTCCTCAAGGCAGAAAAACCGGGGATGGTCATCGGAAAGGGTGGAAAAAATATCCGAAAGGTCACTCGCGAGCTTGAAGATCGATTTAATCTCGATGACCCACAGATCGATGTTCAGGAAGTCGATGAGCCCGATCTGAACGCACGGATTGTTGCAGATCGTCTTGCAAACGCGCTTGAGCGCGGATGGTACTTCCGGAAAGCCGGTCATACCACGATTGATCGAATCATTGAATCTGGTGCGCTTGGAGCCGAAATTGTCCTGAGTGGAAAGGTAACTGGTGCGCGATCACGCGTTGAGAAGTTTAACCGTGGATACATCAAGCATAACGGCGAGCCAGCTCAGGAAATTGTCGATGAGGGACAGGGAGTTGCCGTGATGAAACTCGGAACAATCGGCGTGACGGTGAAAATCATCCCACCGGGAGCAGAGCTTCCTGATGACTTCGAGATTCACGATGATGTCGATGTTGAACCCGTTGAGCAGGTTGCAGAAAGTGATGGAGTTGACTCGCTCCTTGCGGAGGATCCCGCAGACATTCCTGATGTTGGTGCTGATGATGACGTGACCGTTCCACAAGAGACTCCTGAAGAAATCATCGATGAGGAGGTTGTTGAAGCTGATCCTGGAGTGTCATCTGAGGATGAGGAGGTTGTCACTGAACCTGTCGACATTGGCGGCGATGATGAGGACGTTGAGGATATTGAAGTTGTCTCAGATGACTCAGGCAACGACACTGAAACGGTTGCAGAAGAAGTCGAAGAACTTGATGCTGAGGTTGAAGCTGAGGCTGAAGACCTCGTTGCAGAAATGGAAGATATCGATGAGGAGGACGTATAGATGGCAATTGTCTACGCTGATGAACTCCGCGACATGACGCCTGCAGAACGACAGGCTGAGCTTGAAACACTCGAAACAGAGTTGCTCAACTCGAAAGCGGAGCAGGCTGCCGGAGGGGCTCCAGAAAATCCGGGACGTGTTGGCGAACTCAAACGGACAATCGCTCGCATCAAAACAATCCAACATGAAGAAGGAGATCATGAAACCGAACCGGACTCCGAAAGCTAGCGACTCACCGCTATATTAACCCAAATGGCACTGACACCTGAGACACTCACACGACACGAACTTATTGGGCTTTATGTAGCCGTTGCTGATGCCGCAAATCCAGATCTCATTGGAATCAGCGGACGTGTGGTTGATGAAACAATGCAGACACTCCACATTGAATCGATATCTACAGTGGCAATGGAATCGCCGTCGCCACCGGCTCATCATTGTGTCAGCACTCAGGAGCCAGTACATATGCATACTCACAGTCAGCCACAGGGGCAGGAGCAATGTGATACACAGATCAAACAGGTGCCGAAACGTGATTCGGTATTCGAATTTTGTCTTGAATCAGCAATCGAGATCGATAGTGTATCTACATTAACACATAGTCACGGGCAGAACCCGACGAGTGATAAAGCTGAATCGGTCTCAGGATCAGCTCAACACTCATCAACGGCACACGAATCGAATATGAATATCACAGATGAAGCCGCCGGCGTTGTGAAGACGTCGGGGACCACATCCAACCACCGATTGGATACTACTGGTGAGGCACGACACAATTCAGACTTGCCTCCTTGTCAGTCCAATCGCCCAATATCGGGATCAACAGCACAGAATGCTGAGATGTGCGAGGATGCGGCCTACGTTACGGTGGATGGAACACGATTGCTCTCACGACCCGCGTTACGAACTGAAAAAGCAGGAGACTCATTATGGCGATAGGACTGAATGTAACCGAACCAGAGGTATCCTGTGCTGACACGAACTGTCCGTTCCACGGATCGCTTTCCGTGCGCGGGCAGACACTCGAAGGCACAGTTGCCTCAACAGATATGGACAAGACCGTTATTGTCGAACGTGAATACGATGTTCGCGTTCCCAAGTACGACCGCCTTATGAAGCGGCGTAGTCGCATCCCCGCACACGCACCACCGTGCGTTGACCTTGCGGAGGGCGATACGGTTCGCATCGCAGAGACCCGACCGCTGTCGAAGACGAAATCCCACGTTGTTGTCGAACAGATCGACACTGGAGGTGCTGAGTGATGGAGGCACTGAAAGCCGATGTCACAAAGGGCCTCGAACGTGGGTCCCTTGTCACATGTGCTGATAATACCGGCGCACGTGAACTGAAAGTTATCAGCGTGATGGGCAGCTCAGGAACAAAGAATCGACACCCCAAAGCAGGCATTGGCGATCAAGTCACTGTTTCAGTGACAAAGGGAACGCCCGAAATGCGACGCCAGGTGCTGGAAGCCGTCATCGTTCGGCAGCGAAAATCGATCCGCCGTCCAGATGGAACGCGCGTCAAATTCGAAGATAATGCTGCTGTTATTATCGACGAGATGGAAGAACCGCGTGGGACCGAGATTAAAGGTCCAATTGCGCGTGAAGTAGCTGAGCGCTTTGGGAGCATTGCATCAACAGCAACAATGATTGTGTAAGTATGGATTATGAGTAAACAACCACGCAAACAGCGAACGCGAACGGAAACTGCCCCATTACATGAACGGCAGCGAGCAGTTCGTGCAACGCTTTCTGATGAACTTCGTGAAGAGTATGGACAGCGGAACGTCCGCGTCAATACAGGTGATACTGTTGAAGTGCTTCGAGGTGACGATGCCGGTCATGAAGCTGAAGTCGTTACTGTTGATCTCACTGAGACGGTTATTCATGTTGAAGACGTAACAATTGAGAAGGCTGATGGCGAGGAGGTCCCGCGACCGCTCGATTCATCAAATCTTCGTGTAACAGAATTGAACCTCGAGGATAGCAAACGTGAAGCACGTCTTGAAGAAGGAGATGAGCAATGACACAGCATCAAAAACGGCTTTCTGCACCGGATTCATGGCCGATTGAACGGAAGACAGAGACATTCACGGTCAAGGCTGGGGCAGGTCCACATGGTGAATCGGGTGTGCCATTGGTGATTCTTTTACGAGATGTGCTGGGATATGCAGACTCGAAAAAAGAAGCGCGGTATGCATTGAATCAGCGATCTGTCTTGGTCAATGGTGATGTTGTAAGTGATGAACAGCGGCCGGTTGGACTGTTTGATATTCTCGCGTTTACCGAACGTGAAGAATATTATCGAGTCTTCCCGGAAGCAGGCGGTCGACTTGCACTCACACCAATCGATATATCGGATGCAAACAGCCGACTCGGAAAGATAATTAATAAACAGCAGGTTAGCGGTGGGGCGATTCAACTCACGCTACACGACGGCGCAAATATCCGTGTCAATGCTGATGAGATTGATACGTACAATCCACGGGATTCGCTTGTCATCGATAATGAGACGAAAGAAATTGTCGCGCACTTCCCATATGAGGAAGGTGCACTCGTGACTGCTGTTAGTGGAAAGCATTCAGGCGAGATTGGCGAGATCGAGACAATCACCGTCACTGCTGGAAGCAGTGAAAATACTGTATCGGTATCGACAGGTGACGGACAATTTGAAACAATTGAGCCGTATGTTGTTGTCATCGATGAGAATTTCACCGATGATGAGGACACTGCTGACCCGGATGTTACCGGTGATGATGTCGACAACAATGCAGATAACGACGCAGATGACGACACTAACACACAGGAGGGTAATGAATGAGCGAAACTGACAGTACTTTCCATGAGATGCGTGAACCACAACTTGAGAAGGTTGTTGTTCATATGGCAGTTGGCGAGGGTGGACGTGAACTCGCCAATGCAGAGGAGATTCTTCAAGAGATTGCTGGTCAGACCGCTGTCCGAACGACTGCAACGCGTGCAGCATCACAGTTTGGCGCACGTGAAGGTGATCCAATCGGTGCGAAGGTCACATTGCGGGGGGCAGACGCCCAATCATTCCTTGAAAAGGCACTGCCGCTTGTCACCATCTCAGAGCGGCAATTCGATGAGACTGGTAATTTCAGCTTTGGAGTCGAAGAACATACCACATTCCCGTCTCAAGAATATGATCCACAGATCGGTATTTATGGACTCGATGTGACGGTTAATCTCACACGACCTGGATATCGAGTGACAAAACGAAATAAAGCATCACAGCCGATTCCGTCTCGCCATCGACTGACACCTTCAGATGCAGTACAGTTTATCGAATCAGAATTCACTGTAGATATTACACGTGTCAGCGCAGACACGCGCGATGGCGGAGACAACTAATCGTACATGAGCGAATCAGAAACTGAACAGACGGGTGAACACGCAAGCCATCGGACAGGACAGACTCATGAGTGCCGACGATGTGGTCGCAATCAAGGTCTTGTCGGAAAGTATGATATCTATCTGTGTCGACAATGCTTTCGTGAAGTCGCCCGCGACATGGGATTCAAGAAGTATCGATAATTATGACAGGAAATGATCCACTTGCGAACGCACTTTCAGGTGTTGATAATGCAGAGAGTGTTGGACACCTCTCTCATGAGATACAGCCCGCCTCAAATGTAATTGGCTCTGTGCTCGAGGTATTTTATGACCGCGGGTATATCAACGGATTTGAATTCGTTGATGATGGTAAAGCCGGTCGATTTGAGGTTGAATTGAGCGGTGGCATTAATGAGTGCGGTGCAGTAAAGCCCCGATACTCAGCTGGTGCCGATGAGTTCGAACGATGGGAAAAAAGATACCTCCCAGCTCGTGATTATGGCGCACTTATCGTCACTACAAGCCACGGCGTAATGAGCCACTATGAAGCCCGTGAAACGGGTATTGGTGGTCAAGTAATCGCTTACGTATACTGAAATAATGACCCGAACAGCAATTGAAATTCCAGAGAATGTTAGCGCTGAGGTATCAAACCTCGCGTTGACGGTTGAGGGACCAAACGGTAGTGTGACACGAACGCTTTGGTACCCGTCTGTGACAGTCAGTGTCGATGAGGATGCGGATGCGGATGCGGATGCGGATGCGGTCGTTATCGAAACTGATGAGACAGACGCAAAGACAAGTGCCACTGTTGGCACCTTTGAGAGTCATGTATCGAATATGATCCATGGAGTAACCGACGGTTGGTCATATGAAATGGAAGTCTACTATGCTCACTTCCCGATGCAGGTATCTGTCGAGGGTGATGAGGTGATCATCGAGAATTTCCTTGGTGAAAAAGCCTCTCGTCGTACCCCAATCCGTGGTGACACAAATGTACAGATTGATGGCGAGATGGTCACACTGACAGGTCCATCGAAAGAAGATGTCGGACAGACTGCGGCTGACATCGAACAACTCACGCGCGTGACTGATAAAGATACCCGAATTTTCCAAGATGGGGTCTACATCACGCAGAAGCCACAACAAGGAGGTGCCTGAAATGGCTGACGAACACGACGAGGATACAAACGACCAAACAGACGAGACAGAGATTAATTCAGGCTCAGAAGAAGTCGATCATGTGGACGCATCGGAGACAGATGCAGACGCTGATACTGATACTGATACTGACACTGACACTGACGCCAGTGCAGTCGACTCAGAGCCTGATCAAGGAACCGACACTGACGCTGATACTGATAGCGAATCTGAAGCCACAGATGACGCTGAGTCATTTGAGGATATCAGCGGTGTTAGTAGCGATCGAGCTGAATCACTCCGTGAGGCAGGCTATGACTCATTTGAGGACATCCGTGCAGCGAGCCAATCAGCCTTAGCAGATGTCGATGACATTGGAAACGCGCTTGCAGCTCGAATTAAGGCTGATGTCGGTGAACTCGAAGTCTCAACGGAAACTGATGCAGCTGTCGAAGTTGAGTCTGACGAGGAAGTCGAGGAAACAGACACAGTCGAAACCGAACTTCGTCCGCGCGGACATGCGAATAAAACACCTGATCTTGATCCCGAAACGGCTCGTGCACTCGGACAAAAACACCGTGAAGGGAAACCGGCATTCCGCCGACAAGATCATCATATGAAAAAACGAACGCCAGAGTCATGGCGGAAGCCTCGCGGAGCCCTTTCGAAACAACGCCGCGGTATCAAAGGCAAAGGCGATCTTGTTGAAGCAGGGTACCGTTCACCAACAGCAGCCCGTGGTCTTCACCCATCTGGCTTTGAAGAAGTGCGTGTGCACAATGTCGATGATCTTGAGGGTGTCGACGGTGACACGGAGGCTATTCGTATTGCCTCGAAGGTTGGCGGGCGAAAGCGGGAACGAATTGAAGATGTCGCCGCGGAGCGAGAGATTCGTGTCCTAAATCCAACATATGTTGAGGTTGAGGTTGGAGATGACGCAGATGCAGATACAGTCATAGCTACGGAGGCTACAGACGAATGACAGACCTGAAAGCACAACGTCGAATGGCTGCAGATGTCCTTTCAGTTGGAAAGAGTCGTATCTGGTTTGACCCTGATGAACAGGGTGAAATTGCAGAAGCAATTACCCGTGAGGACATCCGCGAATTAGTTGACCAAGGGATCATCCGCGCAGAGGATGCAAAGAGCAACTCGAAGGGTCGCGCTCGAAGCCGAGCGGAAAAACGGGCATATGGACACCGCAAAGGTCCAGGGTCCCGGAAAGGACGCTCTGGCGGTCGAAAAAACGAAAAAGACGAATGGGTGAGCCGAATTCGAGCACAACGCCGTCGACTTCGTGAACTTCGCGACGACGGTCCACTGACGCCGACACAGTATCGCGAGGTATATAATAAGGCGTCCGGTGGGGAATTCGAAGATGTCGCCCGACTTGAAGCGTATATTGACAGCAACTATGATGTGGAGATAGTGATTGAATAATGGCAACAGGACCACGATACAAAGTACCGATGCGACGTCGTCGCGAGGTCCGGACTGATTACCACCAGAGGTTGCGCCTGCTAAAATCTGGTAAGCCACGCCTTGTTGCTCGTGTGAGCAACCGGCATGTTAGGGCGCAGCTGATAACACCTGGTCCGGATGGCGATGAAACACACGTAGCCGCTTCCTCAGAGCATCTGAGTGAGTACGGTTGGGAGGCACCAACAGGGAACCTTCCAAGTGCGTATCTCACCGGATACCTTGCAGGAATGCGTGCTATTGAAGCAGGTCTCGATGAGGCTGTCCTCGATATTGGATTGAACACAGCAACACCCGGTAACAAGGTGTTTGTTGTCCAGGAAGGAGCAATTGATGCGGGTGTCTCAATCCCACATAATGAGTCAGTGCTTGCAGACTGGTCGCGTAACCGTGGCGAGCATATCGCCGCCTATGCCGAGCAGCGCGATGAGCCGCTGTATAACAGCGACTTTGATGCAACGACACTTCCAGAGCATTTCGATACGGTGCTTGAGACCATACAGGACGCAGATATAACTATGAACACCGACGCGGATACAGATAATAATAATTCCCAATCAGTGGGTGATAACGAATGAGCCAGAGTCAACGAAACAGCGACGGCTGGACACCGCGCACACGACTTGGTCGTATGGTACAAGATGGCGATGTAACGTCAATGGAACAAGCCCTTAATTCCGGACTTCCACTCAAGGAACCAGAACTCGTTGATCAGTTGCTCCCTGGATTGGACGACGAGGTGCTCGATATTAATATGGTTCAACGGATGACTGATTCTGGTCGACGCGTGAAATTCCGTTGTGTTGTCGCAATCGGAAATCGCAATGGATTCCTTGGTTATGCCGAGGGACGTGATGATCAAGTTGGTTCCGCAATTCAAAAAGCGATTGACGTTGCAAAATTAAATCTTATCTCCGTTGATCGTGGCTCTGGGTCATGGGAAGATTCTGCTGGCGGCGTCAATTCGTTGACCCGAAACGCCGAGGGTAAGGCTGGGTCAGTGACAGTTGAAGTGATGCCCGCCCCGCAAGGACTTGGGTTGGCGGCTGCTGAGACTGTGAGTAATATTCTTGAACTTGCAGGTGTTGAGGATGCGTGGACGCGTTCGAATGGAAACACTCGAACGACAGTTAATCTTGCAAAAGCAACATATAACGCACTTCGAAATGCTTCGCAGTCGCGGACGCCTCGTCGTGCGGCAGCTAAACAACGCGAGCAAGAGGTGTCTGAGTGATGCAAGCGATCATCCAACTGCGTGGTCCTGTCAATATGAGTGGCGCTGTTGAAGATACGCTTGCTATGCTTAATCTTCACCGAGTGAATCATTGCGCGCTCGTTCCTGAAACAGAGACGTATCGCGGCATGATCACAAAGGTGAATGAGTACGTCGCACATGGGGAGCCAAGTGTTGAGGTGCTTTCGACAGTGCTCGAACAACGCGTTGAATCTGAGAATAGTGATGAAACAGTTGATGAGACGTGGCTCGAAGCGCATACCGAGTATGATGACTTCGATGCACTTGCAACTGCACTTATCGAAGAGGAAACGACTCTTCGCGATCAAGGATTATCACCTGTTCTTCGGTTACATCCGCCGCGTGGCGGTCATCGGGGGCAGAAACACCCGACTGCTGAGGGCGGACAGATTGGTGTTCACGACACCGATCAAATTAATGAACTTCTGGAGGCAATGCGATGACATCAAAGAAAAGACGACAGCGTGGGTCACGAACGCATGGTGGTGGAACGCACAAGAATCGCCGCGGTGCTGGTCACCGTGGTGGTCGAGGTCGTGCTGGTCGTGATAAACATGAACAGCATAATTATGAGCCGATTGGGAAACACGGATTCAAACGACCACCAGGTGCTGAGCGGACTGTTGCAGAAATATCCGTTCAGGAACTCGATGAGGGTGCAGCATTGTTCGTTGCAGAGGAGACTGCTGAATTTGATGATGGTGCCTATCATATCGATGCACGAGATATTGCTGATGATGCTGACAGTGCAGATATAACGAAAGTACTTGGTGACGGTCAAGTTCGACAGGAGTTACACGTTATTGCTGATGCATTCTCCGATACTGCACGAACGCTGATTGAGGATGCCGGTGGCAGTGCAACGCTCACTGAACAAGGAAAGTCAATTGCTGTTGGTGAAGACGAAGAACCTAACAGTAACGACGAAAATTAATTATAAGAGTAAGCTATGGGATGGAAGGAGACCGCTGAACCGGTATTGACGCGAATGCCCTCTGTTGCGCGTCCAGAGGGGCACGTGCCGTTTCGTCAAAAATTAGGATGGACGGCTGGCATCCTCGTCATGTACTTTTTCTTGACGAACGTCACAATGTTTGGATTACAGACAGGCGGTGCTGGGGGAGATTTCTATGGTCAATTCCGCAGCATCCTTGCTGGGTCACAAGGGTCGATTCTACAGTTAGGGATTGGACCAATCGTGACAGCAAGTATTGTGCTTCAGTTGCTTGGTGGTGCGAATCTCCTTGGTCTTGACACTGATGACCCGCGTGATCAGATTCTCTATCAGGGACTTCAAAAACTACTTGTTGTTGTGATGATCTGCCTGACTGGATTGCCAATGGTATTTGCGGGGAATTTCCTCCCAGCAAGTCAGGCAGTTGCAGACTCACTTGCTGTTGGGGTAGGTGGAGTGAAGACAATCATCTTCGCGCAGATGTTTGTTGGCGGCATTCTCATCTTGTTTATGGATGAAATTGTGAGCAAGTGGGGGGTTGGGTCCGGCGTTGGATTGTTTATTATCGCCGGCGTAAGTCAGCAACTTGTTGCTGGATTATTTAGTTGGCAGAGTCTTGGTGGACAAAGTGGCTTTATTCCAACATGGGTTGGTATCGTGACTGGCGCTGTTGATATCGGGTCACCGCTGACACCAGGGGGGCTTTCGGATGTCTTCCTTGGACAAGGTCAGATTTTGGCGCTGATTACGACAGTGTTTATCTTCGGGATTGTTGTCTATGCTGAGAGTGTCCGCGTTGAAATTCCACTTGCGCATGCAAATGTGAAAGGGGCGCGTGGACGATTCCCGGTGAAGCTCATCTATGCAAGTGTCCTACCAATGATTCTTGTACGAGCATTGCAGGCGAACATCCAGTTCCTTGGACAAATTCTTAATAACTGGTGGAGCGGAATGCCGCTATGGCTTGGCGAATACACTCAGGGGCAGGTTACCGGTGGATTGTTTTGGTATCTTGCGCCGATTCAGTCTCGACAGGATTGGATGTGGTTCCTTGGGTTTACTTCACAAGAGCCGCTTGCTATCATCGCTCGGGTGTTAATCGATCTTACATTCATGATTGCTGGGGGTGCGGTATTCGCCATTTTCTGGGTCGAAACAACCGGTATGGGTCCAGAAGCAACCGCTCGCCAAATCCAGAATTCAGGAATGCAAATCCCTGGATTCCGACGGAATCCACAGGTGATTGAGAAAGTGATGGAGCGATATATTCCACAAGTGACTGTTATCGGTGGTGGACTTGTTGGATTGCTTGCTGTTCTTGCAAATATGCTCGGAACAATTGGTGGCGTCTCCGGGACGGGACTCTTACTCACAGTCTCGATTACATACAAACTGTATGAGGAAATTGCCGAAGAACAATTAATGGAGATGCACCCGATGATGCGTCAAATGTTCGGCGATTAACCCAAATATCTCCGTCATTTTTTGAGCGGTTTGAGAATCTCTATTCGTTACTGTGAAGACAGGATACTATATCGGTATACCAATGAGATCACTGCTGAGATTAACTGATGCCGACGAATCCTAAAAGGAGTCAAATCAACGTATATCGAG
>ERZ1034495.18-NODE-18-length-21482-cov-9.982872_pt1 | contig 21482 bp, 21 predicted proteins | sample MGYA00520645_ERZ1034495 | MGnify/ENA primary metagenome ERZ1034495 (study PRJEB33760, sample SAMEA4777689) | hypersaline lake metagenome | biome: hypersaline environment; feature: brines | place: Spain | collected 2014-08 | depth 0 m ... | reverse complement strand
ACTGCCCCTGATAGGAATTTACTGTTGGTTTTTATCCCAATCAATCCACTCCTGCTCCCACCCAGTTGGTGCAAAATATCCACTCTCATCGAATTCAGCGTCTTCACGGACCGTTCGGTTCCGCGCTGGACCATCACCGCTTTCACCTTCAACCAACAGTGGATCTAGTGCGACTGCACCCTGTTCAGTAAGTATGTTCCCCTGTGCATCAACAGTTGCAATTGTTTGCGATGGTCCTCCCAATGGAATGACCAATCGCCCATTGGCTGTGAGTTGATTGAGAAGTGCTTTCGGTGGTTCGAGCGATGCGGCTTCAACGAGAATTCGGTTAAATGGCGCATACTCAGGTAATCCATGTGCACCATCGCGCGTATCAACAAGAACACCCTCATATCCAGCTACTTCAAGATTTGACCGTGCTGTATGGACAACTCGGCGATTAATATCGATTGCGTGAACATGCCGCTCATCGATAAGCTCAGCAAGCACTGCTGCAGTATATCCAACACCAGCACCAACAACAAGCACATCATCTGAGGCTGTTTCATGTGTACTCTCACCCTTGGCTATACTCTTGTCTGCACTCTCAGGATTTTCCGTGGACTCAGGTGAATTCATCTGAACATTGATATCTGGTTCTGTTGAGATGTGCAGTGCAGTAAGCAATCGTGCAACGACGCTTGGGGCGAGAATTGTCGTTCCGATATGCTCAGAGGAACTATTCTGATAGGGCGCATCCTCAACAAATGGTTCCCGCGGAACAGTGCGCATTGCATGAGAAACAGGCGCAGCGACGCTGACATCAAGCTGTGTTTCAACGCTGTTAACCATATCTTCACGGAGTACCGCGGGGTCCATATGGGTATAATGACGGATGCGTCCTAATCAACTATACGCTCTGGCGTCTGGTGACAAACGACAAGCGACAAGCGACAGGTGATGTTACACTCACCACGCTGACCATGCAGACGTTGTCTGGTCAGTTCCATATACTCGTTTGATATCTCTTGCGTACACCATGTCACCATCATGCTCAAGCTTCCCATGTCTATATTCTGGCGCGTCCCTTCGAACTTGGATTGCCTTGATTAAAAACTCCTCATCACCGAATGACACTGTCTCACCGACTGTGAACTCATGATCTCCCGGCAATTGAATCTCAAAACTCCGTGTCGATTCACGTGATCCTGTTCCTTCTTTCGGATTAACAGTTGCACTCACGGCGACATTATCGATTGCACGAGTCCAGATTGTTCTGATATCTCCAACAGATGCGTCCTCTGCCCGTTGTTCAGGACCAACTTCAATACCAGTGACTCGAACTAACATGATCGCAGCATCACTATCAACGATGAATTCATCACCAACGGCAATCTGCTCCTCAGGCGATACCTCTGTCGTCGTTGCAAAGGAATCTCCATCCTGTGAAATAATAACATCGCGTTCAATCTCCTGTTGCGTTTCAGCTGAAACTTTATGTACATGACCACATGCGGTGCAGCGGACGGTATGTCGTCCTCCACCCTTGCTTAGCACCTCATGTACGGTCGGCTCTGAAGGCGAACAAGAGGGGCATCCAACACCACGTCGGTTTTGTGACATACTCATATTCATAGATATCCTATGGATGGGTAAAAATCCGCCTTTTCAGCAGATTGACTTTGTGAATCTAGCTCACTCTTCTTTTATTTGTGGAGCCAACAGAGGCTTCGAATAAAAAACCACGACAATCGAAGTAGGGGCGATGCAATCAGATGTCTGAAAAGATAACTTAGGGTTCGCTGGTAGGTGGATTGATGACCCGTTGACACAGTACAGAGTTGAACCGTTCAATCAGAGGAATAACCAAAGAGCATGGAGAGATATTGATTTGAACGATAGATAATTAATTATCAATAAATATAAATTTTATACGGTCTCAGGAAGGAAGTGATACCTCTTCACCATCGGCATAAACGGTTGGGTCCTGAATAATTCCATCAAGATGTAATGGTGCATCAGTCTCACCACCAATACCAAGATTATCACCAATCGCAACATGAACCGTTCCTGCAGCCTTTTCATCAAGAAGAACCGATCCACCGAGTGTGCTCACACCAACATTTGTTCCAATCCCCAATTCAGCAAGATTGTATGCAGCATCACCGGCGGTCTCTGCTGCAGTCTCAATTTGATTGCGAATCGCATCATCGCTTATTCTGCTGACGATCCCATCTTCCACTTCAAATTCAAGCAGGTCGTCCGGGTCAACTCGACCATGTGGTCGCATTGTGCCGTCGACAACATACGTACCTGTTGCTGTTACTGGTGCGGTGAATACCTCTCCAGCAGGAAGATTTGAGAATGACCCAGCAGTATCAATGGATCCTGTGTCCTGATACCACTCTCGCTCACCGGGAGTCACTCTGAGATCTGTTCCTGCAGGTGAGGTGATGCGTATCTCATTTGCGTCTGCAACCTGGTCATAGATATTACGACTATGGTCACTAATTGTTTGATAGTCGGCGTCTAATCCTGTCATAAAGACATCTTGTGTGATGCCAGGAAGCGTTGCCCCTCTTGCCCCTGCATCGCAGGCTTCTCCTCGCGCCCGAGTGTGGCTGATGCTCTTTGTTGTTGGTGCAAAAAACACATCCGCATTTTTCATTGCTGTTGCAACAAACGTTGGTGGCTCTTCACCATGCTGTGATCCTGGCGGGTACTGAATTAATGAGACTGTATCACTGATTGTCTGCGCTGCATCAAAGAGCGCCTCGGCGATTGGACGGCGATTGTGATCTGTAATAATCACACATGACTCTGTAGGCTGGAGCGATGCACACCTCTCAACGGCCGTTGTCGCCGCAGCAGCAAGTTTGGATTTAGACTGATGCATATCATATAATCAGAGCGCTGTCGTGTTATGGATTCGGGTCACTGCGGTTATCATCCAGATATAACACAGTACTCGTCCGGTAGTTAATTTCTCTTTAATATCTTCGAAATAATTATAGACGTGCTCACTTGATTATTCAGTAATGATACGAGTGGGTGTCAACGGCTATGGAACAATCGGCAAACGTGTCGCCGACGCTGTTGCGTTGCAACCCGATATGGAAGTCGTCGGCGTCGCAAAGACAAAGCCGAATTTTGAGGCCCACACCGCTGATCAACGCGGTTATGAGATGTATGCTGCAATCCCAGACCGCGCTCCATTATTTGGGGATGCTGGCGTTGAACTTGCCGGTGCGGTTGATGAATTGGTTGCGGCTGCTGATATCATGATTGACTGTACACCATCTGGAATTGGTGCGGAGAATAAATCACTGTATGAATCATACGACACCCCCGCCATTTTTCAGGGTGGTGAAGATGCAACGATTGCTGAGGTGAGCTTCAACGCTCGGGCAAATTATGCTGCTGCCTGTGGGACTGATAGCGTTCGAGTTGTTTCATGTAACACTACTGGATTATCACGGGTTATTGCTCCACTTCAGGAAGCTTATGGGATCGAACAGGTTCGAACGACACTCGTTCGACGTGGTGGTGATCCCAGTCAAAATTCCCGTGGTCCGATTAATGACATTCTGCCAAATCCAATCTCAATTCCCTCACATCATGGTCCGGATGTTAACACGATTTTTCCTGATCTTGCAATTGATACGCTTGGATTAAAAGTTCCAGCAACACTGATGCACGTGCATGCACTCAATGTAACGCTCAAGTCTGATGTAACTGTAGCACACGTTCGACAGTTGCTTGAAGAAGAATCTCGAATCTATGTTATTAGTGAGGGAATGGGGATTGACGGCGCTGGAAAACTCAAGGATTTTGCACACGACGCTGGGCGTCCACGGGGAGACATCTGGGAAAACTGCGTTTGGGGTGAATCAATTGCTATCTCAGGTCGTGACTTGTATTTCTTCCAAGCAATCCATCAGGAATCAGATGTTATTCCAGAGAATATTGATGCGATTCGAGCAATGACCGAATCAGCAACAGCCGCTGAAAGTATTGAATTAACAAACCGAACACTTGGCGTTGGGATTACCGGGTCACCAGTAGGAGTCGTTGATACTGATCACTCTGGAGTTGAGGCTGCAGATGACTGATTACTATTCGCTCACAGGGTGAGAAATCTGTAAATATACCTCAAATCTGTTCAATTGTTATCATAATGCAACTATTGAAAATATTGTCCTAATTATCATTAGCACTGATCTCATGAACCGTCACTGCATCTGTTGATACTGCATGATTTGTATCAACGATGGCAACGTGATATGTATCATCAGCGCCTGAAATCGGGAGTCCACCTGGATTAACATGGACCGAGCCATCAGACAGTTCGACTGTTTGTTTGTGTGTGTCCGCGAAGGACGTAATCATATTGTCCACATCCAAGCAGCGCATCAACAAGACGCTCACTGGTCCCATGATACACGGCGATATCAACCGTTGAATCTGAGGATTCGTTTGCATGATTTTCAAGTGATAGATGAGCACTTTCTCCGTGGTACGTTCCAGACCCGTTTTCGAATCCCTCAATCGTTGACGCCAGTGCCCACTCACCATCATTGTTCCCGCGGACAGCATGCAGAGGTATCCCAGTATCAAACAGTGACGCAGTGAACGGCGAGACGATATCACCACAATGGACGATCATATCAACATTAGCACTCGTGAACGTCTCAATAGCCTGTTGAGCAAGCTTGAGATTATCGTGTGTATCTGAGCAACATCCAATGCGCATTAGTTATTCACTAATTAACCTTTATCTGACTTGACAGTTGCCACCGGCAATCGCTGTGACGCTTCAGACAATCTCGATTAATTTCATCGGCAGTGCAAGGAGGTCAGCTAACTCATGATGATTGCCCATTACCACTTTTGTATACAGATTGAGAGACTCTCTTGATAATTGAATGTGACCTCAGCTGGGAATTGACAATTTGTGACATAAATCATTAATTCAATGCATTTCTTATGAGTGAATATTGATGGAACACAGTCACCGCTACTACACTTACTCGGCACAATTCGTGGTGGAGTTGAATTAGTGACTCCAATGTCTCTTGGTATATTAGACATGATTGGGATTGCAGGAACGCTCATCTTTGCCCTCCCAGTCGGTATCTTTGGCGTAGAGCAGTTGGCGACTGGTCAGTTCGGTCTGGGGAGTGCGCTCATTGGAATTGCGGCGTTGATGATTATTCTTCCACAACGTCTGATTAGCCCAAAACAAATCCCTGTTGCAATGAGCAAACGATTTATCGGGATAGTTGGGACCTCCACTGAGGAACAGTCTGCGGATGGTACCGACACAACGGATGAACCTGACTCAGCCGTGAGTAAAAACCACTGAGACAGCATCGGGGTAAATATAGTAAAACAGCAAAATAAGATTCTTATGACTGTTGAAAACATAGACATATCACTCAATATGTATATCTAAGTCGAATAAGTGACACAATATCTTTATTAGTACGCTGAGTCTGACATTAAATCCGAATCCATCATCAGGATGAATATGAGTTTGTTGTAGGTGTAAGCGACCGATTCATATCATCCGGTGAAGTTGCCCGACTTCCAGCAACTGAAACCCCGTCCTCACCGATAGTAACCACATCGCAGAGTCGGACACCACCATATTCTATATTAAATACTCCTAGTGCGATTGAAACAACTGTCCCAGGGTCCATTGTCATTTCAGAGTCAATATAAGGACGCTCTCGCTTCGATAACCCAATTCCGTGTATCATAATATTAATATCCTCAGATTTTTTGGCTGATCCCTCAGATGCACTTGGATTAAATCCAAAGGCTGCAAGCTCTGCGAGAGCCTCATTATAGACAGTTGTAGGCGATATTCCTGGTTCGGCTGTCTCAATTGCTGTCTCAAGCGCAGCCTCAACAGCAATATGCGCTCGTCGTTCCCATCCTCCCTCACTCTCAACGACGATGGTCCGCCAGACAAGTCCATGATATCCATTTGGACCGCGTGGACAAACACCAATCTGTACTGGGACGCCAGATTGTATCGATGTCGAAGACAATACGCCCGATCCGATATTCCTCGAGAGGCGTGACACTGCTGATTCAGTCGTTATTACACATACGCAATCCCCGCTGCCAACTCCGCGATGGGCAAGCTCAGCGGCTGCAATTTGTTCGAGATGTCGTGTAGTAGCTGGTTCTCCCTGTAGGAGTAGTTGCCCATCACTTACGGTCATATCCGCAATTTGAGTCTCAATACGAGCGATTGCTGCCAGCCCTGCTGATTGTACAATCTTAATCGCCTGACGTTCAGCAGCATCTTTTTTTACCCGAGCGTTTGTCACCGCTGATGTAGACTGAAGTGTGTACCCAGCTTGTTCAAGATGAATAGCGCTGTCGTGTGGAATTGTCGATGGAACAAGTACTGTCTGCGTGTCTGCACATTCTGCATCTGTTGTCCGCGCTGAATCGAGAACAGCCGCTGCCTGGACACCAATTGGTCTGGAATCCTGATAGATTGGAATTGCGATGTCTGAATTGACACGATTATCTCCAGGCTCACTGGCGGCGGATATTTCATCACAAGCTATCAGCGAATCACTATACTCAATTTGTTTACTAAGAGCACGGTATTCTGCCTGCATCGCTTTTTTAGCTGCTTCCGATTGTACACAGAGTACCGGTCCTGAATCTGTATGAACATAGGCACTATTGTTTGAGGATGATATCGCGGTCAAGTATCGAAACGAAGCTGTGGGGTACTCACTCTCAGTGGTATTGATATTTACAAACCCAATTGCATCATGAGATTCAATCGCAGTAACAACAGGCGTTCGACTCGGTGTGACGACAACTGATGGACCATTTATGCCGAATCCGGCATCAGTAGCGCTCTTGAGAGATGTATTATCGTTCACGCGTCCGGTTCAGGGGCTGGAACTGACTCCTCTTGAGTCGCCGCAAGCAGATCATCAACCGATTCGTGACGAGTCTCATTGTGAAGAAGAACGCTAATTGGTAGGGTTGGTGCCCCCCCGACAAGATTCTCAAGTAATACAAGTCGCTCACGAGCACGCGACATCCCAACATAAAATACGCGTCGTTCGTTGTCTGTAAGAATAGGCACCGGGTCGGTCCGTGCCGTAAATTCGTCGACGCCAGGAACTGCACTTTCATCAACAGATGCAGCCATCTGTTCGACGACCTTCTCCGTCAGATCAGTCGCAACAAATACATGATCTGCTTCACGACCCTTTGCAGAATGGATTGTCCCAACACGAATGCGGCTTGGGTCCATTCCACCATAGTCCCCATCGAAATACGCCTCCACAGATTTTCGTTGGAATGAAGTCACTTTCCTGAGCATATCACCGGCTGCAGCTGTATTCGGAGCGAAAGGCGCATGTTCAGAAATAATATCTGGCTCAATCGATAGTTCTGTTAAATCGTCGACATCGGCAGCTTCTTTTTTATCATCGATATAATCAAACAGTGCATCACGCTCTTTTGTCCCGAACGCAGATGCCTGAAGCATATCGGCGAGTCGCCGCGCCTGTAATCCAGTGAGAGTTTCATCACGGTCCAATTGTTCAATTCCACGAACATACTGCGTGAGTCGATCTGTCCACATCCGCTGGTCAGTGAGTGCTGAAAATGGCATTCCTAATGGGAGGAACTCATCAATAAATTGGAACATCTGATATCGAGCACGAAATAGGATCATTAACGTTTCTTCACCGTCGCTCCGCTCGACAGTGTGACGAACGTTACGTGCGAGATCGAGCATTGATGGGGATTCGATTCCCTCAACGGTGCCTCCTTGTTTACGCGGATGGAGATCTTTTTCTTGTCGCTTGTCGATATGTCGGATCTCTTGATTAACGACGCTAAGGACCTTTGATGGGAGACGGTATGAATTTGGGAGTACAACGTCTTCATCGCGATTAGCATCAAGTAACAGATTTGGATCAGCTCCCTGCCAAGCATATACGACCTGGTCATCGTCACCAGCGATGAGTACACGATCAACACTCGACCTCCATTTTTCATAGACGTCATATTGTAACGTGGTGATATCCTGAAATTCATCGATAACAAGATAATCTACTTGCGGGACAAGTGAGCGCTGTTTTACCCGTTCGAGCATATCGGCAAATCCAACCAATCCATGATCCCCTTTGTATGCCCGCCATGCCTGGATTACTTCTGGGACATGAATACGGTCATCATCAGATGGCCATGTTGGTGTGTACTTATTTCCCTCCTGTGCATTTGGGTCGACATCAGGTGGGAGTCGGACCTCTTCAACATTCCACTGAAATGGAACTTCATACCAATCAGCTACATCGCGTCGCGTTCGCTGAAGCCATTGACTGGTTGCAATTATTTTATTCCCAAGTGTTGTTGACCGCGCCGTTCGCCGACCTGCACCACCATATTTATCTTCGAACTCAACGCCATATTCCTCGCAGAACTCTTGTTTATCACTATCATCGATGACATCTCCCCGCGAGAGATTTAATAGCTCATAGGCTTTTGCGTGCATCGTCGCGACATTTCCTTGAAGAGCGCGTGGAGAGATATCAAGTCGCTCGGCAAGCCGCTCGCGAACCTCTGCGGCTGCGGCCCGTGTATACGAAACAACAAGGATATCACGAATGCTAACATCATCGGCATCAAGAATCTTGTCGACCTCATCAAGTAACGCAGTGGTCTTTCCACTGCCAGGACCACCGAACAGTCGGGTGATTTCCGGGTTGGCATCGCTCATTGTCCCTATACACGCTCTTACTGGTGATAAACCGTGTGCTTCTATGCTCAGTGGTGATACATGTTACTGAGCACTTGAGTATTATAATATAGATAATCTATCAGCAGTGATATTGGTGCTAGTTCGACTCTGGAGTCCACTCGCAGACAGAACACACTGTTGCCGACATGTCATGCAGTGCACCACAATCCGGGCACTGTTTCTTATTATACGATTCCTCCCAGCTAGCGGACTCTACCTCATGTCCACGATCACTGAGAAACTGATCGAACAGTGCGTCATCAGAGGGCGGTGCTGATGCCATACATATCATGATACTCGTTACCATTACTTATGCTTACCGCTAACTTAGGTCAGTATATCCAGCTCAATCATACATAACTAATCGGTCCACTAACTCTGCTGTTGCATCATTCTTTAACATTTATTTGTGTTATATACTTACACAAAACGGTCTTGACAACTGGGGGCATACAGTCGACGATGAGTTTCACTCCGTCGCGCGATTCAAATACCAATCGGGCTTCTTCATCTTCCAACACTACGAACATCGACTCTCGTCAGAACTCAAAACCTGACCCAGACCCAGACCCAGACCCAGACCCAGATTCGACTGGTATATGGCATGCATTTGTTCCATTTGGCTTCGTCGCCGCAGAAGTTGGTGTTCTCTTTGACTTCACACCTATAGCCGTTGGTGGACTCGTCCTCTTCGGACGAAGTATTGCTGGCGTTCTTGTTGAGATGCGCTTCGTTCGTGGACCGGTGTATCTACTCACTGCTATCGGCTTACTCTATGCGCTCGTTGGAAGCGGACTCATCTATGTGTTTGGCGGATCAGCCGGGGCGTTTGAGCTAGGGTTCCGTGGGATTGCGCTCGCTGTCGCAGGCGGTGTTACGACCGCACTCGCTGCATGGCGCTGGTTTGAGACTGAGACTAGTGCAGGTCCGGGTGTTGGATCGTGAATATAGTTGCGTGTTATATGCTGAGCAGGCACAATGCCATGACGTTCAAACCGTGGATACGTGCTGTTGCTCTTTATGCTAATCTACAGATTAACAGGCAGAGTGCCTCGGGGCTTGACCCCGAGGATGAATGCCGTCACTATATGCCACAAATTTAATTATTTCTAGCGTTTCATGCGGTGACAACGACCAGAAACAACCCATCAAAGTATGGAAATGAAGACCTCATTTCCTTCGCTGGTCGTTTGACAGTTTGGAAATGTGGCCCCTCTCAAAATCCGCTACTATGGTGGTGCGACGGGGGTTTCAACGGGCGGAGTGAAGCCGCCGACCTCCACGGACTCCTCGCGGAGTTCGGGTGTTAATTCCAGCCGACCCCTCACGGGGAAGGTCGGAGGGAATTAAATTCGCCTGCGGGTGCTGTGCAGACCCCAAACGGTGAAGCCTCGGGGCTTGACCCCGAGGTACTTCACCGTTATCTTGCGACTCACGCTTCAACATCAATACGTTTCATCGGATATTGAGGCGGATACTCCGAGGCTCGACCCTGGAGAGGAAGCCAACGGTCACCTGAGTTGCAAAATATCTATTCTTAACGATCCTGCATGATTCGATAGTGACCGGCAGCCACAAGTGTTGTTAGTCATGGGCTGCCAGTCAACCAGCCCCAAAATTGGGGTCGCTGACTCGTGAATGCCTGCAACTCGACAGGGAATAATATTGAGTCTCACTCAGGTATGACGCGACAAGACTACCGATAAGCCTCGGGACCTGACCCCGAGGTTGTTGACTGACGGACACCCATATTATAATGTAGGAATCGAGTGAGAATAGGGCGATTCCCGCCAGTCCGACGATGGCGGTCTGTCCGTCCCGAGCAATCAGATAATCCTTGGAGTCAGTCCGATGAATGGTTGGGTTCCGACACTGGATCGATACCGTGCTGGGTTGCTTACAGGCATCCTGAAAGTAACTCTGAGTATGCTGACGACTGTTGACGTCCTCGTAGTCGTGGCACAAACAACACCGGGCGCGGTAATGGTCGAGAACAGGAGTTCTCTTGCTACCACCACTAGTCCCGCCCGATTCAGCCAACGAACATCCCGATCAGATTTGAACTAATTGGGTATTCGGTGGGATCGCGAAATCTGACACTCATACCACTTGGAATTCTTTCGTATGAACGCGAGAAGAATGTCAATTCCCCACACGAAACTCTTGATCAAGATCATATAGTGATCCATATTTTTCACTCACGTACGAGATGAACGCGTCTGCAGTAAACGATGAGCCAGTTGCCTGTGTGATGAGTTTATCAGTCTCGTATCGCGCCCCGTGTTGATGAACATTTGTCTGGAGCCACCTGCGTATCTCATCAAATGACCCAGCAGCAACCTTTGAATCAAGTTCAACAATCGATTCCTCAGCAGCAGCATATAGTTGTGCGGCCATTGCTGATCCAAGTGAATATGTGGGGAAATACCCGATATTTCCGTGACTCCAATGAATATCCTGTAGGCAGCCCTCAGCATCTGTCTCGGGTCGAATTCCAAGATACTCCTCGTATTTATCATTCCAGATGGCTGGAACCTCCGCAACATCAATGTCTCCAGCAATCAGCGCACGCTCGATTTCGTATCGAATTAGAACATGTAGATGATACGTTAGTTCATCTGCATTAACACGAATGAGATTATCCTTATATACCTGATTTGCGGCTTCATATGCTTCATTGACACTCAATGCATCTGTCTTTGGGAAATGAGTATTAATTTGTGGTAACAGCACATTCCAAAATGCACGCGAACGTCCAACGTGATTTTCCCACAAGCGCGATTGTGACTCATGAACTGAGAGATCTCGATCCTCACCAAGCGGCGTTGCATATGCATCATCTGATAATCCTAGGGTGTAAGTTGCATGACCGAATTCATGAATTGTTGAAAAAAGTGACCCAAGCGGATCAGTCTCATCAAATCGCGTCGTGACCCGGGCATCGAAGCTTGTCCCCATTGAAAATGGATGTGGCGCTGTATCGAGACGACCCCGCTCCCATGGATATCCGAGTGTTGTCAGAACGTCTCGACAAAGGGCTTCCTGATTGGCAGACGAATATGTTCCCTGTCTGGTAAATGCATCCGTCGCTAGTGTCGTATCTGATGCACGAATCGCATCAATCATCGGAATAAGCGCCTCACGAATTTCTCGAAGAACAGATTCTACGTGATCAAGTGGAAGGCACGGCTCAAATTCTTCAAGCAAGACCGCATACGCATCACGAGTTGGGTCAATATACTCAGCGTATTCGCGGTTTAGTTCGACATGCCGCTGTAGATACGGGGCAAATGCATTAAAGTCATTGTTCGCTTTTGCAGATTCCCAGACCGAGAGCGCCTCTGAGGCTGTCTCCGACATCTCTGCAACGAGTGACTCTGGGACTGCTGCTGCTCGTTCGTGTTTTCGACGAATCTCCCGTACAGTCGCTTTTTCATCAGACGAGAGTGAATCACTGTTAGCACGCAGTGTTTCAAGCGCGTCTGCGATTATATCATCAGTGAGTGCGTTATGTGCAACAGTTGAGAGTGCTGAAAGTTGTGCTGTTCGAGCCGGAGTTCCACCCTCTGGCATTGTCACTTGTTGATCCCATGAAAGCACACTCTGCGCATGCTGAATGTTTGCTATCTGCTCATACTGCTCACAAAGTGTCGCGTATGCGTCTGTCGACATTATCAATATATACCACGGTAATGCAATCAACCCACCGCTCGTTGATTGGTGGTGTATCATAACTCCGACTATTTGTCAAGGTGAGAATAATTACGTCGGTAAACTGTCTCGAGATTAAGTCCCGTGGTATCCGCCTTGTAACTCTGTGAACTCCCCCGACCTACTCAACCGTCGGAGACGGCTTCTGTGAGGACGGGAATGGGGCTTTCAGTGAAGATTGATTTAATCTCCGAGTGTTCCACATTGGAGAGAAATATCCGCTGTAGGGCGTTCACAGCCCTCACTAGACTCTTTTTTCAAACATCTTACTTGAGCGATTGAGCTTACCTGTCCAAACTGTGGCGAAACGACAAGAACGGATGGTGTTGCCGTCTGATTCAGCGGTTTGAAAGATTTCCACATTAGACAATCAGTGTATATCGGACTACAGTATTACCGTTATGATTATCGGGCATATCTCCTCGCTACTCGTTCGTTTCACTCACTCCTCGAGAAAGGAGATTTTACCCTTTATTGTGATAAAATTACAGCTGTGAACTACTAATCGGATGACCAGCATTCATTATTGTCGATACAATGTTGTGATGGAACAGCACGATATATCTGATAACATCGCTCGATTGCATCAATCGAGACACTCTCTTGAGCAGTATGTGCTTCTCCTGGTTCAGCAGCTCCGACGATGACACAAGTCGTTCCGGCATCCGAAAGCCATCCAGCATCGGTTGCATGTGGCTTTGTCACCTTTCTTGGCGTTGTTTCTGAGTGTATATTCGCTGCTACGTTTGTCACAGCAGTAGCAAAGGTTGGGTCATCACATGCCATCGGCGGGAGATCTTGGTCGATACTCCAAGTTACACCTTCGACAGCTGCCCGCTCAATTGGAGCACGTTTGCCGGGCACAGTCCGTTCGTCGATAGTGATCTGACAAGTATCAGGGATAGTGTTCCACGCAGTCCCCCCATCAATCTCAGTAACAGCTACACTCCCTGAAATCTCTGTCTCCCCAACAGAGGCAACCGGTGCATCAGCAGCCAGTTCTTGAAGAATATCGATAGCATCTGAGGCACGATAAATAGCGTTTATGCCACAATCAACTTCACTTGCGTGAGCAGCCTCACCGTGTGCAGTGAGTGTTGACCCCCGCCGTCCCTTATGTGCAACGACAACATCTGTTTGTTTCACTCCAGCGTAATTCGTTGAGCCTTCACCAACAATAGCATACTCTGGGCTAAACCCATTTTCAATCGCTGCCTGTGCACCGATGCCACCATCTTCCTCGCCGATGAATGAGGCGAATACAACCTCAATACCGTCAGCAGGAACTATATCACGAAACGCAAGGAGAGCAGCGGCAAGTGATCCCTTCATATCTGCGGTGCCGCGTCCGTATAGTCGTCTGTTCTGCTTTGTTAGTTGATACTCCCCATTATCGGTCACTTGCTGTTCATCAGGATCAACAACATCATGATGTCCAGTAAGTGCAACCGACACCGAGCCTATACCTCGTCGAGCGATGATATTTCCGTGTGAGTCCCGTTGCGCCGCTGCATCGGTGTTGTTCTCAATCCAATTGTAAATTACGTCACCGACAGCAGTTGCGTCGCGATGACTTGGGATTGAAACAAGCGTTCGTGTGAGTGAGACCAGCTCATCGCGAACGTTTGTGTGCTCTAAAGACATGCTATCATATGCTATCCCCAGTGTTAAAATGTCTCAGGGAGATGAAACACGTTGATTTGACACCGCCCGGACGGGTCAAAGCCCGATGTGATGTCACATCCTTATCCCGCTGCCACACTAAATAGTTCATATGAAAGTAGTTCCGGACACGAGCGCGGTCGTTGACGGTCGCGTGTCCGAACGCGTTGAGTCGGCAGAAACGGCGACAGTCGTTGTTCCAGAGGTCGTCGTTGGTGAACTTGAATCGCAGGCAAATGATGGACGTGAGACTGGGTGGGATGGACTTGAGGAGCTACAGCAACTTGCATCCCTTGCTGATGCTGGAAACGTTGATGTGCAATATGTCGGTGATGGGAACACTCAAAATGAACTGACAAACGGCGATGCTGCATCAATTCGCGACGGTCCCGCTGATATTGATGCTATTATCCGTGATGTTGCTGATGTTGAGAATGCAACACTTCTTACGAGTGATGTTGTCCAATCAGAGGTTGCAAAGGCAAAAGGAATTACCGTTGAGTATGTTGAGCCTCGTCCCCGTGGGACTGCATCAACATCAGGTGATCTTGCTGTCGAGGATTTCTTTGATGAGCAGACAATGTCTGTCCATCTTAAAACAGATACTATCCCAAAGGCAAAGCGTGGAGCGATTGGTAATATGCATTATCAGCAGATTGCTGAGTCTCCCACCGATGAGCCAACAATGAAAGAGTGGGCGGATGATATTGAAGCTACAGCACGGAGCAGTTCTGATGGATTTGTTGAGCTCAGTGAACCAGGAATGAAAATCGTTCAATTCCGCGATTATCGAATTGCTGTTGCTCGACCACCATTTGCGGATGGAATCGAGATTACCGCGGTCCGTCCGATTGTCAAGACTGAACTTGATGATTATGAGTTTGCGGATGACCTTCGGGAGCGACTTGAAGCTAAACAACGCGGCGTCCTCATCTCTGGGTCACCGGGAGCTGGAAAATCAACATTCGCACAGGCGGTCGCGGAGTTTCTGACAGACAGCGATTATGCTGTGAAGACAATGGAGAAGCCCCGTGATCTTCAAGTCGGTAGTGACGTGACACAATACACTGCACTCGGTGGTGATATGGCAAAAACAGCCGATTCATTGCTACTTGTTCGACCGGATTATACCATCTACGATGAAGTCCGGAAAACAAAAGATTTCAGTGTATTTGCTGATATGCGATTGGCTGGTGTTGGGATGGTCGGTGTTGTCCATGCAACGGAGGCAATCGATGCACTTCAACGACTTGTTGGTCGTGTCGAACTTGGGATGATCCCGCAAGTTGTCGACACAGTGGTATATATTGAAGATGGTCATGTTGAAACCGTCTATGATGTCACAACAGAGGTAAAAGTTCCAGAAGGGCTTGCGGCTGAGGACCTCGCACGACCAGTTATTCAAATATCAGACTTTGAAACAGATATTCCAGCGTATGAGATTTATACATTTAATCGGCAAGTTATCACGGTACCATTGGATGGTGAATCAAGTAATGAAGAAACTGGAGTTGGACGACTTGCACGACAGGAGATCGAGCGAGAAATCCGCTCAATTGCGCGTGGGCATGTCGATGTTGAGCTAAAAGGACAGAATGATGCTATTGTATATGTTGAGGAAGATGATATCTCATATGTAATTGGCAAGGGTGGTGGACGCATCGCTGATGTCGAAGATCGCCTTGGAATTGATATTGATGTCCGAACACACGAAGAAAACCCATCAAATCATCAAGGCGATGGGGGCAGCTCCCAAGGAACCGCCTCAAGTGATAGTAATCCCCGTGACACTGCGGATGACACGATGACAGTCACGCCTGAGGTCACATCCAGGCATGTAGTCGTTCGACTTGACGAACATGTTGGTGAGACTGTTGAAATTCGCGCAGATAATGAGTATCTGTTCACAGCAACCGTTGGTCGCGGGGGAGATATTCAAGTCTCACGTGGAAGCGCCATTGCTGATGATCTTGAGACAGCCATCGACCGTCGAGCACAAATTACCGTTCATCCGACATGACACGCCCTAACTGACAAATCTAGTCTCTACAGATAAAAACAAGGCGAGTGTTTAGTGACTAACGCAACTTTTTGATGAACTGATTCACTAATTCGATACGAAAGGACTATTCTGACTGATGTATGTCAGTTAAGCACCCACTTCTTCTGTGAATTACTGTGCCCCCGAGGTACTTCACCATTGCTGGCGCAGGACACTACTCAAGATTGGCACGTCTGATCCTGTTTTTATCGCATCATTCAATAAGTTGTGAGAAATCATCCGAAGAAACATTATCCATGTTCATATTCTTCGAAAATATCTAATAGAATAACTAAAAGATGTACAACACTCACAAGTATTGACGAATAATAGTGTGATTCGCTCACAAATCGAAACCACTAGTTACAACAGTATATCTGCATCTATCTCAGCGTTATTTGATCACGCGTATATATCCCAATTAATTCACTCAGCATGACGAGGTTCGACTTCTGAGTCCGGCTCTGAATCTGATTCTGAATCTGATAGCGATGACGTTGAACCTGATTCACCACCGTCAGTGCTAGTCGCTGCCTTCGGAACAGCCTCTGTAAGCTGATATAAATTCTGTCGTGCGTCTGCAAAGTAGACGTCCTCATCCACAATATCAATATCTTCGAGTCGTTCAAGCGCGTAGCGGACCGTCCGCGCCGAAAGCATCGATTCTTCGACAATCCCCTTCTGCGTGAGGGGACCACTATATTCGAGCACTTTAAATACCAGCTTTGCACTCGGTGGGAGGTCATCAAGCCTCTCCTCCTCTCCCTTAGCCATTATACGATAACGAGGTAATGAATCGGCATAAACCTTCGCGAGTCGTGTGCAAAAAGCTCAGCATTGCTGTCGACACCTGTGGAACGAACGGCTTTTGACGTCCGATAGTAGATATAACTGTATGGCTACGGAAACGGGTCGCAACCTGTCTGGTCACCTTCGAGGGATCACAGTGACGACGCTTGCCTGTCTTGCTGGCGTCGGCGCTGCGATTACATCTGGACAGGTTATTGGTACCAGCGTTGCTGCTGCTGGAAGTCAACAAACGCTAATATTGGTGGGTGCGTTTGTGCTACTTCAGTTCCCAGTGTTGAAACTCGCTGGTATTGATGTGAACGAATTCGGCGCGAAGGATCATCTTTATGTGGTGTTCATGACATTTACACTGTGGTTCATCACATTCAGCATTCTTTTGACTGAAGGAGTTACGCTGTAAATCAATGGCGGACGATAGCATTGCTGTTGTTGATCTTGATCGATGTCAACCTGATCGTTGTAATTACGAGTGTGCAAACTACTGTCCGCCGAATCGAACGGGTAAAGAATGTATTGTTACCCGTAGTGATTATTACGACGATGATGAACCATTCGACGGAGACCCAAATCAAATTCGCATTTCAGAGGAGGTTTGTCTTGGTGAGAGCTGTGGTATTTGCGTTGAGAAATGTCCCTTTGACGCCATCGAGATAATTAATCTTCCAGTTGAACTTGAGGACGATCCCGTTCATCGGTACGGTGAAAATGCGTTTGCGCTCTATGGATTACCGGTTCCTGACCCTGGTACAGTAACAGGTATTCTCGGACCGAATGGAATTGGCAAGACGACCGCTGTTCGTGCGCTTGCCGGTGAGTTAGTTCCAAATCTTGGTGAGTATACCGCAGAAGCAGCTGAGACGGCAACATGGGATGCTGTTCTTGATCGATATCGTGGAACGAAGCTACAAACATATATCGAGCGAATACGCTCTGATGATATTTCTATTGCGCAAAAGCCACAATATGTAGATCAAATCCCCGGACAGTTTGACGGAACAACCGGTGAACTGCTTGAATCAACAGACGAACGGGGTGCGCTTGATTCATATATTGATCGTCTTGACATTCGTCCGGTTATTGATCAACCATTATCCACATTATCCGGAGGTGAACTTCAGCGCGTTGCACTTGCAGCAACACTTGCTCGTGACCGTGACTTCTATTTCCTTGATGAAGTCTCACCGTATCTTGATATCGGTCAACGTGTGACTGCTGCTCGATTAATTCGTGAACTTGCCGAGGATGCTAATCGTGCTGTCTTAGTCGTTGAACATGACCTTGCAATCCTTGATTTACTTGCAGATTCATTACATGTTGCTTACGGTGAACCCGGTGCTTTCGGTGTTATTACCGACCCGAAGTCTGTTCGTAATGGGATTAATGAGTATCTCAAGGGATTCCTCTCAAATGAGAACATGCGGATTCGTCCAGATAAAATTGAATTTCAGGAACACGCCCCACGCAAAACAGCGAAATCGACACCACTTATTGAGTATCCAGCAATATCAAAGTCATATGGCACTGATGAGTTTTCACTTGAGGTTGAATCTGGCACAATCTATGAGTCGGAGGTTCTTGGTGTGGTGGGACCAAATGGAATCGGGAAATCAACGCTTGCGAAATTATTCACTGGTGCACTTGAATCGGATCCAGACAGTCAATCACTCTCATTCCAGCTTGATATCGCATACAAACCGCAGTATATCGAAATAGATCAACCGATGCGTGTTGATGCATTCCTCTCATCAATCACAAATGATTTTGGTACCTCATATTGGAAAACCGAGATTTCACAACCACTGCAATTAGAGCAGATTATGGAACGTAATCTTGATGACCTCTCTGGCGGTGAGAGACAGCGTGTCGCCATTGCAGCATGTCTATCTGATGATGCTGACCTGTATGTCATGGATGAACCATCCGCGCATCTCGATGTTGAGCAGCGAGTTCAAGCAACATCGGCCATCCGGCGCTATGCTGAGAATAATGACGAAACCGTCCTTGTTATTGATCACGATATTTACATGATTGATTTACTTGCCGATCGATTAATGGTATTTGACGGTCAGCCCTCGGAGTATGGACATGCAAGTGCTCCACAGGAAATGCGTGCAGGAATGAATGACTTCCTTTCGGATCTTGATATTACCTTCCGCCGCGATGAACGAACACAGCGCCCACGAATTAATAAACCAGGATCCCAGTTAGATCGAAGACAAAAACAACAAGGCGAGTACTACTACGCCCCATAATGCCTTCTCTATATTAGAAATCGATTAATTGAGTTAATTCACGGGGTGGGTAGCTCAAAGATCTAAGCATCAGACCGAGGAGAATAGCAATTAGCTCATTATTGCTCTTCAAATAACTATTCTATACTACATGGCATAGTACCAGAGGCGATACTCGAGAATATAAATGAAATATATCTGGACTAATACGGGGCTGATTAATAATTTGATTTATATGTCGGTGTATTATTATACTATAAAGTATCTATCATTTCTCGAAATAAACATATTAGACTAAAGTAAATATAAAAAATAGATATGATGAATTATCTTGTCGCCGTTGATGGTTCTGAGTCCAGTATGGATGCAATTGAACATGCTGTCGATCTTATCACGCAGACTGGCGGTTCATTATTGATCGTGCATGCCGTCGAGGCACGAGTCCTTGTTGATGATGCTGAAAGTGTGGGAGCAGCCCCAACGAATACTGAAGTGGGCGAGCGGATATACACAGAGGATATTACTGACGCCGAAGCGCGTGGTAAATCAGTATTAGCAGATGCCGAAGAAACAATTGAGGTTGGCGATGACGTTGATATTGAGACCACGCTGCTGTATGGTGACCCTGTCGAGTGTATCAGTAGTCATGCAACTGAGATTGCTGTCGATGGCATTATTGTTGGTCACCGGTCGCTCTCAGGACGCGTCGAAGGTCTTGTCGGGAGTGTTGCAAAAGGACTCGTGGAGCGTGCCTCTGTGCCTGTCACTGTTGTCAAATGACTATCCGGTATGATCTGAGGTATCATTGGGAAACGAGTCTTAGATGGGATATTGAATATATGCGTCGCATGAGTCTGAATAATAGCATCAATCACTCGTACACGTCTACGAGCGATTGAACAACCGCCGCACGGCGGTAGGACTATCGTGAGAAGCTCGCGCACTGGTACACACGAGAGTGCGACGCGGTATTCCTCGAAGACTTGGACGTGGTCTCAATGATGGGACAGGAACAGCCGCAATATTGCTGCAATGTCGTGGTATCAGACAATCAAAACCTTTGAGCGCCACGGCGAGAAGAATGGATACCGCGTCGTACTCGTTAACCCTGAGAGAACGACCAAACAGTGCGCTAACTGTGGCGTCGGAACTGAGAAGCCACCCTGGGTTCGTGAGCATTCCTGTCCGAGCTGTGGGTTCACGACTGACCGCGACCACAACGCGTCGCTGGAAACCCATCAGCGTGGGTTAGAGAAACTGGGAGTGGTGTTTGAGCAGTCAGAGCTAGGGCTGAGACAGTCCGAATTAATGTCTGTAGAGACTGGTGTCACTGCGAGCAGGCGTCGTCGGGACGCACTGCTTGCAAACACCGTCGTAGAAGCAGAAAATTCAAACCCAGAAGTTGGAAGCCATACCCTCACCGAAGCCACCTTGGTGCTCCTGAAAACTTATTGAGGAATTCAATTCAAAATCTTGTCATAGAGTAGCTGCTGATACTGTTGCGTAGGACCGATGGTTCAAAATGTTTCATGTAGTACTATTGATGGCTGAGTAGAGTGGGGTAGTTCACCGTTAGTATAACAGTCGATTACAACTTCCGCAAAGATTCTCTTCTTTTACATCGACCTCACGAACGGTCGGCGAGAATGACATCACACATTTGCTGTTATCACAGTGTTCTAATCCGAATGTATGACCGATTTCATGTACAACCTCCTTTCGGATACGGTCTGCAAACACTGCATCTGGTGATTTAGACTTGAGTCCACCATCAGACGATGTTTGAAGTCGATATGTTGAGATAACCGACCCATTACCATTGAGATATGCAAGTCCAAACACGTAATTTCGCCGGCGATAATAAAGATCTTCAGCAGTAATACCAATGTTTTTTTCACCACTTCCAATACGACTCGCTAATTCAATGAACTGCTCGGCACGGTACTGGCTCCGACTATGATCGAACGCGCCGTCAGGGATCGATTGCTCTTCATGTACTGTTACGTCGCACTCATAGACGCCTCGCAGCGCTGCGGATGCTTCCCGCTTTACTTGCGCTGGAAGGTCCCCGATTGGCACGATGTCGACAAGCATAGACATGATTAAGTACGGTGGTATGATAAATATCCCGCCGTGCATTCACTGGCACAAGACGCTCTCGTTGAGCGGTTTTCATCATATACATCTGCTGTTGAGGTCGGCATTGGAAATCGACCAGCTGTCGCTGCCGCATTAGTCTCATGTGGGGTTGATATCGTAG
>ERZ1034495.15-NODE-15-length-22453-cov-7.416600_pt1 | contig 22453 bp, 19 predicted proteins | sample MGYA00520645_ERZ1034495 | MGnify/ENA primary metagenome ERZ1034495 (study PRJEB33760, sample SAMEA4777689) | hypersaline lake metagenome | biome: hypersaline environment; feature: brines | place: Spain | collected 2014-08 | depth 0 m ... | reverse complement strand
GTCTAGAGTGTGTACTAACTATTTGTAATTGTGCTAGTATTCCAATAGTGGAAACAGTTCACTAACGAATATCAGAAAGAAAGGAATATAATTAATCACATGCCAGATGATGAAAATGGATCTGTGTCAAACTGGTTCAAGAAGTACCCATGATATCCGAGTAGAATAATCGGTCTTTCCTGTGTCACCCTCAGCGTTATTGGACTTGTGACAGCGTCGGTTGTCTGGTGGGACCCCTCTTTCGTGACGACTGGATTTCGCGTTGTCGGAATCATCCTTAGGTTATAGCTCGCATGGGCAGATCGATAGTCGGTATGAGTGCCGAATTGCGCGCGTGCCCTCAAATACAGCGCATACGTGCCTCAGGTTGATTGTGGTATGAGTTGCTGTGACTATTTTTGACACGAGTGTCGGGATTTTCATCAGGGTGGTACCCGAGACCGACAGGAGTCTCGATGCTGGAGTCCAATCGTGGTTGGGAACATATCTATCTATGATGCTCAACAGTTGATTGATGAACTGTATGTCGCGAGATTCTCTATGCAATCCGAGTGAGCGCGGCTGGTAAATTTATCGAATCGATAATGACAACAGATGCTCTTGATAACCTGTGTCCGCAGGCTGTGACCTAGAATCCAGAGAAACTCAGTAAGTGATCTTACCACAATTCACTCTATTGAAATACATAAACAATACATACATAACATCATGACTGTGGCGGGACATTCTGTCCAAGTAGTGATGGAGTCTTGAGCACTGCCACTGTCTCAACGTCAACAGTAACAATATCTTCAGATGGTGTTGTATCCACGCTGATATCATTACCAGTAAACTGGTCTGTCGTATCAACAACTGTCCGAAGGTCCACGTGTCGGGACTCTTCAGCGAAATTAATGATAATTACTCGCTTCGGCTCATTCATCCCCGCGTTTCGAGCGAAGACAAGCACGTCCGTGGGTGTCTCACTCCGGTGAGCGACTCGGGTGAGTTTTGATTTCACCCCAAACACTGGTGAGTCGTGATACAGCGCGATAAGACGCTGATAGAAGGCAAAGTGCTCTGTAGGAAGTGTCGACCAGTTTATGAACGCTCGCTTGTATGGATCTGACTCGATATCATCGCTTTGGGTCGGGTCGTCCGGATATGCAGCCTCTCGACGCTGACCATGCTTAGTGATCAATCGCTCCTGCCCATAATATACCATTGGGATCCCCGGAAGCATGACTGCTGCTGCCATTGCCGCTCGCTGGATTTTCTCTGCAGCGGGTCGTTGAGCAAGCATCGCCTGATAGGTTAATCGAGCTTCATCATGGTTCTCCGTCGCATTGAGTAAGTGAGTATGTTGTGGGAATCCATCGTTTCTGCGGGCTGCAATATCGGCGAGGAGATCTGTTGGTGACCGTTTCCCCTGTGCGACTGCATGCACAGATCGCATGAATCCTGACGTATCAAAATGACAATCGAACTCCGAGGCGGCAAAGCGAGCCTTGCGCGGGATTGCCTCATCAAGCAGGAAAAACTCAGAATTCTGTGCCCGAACTCGCTCACGAACCTCTACCCAAAAACTGTGCGGTACTCCCCATGCAATATCACACCGAAATCCATCAACCCGCCGAGCCCAGAATTCGATGCTAGCGAGGATATGTTCCCGAAGCGCAACATTACCAAAATTAAGATTTGGCTGATATCTCACATCAAAGAAACTTGTCTGTGCAGGGGCAGCATCGTGTTTATTCCCTCTTTGCTGGCGGTCAAACCAATCAAAATACTTTGAGTTGGTATTCCAGGATGTAATATCCGGAAAGGTGCTGATATCATCTGAATCCGAATCAGTATCTAACTTAGCAACAGTGTCCTGAAAAAACGTATGCGGCCATCCACAGTGATTAATGACAAGATCAAAACAGACGCGAATATCATGATCATGACATTCCTCAACAAATGTTTCAAATTCCGCCAGCGTACCTAAATCATCAGCAATATCAAAATAATTGGTTGCGCTATACCCATGTGGTCCGCCTGGAGCACGGTCCACGGTTGGACTCCATGCGGGAACAATTGGGGTCAGCCATACAACATCAATACCTAAAGAGTTCAGATATGATACTCGTTTACTCAGCGTTTCAAATGTGGTTTCACCGGGAGTCCCTGCAAATGAACGAGTGAAAATCTCATATATTACGGCATTGTCGAGCCAATCAGGTGGACGATTTGGGAGTGAAACTGTCTTTGTTTCAGGGTCAAGACATATTTGATCCCGCACACCGACACACTGACCATCGAAAGGGGCAGCATACACATTTGTTGGAGAACTTAGTGCCCTAATTGGAATCTGTGCTTTTGCTTCAGTTATATTGATATCCTCAGCATCAAGCTCACTCGCATCGTGTGGGAGAAACTCAACGATAAGATCTGAGTCACGTGCCTCACTATTGGGTGCAAGTGCCGGATGTGACTCAATTACAAATGATTCTATCTCTGCATCATAATACCCATCAAGACTAATACGTGGGGGAGAAGCATTATCCGCTATATCATCCGCTTTTTGATGCTTACCTGGACTGTCGAATACATGGATCGTCAATTCATGTGTCGTATCAGGAGCTTTCAATTCAATTGTATACGTTCCTGGTTCATCTGGATTGAACTCAGCGGTGTTGTGTAATCCATGGTCGTAACGCTCTCGATGGTCGTATGGGCTCAATGCATGCTCAATTGTGGCTGTACTCTGTGGTGGTCGAGTAATGACACGCCAGCTAAACGCATCCGAATCATAGTTTTCAGGATCTTTATTCGGCTGACCTGATATTGTCGGAGCAAGATTATCACGATCGAATCCATGTTCCGTATCAACAAATATTGGATCGACAATACAATCACTGCAGGAAAGAAAACGAGGTGGTCCAGGATGGTGACCCCCATGAGGCGTCTGACCCGACATTACTCATTCGCCAGGGTGAGAACACGCTTGATACTTTGGAATCAGAGTTTGCCTTTATGACTTTGATAGTAATTTCACTTTTATGATCTCGGTTACCTATCCATTATTATAGAATACAAGCGCGGGAGGATGTCAATCAATGGCTATCGAGAGGCTGAGACGGTTCATCGAATCGTCGAGCATACACATATACATGAGATATATACATGTGATAGTCATGTGCGGGACTATCTCTCAACTCTCAATTGTGATTACTTCGAGTCTTTACCACCGTGGCGATCCGTATCAATGACTGGAGTCGCTGAAAATGCACCTTCCGACATCGTCAATGAAACTATTCGCCTTAATCAGTATCAATTGTGATTTTCTGATCGCTCGATAATCTTTCCCTCGCCAAGATCAAACTCATCTTCAAGTGCTTTGAGGATACGCTCTCCCTCAGTGTGTAACTGCTGTGCTCGCTCTAATGAGATATCACCACCCTCAAGTTCGGTGATAATAGCTTCAAGACGCTCAATCTGTGCCGTGATTGACTCATCGCTTGTGTGTGTTTGGTTATCGCTCATATATTACCAGTAATCAATATGATTGCTACCACAAGTAATATACTTAACACTCCGATTATGAGCCGCTGTCGTTGAATCGTACGCTCATATGGCTTGATCATTTTGGCTCTCTCACGCTCGTGTGCCTTCTGTTGTTTAACCGTTTCATATGCAGTATTAAGACGGTTGGACACCGATCGAAGTTCGTCTGTAACCTGACGATCATACGCGCTGTTTAGGCGGTCATGCTTCTGTTCAATTGCTTGTTTGACTGTGTTGGTATACGCATGATTAAGATCGGCAGAGAGTCGTTCAAGTTCTTCCTGCAACCCGTCTTTTTCTGGAACAGTCTTGCCAACCTCAGTCGGTGTCATAACGCGTGTATCTGCGACTGCCCCAGCAAGCGTTCGGTCAGTCTCATGACCAACACCAACCACAATGGGCGTTGTTGTCTCATAAATCACACGACATAATGGGATTTCATTGAATACCCGAAGATGCTTTTCTGCACCACCGCCACGAGTCAGGATAATTAATTTGATTCGTGCATTATCGTCAAGACTGCTAATTGCATCCATCAACGAGACTAATGCGTCGTTTCCTTGAACGCTCGTATCTTGAACAGTGATATTAATGTCTGGATACTGATCATGGATGCTTGTCACGGCATCCTGACGAGCGTCACTGTCACCGCTAGTTGCAATCCCAATATGCTTCGGCAAATATGGAAGTGATTGCTTGGCTGATTCATCAAGATAGCCACTTTCTGCGAGTGTCTGTTTATTTTCCTGATATGTCTGCTGATATATCCCTTGTCCGACCGCAATTATATCTCGAACAAGAATCGAGACGCTCCCTTCGCTTTCATAATAAGAAATATCTCCACTCACCGCGGCTAAGATTCCTTGCTCAATATCATTTTGAAGCTTGTCTACTCGAGAGCGAAATATAACACAGTGAAGTGATGAATCCTCATGAACCAAATCAAAGTGACCATGACCATTCGAGGAACTACTGTAATCGGAGATATCTCCAAGAATATATTCATGCTCAATCGCCGGACTTCCTTCGACAAGATCCCCAATCTGCGTATTTATATCATTTACAAACGCAATATCTTCACTGCCGAGTTCTCTCCGCAATGAGGCGTGGTCATTCATCTCCTTTGTATCACCACTCCCCGACTCAATGCCCATATTTAGAGCATAATGGAGTCTCACTCAAAAATATCTGGATAGTGGTGATATGAGAGATTTTCAGTACATACCCGAGGCTCATGAAGTCACAGCATCATCGTATGAACTATTTTCTCTATGTCATCTCACCTTTCTCAAACGGTATGGTTAATCACGATTGAGTCTTTGATACCAGAGAGACTAGGAGTGTCATACTATCATCCTCTATTGAGCGTCGAGAAGCGATGATTTGAGGTTATATCTGCTTTCTGCATTCTGCTTGCCTAAGATTATAAATAAGATCGATTTATCTCAGTTTAGAGGTATATAATATATATGCGTATTGCGATACTTGCACATGAACAGTTCCCAAACCACGCGAAGACCGCCATTGGAATTCTTCGGTATAGCGATCACAATGTCGTTGCAGTTCTTGACAGAACAAAGACAGGCGAACGCGTTTGTGATTATGTCTCAGATGTTCAAGACGCGCCTATCATTGAAGAAATGAGTCAAGTCTCCAGTGAAGTTGATGCACTGAGTATCGGCATTGCCCCGATTGGTGGTGGTTTTGATTCCACGTGGCGTTCTGATATCCAAGACGCGCTTGTTAATGGCTGTGACATCATTAATGGACTCCATTACTTTTTAGAAGATGACAAACGCATTTCTCGCCTCGCTGATGAACATAACTGTGAGATATGGGATGTTCGTAAGCCCCCAGATGATTTGACCGTCAGCGATGGCACTGCAGACAATGTCGACGCTACGGTTGTTCTTACAGTCGGCACAGATTGTTCATCGGGAAAAATGACCACTTCATTTGAACTTCTACAGGCGGCTCGTGATCAGGGAATCGATGCAGCCGTTATCCCGACCGGTCAGACTGGTGTTATGATCACAGACCGGGGGATTGTTGTTGATGGTGTCATTTCAGACTTTGCTGCTGGCGCAGTTGAGCGTATGATCAAGCAGGTAGCTGCTGAGAATGATCTTATTATCGTTGAAGGACAGGGGTCGATTGCTCACCCTGCATACTCAGGCGTGACGACAAGTATTCTCCACGGAGCAATGCCAGACGGACTTATCCTCTGTCATGCTGCCAACCGCGAAGCTATCCGAGGATATAACCATATCTCGCTTCCACCGATTGATGAATATATCAGAACTTATGAACAACTTTCTGGACTCGTATCACCAGCGAAGGTCGTTGCAGGTGCGATCAATACGCATCATATCGAAGAGGCAAAAGCACGTACGGCGGTTGCAGATTATGCTGCTGCTATTGATGCGCCTGCCACGGATCCAGTTCGATTTGATGCAACAAAGATTCTCAATGCGGTGCTCAAATGAAAACCTCATTCAATCAAATCAGTCTCAATATCACGGGCAGTTTCAATATCGCTCGAGGAACAACTGAAAGAGTCGAAATCACTCTTATCAGAATTCAAGATGAGAATGGGCATATCGGCATTGGTGGGGCTACACCTACAGCGTATTATGGTGAAACCGCAGCCACGATGCGAGCTATTCTGCCGGAGTTTCTTGAGATTATTGAAAGTCATGGCATGGAACCGCGCCATGCTATCGAGCAGCGTCTCTATAATCACGTCAGAGGGAATCCAGCCGCTCGCGCTGCTGTTTCAACGGCATTGGCTGACATAGCTGGCAAGCGAGCAGACATGCCCCTCTATGAGCTCTGGGGGTTAGATCCAACTGATATCCCGAAAACCTCATACACAATCAGTTTAGATACCCCTCGTGCAATGCAAGCGAAGGCAGAAACGGCAGTAAACAACGGATTTGATATTTTGAAGCTGAAGCTTGGTCATGATAATGAGCGTAATCACAAGCGGATAGCAGCAGTCCGTCAAGCAACACCCGATGCACAAATTCGGGCTGATGCCAATGCTGCATTGACATCACAACAGGCTGTTGAGATATCTGACATCCTGGCTAATTATGATATTGAATTTCTCGAACAACCGGTGCCTGCTGACGATATTGACGGGTTACAATTCGTTCAAGCGTACGGGAGCGTTCCAGTTGCAGCTGATGAGTCAGTTATTACAGCCGCAGACGTTTCTCGGGTGTCCGATGCAGTCGATATCATTGTTGCAAAGCTCATGAAATGCGGCACTCTCCGCGAGGTGCGTCGGATCGCTGCTGTCGCTGATGCTGTCAATTGTGAGTCAATGCTTGGCTGTATGGTCGAATCAAACGTATCAATCGCAGCGGCTTGGAATCTTGCTCCCCTATTCGATTATGTCGATCTCGATGGATCACTGTTATTATCTGAGGATCCTATTGGCGGGATCCCAATGGATGGTAATGCCGCAAATTTATCAGCGCTTGATCGATCGGGAACATGTGCTGTTGATACCGTCGAATAATAACCATTCAATCATAAGTTGAATTATAATATTTGCCGCTATGCTATTATAAAGTACATATCGATAGCCGTTTTTGGATCATATATTTATAGCCTTGCCAAAATAATAGCAAAATTCTGTGATATTATACCCTATATTTGACTTTATCTACGAATCATGCAATTTTGATACTGCGCGATGATTTATGAATAAATGGGATGACTTGTATTAATCTGATGAGAAAGTAATATTCAATAACGGGCATTTACTGATTAACTTGACTTGAGTAGACGTTCTCTCTTTGTATATGTGAGTATGTTTTGTTGTTTCCTCACTTACTGAAATTTCATATCTTGCGTGTCGTAGCTTGAAATATAGATGTAATATACCGGCGGTGAATTACAATACCAGCTTTACCGTGATGAAGAGCATAAATACAGTCACTTGTCATGTTCAATTGTCGAATCGAATGGTGTAACACGCCTAACGCTGTCCAAGTCATTCGATGATATATTAGTCTGCGTCGTGATCTCACCCCGGGGTCAAGCCCCGGGGGCAGTCGCCTTGACCGCCTGTACAGTTATCCTTGATGTCGGGTCATGAGCGATGTGCGATGCATATGATTTAGTCATGTGGATGTATAGACTGAGGTATGCAGGTTACTGCTATTGGGACAAGTGGTGGTGTTCCCACCTCTCAATACGGGACAAGTTGTATCTATTTGAATGTATTTGGTGATAAAATTCTATTTGACTGTGGAGAGGGGTCTCAACAGCGTTTGATGAAATATAATTCATCACCAAACGTTGACGCTGTTTTCATTAGTCACTTTCATGCCGACCATACGCTCGGGCTGCCTGGACTCATACAAGCTCTTGAGATGGATGAGCGTGAGAGATCCCTTGATATCTATGTCCCAGAACAACGAAGACAACGAGCAATCGATATGATTACAGGGGCGTATGAATGGCCAAGCTATCCAGTAGAGATACAGGGATATGAGAGCGATGAACCAGCAATTCACACAGAAGACTACACTGTTCATCCATTCAAGACTCCCTACACAGAACACTCCCATGGGTTCTCCATACAAGAGGCATCGAAACAGGAATTCCTTGTTGAGAAAGCCCAAGCGCTCGGTGTTGATCCTGGTCCGAAATATGGAAAACTACAGGATGGACATACCGTTGAGACGGATGATGGAGACACAATCGAACCTGAGGATGTGTTATCAGACCCAATGCCTGGAAGAAAAATAGTGTATACTGGAGATACCAGACCATCCGATGCTATTGTTGATGCAGCGTCAAACGCATCATTGTTAATCTATAGTGCAATGTTTACCGAAGCGCAGGCAAAAAGAGCCCATTCGACTGGTCATTCAACCGCGTCAGAAGCAGCTCAAGTGGCGTCAAAATCTAATAGTGAGAAGATCTGGCTCACGCATATCTCCCCAAGACATGAGGGTGATGAGCAGAAACTCGAATCGCAGGCAAACAAACAATTTGATGGGGAGATTGTGGTCGTCAGAGATGGAGATTCCACACAAATAACGCAGACTACTTGAAATGTAAGAATGAGATTGATCTAAAAATATATGTGAGCTCTCAGATATTCGTATCGCTTGCGCATCAGTGTAATCAGCATCGAATATACTATTTATATCATATATCGCTATTCTTCGAGTATAGTTCATTAGTAATTTATCATCTATATGATTCATAGTGATTAGTGCAAGTCTTTACCGCCGTGATTATCGGTGTCGGTGATGGGAGCCGCTGAATCCGCGTCATTCGACACCGTCAGTGAAACTATTCAAACTAATCACTATCAGAGATTCTGAAGACAGGCAGCTGCCTGCTGTTGTAGTAGCTGTGTTGTTGTCCCGCCAGTCTGTAACAAACGAAGGATGACAGAAAGAGTAGAGACAGCATCAGTGTTGATCGATAAAAACTGGTCTGTAACGGTAAGCTCAGAACTATCATCAAAGTCCGTTCGAAGGACACCACAACTAGCCTCAGTCGCGATGACAATGATGGATTCTGAATTAAATTCTTCATGTGCGATGCGAAGTGCATCGTTATGCCGATCATTATTCACTGCTTGTTTGATCTCACACAGTTGTGCATGATAAGCAGCTCCCGATTGGAGGTGCGATTCCTCAGAATCAAATTGCTGATACTGTTTCAATGCGGTTTCATACTCACCGCGCTGCTCAGCTTGACGAGCGGTCGCAATCGTTTCAATCGCCTCTAATTCTCGAAAATGAATATACTCTTGTGGAGATTGCTCTGCAGCGGATTGTGCGCGGTCACTAGCAGTGTGGACTGTCTCATAATCACCCGCTTCAAATGCGACGTGTGCAGACGCCTCACACTCTCGACACTGATGAACCGAGCGTGTGCCTGCAATTGCAGTCTCAATTTCTTCGACGCTTCGTGATTGTTCAGGGTTTTCAGCAACACCTGTTGAATCAAACCGGTCGAACGTCGCCCATGCTGTTCGATGGAGATGCTTTCGGATTTTCCAGTCATCTGTTGCATGCGCGGCGTGTCGAACAGATTTACTGAGATATTTGATTGCCCGAACCATATCAACAGCGTCGATTGCTTGTGCTGCTTTGACATACGCCTCAGCGACACTCCACCACTCGGGCGGAAGATTGGAAGCATGTGTTGAGAACCATCGACCACCACCCGCCTCAATAGCATCTGCTATATGCCGATATGATTCGGCATATGCCTGCTTTGTTTGATCCCATGTCTCTGGATTGATATGGGCAACTGCCTGTAATTGTCTTTGTGCGACAATGAGTTCAGCCCGGGTTATATTATCTCCTCCATGCCGATAGTCCTCAATAAGATTTGATGCTGTGAAATACAGATAGTCACTTACTCGTGCGCTTGATGGGTCAGCGTGTAGTGCAGCTTCATAGAGACGTTGCTTATCAGGGTCGGTAGGCGACCGTTCTTCAGCGGCTCGTTGATACTCCGCAGCTGTCATTTCTGTGTCCACATTCGGGAAAGATATGTTTTCGAGATACTGTAGTGCGACAGTGTTGATATCGGATTGCGGGCTATCAGAGGCGAGCAGTTGTTCTGTTAGTCGAACCCGTGAGAGATATTCGATTGCGCCTCGTTGATTTGCTGGTGTTGCCTCCAGTAATGACTCACAGGGTTGACGAACGTCCGTTGGCGAGGAAACGTCATCATATAGATGTTCAATTGTTGTCTGAACGACTGCCATCAACCGAGGGACTTCAACATTCAATCGCATAAATGTCTGTCGACGTCCTTCAAGCTCAGTGAGCGTATCAACAGCATACGCGCGACCGCGAGGGCTTTTATTCAATACCATATTTTTGAGACTTCGGTCAAGTCGGTCTTCAATTCGAGAACGGATTGCCTCAGTCGGACCTCGATTCAAGAACACGCTTCGGAGTCTGACATACTCCTCAAACGTTTCTAGTGACTTTTGTGCATCATTTCTGAGCGTCGAATAAAACTCGAGTTCTGTGTCATATTCATCCACGAGAGAGTCGTAGAGGTTTGGATTAGTGACCAACGCCGCCGCCTGCTCAGCAGGGCTTGATTGATGGGTCATCTCAGTAGTATATATTAGAGCGTAATCCACATACCTCCGTCGGCGAGCTCTACTGATATAGTGCCCAATTACAATCGGGATATGAGAAATCAGGAATCAAAAGGAATCAAAAGGAATCAAAAGCAATCAGATGGTGTTCATATCATCGAAAGAAGACTTCAATAGATATCGCAGTCGCAATCTGTGGATTGCGGTCGATGCGCCATCACTCACCCTGCTCAGTCGGAAGGTCTGGATCCGCCGTCCAGTCGCTGAGTGAGCCATCATACACAGCAACATCAGTAATACCAGCTTGATGAAGTGCTAATGCCTCACTACTTGCTGCGATACCAGCACCACAGTAGGTAGTAACAGTATCAGCATCTGTTGCGCCAACTTCTGAGAACTGCTCTCGAAGCGTATCATCAGACACATATGTACCATCGGTATCAAGCACACCCTCATCACCAACTGCAGGGACGTTAACACTGTTTGGAATCCGCTCGGCCGCATGGTCGCCTGATTGAAGCGCATTGATAACGCACGCATCGGAATCCTCAATCTGAGTTCGAACATCTTCCTTATCGGCAACGAGTTCTTCGCGATACTCGGCGGTGAAATTAGCTGATGTTGGTGTGGTCACCGTTGATGATACCGGTCGATTCTCAGCTGTCCACCGAGGCCAGCCACCATTGAGGACGCCAACTTGGTCATGCCCAAATACACGAAACATCCACCACAGGCGAGCTGCCCACTCATTATTGTTTCCCTGATCAACAGTATCATACAGAACAACTCGTGAGTCATTACTCACTCCTAACTCACTCACTGCAGAGGCGAACACATCTGGTGTTGGTAACTGAAATGGGTATTCTGGGTTTTCGGTTTCAGAGAGATCCTCAATAAGATCAGCAAACTGACTTCCTGGAATGTGTGCTTCACTCCAATGGTCATACCCAGATTTGAGATCATAATTCTTCTCACCACTTCCAGCCTGCAGATAGACTGTACAATCAAGCACTTGCACATCAGAGACATCAAGTCGGGTTTCAAGCCACTCTGGATTGACCAGCGTTGGTATCGTATCCTTGGACATACTCTGATTGTAATTTGTGGGTAAATGAATCTTCATAATATCGATTTTTATCGGTGTCATCGGCGCTCAAAGATGTGTAAATAATAGATATGTACAGTTTCACATCAAATCTGACCCAATGCTAAGATTTAGTTTGATGCATATCATATCGAGAAGTCATACTTTTATACAGTTATTCACTCGTCAAATGTCACCGTTCGGTCAGTTGAATCCCGTAAACACCCGCGGGGGTTTCAGTATTCATTCGGGTCTCAATCCATCGTTTTGCGTCGGTGTCGGTGTCGGTGTCGGTGTCGGTCTCTATTTTTATTTGTAATTCATTCACCCTCAACTGGACTGTTGCCTGTGTGGCGATTCGCTCAGTATATTCATTAACCATGTCGGCTTTCTCAACATCAAATGAGTCGACTGCCGCATCGCCACAATCGAGTATCTGTTGGACAGCATTTCGGATGATTCCCTCTGGTTGATCTGTTTGTGCGCTATCAAAATCAATAATGCAGTAAAACGTCATCGAATCCATAGCAACACTATGAGTAGAAAGAAAATGAGATTAGTGGACAATCAATCTCGAGATAAATTATACTTATACTTATGCTTATACCTATGCTTGTTATTTTAATTCGACATCAATATCGCCTCCATCACTTGTAAACACACTTGCAACCCCGCTTCCAGCAGCGAAAGCAATACGTTCTGTACCGATACTCAGTCGCTCAGCAAGACTCCTATTCGGCTTGAATTCTTGAATTTCAGGCTCGGCATCAATTAGATTCTCGATTCGATCTTTGACGTCATCTTCTGTCCCAAGTTCGTCGATAAGTCCAATCTCAAGTGCATCATTTCCAAGATAGATGCGGGCTTCTGTGTCACGGATCTGCTCAGGATCCATATCACGACCCTCACTCACGGTCTCAACAAACTGGTCATAATACCCATCGACGATACTTTGGAGATACTCCCGTTCACCGTCTTCAATCTCGCGAAGGGGAACACCAGCATCCTTGTATTCTCCAGCGGTGAATTGTTCATATGAAATACCAAGTTTATCAGCTAATCCGGACGCATTTGGTCGGGATCCAACAACACCAATCGAGCCAATAAGACTGACATCTCTTGCCCACATCTCATCGCATCCACTCGCAATCCAGTATCCACCTGATGCGCATGTATCAGTCGCATACGCAATTGTTGGACCATCAAATTCAATCGCAGCCCGACGGATATCATCACTTGGAAGCACCTCTCCACCAGGTGTATTGAGTTCAACAAGAAGTGCCTCAATCGCATCATCATCGTCGGCATCCTCAATCCGCTCGACAATATCATCGGCGGCTGACGCCCCTGAAGCTGATAATGGTGATGGTCGACCGCGGTCACGCTGAATTGGTCCCGAAATAATGACTTTTGCTACATTATATTCCTCAGCGTCACCTAAACGACCGCGTGTGAGTTGTGCGACAATCTGCTTCCCAGCAACGGTCGCTACAGCTCCCATTACCCCGGCGGCTAGCAGGGCCGGTCTATTGTCGTCTGCATCGAATTTCATATCCGATTTATATAGCCTATCCATAGGTATAAATCCGCGAATTTATCATTCCACTCATTAGATAAGCCAGTCATCTGTTCTTTACAGCTACCTTATATTGTACTTAGAACCTCTGAAACACACGAATTCGCTCGCATTGGGTTTAATACCAGCGAGGTATTATAACCGTTACATTGACGACGGAACTGTCGTGTCCTCCAGAAGAATCCGTTTTGAATCAGCACATCGCCGGTACTGACGATACAGAATACGCGCTTGTTATTGAGAATGCAGATCGACCATCGCTTATTGGACAGATGATTGAAGACATGTTCACCCGACAGCCTGTCGAGGTCGATACCAAAGCGTTGAGTGGCGATGAGCAGAGTCGACTCATATTGCTAAATAATGGTCGTATCGCAGCGAGTTCGCCACTGCAGGAGATTGAATCGTCGCTACTGCTGGTTAACTCAGATAGATACATCACTGGTGCGGCAAGTCTTGAAAATATCGAATATCCGGATGTTATTACAGCTCTGACTGAAGCACAATTTCGTCTTCAAGGCTATCCTGAATCAAATAAAGAAAAACTGATATTGGTACTTATCTCACGATATATTGAGCGGTTATCATATGAGCATGGAGGTGTCCATCGGGCATCTTTCCAGCGACTTTCTCGATTACTAGATGAAAGTGGGACTGAGAGCGTTTATCGGCGGCTTGGGGATGCTGACGTCGATACGCACGTATATGGAGTGCCGGATCAAGTCCCGCCACGTGGGTACAATGTCAAAATACATGGCGGATACATGTGTGATTATCGCAACTCATGGTTTGTTGTCCATCAGTCTGAGACGGCAGCAGCAGCATTGATGGCAATTGAGATTGCCCCAAACGAGTGGAAAGCTGAGTGGACATTCAACCCTAATAAAGTGGCAACGATCAATGAGGTTATACGAACGAATCTATAATAACTCGATCCTATCAGTCTCATCCGATATCACAAGTGACTGACAATAACTACAAACACTGGGGCAGAAGGCAAAGAAATTGAGTCTCAAGAGCTAATAATAATATCCATATCTCATCGACTCATATCATATGCTTCCCGATAGACACACTATGATATCTCATATACTGCAGGGTTACCCCCGCAATCAGGGCATGTCTCCAAATCAGGCTTGAGATTCGTGCCACAATTACGACACTCAATATGTGCGTCTGTGGCAGGCGTCTGATCAGCCTCGTTGGTTGGTAGAATATACAGTAGCTCACTAATTCCCATGAGTATGAATAACGTATGTAACAAATGATAATAAATGTAACGCCAAACATCCTATATATGAATGCGGGAATTGTGTATTATACAATTATATTTTGATAAATACGTAGACATATATTAATCTGGTATTATTCAGGATTAAATTGCTCAAAATAATAATTTATCGGTCATAAAATAATTGATACAAATATTGCTATTCACCTAATGGATACTCACACTATAGCGACGCTGCAATTGTTCCGATTATGATTTGATTGTTTGGGGCGAGCAGGTCGCCACCGTCAGACTGGGCGGGAATCACCCTATTCTCGCCTAATTCCTATTTTGAAGAGGGTTGTCTGCAAATTAAGATCACGGAGTGAAATCTCGAGTGAGCAGTCGAACGTGGAATGAGTCCGGATTGTCGGATTTATCCTGCGTTACCGAGATCGCTGGTCTCGCTTGCACACTAGAACTCACAGATTTCTGGGGATAGCGAAAGCTGCAGGTATTCTTTTCAAATCCGTATAATCTATATTTCATTAAAGATGAATGATATCTGTTCACAGACGAAAGTGGTATTATACGATACGTGTGTATGATGTATGAATGAGAGTTGCCGTCCTGACTATTGGCGATGAACTCCTTGCAGGTGATACAACCAATACGAACGCAACATGGCTTGCACAGCGCCTGACAGAGCGCGGTGTCACAGTCAGGCGGATACTCACTGTGCCTGATGAACATTCTCTTATTCGATCGCGCGTTCGTGAGTATAGTGGAAACTTTGATGCGGTGATTGTTACTGGTGGTATTGGTAGTACGCCTGATGATGTGACTGTTGATGCTGTTGCGGATGCATTTGACCGCAATCTTGTGATTAGCGAACAAGCCCGGGCTGATGTCATAGAGACACTTGAAGCTCTTAGCGATACAGTGCCGAATATCGATGTAGATATTGATGCCGAAGCGACGATTCCCGAGGATGCACGCCCACTGCTCAACACTGAAGGATTGGCTCCTGGATGCGTTGTTGAGAATGTCTATGTTTTACCTGGAATTCCGAGTGAATTAAAAACGATGTTCAATAAAATCGCAGAGGAATTTACTGGTGAAGCAGTTTCAAGCGTCCTCTACACGGTCAAACCAGAGGCAAACATCGTTTCGGCACTGAAAACAGTTGGTGAGGAATTTGATGTGACAATCGGCTGTTATCCAGACAGAAATGCGGGTCATAATCGGATTAAAGTGACAGCCACTGATGGAGAGACACTCACGAGTGCAATAACATGGCTTCAAAATCAAATTGATGCAAGCGATACGCCAGTTGAGCGAGACTGGGGCGAGAATGTTGAGTCCGATTAACAAAATTGACTTGAGTATCATTAATTCAGATCAATTTATTATTCTAATATTTCATCAAACGCTGTATATTCATATTCTACCTATCGATGATATATCAATCTCGAAGTTACAGTTACGCACTTTCATCCTGAGATAAATCGAGAGTCGATGATTAGAGATAATAAAATCACACGCAAATTGAGTGATACTGTTCAACTGGCTGTATACAATGTCTAAATCGGATTCAAAAACAGCACTGTGTCTCGATATTGATGGCACGCTTTATTGTGGTGGGTCTGTGTTTATAGAGTCACTCAGTTATCTTCCATTCGTTCAATCCGGTCATTGGTCACCAACTGACCGTCATGTGCTTCGACAGGCGATTGGGCTTGTTGGGCGTTATTATGGGAACGCATGGACATAAAAACGCTGGCAGATAACACTCCGAATAGTGGACCTGCTTCAGCGTATTGGAACTGATGAGATAGCCCTCTCATTACTTGACACGCTTCGAGAGTTCCAGACACAACTCAACAGTGTGATTGATCCTGAATACACATTCAACTCGCCGTCGGCAAGCGATTATGACGAAATGCGAATCTCATTGCTCACGACGTACGCGAAAGCAATCACCACCCATCATCAGAGTGAGCTCCGAACAGCAATTAATGACATCATCAGTCGATGTACCCTTATCGATAAAACAACAGCCACCGCATTGGAGGATATTTCCACATCATCGTCATCTCTCGATATCATACTTATTACAGATATGCCAACTACGATAGCTGAGACATTCGCGAGCGAGGCAATTGAAGCTCCGATTCAAACGACCGTTGCGACGAGATTTGAGACCGACCAGACAGAACGCTTCACCGGGGAATTTCACTCAATAAATAAATCTGAAATGCTCACAACGCTGGATGAACAGCATGATTGGGACCGCATTGTTGCAGCGGGAGATACTGTTCGAGACCTTCGAATGCGATCAATTGCTGATCGGTTCATTGCTGTTTCCGGACAGGGTCAAATTAATGAATATCTTCAAAAGCCATACGTGACTGCCACTGGGTCAAATCCTGAAATCATAAATAACTCACGTGACGTGTATGTTCCAAGTGAAGTCCCACTTGGAGTAGTTCTACGAGCGTTACTTTTGAAGTGACACATCAGTTATGCGATGATATATAATCAATCTTGTCAATCAGTCGGGTAGCACATTGCTCATCACATCGCTTGTTCGCTTCGCACTGGAAGTTACTATCATAGACGGTGGCAAAGGAAATGATATCCCTGTTATATTTTCCATCCGTTCAGCCATTCGGAGGTTATCGTGCACTGACGTATTTTACACAGCATGTGACTCCGTTACTCTACATGACCTGTTTTTATTTCAAGTGACTCCCCAGTATTGAGACGTGCATAATTCCCACTGACAGGGTTCTTTGGGGTTTCCTTGCTCACGGCATTAACCGATATGTGTGAAACTCCACGGAATGCCGTGCGTCCTGGCTGGTGAATATGACCGCTTACGCTTGCTTTAGCCGTCTTTTGGAGGATTTCAAGCGTCTCTTGACGATCCCATGGGTATGCACGCTCTGGATAGTTTCCAAACCACACATTATCTTCGATTGAAAATGGTCCAAGCGGGTGATGTGATAATACAATCGCATCTGATGGTAGCGTGTTATCAAGCCAACTGCGCTGGTCGGGACCGATTATTCCACGAGCCCCGACATCTTCCCTGACGGAGTCAAGATAGACATATGCTTGATTATCCATCCAAACTATCCCATGAAATCTATCTTGATCAAGGATTTCACTGAGTTCGTCCTTTGAATGTGTGGCTACATCATGATTACCGAGTAGATAGGTTACTGGTGACACCCATTCATCAAATATTGATTTGATCTCATCTAAATGCTCTCGATCAGCGTGCTTTGTTGATTCCTGTAGTAAATCTCCAAGAATAAATGTATGTGCAATTTGACCGGTATTCATATATTCGTGCTTTATTTTATGCAGTCGTTCAATAATTTCATCATGATACGCTTCTCGGAGATGAATATCGGTGATAATTCCAATAGTACTCATTGAGTGATCAGTAGTAGATAGTTCGGTTGGATATTCGAATCTTGCATACTAATACTCTTGCTGGAGGGTCACATGGCGCTTGCTAATATATCTATAGAGCAATACATATGCTGAAGCTACGGATTTTCATCTCCTTCTCAAGTGATGACCGCCGGAGTCAAAAGAATATGAAATAAACACAATTACTGACTGTCGCACACAACAGACGACCAGTGTGCGATGCAGAGGCTAGTTGATCTCAGATTTGTCGTTGTAGGATAAGCTATTAGATCTTTCAGGCAATTCGCGTGAATGATGTGCTCATGCGTATTACTGACGCTCGCTGATTATCTCACCGACGCGGTCACCAGGACGCCGTAACTCACCAGATTCAACCTCATAAACATATCCTGTAATCGTGACTGAGTCAGGAATCAGCTCAGACTGACGCAGGTGTTCAACTTGTGTAGCGCAGGCTTCATCAATATCATCCGTCATTTTCACCCAATCCATGATATCAGCATCACCAATGTTCAATGCTGGTAATGATGGGTCAAGATCGATTTGATCAAGATCACCAGCTTCGGCTTCAAATCCTTCACGAACCGCTTCATCAGGGGCACTCATCATTCCACAATCTGTATGATTGATAAGAATAATCTCGTCAGTATCAAAGAAGTTCGTTGTCAGCGCGGCTGAGCGAATCACATCGTCAGTGACTTTACCACCGGCATTACGGAAGATCTGCGCATCACCAAGCTCAATCCCAAGAGTTTCCTCAACCGGAATACGCTCGTCGATACAAGTGATAACAAGTAAATTCTCATTTGTCGGAATCCCTTCTCGACGACGTCGAGCCCACATTTCGCGATTTTCAACCGATTCATCAACCTGCTCATGCACGTGTTCAGTATTAGACATCATTTTGATATTAACTCGAACGACACTGATGATTTCGTTTCCCCCGCCTGTTACCGGAATCTATGACAGGACTCAAACAGCGCAAATCGAGAGGAGTAAGCATTCCTCAGCGAAGCATAAAACGGTGACACACCGATGTTGAACCGTATTAGTCTGACACAACCGGCAGTATTAGGCATATCCAACGCGGTCGACGAGATCTGCAGCCATCCTCTCAGCTCTTGATAAGACACTATCAACGGGCTCATCAAACGAGCGTATCTGTCGGTCTTGCATCACAACATCACCGTCACATATCACAGTGTCGACTTCAAATCCTTGTGCGGCGTGGACAAGACCGAATACTGGATTCGGACTGGGGGTCAGATGCGGATGGTCAAAATCGACGATAGCGATATCTGCTTGCTTTCCAACCTCTAAGGAGCCAAGACTGTCGGCGCGACCAATAGCTCTCGCGGCGTCAATGGTAATCATATCGAATGCTTTCTGAGTCGAAACGACACCTGGGTCACGATGATATCCTTTGTGCCCTCCAGTCATCGCTCGGAGATCACTTATTGGATTGACCGTATCATTCAAGATCGAGTTATCGGTGCCAAGTCCGACCGTCACCCCGGCGTCCAACATCGCCGCTACTGGCGCGAATCCAGTCGCAAGACGCATATTCGCCATATAGTTATGTGCAATCTTAGTACTAGTCATAGCGATAATACGAACATCATTCTCATCGATTTGAACACAATGACCCAACAGCGCCCTATCACCCAGATATCCGATATTTCGAAGATACTCAATGCTTGACAGTGAGCGCTGCTCCTGTGCTTCTGCTTCTGCAACGTGGACAGTCGTCATCACGTCGTGTTCTTCAGCAAGAGCATAAGCCGCTTGGAAACAGCGGTTCGTTGTAGTTTCAACGACGACTGGTGCTGGCCATATCGATTGCCGACCGTCAGCAGTCCCGTTATATGCCTCAATGAGTGAATTGACCTCTTTGAGAACAGTGTCGGTCTCCTCAACAAATCTTTCCAGTGGTGGATGGTCAACATCATTATCTCGCGTCTGAATGTCCAACACAAGCTCTTGGAATGCATTATCTGCGCCGCAGTCAACCATTCCCGCTGCATAGATGTTTCTAATACCAGATTGATCGTATATTTCTAGTTTCGCCTCAATATCTGTCCAATCATCCCAGAGAACCTCAGTATCGTTCTCAACAAATGTCGTCACTCCTGCGCGAATTGCCTCGATACAGTATAGTGTCGCTGCAGTGGCATGCTCTTCGGGTTGCATCGCCAGTGTTCCCGGTCGTTTGACATTATATAACCAGTCAAGTAGACCGCGGTTTTCAGCGAATGAACCCCGAAGCAGGATATCCGAGACGTGCGTATGTGGGTTAATGAGCCCAGGAATAATGACTCCGCCGTCGGCATCAATAATCGTCTGAGCATCATGATTGGTGGTGATATCAGCAGTCGGTCCAACTGCGGATATGTTGCCATCTTGGACAGCAACGGCACTATTTGTGAGTACAGTTCGGTCGGCATCCTGTGTGATAACCGTCCCATTAATAACAAGCAACTCCGTCATCGGCATGTTGTCCGTGATTGAATTGTTTGATCATGGAGGCTCTCACTGGTATTTTTCGACTGTGACTGTCTGTTCATACGGCGACATCTATTGGTGTGAAGATAAATATCTTTACAAAGGATCGGATATACATATGATAACATATTATTTTTTGCATGATTAATATACATCTATGGTTTTCTCACATCAAATATGGTAATATGATAACATGATGATATGATAATACAATACATATTTCAGTAATCTGGCTTTCCTGATATACAATTGATTATATATCATCTTAGCACTGGATTTCGACGCTTTTTCAATTACTATCGAGTATTATATAATAACACCCAAAAAGATAGAATAACTGCGTTCGTCCGCAAATTTGTCCAAAGAAAAAGGAATTATATATTAATAGCTGACATAGATTTACAATAAATAAATGAGTGATGACAAATTTGTTCGGATGGAAAATATTACTAAGACCTTCCCGGGGGTTGTCGCGAATGATAGCGTATCGATGTCAGTAAAAAAAGGCGAGATTCACGGGTTATTAGGCGAGAATGGAGCAGGCAAGAGCACGCTGATGAAGATCCTATATGGACTGTATTCGGCTGATGAAGGGGATATCTGGCTTGATAATAATCGTCTTGAAATGGACTCTCCGCAAGATGCAATTGATGCAGGTATTGGTATGGTTCACCAGCACTTTAAATTGATTCCACGCCTCTCTGTTTCGAAAAATATTATTCTAGGGAAACGAGAGCCAATTGCGGCATTCAAAGATAATAGTGGATCCGAATCAGGTGTTCTTCACTCACTCACCTCTAACAACATCGTCCAGGGCCTTGCTTCACGATTCACGCTCGGACTTGATACACCGGAAAAACAGATACAACAGTTATCTGATAATTATGGATTTAATATTGATGTTACCGTGCCTGTTTGGGAACTCGGTGTTGGCGAACGCCAACGTGTCGAGATTCTCAAAGCACTGTATCGAGATGTCGATTTATTAATTCTTGATGAACCAACAGCGGTGCTTACTCCCACACAGGCAGAACGACTGTTTGAGACGCTTAAGACGTTAACAGATGAAGGTCTCACGGTTATCATAATCACGCATAAACTTGATGAAATTAAAGAAGTCACCGACCGTGTGACAGTCCTTCGAGATGGCAGAGATATCGGAACCGTCGAAACAAGCGAGCAGACCTCTGATGACCTCGCCCGGATGATGGTTGGACGGGAAGTATTATTCAATGTAGACAAAGATGACGTCTCGGTGGGCGAAACGGTACTCAATGTTTCATCACTTCGGACAACAAACGATCGAGGTATTGAAGCTGTCTCTGGCGTGGACATGAGTATCAGATCCGGTGAGATTGTCGGACTTGCGGGAGTCAGTGGAAACGGGCAAAAAGAACTCGCTGAATCCCTTGTCGGCGTCCGAGAGACGCTAGGCGGCTCAATAGAAATAACTGGCGATGATATAACCAATGAGTCGCCAAATGCATTCATCAATAATGGTGTATCGTTTGTTCCTGAAGATAGACACAGAGACGGCTGTGCAGGAACACTCTCTATCATGCATAACGCCGTAATGAAACGATACGCCGATTCTGAATTCTCTGATGGATTCAAACTCAATTATGAGGCGATGGAGGAATATGCAGACACCTTGGTCGAGGAGTTTGACGTCCGAGGAATTAACGATGTTCGAGAAATAAATGCAGGAGAATTATCTGGAGGGAATCTACAGAAACTCATTCTTGCACGAGAGATGTTGCGTGAACCAGATCTGTTAGTTGCGAACCAGCCGACCAGGGGGGTTGATGTGGGTGCTATTGAATTCATTCGGGAGCGACTCGTTGCACAGCGAAAATCGGGAACCGGGGTCCTCTTATTATCTGAAGATCTTGATGAACTCTTCGACCTCAGCGATAGAATTCTGACTATCTATCAGGGAGCGATTGTTCACGAGACAACCTCAGATGAAGCCGACTGCCAACGCATTGTTCTTGAAACGACCGGTGGCAAAGG
>ERZ1034495.9-NODE-9-length-25612-cov-8.916305_pt1 | contig 25612 bp, 27 predicted proteins | sample MGYA00520645_ERZ1034495 | MGnify/ENA primary metagenome ERZ1034495 (study PRJEB33760, sample SAMEA4777689) | hypersaline lake metagenome | biome: hypersaline environment; feature: brines | place: Spain | collected 2014-08 | depth 0 m ... | reverse complement strand
CCCACCATACTCCGCTATCGCTCCGTTGAGGGTGGGGCTTCCGTGTTCTCGCATCGGACTTTCTGCTTCTGTGACGGTATTTGCAAGCGGTACGTCTGGATGACGCATATCCACAGTGATACCAGTCTCCACCGACGCTCGGAGTCGGACTGTCCCAGCCCTACTTAATAGTGACAATGATAACTCAGGCTGACCGTGGTTAGTATCCCATTCTAAGTCAGTCTGATGAATACTGCTCGTTACAATTTAGTACGAGAAAGCATATGTTAATTATCTCTTGGCAAGATAATGCAAGCGGTATCCCCTCCCTACTCGCTCGTTTCACTCTGCTTGAGGAAGAGGACTTAGCCTCGTAATTGTTAATTACTGAACGCTCATCTGTAGAAGCGAATACCCGTAGTTTCGATCCTCTCTGATCACAGGTGTCAGTTCGTTATTCTGCCGACCCTACACCCAATCTTCCGCAGGTACTGACTGCTACAGATAAGCGATTACTGAATACGGGATGAAGACGAACATGAGTGCGAGTGTTGAGAGTGCAGCAAAGAACCGCACGCAGATTATTATGCAGCGCGGACCGTTGACTGGAATCTCGTCAAAAACTAGCTCACGTTCACACAAGACAGATTAATTGCCAGATTGTCCTGAAGTTAGAAATCTTCATTAAGACCAGCAATTTCATCTCTGCCGCGTTTCGTGTCCATATAAAGAGCTTACTGATAAGCGTCGTTCTAACAGGTAATTCCCGAATCTATCAAATACATCTGACCAACCAATCTATACAGGAGCAACCTCAATACATTTTATATGAACACAATTTGTTATGAGTGTAATAAATCATACACAGAGCTTCAATTATTACCAGGTGAGGTCGATTTATGTCCGCAGTGTTTTGAACGGAAGCTCAACGGTGAATTATGATGAATATATGTTCACAAAAGGCTGCTAACAACGAATAATACATCGAGTGAATAGTATTGTGTATTATCCCGTGTTTTCTTATGAACATATTAGATGTCTGCAAGTCACGTCATCGAAACAGGAAGCTAAAAACTCCTGACCCGAGAAAGCGGCGTCATCCGTTGAGCAAGCAGGGTAGTTTACACCGAATATCATCTTTGTATGTTCCTGATCGCTATTAGACCGTTACAGACAGTGATGTCGCGACCGCAAATTTATCATCGATGGAGATTTCTGAATGTAGTGCAATGTCAGGACAATCTAATTTACTACGAAATCCGCTTGTGCATTATGGGTTACCGGCAGTAAACGCAGTTATTATCCTTGCAGTTGGCTTCTTATTTCTTGACCCCGGCATCACTCGTAACGTGCTATTTCTTGTTGTTGCGGTTGAGATCACCGTTGTGCCATGGGTATTAAAACGAGCAGGGAGACGAACCTAGTCAGAGGCGATCATAGATCTGTACTGCTAGAACATACTGGTGATTCTCGATTACCTCTACCGAACACTGGTGTGTATCGATGAGAGATGACCATCAGATAATGATATTTCGGATTGCATCTCCAATGACGATAGCAACGAATGATGCAACAATGCCAGCAACAAGCAGCAGGTAATTTGCTATTGTATTTTTTGCGGATACCAACTCCAATGAATAGTGAGTACCATCCTCCCCAAACGGTCTTACTCCCATCGGTGTGAGTGCGTCTGCCGCAATATGTGAAAGAATACCAGTCAGTCCAATAACAAATCCGAATGGAATTGATATAAGTATTGAAACGATACGCGCATCAGCAAACACCACAGCAATTGTGGTCAAAACTGCAACAAGACAGCCAGTCAGAACAGCAAAGCTGATTGTATGTGTCACGCCACGATGTGTAAGAGTATCAATCTGTGTATCATAATCTGGAAGCGGTGCAATTGCCAGTGTTAATACTCCTCCAAGGACTGCTGCTACATCGAATCCAGCAATAATAGTGAGACATCCAACCGGAGCGTATGCCAGCAATGACGCACCATAATGACCTTTTCTGTACATTGATATTTTTGAGTTATGATACTACAACCACATTTATATGTTGTTTTTCTGATTTATTATGTAGTATCAATACTACATATTTATCTGTGGACGGCTTGCACATAAATCATCAGCAAATCATCAATAACACGCTATGATGAATAGTAAATATTAGTATATTAAGATCACCGAACTCAGTCTCTCACGCACGCGCGCGACGGGCTTATTAATCCTCTATACATAGGTAACGTATGTCCGATACGACCATGCAGTCTATATCATCATCTGATCCTGATATTGAATACGAACAAACGGATGTTTCTGTACTTATTATCGGTGCTGGTGGTGCTGGTGCACGGACAGCAATTGAGCTCGCACAACAGGGGGTTGATGACCAACTTGTCTTAGGCAAACGTGGTCATGGCGATGCACATACAACGTGGGCACGTGGTGGTATCAACGGTGCGCTTGGAACGCATGATCCAGAAGATGACTGGACAATTCATGCTGCGGACACACTCAATGAGGGTCATTTTATTTGTGATCCAGAGAAAGTTGAGACTGTAACCCAGCAGATGCCAGATCGGCTGCGTGAACTCGATGAATGGGGAATGGACTTTTCACGAACCGAGGATGGTGGAGTTGATCAGCGGTTCTTCGGTGCGCAGTCATTCCGTCGCACCGCCTTTGCAGGTGATCATACAGGTGAATCGCTGCTTGATACACTCGTTTCACGAGCACAAGAGCTTGAAATACCATATGAAGAAAACACGATGATCACTCGTCTTATCTCCGACGGGGACTCTGTGCACGGTGCTGTTGGCATTGATCTTGATACTGGTGAATTCACTGTATTTAATGCCAATACGGTAGTGCTGGCTGCAGGAGGATATGCAGCAGCGTATAGTCGTCATACTTCACGAGATGATGAAAATAACGGCGATGGTGCAGCACTTGCGTATGATGCTGGTGCATCATTGATGGATATGGAGTTTGTCCAGTTCCATCCGACGGGAATGGCAGTCGATGAGAGTGACTCTGAGTGGGCTGAGTGGAGTGGTCGTCTTGTAACAGAAGCAGTTCGAGGTGAGGGAGGACGGCTATATAATAGTGAAGGTGAGCGATTCATGGAACGGTACTCACCTGATCAAATGGAATTGGATGCGCGTGACGTCGTTGCTCGGGCAATTGCAAAGGAAATTGCGGAGGGGAGAGGAACAGAGAATGATGGCGTTCATCTTGATATCTCTCATCGAGATGCATCATTCATTGAAGAACGACTCCCACGAATGTACCAGCGATTTGCGGACCTTGGTGTTGACCTCGCTGAGGATCCCGTTGAGGTCGCACCGACCTCACATTACGGAATGGGTGGCGTTTCAGTCGATGAATACGGCGAAACAGATATTGATGATTTATTCGCTATCGGCGAGACAATGGCTGGTGTCCATGGTGCGAACCGACTCGGTGGGAATTCACTTGCTGAGACAGTCGCATACGGTACTGTCACCGGTGATCGCATTGCTGATCGGGTCACAGGGTCTGACGCAAATAATACGATCCCACACTCACTGCGTGAGAATCTTATCCAACCACATTTAGACGAACTGCGCTCGTTGGCAAATGCTGACGGTGAGCATGATGTGATGACGGTATTTGAAGAAATTCAGACGCTTATGTGGGAGCATGCACGTTTGCTTCGCGATCAGTCATCCATTGAATCAGGAATTGATGAACTCGAAAGAGTGCAATCAATGGTCAGCAACATGAATGTCGGTCCGGTTGGAAGTGAATCCTTTGAGTTCGCTATTGATGTTGGGTTTATGTTGACTGTCGCTGAATCAGTTCTTCGAAGCGCTGCACTGCGAACTGAATCACGTGGTGCCCACTATCGGATCGATCATACTGAAACCGAGTCATCATGGCAGAAAAATATCTATGTTGAACAAGCCGATATTGGCGGCATGCGAACGTGGACCGAATCAGTCGATACACCAAGTCCTGCTGTCCAAGCCGCGCTCGATGAAGGTCACGAACTCGACTATCATCAACTTGAGTAATTAAGCAGTTCGTCCCCATTTTCAACACGTCTCATATAATTACCTATTGATATATTATTTGTCATTATAACCGATATATCATCGTCGAGAGGTGATAATAATCCCAATGAGTGTCATAGCTCCTCCAATCGCAGTAAATCTTGTCGGGAGTTCGCTCAATAATACTACTGCAAGTACCGTGCTACACACAGGTTCAGCAAGGAGTGAGACACTGACAACACTTGATTCGACATGTGCAAGAGCCCAATTCAGGACGGTATGACCGAGAATTCCTGGTCCGAGTGCCATGAGTATAAAGAGAAACCATTCATACGGTGGATACGCAAATAATGTATCATTTACAGCGGTCGTGAGAGCAAGTAGCACAACCACACAAACCCCATACACAATCACAACATATGGGACAAGCGGGATGCGCTGCCGGAGTGACCGACCGGTGAGAACATACCCAGCCATGCACACAGCAGCCACAATTGCAAGTATATTCCCATAGAGTGGTGCTGCTCCTACGGTAGGTGCACCAACAATTGTCCCTCCAAATGACATAATCGCGATCCCACAGAGTGCAATCATCATCCCAACACTAGCACGACGTGTAATTCGCTCAGATAGAAATAATGCTGCACCACTCGCAACAAACAATACCTGTATTTGTACGATTGTCACAGAGGCAGCCACGCTTGTCCATGCTAGACTTTCAAACCACAAAGCAAAGTGCAATGCCAAAGCGACACCAGCTGCACTCGCAGCAATCCAATCACGACGAGAGAGTTGATAAAATGCATCACGATAAGAGTGAACCGCAAAAGGCAACAATAGCACCGTTGTGAATAGGACACGATACAGTGCAATAACGAGTGTTGGCGCTGAGCTGTATCGGATCAAAATAGCACTTGTGCTTACCGCAAGAATAGCAATACCAAGCGCTACTACAGGCGGTATTGCATCCGTTGCACGTCGAACAGAGACCCCCACAACTACAATGCTATACGGTGAAATATTAATGATGTGAACTGCGCAGCACTACTTAGCCAGAGGCGTTTATATATGCTGTACTGGATAGTTATCGTAACTTGAGGTATTAATATCCAAGATTGAAAATGAAAGGAACTAATTGGTGCCTCTGACGGCATTCCAATTACAATTGATAAATTAATAAGAGTTACTATTATTACAGATTATAACACTGTCATATCGACGCTCTGATGAGTCATCTGAATCATCCAAATCGAGGAGAGTGCCGCCTCCAATTCTCAAAGGTTAATCATATAGTGATTATGGAGCAGATGTTTCACCCTTAGTATCTGAGTTTGCAACTGTTCGAGCAGGGAGACGCGCATAAAGCACGGCTGCAATCGCGGTAACACCTGCTAATAGGAAAAATGACTCCGCAAGGAGTTCACGACTCGCCATTGCTCCAACGACAGTCGACCCAGTAGCGCCGAATAAGAAAAATCCACTTCGAAGGGTTCCCCATGCGGTTCCAGTGACGGTATCGGGTAACACAGCAATAATATACGCATTTGAAACCGGTGCAATACCAAGTCGGGATCCAATAAGCACCGAAACAACAGCAAGTGGTACGATACCATCGACAAGCGGCACTGCAATTAGTGCTGGAACGCCAATCACTGTCATTGCAGTCAAGGTAATACGCTCACCAAATCGGGTCGTGATCGCTCCGGCAGTGACTTGTGTGATTGCACCACCCAAAAATAAGAGTGCAAGCATCCCTGCCGCAAGAGACTGATCAAGTTGTTTCGCAGAGACAAGATATGTGACATAAAATGCTGATAGCCCCTGAAAGGCGAATAGCATCAATGCGACTGCTGTTCCCGCGAGAGCAACTCCACGGTGACGAAGCGCACGGATACCATTAGCTATGAGCCCCTGAATCGAGGCAATTTGTGAACGTGAGGTTGATTCAGAGGCTGCAGGTGGGGTCGTGGTATGTCTATTTGCAATAACACGATGCGTAAAGACACTTGTCACCGCAAGCAGAGGAACTAATGATATAATCACAACGCGCCACCCAAGCTCATCAACGACTGCTCCGGCTGTCAATGGTAATACTGCTGAACCAACACTTCCCGCAGCAAGCGTTGCACCAATCGCGGCACTGTCATTACTCGGAAATGTTCGCGATAACGCTGTACCACGGGCGGGACCGTAGAGTCCAGTCGCCAGACCAAACACACCGCATCCAGATAAGAAAATGATGAATACCGGTGCAGCTCCGAGGATTACAACACTTCCAGCGGTGAAAAGAAGGCTTCCAGTGAGTAACCGTCGTTCGCCTAATCGATCGATGAGGATGCCGGCAGGTGATTGCATTATCGCATATGTCGCCCACATAAGTGTCACTGCGATGCCAACACCCAGATTACCGACAGCAAACGTTGTTTTCACTTGTGGGAGGACAGCAGGAACGAGAAACCGACCACCAAGAACGAATACCCACCCAAGTGCAATCGAGATGAGCGTCCATCCGCGACCATCACCACGCAGCCGACTGACTGCTGTATTAGTCCTCATGTGGTACCTCGAGGTAGTACCCATGAGGGAATTGTGATTTCACCTGCTGATGAGCGACTTCGAGTTTGAATACTGAAAGAAAATATATTATGCTTACATTCATCGAATCATATTGAGAGCGTTGAGTCAAGTATCGATATGAGTTCCTTGCACAGACCAGAAACTACCAGATATAGGGAGTAACTTATCAAAATCGGTTTTTCGTTTGGTATCTCAGTTATCAACAATACCTCATTATCTTAGGACACTGAAACAGCAAGAGCAAATGATTACACCAGCAATGTCAATATATCACGATATTGACTACGTAGACTCTGTTATCTCATCTATAAGCCGGTCATACATTCGAAGTGAAATAAATTCGCCGTCAAGATGAGCCGTCCCATGGTGAGCGTATTGAGTTGTCTGGTCATGATTGCCGACTGGATCGTCCAACTGGACTGTCACATGAGTACGAACAAGGATGATCACAATGAGTTGGAACGGTCAATACTGAGGGTCTATGACGAATGTCTTCCGTACTGAATTTCCTCGCGATTTGCTTATCAGTTACTATAGTATGAGTCTCGTTATTCAATACAAGACGCGTATGCCGGCATTCTAGTCGAATGACCTCGGCTCCACAGAGAAACAGTGCTCACATTGCCAACAATTATCAGAAGTATGACCAAAACGGTGACTCCCATATGCTCGTAACGGATTTTCTACAGATATGTAAGGCGAGTTTCTCGGGGCTTTGTATTGATGTTGCTGTGACGTTGACACTGAGGCGTGTTCTGTTCGTTCGATATATCGTTCAATCGTCTCCGTTGAGGCGGTTCCCGCAGCCCCGATGGAGTCCGACCGCTCGTAAACGACCACGGGTCAGTAGTACTCCATGAAACATTTTGAACCATCGGTCCTACGCAACAGTATCAGCAGCTACTCTATGACAAGATTTTGAATTGAATTCCTCAGTAAGTTTTCAGGAGCACCAGTGACCCGTGGAACTCTCGCTGTTTCTTTTAGAGCTCACCGCCCCACAATGCTTCTTCAAAAATGACTCGTGCTGTTCCCACATCTTTCGAACCACTTCGGGTGGGATGAGAGGAACTGATGCTCTGATTTTTTGTCTTGTTAATAAATCTTGTGCTGCCTGCAGCATATATCAAGAATCCGCGGCGATATCTTATAGCATTCTAGCGTATATTAGGATATGTCAACGACGACTGAAACGGCTAATAACCCGCAAGCAGACGTATATAATGGTGAATGGACAGCAGGTGTCATTGGGGGCATCGCTGGGGCAATAGTGATGGCTGCTGCAATAATTGCAATGAATACACCAACACTTGCTGTCGCGATTCCATCATTATACACGCTTGCACCGCCAGCAAACGTTGGGCTTGGGTTATTTGTCCATCTCTCCCATGGCGCTATTCTTGGCGTTATCTTCGCAGCACTCATCGGTGTCGGAGAATTCTCGGGGCTTGGCGCACGAGTTGGTGTCGGTGTAGTATGGGGAGTTATTACGTGGGCCGGGTTTGCTGCGCTCGTGATGCCGGTGTGGCTCGGTGCTGTCGGGTCACCCGCCAGTCCACCATTACCAAACTTTGCACCACCATCATTGCTGTGGCATCTTCTCTATGGTGTCGTGCTCGGTGTTATCTATGATGTCTCCGAGGATATTGCTTAAACCGTGGAATTCGACATAAACCTCTGTTTTGACCACTAGCCGTCAGAAGGAGTATCCACCGATCAGATTAGATCCAACATCCCGCTGGTTAATCGTACGCCGCTGTCGCTTCAGTTTGGCTGTGACGGAAAGGCTACAATCCGTCGGTTTTCACGGCGTTAGGGTCCGAATGACTCTCGTACCCGTATTTCAGACACTCGAACGCCTCATGCTTGCGGGCGCTCTGGACGAGACTGGATTATAGTGAGAGGGCCTCACGAACGTCAGAATACATTTTGTCGTGGAGCGTGGAGTGTGTTTTTTCTCCGTGATTTCGGAGGGGTTTCCGCTCCATCCGTGGTCAGCGACGTTGGGCCGCGTGACGGAATTGCTCGGGCGTCTCATCGAGAACACTGTGTTTGTCCTCGGGAACATTGAGTTTTATTTGGATGTTTCGGACAATCTCCATATTTCATGAGTATATCTGAAGATATTGAATTGATATAACACATCGGGAGTCGGTTAACTACCAAACGTGGAATGTGTCATGGAGTGTCAGGTTCCTCCTCGGGGTCAAGCCCCGAGGTATCCGGCTTGATTCTTGATGAAACACTATGACTGGGCTCGCCGAAGATAATATCTCTCACTTGTTTGATTGATGGCTACTCTCTTCAGGCGGTTGTGAAAAAATAACAATACTGATAACCGACAGTTGATTAATATAGTTTTCTCGACTCTAATGAGTATTATAAATTTATTAATAGCATCGACAACTCAACCGGTGCTGTTCACGAGAGTGAGTTCCCTGCAACGATAGTATCAAGTTACCAGATGATGATCTTCATCGATAAGTTGCTGGTGAGTGCCTCCTGATAAACGCCCAAAATAAGAGACCTCATTCAATATATCGTATGCTATTGCTTATCACTAATCACACTGATTCCATTATCTGTCATGCGGACATGTAGCAAGGTTTGCTCGAGTGTCTGATCAGAACCGGAGTCCGAATCGGAGTCAAAATCGGTTACATCAGCGAGCTCGGGAGCGCATCCCATCATTCCAATCTGATTGAACCCGCACGCATTACAGACTGCATCCTGTGGGTTTGGTTTGTACTCATCTTTACTCACTGTTGCTGCAAGATATCCAATATCTGTGATCTCATCATTACACACTGAGCAGTTCAGTGGTTGTGATGTTGAACGCAGCTGCATATTTCTCTATTCGTATTGTGCGTATATCAGTGGTTGGCACTGTGATGATAAGATGCGTTTTCTGTATGAATCCATATATACCAGAACTGGAACACCAACTTGCGTGTTTCATCTCGAGTCAGGAAAGTCGCAGTATCAACAACTGATATACAATCAGTTGATACGCAGGACGGGACTACTCACAATCACTGTACCAGCTGTCATTCTCTCATTGTTAAATACCGCACCCCTCTCAATGCCATGATGCCTCACCTCTGATAGTGATTAATTTGAATAGTTTCACCGACGGTGTCGAATGACGCGGATTCAGTGGCTCGCATCACCGACACGGATAATCACGGCGGTAGAGACTTGCACTGATGACTATGAGATTATATCAGAGTTAATCATAACACTGCAGATTTTTGATAGTAGAATCCAGTTACTGCAAGCTCACACCCTCCTCAGAAATCAAATCACTCCCGTAGCAATCGAGTATGATTGCGTACTCCAGCGAGTCATTATTATTCTGAGTAAAATACCTCCCAAGTTGGCTCCCCGTCGTCAGGATCAGCGATGGATTCGACCTTTTCACGTTGAAGTGCATTCAACTGTGCTGTTGCCATTGCAGTCCACTGGTGGAATTCACGACGTAATTGCACCCGGACTGTTTCTGGTGATACCGGCGTATAAATATACACCTCACCGCCACTATCAAGTAATCGTCGTTGTTTTTTGACGACACCAATTGATGCAAGATGATTGAGATGCCGATTAATTAAACTCCGATCATACTCAGTTTGCTCTGCAAGTGTTGCTACGGTCACCGAACCGCCTTCCATTACACATAAACAGAGTTCTAATTCTGTTTCTGACATATCAAGGACACTTTTCAAAAGTTCAGAGAGTGTTGGAGTGCTTGAAATAGGATCATCTTCTATCACCTCCATTGTCTCCTCACAGCATCTGATCTCTCCATCACCAATCCCAAGATTTCCACAGTGTGAGCACTCAAATGTTGTCACATCATTACTCATGATTAAGCTTATGTCACCGTGATATAATACACTGTATTCGCTGTGTATTTTAACCACAATAGCGATGTTTCAGTCAAATAGACACAATCCGCAATATATGGAATATCATATACTATCTGTTGTTTCAAGGATTCGGCAATATGCATGGCATAAAAACGTAGATAACCAATGTGCTAACATGTACATGGTTACAAGCACGCATATTAGATATTGATGCGAGACACAATTCCCGAACCCCCAACTGAGTCGCTCTCACCACTTGCCACAGCAACAGCAGAAGTCATCACACAGTATTCATACGACATCACAACAGCGATTAATGCCATTGATGATGCGATTCCTGGATTTGGTGGACTTTTTGATCCAGGAACAACGATGGATGAGCGACGAAATGCAATCGACACCGTTCTTGAGACGACCGTCGATATCCAAACGTCTCATCAGTTAGGTGATCATGATTTTGAGAAGCTCATACTGTATACAGACGGCAGTTCTCGGGGGAACCCAGGACCAGCAGGAGCAGGGGCTGTCGTTGAAACGCCGGATGAAACGGTGTTATGTCGAGTTGGGCGACCAGTTGGGTCACGAACAGGGAATAACACCGCTGAGTACGCTGCACTTCATCTTGGACTTGCCTGTGTTCTCACACGATATGGGGTATCGCCGCTTGAGATTCGGATTGATTCGATGACAGTCATTGGTGACATCTGGCAGGATGCGACTCGGGAAGAATTCACAGACTACCGACGTGTGATTAATACGTTACTTGATGAATTTCCAGATCATCACTGGACGCATGTTGTAGACGCTGAGCGAAATCCTGCCGATGCGCTTGCAACAGTGAGTGCTGATATTGCCGGACTTGGTCCTGGGGCATAAACTGAAACATCGATAATAACTTTCTGTTATTTGAAAACTGGATAGTATCTATCAGAATACGAATCAAAGAATAATGATATTTGAGAAGATACGTTACCTGATGGTATGAGCTACTCCACACTCATGCGCAGTACAAGGCGGATATGATCTTGCGTCAGTTCATCAACTCGGGTAGTGCTCAATTTAGTTCATGACTGTTTCATATTAAAGTAAGAATTGCAGTACGCAAATGCAAGATTGGATAACTGATATTGCTGTCTAGCCAGTATAAGATATAATGATACAACCACTGGTCGGGGAGACCCCGACATATGAGGTGGATGGTAAGACAACAGTGCCGTGGATTCTTGGCACCCAACTCCATCCTGATGTTGGTCCGCTTGCACGGGCACCTTCTGGATCCCGTGTTTTGTTGATTGAGGCACATGATTTTGCACGACGAAAATCGTATCATCATGATAAACTCGCAATCATGTTTAGTGGGATGCGACATTTCAGAGATGAACTTGAGGATGCGGGATATGATGTCGTTTATCTCAAAGCACCCACGTTCAGCGATGCTCTTGCGGAGTATTTTGAACGGTATCCTGATGATGAACTCATACAGATGCGCTCACCAAGCTATAATAGCGCGATGCGGTTTGATGAACTCGTTGAAGACGTTGGTGGGCAGTATCGATCTGTCGAGAACGAACTTTTTGTTGGGACAACAACAGCTTTTGATGAGTGGGCGAATAATTCAGATACCGACCCATTCAGACACGAGACATTCTATCGATGGATGCGAGGGAAAAGCGGTGTGTTGATGAATGATGGAGATCCCGTTGGCGGCGAGTGGAATTATGATGATGAAAACAGGGACTTCCCTCCAGATGATTGGGAGTCACCGCCAGTATATGACCCAGAGCATGATGAGCTCACAACAGAAACCATGTCATGGGTCGAATCAACGTTTGATACATGGGGAGACACAGACTCACTCATCTGGCCAGTTACTCGCGAACAGGCACTTGAGAAACTGCATCATTTTATCTCTGAGCGGATTCCATCATTTGGTCCGTATCAGGATGCAATGCGACGTGAAGATTGGGCAATGTCACATGCATTGTTAGGCAGTTCAATAAACCTTGGATTGCTCCATCCTGTTGAGGTAATCCAAGAAATCGAAACTGCATATCATAATCGCGACGATATTCCACTGAATTCGGTTGAAGGCGTCATCAGACAAATGCTTGGATGGCGAGAATTCATGCGACATGTTTACCGCCATACAATGCCTGAACTTGGCTCAGCAAATCAACTTGATGCGCAGCATGATCTTCCATCAGCATATTGGTCAGGAGAAACAAACATGGCTTGTCTTGGCGAAACGGTTGATGATGTCAAACAGCGCGGATACTCACATCACATACAGCGACTGATGGTGCTTGCAAACTTTGCAACGCTGTGGGGTGCTGACCCAAGCGAATTGAATGAATGGTTTAACGCAACATATGTTGATGCATACCATTGGGTTACGACGCCAAATGTCGTTGAAATGGGACAATACGGAGAGGGAGTCTTTGCGACCAAGCCGTATGTCTCCTCAGCGAATTATATCGATAAAATGAGTGATTACTGTGGTGAATGTGAGTATTATAAGACAAAAGATACGGGCGATGGTGCCTGTCCGTTTAATGCACTATATTGGGACTTCCTTGATCGAAATGAGGAGACCCTTCGAAGCAACCATCGAATGGGGCTGATGTACAGCCATGTGGATAACAAACGCGAGGATGGCGAGATGGAGAATATCAGAGAACGTGTTTCGGATCTTCGCGAAATGGAACGCGCAGGGACGCTATAACTTCTGACTATCCCGATAACCGGATATCTAGGTGCATATTCTGATATTAACGATAGTGGGAGTATCAATTCGCCTGTGAGGATTCTGTAGATAAAATACGGCAAGCGTCCCAGAAGTAGAGGTACTTTATCCCGTGTGTGGAACGTGAATATGAGTATACTCTCAGGCATTTGTGGCATATATCTATGATTCAATTCACGGTTTGGCGTAAAAAGTAGAATATACTACGTAGTACTATATTTGATTACATCGTATCATATTCTAAATATGTCATCACGGCTGGTCCGCGTGACATATACACACCGGGGTCCATGTGATGATAATGCCCGAATTTACTTTATATGGTGGAAAGGGCGGTGTCGGCAAGACCACTTGTGCGTCGGCAACAGCACTCGCCGACGCCCGCCATGGGAAGCGGACACTTGTGGTTTCAACAGACCCTGCCCATTCAGTCGGAGACCGATTTGAGATGAGTGTCGGTGCTACACCAACATCGGTTCACGACACGTACCCGCTGTATGCTGCTGAGATTGACCCTCAACAGCGACTTGATGATAATTATGCAGATACGATTGATGCGTTGACAAATGAGATTGAGAATCTCGGCGTCGATATTGGTGATACATTTGGAATTGACGCTGGTGATGTTATTGGCAGCGATGAACTTGCTGTCGTCGACGCATTCAGTCAGTATATTGGCGATGATACATGGGATCACGTTGTCTTCGATACAGCTCCAACCGGACATACACTTAAACTTCTCCAACTTCCCGATATCCTTGATTCAACATTCGGCAAAGCATTGCAGGTAAAATCGCAGGTTGAAAGTGTGACAAACGCGGTGAGCGGATTTTTTACCGGTGGGAGTGACGACCGAGAGCGTGGACTCTCAGATATCGATGTTGACTCAACAAAATCCCGTATTGAGCGTGTTGCTACAGTTCTTCAGAACCCAGATCAGACCCGCTTTCGAGTCGTCATGGAACCTGAACGACTCTCACGACTTGAGACTGAACGGTTACTCGAACGACTTGAGAGTGCTTCGGTCCATGTTGATCAAATTGTCGTCAATAAAGTGCTCACCGATATTGATACATCATGTACGCTTTGTAGTACCCGCCGAGAAAGCCAACAAAAGGTGTTACAACGGACTCAAGAGCAGTTCGACCAACCAGTGACGACAATTCCGTTAATCGCCGGGCATGACGGATATGAAGTGCTTGAAATTGTCGCTGAGCATCTTGATCATACTGATACATAACTGCGCCTATCGCTGTTGAATCCTGTCGTAATCTCCATTATCGGGGATGCAAGCCGAAAACCTCGCTCTCCAGGGCAAGGAGAATGCTAAGATACCGAACTATTGTATAGATAGTATCATTTCGAATCTCATTACGGGTGTGTTATATATTGATATTATAACCATAGATTATATGCCGCGGAGGACTCTTGTGTCTTGATGTCGATATATAATATATGTCACGAGAAGTCACACACGAGGCAAATGGACCGACACCGCTTGATGAAGATGATCTTGAAGAGCAGGGCGGAACTGCATATCTTTGTGCTTGCGGTCTCTCAAATAACAAGCCGTACTGCGATGGGTCACATAATGCAACGGCAGATGAAGAGGAAGATGTGAGTTATAAATATGAGGATGACGATGACGAAAACCCTCGTCACGAAATTGATGAGATTGCTTTCACAGACGACTGAAATAATAGTTGGCGACATATTCTCAGTAGTCGGGGCTTGACCGTCTCATAGTTGATACGAAGATGCCCGTTGAATACGCGTGATTGCTCGAGTGTCACCGCAAAATAACTCAAATCACTAGGTATAGCCAAGATCTTCAAGCTGACTTCGTGTTGCTGCTGTCACCTCAACAGCATTGCTGTCTGATCGGTTATCTGGAATCTGATCGTCAAGAGACTGTAGTACTGATTTCAGCTCATCAGCAGTGACACCTGTCTCATCACCTGCGATACGGAATCCCTCATCTGTTTCATATCCATACGCAGTGTCTGTCACAACACCACAGTAATCTGTGTCAACAGTATCGATAGCTGATGGGTCATATCCACGCTCGAGCAGCGTGTCACGCCGCATCGTTGCAATCCCATGATACTCAGTTCGCACAGGTGCACTACTACCGTATGTCCGAAGATCTCGACCACGGCTTGCGCTCATGTCAGTGCCATCACTCCCAGTTGCGATTGATAATATCGTCTGATGCACATCAAGTAATGATACCAGATCATCACGTGAGGTGGTGGGAAACCCTGGACCTGTAATCACCAATGGAATTTGAAGCAGTTCGGGATAGACCCCATATCCGTGCTCCCATACGTCATATGTCCCGAATAATTCACCATGGTCAGCGATTGTAATCACGTAATCGAAATCCTCGCGTAACGTTTCAAAGACATCACGATAGATATCCGCGAGATATGAGACTGAATCATCGTATGCTGCGGTTGCATGATCGCTATCGAGAGTTATCTCAGGTGTGTCAAGTTCATTCGGATCGATCCCAGCAGCGACCGCATCCGCCGGATCAGTGAATCTTGTCCGGAATGTTGCCTCAAATGCTGGACCCATTGCATACGGCTTAACCGAGCGATGTGATGATGGGACACGATATGGTTGATGAGCTTCCATGAGATTTGCAAACAAAAATGTAGAGTGCTCATCGGTATCGGTAACATTCGCCCCATCACGGTTGATATAGTCTTGAAATGCTGTAGCACCGCTGTCAACGTCTCCAATGTCATATGCGTGGCGTGCATGTTTGACGCCAAGTTGGAGTGACTGCTGAACATCATACTTACCAGACAGTATCTGACGTACACCATCTGCATACGCTATTGATGCTGATGAATCGTTCTCCTCCATATGTCGAAACCAATTGAATATCTCTGGTTCAGGGAGTGAAAGACGCCATGTTCCCTCAAATGAATTAAACCCCCGATCATAATCGTACGCCGGCGAGACATTGATATTTGCAGAAAATGCGTTCGTATCATAGCCAGCTGTTTGCAGTCGCTCAGCGAGCGTTGGGACTGACGTTGACAATGTCCAATCATGAACTGTCACGCCCACTTCACTCGGGTATCGCCCAGTAAAGAGCGATGCATGGGCAGCACCGGTCCAGTGACTCGTTGACCATGCGTGTGTAAATCGCGATCCAGGAAGCCATTCGAAATGTCGATCAAATGCGTCCGCTCGCACCGTGTCAAGAACGACGACTGCAATATTACTCATAAGATTATTAGATACTCATATAGTGAATGTGGTGGTGCCGGATATATCTCTTGAAACTCTGAGCATATTTTTCATATGTTATATGATTGCGTCTGTCTGATTATTATTACCGCTTTGATCGTCGCGGTAGCAAAATAGAACATCTAGGTGAGATGAAACAAAAAGTGATGTTACCGACTACGCGAGGGAGCACAGTTCGATGTGTTTATTAAATGTTAGATTATGCTCATTTCGTCTTCTGTGCATTCAATTGACGTATATATATTTATACCCGTAACTAAATGTGAGGATTTAATCTGAAGGGGCACATCGTCAATATGTTGTGTCGAACACCTTCGATGAGACGGTTCGATTTTCGCTTGTGCAACTCGATGACTACGGGCCATGGACGGTCACACCGGCTCCACGCCGAGAGACAGATCTCCAGGCATTACAGGCTCGAATTTATGCCGACTTTGCCGACTTTGTCGGTCGAAGCGATGGATATGCATTTTATAATCGATTTGATAATATGCTCGGGGTTGTCAATGATATTTCACCAGAGGAATTCGCTCGGTTTCAAGAACGGATCCGGAATCGATATCCTGTCACTGCTAGTGTTGGTATTGGCGAAGCAACGACACCTGTTGAGGCGGTTCGCCGGGCAAGTGAACAGCTACAACAGGCTGGTAGCGCTCAAGACTCTAATCGGCGCGAAGCACTTCGGTATGGTGGGGTCTCAGGAACAACAACATCGCCACAGATGACAGTTGCGCATTTTGATATTATCGATGTGACGGGGACATACACTGATGATACCAATGCTGTTGATACTGAGTTAGCAATCCGTGATTCCGCTATGACGCTCAGAAAGCATCTCCGATCAGAACACGATAGTGTTGCACAATTTGTTGGTGGTGACAATGTCATTGCAGTCTGCCCACAGCTATCATATGATACGTTTGAGACGATTCTTGAACATGTTAGCGCAGAAGCTGGCGTTGAGTATCAAGTTGGCATTGGGCGGGGGCAGACAGCACACGATGCTGGAAGTGATGCAAAACATGCACTTGAGGTGTGTCGCGAATCGGGTATCTCCGCATATGAAGTCGATAGCACAGATCATACCGCAGACGATGAGACTGACAGTATGAAAAGCGGTCATGGCCGTGACACGGTTGAGTCTGAGTGGGTTGGCGAGTAGTGACGATGAGACAATCAGTATCTCTCAGTGATGTAACTGCCGCCAGTGGTGTTGAGACGAACAGTGCAATAAACACGTACATCAGATATGGATACTGATATAACTCAATCCGGTATGGATGCACGCGTATATGTGAGCATGCACAGCGCGCTGTCTAATACGGCTAACAATCAGACGACACAGACAGAAATCGGAGAAAAATATGACTGATAGCTCTGATGTAGACTCCGGTACGCGCGTGCACTCAGATGTGAATGCAGGTGTTGAGACGGATACGGCAGACAAACTTGTTTTTACTGACGTCCGTGATGTCAGTCTACAGTCAGTTTCAATAGAAGATCTTGACCCAAACGGTGTTATCGTTGAGACGACCGTCTCAGCAATCAGCCCTGGAACAGAATTACTCGTATATAACGGAGAGGTTCCTGAGCAGATGGCTGCTGACGCAACACTCGAAACACTCAATGGTGATTTGTCATATCCGACAGCATATGGGTATGCTGCTGTTGGTGATGTTGTCAAAACGGGGACACAAGCAACTGACCGACTTGGCGAGCAGGTCTTTGCATTCCATCCGCATCAAAATCGGTTTTCTGTTGATTCAGATGCACTTATTCCGGTCCCAGATAACTTAGACGCTGAGACTGCAGCATTATTACCGACCGCTGAAACAGCAACGAATTTTCTACTTGATGGATCACCTCGTGTTGGTGAACGCGTTGTTGTGTTCGGAGCTGGTGTTATTGGGCTGTGTACAATACAGTTACTCGCCGATCTTCCAATCAGCGAACTTGTTGTCGTTGAGCCAATCCCTGCTCGGAGAGAGTTAGCACGCTCATTTGGTGCAGATCGTGCGCTTGACCCATCAGCAAGTGAGGATATATTTAGTTCTCATGACCCACCCGGTGCAGACCTCATTTATGAGGTATCGGGTCAGCCAGCCGCGCTGAATGCTGCAATTGATCTTGTCGGGTATGATGGTCGGATCATCGTCGGCTCATGGTACGGTAATAAACCAACAGAGCTTGGACTTGGTGGTGATTTCCACCGTGACCGCATTACAATTACATCGAGTCAAGTGAGTACGATTGACCCTGACCTCCGAGGGCGATGGACGACTGACCGTCGATTATCCGTCGCAATTGAGCAACTCAATACCATTGACGTTGAAGCACTCATTACTGATCGAGTTCCATTTACTGACGCCCCAAGTGCATACAACCGACTGACAGAAACACCTGAGTCAACACTTCAAGTATTACTGACGTATCAATGAGTGAACATACTACATGCAATGCGTAGCACACAATACACGAAACTACACTGGCAGTGGTTATGATCCGGACTCGGACGCAGACGCGGACGCAGACGCAGATTCATAGTCGTAACCAGCGCACTCGCAGTATACACTCAAACTGTGTGACAGTGGCTTTGAGACACAATCAAAAGACAAAATCAGAAAAACTACGATATGATTAACAGAGGACTATCAGCAGAAACAAATGATAATAAGCCGATAGAGCGTGAAAATAAATAATGACAACAGCGTACTCATATGAACTTGCTGTCCAGCGTGACTTCATCGCACAACACGTTCTCACAGTGCCAGATCCGGAGCCTCCAGAGGGACAGATACATAGTCACCATTTTGAGGTTGAACTTCACTTTGCAGGTGACTCACTCGGCGAGTATGGATATCTGTTAAATATCGTTACTGTTGAATCAATACTTGAAGATCTCGTTGAGCGATATCGTGATTCAGTACTTAATGACCTTCCTGAGTTTGAAGGATTAAACCCAAGTGTTGAGAATTTCTCACGGATATTCGGCGATCATGTCGCAGAGAGGCTGAGTGTTGCTGGTGAAACCACGCCTGATCAACTCCGAGTGCAAATCTGGGAAGACGATGCAGCATGGGCGAGCCATACACGGACAGTATAACAATGGCTGTTGATCATGCACTCGTTCGATATCTCGAAGCAAAACGAACCGTCGACAATCGGTCGTTCTCACGACGGGTGAGAGAAACACTTCATGAATTGCTCCCTTCAGAACCAGAAATCATTGATGTTGGTGCTGGGACGGGGGCGACGGTTCCACGGTTACTCGACTCTGGAATCGGTGGATCATACCGCGGTATTGACTCATCTGAGCGATTGACTGCATATGCCCGCGCTGTTCGCTCTCGTGAACTCCGGTTTCGGGGATATGATGTCACAACAAGCCCCGATGGGATGTTTACTGTTAATGACACATCAAATATAGACACTGATACTCAATCTGATGCTGAATCAACGCTTACTGTTGCCTTTGAAACGGCTGATGCACTCACTGCTGTGACGAATACTAATGATATCGACCTTCTGATGGCGCAGCAATTCATGGATCTTGTTTCGATTGAAGATGCACTAGATGTGTTCTTAGATGCACTTCGTCCGGGCGGGTTGGCGTACTTTCCGCTCACATTTGATGGGACGACTGTTTTTCAGCCAGACCATCCCGCAGATAATGCGGTTGAGACAGCGTATCACGATGCGATTGATGCTATCCCGGATCGAGATAGCCATGCAGGACGACACCTCTTAGATGCACTCCGCAATCGACCTGGAACGGTGCGTGCGGTTGATGCTGCTGATGCAATCGTCTATCCGCAAGGGAACACATATCCAGGTGATGAACAGTATTATCTTCAGCAGTTACTCGCGTTTGTTGAGGAGACTGTGACAAGTGATGTCGTTCCTGAAATTAATGAATGGATTACATCGCGACGTCAGCAGATATCCGATGGACTACTCAGTTATGTTGGTCATCGGTATGATATATTATATCAGACACCGACACGTCACTCATAGTAATAGTTGTTCTCATCCAATCATACACGTAAAAAATGTCGAGCCAGGATTCATCTGTTATTCCTCCCATTGGTCGTGAGAGAGACTTCAGCTCTGTAATCGGTGTTTGATATTTGATATTGATATTGATATCAAATGTCGATTCAGATCCGAGTCGAACAGAGTCCAATATTTCTGGGTTTGACTTTGGTTTGAACTACTCTTCGGGATTAAGATCAATTGTTCCGTCAACAGTCCAATGTGCATGGTCTGCATCGGGTCCAGTCTTACTCGGAACCTGAATCTCCATATTGCGGAGTCGGAGTGTGGTCGACCCGTCACCACCGCTCATCTCTTCGTACACCATTGCAACGAGTTCAGGCCAGTTGTTTGTCTGCTCGACTGGAGTATCATCATTCGCACTCATACATGTCTCAATTCGACCGCAAGGAAATACCGGTGTCGGTATCCGTTTTGTATGTATATATGCTGATGATTCTTGAACAATATCTATCAAAACCATCTATAAAAAAGAATAGCGCAAGTGCCCCGACTCACCGTGGGCGGGGTGAAGCGCGTCAAAACACGAACTTCTGAGAGGTAGCGAAGCATAACAAAATCCAGTGCAATCGTCCAAGCTCACCCAGACAATGTTGTTCGGACTAGACATCTACACAGGGAGTGACGACAACTTGCTAACCGGTTGTCTCGAAGCCCGACGCATCCGCAACGAAACCAACCGACTCGGTCGAGCTGGTTGGGACTGGAGTAAGATCAAATCAAGTGTCGTTGACAACGCCAATCACGTCAAAAACCCCAGTCAACTCATCGCTGACAGAACACTCGGTGAAATCGAAACGTATCACGACAACAAAGATGACGGCTGAGGATGGTCCAATCCGTACATTGACCAGTCGTACTCGATGGTAATGAACCACGGCGAAGGCTACCACCTGTTCCTCGAAGACGACGGGACGGTTCGGTTCCGTATCATTGCTACGAGAGGCAGGCACCTCAAAGCTAAACTCCGTGGTAGCCTCGACCACTTCGACCACTTCGACCGTCTACGGACTGCGTTCAACGATGAAGTAGCGGGTTGGTACCGCTGAAGTCGTTCACAACCACACCGAGTGGCGACTCCACGTCATGGTCACACATGAGTCTCATCAAGTCGCCAGCAAGAACGATGCAGACACAATTGTTGGTGTGAATGTGAACGAGGATTGCATCGCACTCGCTGCGATGAGTCGAAACGTCTCGGTGAAAGAACAACGCCACGAGTTCTTCACCAAACGTAAGCGGATGCAGAAAGCCAAACAGACTGCGTTCGAGACAGTCGTGCAGACCGTGAACCGCCTCGAGGCACTCGGTCTGTTCCGCCTGTAGAACCCGACTACGTTCATGACTGCCTACACAAAGTCTCGCAGTTTTCGAGTCCGGTCATCGTCTTTGAATACCTCAAGATATGCGGGAGTCCATCGACTACGGCACGCGGATTAATCGTTGCCTCCACTCACTCGCATTTCATTCCCTCAGAGAGATGGTGGAGTACAAGCCTGCGTGGAACGGGATCCCGTCAGATGAGGTTGACCCAGAATACACGAGCCAGCGATGCCCGAGAACGGAGTGCCAGCACACAGAACGGGGGAATCGAGACAAGAAGCGGTTCAAATGCCAGCAGTGCAAGTTCCAAGACCATAGCGACAGAAAGGTGGCGGTGTGCGTGATACAGAACTGGTTCGAGCAATAGGACAATGAAAATGTGCCGTCTCTCGAAGTCCTCTCTCGTGTGAAGACGGTGAGACGGGCGGTATCGAGGGCTAGTGGAGACCCCGACTCTCACACATCTTTGGATTCGGGTGTTGACCGACACGGAATGTCGGCGCAACTGTCACAGGGAGCACGAGAGGAATTAAAATCCGTTGCGTCAGTGATGCAAGATTAAACACGGACGCATTGCACTACCGTGCGCGGGGTACTTCATATAGTTCATGCTCTGCGTAAATCATCGCGACACAGCATCCACTGATGATCAGCGTGGACGTTGTCGCACTACGGTTCTGTCACAAGAGAGCCAGCAGTTGAGTCAATATGCTCACGAGCAGCAGCGAACGCTTCTTTTGGCGTTTTAAATGAGCCAAGATGCGTCCATTCACCAGTTGGCGTCGCTGTGTACGTATCAAAATCATCACCACGATATTCGTGTGACTCAACATAGAGTTCCTCTGTGATAGTTCCTGTTTCATCCTGACAAAGCCAGACTCCCAGTTCTTTTCCACCCTCAAGATCTCGACGCCGATGCCATTCCATATCTTTATTATTGAACCGGATGCTCAAATCATGATTGCTGTCACGCGGTGTTCATCGGTTATGTTGCAAGTGGTACTTACACCGATCAACAATGATAATCATAGGCACAAATAAAAACACTCGCTCATATGTGAGCTCGTATCTCAGCACTGGTTGAATCGCATCTCAATTCGATTTCCAGATGGGTCGCGTGTCTCAACGTCAACCGTCCCATTAGACCGCATCACAACCCAGTATACGAGCCACAATCCAAGCCCACTTCCATGATAGACAGATCGAATCTCGGTCCCACGCTGGAGTATTTGTCTATCCATACCTGGAATTGGCTGGTTTTCATCTTCGACGCGTACTACCACCTCATTCTCCGTTGGAAGTCTCTCAACCGTGATTGACACCTGTGTCTTAGCAGCGTCAGGTGATCGCGGTAACGATACTAGTGATAACGATTGCATCGATTCATCATCTGCACTATGAGTTACTGTGGTGTCTCTGTTGAATTCATCAGTCATTGAGACAGTGTCACTGGTAGAATGAATGATAGCGTTATTAATTAACTCCTCTATTGCGGTACGGACCTGTGGAATTGCTCGCACCGGTGGTGTCTCTTTACAGTCAATGTCGATAGACGCCCGTGTGTATGTTTCTGAGATACGCTCGGCTGTCTGTTGTGCAACATCACTCAGATTAATCTCTTGAGACTCAGGCGGGTCAATAATTAAATCAGTAATTGTTGTTGATTGCTCAGCGAGCGTTATGACATCGTTAGCTGTCGTAACGATATTAGCAGTATAATTCTCATTGCTGTCAGTCGTATTACTAATCATTGTTTCTGCATATCCACGAGCAATATTCATATCATTTCGTAGGTTATGTCGAAGAACGCGACTTAATAATTCAAGATGTTGTTGATGTTCTTTCAATTCTGTAATATCTGTGAGAATCACCACATATGATGTCGTCGACGCGTCTTGTGAATTAATTGGTGTAATCGTCTGTTGTGTATAGTATGTTGTTCCATCCTGACGCTGTTGGATAACCTCCGTCTCTCTTCCATCAGTATCTTGTATCCGTTCCCAGAGGTCGTCAGGATACGCATTGGGGGCATCTGGGGCGTTCAAGATCGCTGGTGAGCGCCCGATGAGTGTTGAACGGTCATACCCAGTGTTCTTCTCGAACGCTGGGTTAATGTATTCAATTGTCCCACGGACATCAGTCATGAATACAGAGTGATCGACTGCCTCAATAGCCTGCTGGAATCGTTGACGCTTAATTTCAGTCTCAGCGAGCTGTAATCTGGCTTCTCGTGACTCTGTTACGTCAATGTATGCAAATACTGTCCCCGATTGAGAGCCTGATGATCGGATATCACGTTTGATGATATTATAATATTTTGTGGCGCCATCTTGATCCCACTGGAATGATTCACTGTTATGTGTAAGATTAGATAATTCTGGTGCGACGGTTTCAAATAACTGTCCTTCTGATTCAGCAAGTGTTGAAAATACGGCAGTAGCGTTGGATCCAAGATATCTAATCCGCCCTTCTGCATCAGTGAGGACAACTGCATCAGCAATATCATCAAGTGCCTGCCGGCGCCACGATTGTGAAACGGAATATAATTCTTTATTGGTGACGGTTGCGGTTCCAAGCGCAAAGAAAGCCATGCCAAGTGGTGCATAACTCACTTCAATAAGCACTGTTGGAATGGCATCTGCATAAACAAGCACATCAAGAAGCGCTGGTGCGGCGGTTAACGCGAGCACCGCTCGAAATCGGGTGGTGTCAACGCGTGCTTGTGGAGCGGTGGTAAATAACCAGTATAATCCGATTGAGACAGCCGTGTATGCAATGCCCGCAACAAACCAATACAACGGTCCTGGATTAAATGAAAGGTGTAAAAATGGAGTTGACTTTTGTGCTGAGATAAAATAGAGATTGTGAATCGGATTGGTAATCTTTGCAATGACAATAACCAGATATACCGCCAGTGCCAGAGCGCGATTGATCGTGCTCTGATGATACCTAAATCCTGCGTATGCTGAGGCAACATATAGCCATGCGCCAATACTTGCAAGACCGATAATCAACCCTCCAATCCGAAGTGCGATGTCGACGCGCATATCTGGAACCGCAATCCGTGCTGTCGTCGTCAATGACCACACTCCGGCAAGGATGAATAGCCACATGAGACCGGTTCGAAAGTCATTATCAACGGCGCGACGAGCTCGATATGCTCCAGTGAAGCAGGCTATAGTGGCGAATCCAAAGACGGATAGATAGGCTATCCAGATGTGATTCACGAGTGTATATTGGATATTCCCACCTCAATAATATTGTGGAAAATATCACATCGATTATTGATATAGAGAGTTGAGTAAATCGGTTTCTTAGTATGTCACGGATTAGATTCTTCCGTTATTCCGCCGTGATAATGTCGAGGCTATTATCGATTTATCTACGATATGATGAAATGAAATAGATTGGTATTTATATGAACTATTTCTTTGATATATAATTAATTGCGAAGTTGGAGAGGTTCAAACATACATTATATATTAAACGATCATTTGCATCGCTAGCTCTATTCGTATGATGCCCATCCATCGCGTGTCTTCTATTCATTTGTGTGTAGAATCTACAAATAAACAAGGCGAGTGCCTCGGGGCTTGACAAGGGTGAAGCCGGTATAAACAGTTATGACGTCATATGTCTTGTCAAGAGGAACAGCCAGAAAACCTCAAAGACGGATTAACGATTTTAATCTACTGCTGGCTGGACCAGTTTAGAAATGTGACCTCTCTCAAAACCCGCTATTGTCGGTGCGACGGGAGTTGTCGG
>ERZ1034495.4-NODE-4-length-31161-cov-8.428663_pt1 | contig 31161 bp, 32 predicted proteins | sample MGYA00520645_ERZ1034495 | MGnify/ENA primary metagenome ERZ1034495 (study PRJEB33760, sample SAMEA4777689) | hypersaline lake metagenome | biome: hypersaline environment; feature: brines | place: Spain | collected 2014-08 | depth 0 m ... | reverse complement strand
GAATACGGTTTCACTCGAAAAAAACGGACTTGATACAGACGTATTCTCCAAAGGTGAGCAGATTTATTTGAACATTCGGCACTTCACCGAGTGGAATTTCCTGGAATAAATCGTTTTGGACGCCTCGATAAAGAGTATAATCCCAGTGCGAAACTAGGTCAAAATCCGCACTTCCAGCCTGGAGTTTTGAGAGCATATCTGATGGGCTAGGGAGCGGGACTTGATTAATTGTCACATCAAACTCCTCTTCGAATGGCTCTTTCAATACACGCTCTGCAGTTTCACCGAATTCACCAGACCACTGCATGAATGTGAGACTGTTTGCTTGACTCCCAGTAGAGCTGCCTGTGATGCAGCCAGCAAGTCCAGTAACAGTAGACACAGCAGCGGTGCTCTGTAGAAATCGGCGACGAGATGTAGATGTCGTTTGAGCTTGAGATTGATTGTTGCTCACAGTATGAATAATAGAATAATAAGTAAAAACGTACTGATACCAGCTTTTAATCGGTGATTACGCGACTTGAGAGTCGTTCAGCAAGAAAAGCCATTGTCAGTGAAACTCCAACAATGACAGTTCCCATCGCGTTTACCACTGGGGTGAGACTGAAATTAATTCGGGAAAATATGACAACTGGTAATGTATTGAGCGTGCTGGATGTCCAAAAGAAAGTCTGTGTGAAATTATCGAATGAAATTGTAAAAGCAAACATCATGCCGGCAATGACACCTGGTGAAATGATAGGGAGTGTTACTTCATAGAACGTCCGGAGTGGACCAGCGCCAAGATTTCGTGCTGCATCCTCTAATGAACGATCAAATCCGTATAATTGTCCAGCAACAACAACAATCATGAATGGGAGTGTAATCAGGATATGTCCCAGGATGAGTGAGATGAACGAGCCAGCGATGTTTACCATGGAGTATAGTGAAAGAACAGCAATCCCAGTCACAACCCATGGCACCATCATCGGTGTAATGAATAGCGTATTGAGTGTATCAACATCAAAAAGCCAACGTGCATATTCATTTCTTACCATTCCAATTGCGGCTGCGGTGCCGATGACCGCTGAGCCGATTGCGGCGATAATTCCTATCTGAACGCTCATCAAGAAAGCACGGATAAGCTGTGCATCAAACGTTCTGCCAATTGGAATGAGCGCAAGATACCACTCAATTGAGAGTCCAGAGATTGGAAAGCTCGGTACTGAATCAGCACTAAAAGAAAGTATAATAACGACCAAAATCGGTAAATAGAGGAATATGAACAGCGTGATAGTCTCAAATCTGAGTATCTTAGATCCAGTTTTCGAGGAGAATGAAACTCGTCCGAGAAGTTGCGTTATGCGGCTCATGCAGCATCACTACCATAGAGGCTTCGGAGACCGATGATGCGGTTAAAGATGTATACTAATATAATGACAGTAATGATAAACAATGTTGCCATTGCACTTCCAAGTGCCCAGTCAAAGCTCTCTCCAAAGAGTTGTGCAATAATATTGCCGATCATAAGATTACCCTGCCCGCCAAGCATGTTTGGAATAACAAATGAGCCAAATGAAAGGACAAACACAATTACTGAAGAAGCTGCAATCCCCGGAAGTGTTTGCGGGAATGTTACCTCATAGAATGTCTGGAGTCGATTTGCCCCGAGGTTGCGTGCTGCTTCTATGTGCGAATGATCAATGCGCTGAATTGAAGTATATACTGGGATTACCGCGAACGGCATGAATACATGTACAAGTCCGATAATGACCGCCCACGGAGAATAAAGTAGTTGTAGTGGTGTTTCAAAAATGCCCACTAGACTCACGAGAACATAATTGATGAGTCCGCTTTGTCCAAGGATGAGTTGCCAAGCAAAGGTTCGGATTATCAGATTTATCCAGAATGGTAAAATAAGCATTAACAAATAGAGGTTTCGAAATCGACTATTCATGAATGCGATATGATATGCTGCTGGATATGCAATCAATAATGAAATCATTGTGACGGTCACAGCAATAAGAAATGATCTGAGAAGGACTGTCAGATAATACGTAGTCGCAAAGACTGTTTGGTAGTTTGCAATAGTGATTACCGGTGTTTCCGCAGAGAGCGGTGCAGATTCAAGAAAACTATACATTAAAATAATACCTACTGAACTACCAAGTAGTCCAAGCACCCAGATGAGTCCAGGAGCAAGTTGTAAAAGTGGGATATATGATTTTTGTTGATCAAACCAGGTTTCGATTGGGTCACTGATGAGCATATACAGATCAGTTACCCATTGTCGTGGTTCAACAGAACTCATTCGCGATGTTCACCAATAATAGTACAATCATCACGTGACCATGTAAGCGAAACCGTATCACCAGTGGCAATCGATTGCTGAGCAGCTAGCCCTGTGGCTTCTGCAAGTATCTCTTGATTGTTGCCAACTGTCGCGACGAACTGGGTTGTCTTGCCGATGAATGTTTTATTTGTTATCTTGGCGGTGAGTCCATTTGTAAGATCCTCATCTGGTGGACGAATCATGATATCTTCCGGACGAATGTTCAAATAAACCTGCTCACCTTTGGAGAATGCGTCTGTATCAAGTCCGTTTTTTTCGAGTGAAACCGTATTCATTGAAGAAAATTCTGGTTCAAGTTCAATAGTATCATGTGTAGAAGATTTAAATCGTGTTTGGAGAATATTTGCCTCTCCAATAAAGTCAGCAACAAACCGATTACGTGGGTTATTATACAGTTCTCGGGGTGTGTCTATTTGTTGAGCTGTTCCGCCATCTAACACCAAGATGCGGTCGCTCATTGAGAGTGCCTCCTCCTGATCATGTGTAACATAAATTGTTGTGATATCAAGTCGGTCTTGGATTTGTTGTAGTTCAAACCGCATATTCTGTCGAAGTTGCAGATCAAGCGCTGCGAGTGGTTCATCCAGCAGGAGTACCGAAGGCTGAATGATCAAAGCGCGGGCTAATGCAACTCGTTGTTGTTGTCCACCAGAGAGTTCATTTGGCATTCGCTGTTCAAATCCATCGAGATCAACGGTGGCAAGCATCTCTGCTACCTGATCTTCACGCTCTGGTTTCGGAACACTATCCATTTTGAGCCCAAATCCAATATTCTCACCAACGCTTTTGTGTGGGAACAGTGCATAATTTTGAAAAACCATACCAGTCTCGCGTTGATGTGCAGGGGTGCCTGTAATGTCTTCCCCATCGATTTTGATTGTCCCCTCGCTAGCGTTTTCGAAGCCAGCAATCGTTCGTAATGTTGTCGACTTCCCACAACCACTTGGACCTAAAATTGAGAAGAATTCGCCTCGTTGGACAGAAAAAGAAAGATCATGGACTGCAGTAACATCTCCATACCGCTTAGTCAGTCCCGATAATTCCACGACGGTTTGTGCATCCATTAGGTATTCACAGGAATGTCGAGCGTTTTATGAACATAATAGTTGGGAAAAAGACTAATTGTGTCAATGTGCATGTTATTTTAGTCGTATATTCTCTGCAGACGGACAATTAATGATTGCAGGTGCTGAATTATGATGTTTTCTATGAGCACGACCGAGTTTGATCATGTCGTATTCTAGATTTCTCTTGTCATCACCGACATCTTAAGTTATGCCGTGGCTCATCCAATAGTCTGGAGCAATGTATATCACATGACAGCAGGGGTAGTGGCTTCGATTTCCGAACGATCTTAGGGCGCTCAATCCGCCCCGCTGTAGAAAGTAATATATATGTCGCGACAAGTCACTGGCTATGACCGAATTACGCGTCAAAGACGTGATGACGACACCAATGTTAACCTTAGAAGCAGAGACATCGGTAAGTGAAGCTGCCGACGCGATGCGCAAGGCGACAATCAAATCTGTTGTTGTTGTCAGTGACGGATGTCAACCGGCGGGTATCTTTACTTCAACAGACGCATTATCGGTCATAGCAGACGGTGTCCCGACGGATGAGACAACTGTCAAAGAATATATGACGACTGGTGTCGAAACCGTCTCCCCAGATGTGGCACTCGCTGCGGCTGCCGAGCAGATGCATGAGGGTGGATATAGTCATCTACCAGTGGCTGATGCCGACGGTGATGGGGTTGGGATCCTAACAAAGACTGATATTGCCGAAGTCATCTCTGACCCGGTAATCGATGATGCTATCTCGACAGTCAACGAGTAGTATCAACCGTAATAAATGATAATTAAGTGTGGCATAATCGATGTATCGGCATATCGAACATAACTCAATATCAAAATGATTGCTAATATGCAAGATATTATGTTGATAAGTTCGATGCAAACGCGTAATAGTATCATTAAGAGGGGATCTAAGTACGGACAATGACGTTAAGTTCAAGACAAATAGAGGCTACTCGTGCCTATTATCAAAGCATTGACCAGGATAACTATACTAAACTTACCTCGCTACTCACACCAGAGTTTACACATCAGCGTTCTGATCAAACACTTGCCGGGCGAGAACAGTTCGTTCAGTTCATGCGCGATGAGCGTCCGGTGACTGATACGACTCACGTCGTAGAAAGTATATACACCGACAATAATGAGGTTGCTGTTCGTGGTCGGCTGGTTCAAGATGGAGAATTACTCTTCGAATTTGTTGATATATTCAGTTTTGATGAAGATAGTATGAGCGGTCTCCAAACATACACGCAGTAATATATTCTTCTGAGTTACTCATGCTCAGTATTAGATGAATTGCCATTCATCCACTCAATCGTATGCTGCCAGTCCTGTTTTCTTTGGCGGCATGCGATTAAATGTTTCTCGAGTGTATCTTTGGTAATTCCCATCATCTCTGCTGCAACTCCATATGACATATTTTCGTGCTCAACAAGTTTCCAAGCCTCTTTTTGTCGCTCAGATAGTGCAATATTTCCACCCGAACCGTCCATGTATATCTTGATAGGTGTTACACCAACTTAATTACCCAACTCCACCAATATAGCGACTCAATCCGGAGAAATCACGTATATACATAGCTGCACTTATTGCTAGAATTGAGATAATAATAGTGGGATGGAGACTCGGAGTTTATTTCTAAGGTGATATGTGTACGTGACTTAACTGATACAAAACTCGATCTGATGTCGTGATTTGTCAAGCAGTTCATTACGTTGTAGAAATAATAATAAAACGAATATGAGTACGAGTACCGATAAAGAGTCAGCCGAGACAGAGAATAGACCAGAATTCAGCGGATGCGTATTCTGTTATAGTGCAGAGTGGGCATATTATGGTGCAAAGAAAGGGATAAAAGCGATTCGTCAGTAGCTAGTATCTACGTACTAGCGGTACGAGGCAGATACCACGGAGGTTAATCCCGAAGCAGTTCACGTTATTTTGATGTGCGCACGCGACTGTTCCTAATGTCGTGTCGGATATTGTTCTATTTCCATGCCACAGTTGACCGGGAGTATTCTTCGTGGACACGGCGGCTTTGATCGTCGCAGTAGTTTTCTTTACAATAGCCGAGTGGATTGTCCCTGTCGTCGGAGGCGTGCCACGAATTGAAAGCTTCAGCGAGTTCCTCCAGAGCGCGCTGACTGGACTGAGTGCGGAGTCCTCAATATTTATTATATTCCTTCAATTCAGTTTTAACTCCTCGTGGTTGGGAATCTCACCTGCCTCCTTCCAGACTTCTCGGGTATAGTGGTTAGCGATGTTCCAGCGCTGGCGTTCCACCTGTGGCGGTCAAGTGAGTCCTCTCCCTGACTGTGGTTAGTCCGGTGAACTTCCAGCATTCTGAACGTTAGTATAACTTCTCATACTCGTGTCTATTCTAAATTTTGGATGAGAACGGTGGAATATCCGGGGGGCTTGCCATCGATGGTGGGTTGTGAAATGGGTTGTCGGATTCATCCCACATTAGTGAGACCGTTGGTATTATTCGCGCACCAGAAGTGATCTCTGGAGACATCTAAAGCCGCCGGGCATTCTCCTTGCTCTTTATCAGATAGATGAATTATTGTATCTAATTAACAGTATATACTATGTGCACGACACAGCAGGACCGGATCCGACAGCACCAACGGATGTCATGCGTGACGCGATATTGAGTGAAGATAATGAGTATCGATATCGACTTGACCGTACATGGGACTCAAAAGCGCCGACAATGGCGTTTGTATTGGTGAATCCCAGCCAGGCTGATGCCGAAAAAGATGACCGAACAACAACACGGTGTATGACTTATGCGAATGGGATGGGATTTGGTCGCGTGATCATCGGGAATCTATTCGCGATACGAAGCACGGATCCAACTGTTATTAAATCACATCCAGCCCCAGTTGGTCCAAGGAACGACCAGTATCTTCGAGATATCTGTCATGAATCCGACCGGATTGTTGCTGGGTGGGGAATCCATGGTACGATAGATGGACGAGGGCACGAGATCACGGCAGCTCTTGATGTTAACTGGTATGCAATTACTACAACTATTGACGGGCATCCTGCACACCCAAGTCGGACACCATATGATACGACTTTACAGCGTTTTAGTTATGATTGATAAATTGATATATTCTAACATGGATGTGTCGAGTAGCTCTTATTCACCGGTCATTAATGAACAGTATGGCTGCTGTTGCTCAGTATATTGGTCAATTGCGACCACTCCTCAGCGTTTCTCGCCCGCCGTTTTTAGCGCTTCCAGTCACACTTATTACACTTGGTGCTGCCGCATCAGTCGCCAATACCGGGTTCATCAGTGTTGTTCGAACTGGGATTGCACTCATCGGGCTCATTTCATTACATGTTTCAGTGAATGCGCTCAATGAGGCAGCTGATTATGAGTCGGGAATTGATAAACGTACAGACGCCACACCGTTCTCCGGGGGAAGTAAAACACTCCCAGCAGGGAATGTCGACCCCACAACCGTCTATCGATTTGGATATCTTACGGCGGCTGTCGGTGCAATTATCGGAGTATGGTTTCTTGTGATTATCGGACCGATATTAATTCCAATTTATATAGTCGGTGGTGCAAGCGTGCTTGCATATACGGAATATCTGACAAAATTTGGGCTCGGCGAGGTTGCTGCTGGACTTGGACTTGGTGGGCTTCCTGTTATTGGAGCGGCACTTGTCCAATCAGGAGAGATTTCATCTATTGAACTGCTTGCTGCGGTACCGGCGTTCATTTTAACATTTAATCTGCTTTTGCTCAATGAGTTTCCTGACATTAGCCCCGATCGATACGGTGGTCGGGCAAATCTTATTCACCGGCTCGGACGTGTATGGGGTGGTCGCCTCTATGCGGTCGCGACAGTATCTGTTCCAATCATTATTATTATTGGAGTCATCTCAAATGTGTTCCCTCGTACAGCCTTGCTTGCGCTTCTTGGGATTGTTGCCGCATTTCGCCCGGTAATATGGTCAATTCAGACGCCTAAGCAGCGACCACCGATGGCTGTGCTTCGCAACAATGTCATATTTATTCTGTCAACAAATGTTCTTTTAGCTATTGGATTGATACTGCCGATCATTTAGTCGCATATTGTTTTGAGGTTTTGAGTTACCGTTTCGCGTGATTGTAGTAATCCAGATACGCAGTGAGTCATCATCTGCATAAGAGTCCAAAGTCCTAGTCCTGATCTAGCCCTAGTCTCAACCAAGGATCCAGTGGGGTGAATCAAAGATATTCATACCAACTCACTCATTCACTCACTTCACAGCTTCCAGTATATTCGACTGATTCAATAGATTGAATTGGTGTATCACCACAGACTGGGCACGTAGGATCCGGCTGATATGATATTTGCTCAAAAGTTGCCTCCAGTGCATCATAAAAAATTAATTTGCCAGTAAGCGGATTACCGGCATTCAAAATGACTTTCATTGCCTCTGTTGCTTGTAGACACCCAACTGTCCCAGGAAGAGCTCCTAAGACGCCAGTTGCCGCACAGTCAGGAATCGTGCCCGGTTCAGGCGCTTCTGGGAATAGACACCGATAACATGGTCCATCAGGAATGAGAGTTGTTAATTGTCCCTCAAATTTATAGATTGCTCCGTGCGCAATTGGTATTTTTTGAAGTTGACAGAAGTCATTTAATAAATATCGTGTAGGAAAATTATCTGAGGCATCAACAACCATATCATATCCGGGGATAACTTCGCTGATAGATTGTTTATCAATTCGAGTCCGATGCGTCACGACCGTAATGTCTGGGTTGAGATCGGTGATGAATCTAGCTGCACTATCCACCTTTGAATCCCCCACGTCCTCATCACGGTGAATGACCTGACGCTGAAGATTACTTCGCTCAACAATATCATCATCAACGATCCCGATGGTACCAACGCCAGCAGCTGCGAGATACTGAATGACTGGTGACCCTAACCCGCCGGCTCCGACAATAAGAACATCTGCATTCAATAGTTGCGCCTGTCCCTCCGGTCCGAGCTCATCCATAATTATATGTCGCGAGTATCGGTCGAGCTGTGTCGAATCAAGTGATAGACCACCTGGTACCCTCGTGGATTCATCTGAATTTGATGTTGATTCAGACCCATCATTTGGTCGAGGTGCTGGCGGCGGTGACATACATAGTCGTATGCGTCAATCAACAAAAAACCAGAGCGTCCATATGAGATTGTCCTGCCGTGGTAAGGCTACTTCCCGCGTCGACTACCAGATCCGGCACTTGGACGAGTATGCTCAGCACCTTTCCCACGATTTTGAAGACCTCGGTTTGACCGACCGGCGTTTGTCAGTCCTCGGAAAGCACGACCCTTATGAGTATCATCACAAATCCAGTTGAGATCATCATCATTCTCAATCGCAGCATGCTCAGGGTCGATGAGAATAATTTCGTGCCATTTTTGAGATCCATCTTCACCAACCCAATATGACGCGAGTGTCCGGAGATTCGGGTATTTGCGTGCAGCACGCTCTTCGGCAATGCGTTGAATACTCGTTCGTCGACCAAGTCGATTAACACCTTGTCGTTTACTTCGGCGACCGCTGGTGAACCGTTTCTTCCGTGCACCACCCTTTCGAACAGCAACACGTGCGATTATAACACCTTGTTTGGCTTTATATCCAAGTTCACGTGCCTTGTCAAGTCGTGTTGGACGGTCAATACGGACAATTGCACCTTGGTCCCGCCATTCTTGTTTTCGCTGCCATTGCAACTCGGCGAGCTTGCCATCGCCGGGTTGTTTCCATGCCTCTTTAATATGTGAGTAGAAACTTCGTGCCATCTGTTTTCACCACGGGCGCTTGTGATTCGGGAACGTCAATGACGTATTCCCACATGTCGTCCCGAACAATCGGGTGCCCACTGGCGTCCCGTCTGACCAGCGAGTTACACTAAGTACCGAACGTTTGCGTTTAATCACTTCGATATCGCGTTCCTCAGTATATATAAATGTGATACTAGCCGTCGGTAGACATATGGATTGCCCTGATTCAACATGAATGATATATACATATAAAATAATCAACATATGTAAATTGATAAGTAGATTCTGCGTATATTCGTAAGTACTGATATCTTAATATGTTACTTTTATTTGATATTTTATCATAGTTGAAACTGCATCTACTAACAATTAAAATAAAACGTAAAGGTTTTTATTGACAGATTTCTCCCCATCATACGATGTCTCAAGACGCACCAACATCTCGACGAGGGTTTCTTGGGATGATCACTGGTGGATTGACGACCACTGTTGCCGGGTGCACTGCGTCTGATGACAGTATAATAACAGGTGGGACGCAGAATACCCCTTCTGCGGTAAAGTCGGAAACGATCACATCAGATACGGCTAGTTCGATAACCTCACCAACGATTGCGATTCTTGCCGCTGGCAGTCTCCAATATGCGATTGAGAATGGACTGAGGTCATCACTCGAAGTTCCAATCCAGGTTGAGTCACATGGATCTGCGACTGTTGCTCGGCTCATTGCTGATGGACAACGAGATCCAGATATTGTCACCGTAGCTGATACCGCATTATTTGATCAGCCCCTTTCTCCGAGATGGCATTCAATATTTACGAGCAACGCAATCGTTCTTGCGTACAATCCCGACACAGCAGGCGGTCGCCGCCTTGCAGCGGCAGATGCATGGTATGAACCATTGCTAAATGAGACGATTAGATTTGGTCGCACTGATCCGGATCAGGATCCTCTCGGGTATCGAACATTGTTTATGTTGGAACTCGCCTCGCGGTATTATGATGATGCATCACGACTCATTCCGGCATTTAAAAATCGAAACAATATCTATCCAGAAACCGGACTGATCAGTCGATTTGAGACAGGATCAATTGATGCCGCAGTCACGTATCGAAACATGGCAATAGAGCGTGATTACGCGTATGTTGATCTCCCAGATCAAATCAATCTTAGTAATCCTCAATACGTTGACTCATGGTATTCAACCGTCTCGTATACACTCCCGAGTGGGCAAACAATTAATGGTAATATCATCAACTATGGATCAACAATTAGACATATGAGCAAAGCCGCAGTAGCGGTTTTTAATATCCACACGACTGGACAGTATCTCACCGATGCTGGATTTATTCAGCGTGCTCAATTCCCACAGTATGTCGGCGATGTTCCCGTAACGGTTGAACAGGCAATTCCGTCTAATGCGACATCCACAAACGGTGAGTCTCCTGCGAAATCATCTTTAGGCTCACTGACAAATGTTGAAATTGACTCTCTCAGAATCCTCCGATAGAATGAATAATCAATCGCTCTAAGAGCATATCTGTCCGACTTCAAGATTTATATATGGATTCAAGTAGCAATCACGTCTTCTTATTATTGTCTACCAACATGAAAAGAAGAAAACTCTCAGTAACTACATCTATCTGATATATTATTTCACAACTATGCCTCCATCTCAGACAAATACTACTTCCAAACTGAGTTCATTACAACGTGATTGGTTGAGTATCGCGCTCAGTCTTGGCGGTGTCTTATTACTTTATTATTCGATTCCACTTGTTTCATTACTTCTTTCGGTTCAACCGACCACAATTTTTGCTGAACTGGCGAACCCAGCAGTTCAGCGGGCAATAGTGACATCCGTATTCGGTGCATCACTCAGTACATTCCTTGCGACTGTACTTGGTCTCCCCTTAGCGTATTGGCTCGCGCGCAGAAAGACGATATGGCAGCAAGTGACTCTTGGGTTCGTTGTTCTACCACTTGTTCTTCCGCCGACGGTTAGTGGCGTTGTATTATTGACTGTTATCGGTCCAACAACACTACTTGGAGACGTCGCAAGTGTTAGTGGGATTAGCCTGACCCGATCACTTGCTGGTGTTGTACTTGCACAGACGTTTGTCGCTTCACCATTTGTGGTTGTTACGGCGAAGGCAGCTATTGAACGGGTTGATGAGACGCTTGAACATGCATCCCGCGCACTTGGTAAGAGTCGTCTCCAGACAACTCATAAAATAACCCTTCCACTGGCGGGTCCAGGTATTCTGGCTGGCGTCACACTCGCGTTTGCTCGGGCAATGGGCGAGTTCGGTGCGACAATGATGCTTGCATATTATCCGCGGACTATGCCCGTTCAGATATGGGTCTCATTTGTCTCCGCTGGAGTTGAGCGGGCATATCCGGTTGCGATTATTCTTCTTGCTGTTGCGCTAATTTCACTCATTGTTTTGCATACCATTGCGCACAATCCCTGGACATGACTCTTACACTCACCGATATCACAACGACATATGAGGATTTTACACTTGGACCGCTCTCACTCGTGGTCGATAATGAAGTTCTTGCAGTGCTTGGTCCATCTGGGAGTGGAAAGACAACCATCCTCTCATCAGTGGCCGGAATTGTCCAACCAGACACTGGCTCGATATATCTTAATGAACGGTCACTGATTGATTGTCCGATTGAGCATCGAGATATTGGCGTTGTGTTCCAAGATGGGGCATTGTTTCCACATATGACAGCATATGAAAATATTGCTTATGCAGCAACTACTCCTGAGCATATTGACAAATACACCACGCTGTTAGATATTGCACAAATTCTTGACCGGAAGCCAGCAGCGTTATCGGGTGGTGAGCGCCAGCGTGTCGCGCTTGCTCGAACACTCGCTGCTGATCCAAGTGCATTGCTGCTTGATGAACCACTTTCAAGTCTTGATACGCCGATTCGTCGCCGACTTCGAGGTGACCTCCGGGCATTATTCCAGACGCTCGATATTCCGGTTATATATGTCACCCATGATCAACAAACAGCCACTGCACTCGGTGACCGCCTTGCAATCGTCCAAGCGGGGATGATTAAACAGATTGGGACCCCACAAATGATTCGAAATGCTCCGAACAGTGCGTTTGTCGCTCGCTTTACCGGGAATGAAAATCTCTTTACTGCCACTGTAACTGATCATAATGAGCACGGTGCCATTATCCGCATTGGCGAACAGACAGTTCAGACCACAGTCACCTGGACAGGCGATGATTGCGTTACTGCCTCTATTCACCCTGCTCGTATACAAGTCGGTTCACAATCGATGAATGATCTCACAGATCCGTCTCATTCGTTTACAGGGACAGTTGTCCAGCAATTAACTGAAGGATCGATGACTCGAGTAACTATTGCTGTCCAGACGGCAGATATTGCGCTAACAGCGACTGTCCATCCACCGATGACACATCAATTATCACTTATTCCAGATGAGACAGTCGAGATTACATTTTCATCAACTGCGGTTCACCTCTTTGCGCGCGAGTGACGCATACACTCCATACGGTCACTTCTTGGGCAAAGCGTCTTGGCTTCGATTTTAAATAAGACGCAGGAATGACGTGGATTCAGCAAAAAAATAGTGCTTTGTGATGTGCTCGGCGTCACTGATGATCGAATAGATTTTGATATCGCAATATACAGTTTATGAATAGAATCTCATTCGAAGTTGAGACGGTAGTAGAATCAGCTTCCAACGGCTGATCAGCTTACTTAGGGTGGATAGCAGATCTGCCACAGTTGGACCGGAATCACCACGTCCAGTCATGGCTTTGATTTGAGTGCAATATCATGGTTTTCCGTGATATAAGCAGCCCTCCGGCCGTCTGTTGGTGAAGTACCTCGGGGTCAAGCCCCGAGGCACTCTGCCTGTTAATCTGTAGAAGTCTAATAACGAACATATGACAGGAGAACCATTCATAGCCACAAACTGGTCTTCAGACCATATGCATTAATCCGATCAGTCTTAATTACTGAATTTAATCTGTACTATTGATATCCTTTCCAAGAATTCTTCACGGGACAGTACGCCGGTTCTGTGTCCTCGGTGATACCCTGACCGAGAACACTGGAATCTCAGCTGTAGTCTGTGAGCAGTGCGTCCGGATTCTAGATGGATCGTGGTGTGTTCGCGATGGAGTATCCGCTTGCACCTCACAGGCCGTGCCATCGATCCGGTCCAACCACGGTGAGTAGGGAGAACACTCGATGCAGAATTAGTTTTTTGCATTGAGACCCCCAAGTCCAACTCCGGTTTTTATTTACTGCGCGTACCACAGCGTGTCTGGTAATATAAAACCCCTAAATGGCGTCTTGCTTGTCGAAGTCACTCCGCGCTGACGCACGGGGCTCTCTGCTTAATTCTCGGTAGTGGCTCTTTAATACCAACCGATAAGCATAATGTTGGATAATTATGGGATTGCATCAACCGACTCAAACTGCCCTGCAGCGATTGAGTTAGCGATACGGACAGCATCTGATTCAGCATCAATCCTATCGGTTGAATTTGGATATTTTCGTTCGAAATATGTTAATAGATTTGAGATATCACGACAAAGACGTTCATGAGCGTTTTCATGATCTGTTGAAACCGCCTGTGGCCAGTCAAAGACAGTCACTCCGTCTTCACTCACCGCGACATTGTATTCACTCATATCAGCATGTACGTACCCATTCTCATATGCACACTGCATTTCTCTGAGGATTAACTCAAGAACGCCAACAGCCTGCTGTTGTGGTAATTGTGCGCGGTTAAGCTCAACAGATTCAAACTTATCCATCACAATAGCATGGCGATTCTGATCAATCGGTTGTGGGACTGAGACGTCAGGATATAGCGCTTCGAGAACCTCATACTCACGTTCAGCTGCCTTTCGAGCAGTGTAAAGCCATGAAACGTGCTCATTATCAGCTGTATAATCGCGCTCGCGCATCACCTCACGAAAATTTGTGTATCCCTCTCTGTGGAATTTTAAAGCAAGTGGTTTGTAGGATTTTACTTCCAGCACATCGCTCTCTTTTCCAACTCCAAGTGGTGCACCAACCCCATCAACTGTCTCACGCTTACTGAATGTGCGGAGAGCAAGAGCATCATATCCCTCAGCTTTGAGTGTATATCCCTCATATTGAATTGTTTTCCGCTCGATTAATTCCCGGGTTGCACATCGATCAAGACGGTAACCAACCTCCTCGGGTGAGAGTCCTGACAACTGTGGCAACTTCCCGCGATTAACCCACTCAGAGAACCGCATTCCCTGCTCGACACCTGAGAGCAAGTAGAAATCTTCAGGCTCTAATTCGGTCATCACGCCAGCGACATTCCGCACCATAATTATTTGATGACAGCAACGCCTAAAAATATCGTGAGTTCGACTGTTCAAAATTTATATATTGTATATCGCTATATCAAATTAATAACTGTGCAGTTGCGAGTGATTTCGATTCTGTGCACGAGTCTCCCGGCTTAGTGTGTACCTCCAGACCTGAACGAGTCTCAGAGACAAACGGAAGCTATCTGATCCATTGAGTGAATCGGAGCCACTGCCAACGCAGGAAAAATGTCATCGATCCAGGATGAAGCCTTTGACCGCGCGCTGTTCGTCTGCCGGGATTATATGAGTGTCCTGAAGTGCTGACTGAGTAACACTCTGGATCGACCTGCTATAATCTATGATTCCACCCAGTGCTCGACGGTCTCAACTAAGACTTGTACGAGGAAATTCACCAGCACTTACGTGTCGTACAGCAAGAATGCGAACCTGGAGTGAAACAGGCGAACGCTGAACGATCTTGAAGTGGTCCAGACAGCGAGCTCCTTGATTTTCCTGTAGGTCATCTCAATTTCACCAGGTCGATTGGTCCCGATCTCGCCCGATCTCGTCGTCGATATCCAGGTTCGTAATAAACGCCTGTGGACGCTCTTTGCCCTCATCAACCGAGATCCATACCGGCGTCGTCATTCGCAAAGCAGACACAGACAATCTACGCGTTCACGCTCGGATATGTGGTGACGATGAGTGTACTCGGTTTGCTGCTTGTGCAGTACACCAGTTAGCTGGAAGTAGTCGCATCTATTACACTTCGTTTCTGACGAATACTCAAGCCTCTGGCTCGATCATTGAGACATTGAACTGTTTTCTGAACTCCTGGATTGCCTCGCGAGATCCTACAAGCACGATTCGCTCGTCGCCCGTGAACCGTCTCTGGGGGTCAACCGTGCTGGTCAATCCGGAATCGTCTTCGACGGCAATGATGCGACAGCCTGTCTCTTCATAGATGCTCGATTCCGCGAGTGTCGATCCGACCAGAGGATCTGCTGGCACGCGGAGGAGTCGAATCTGGCTCGCGGGGGCGAGGATATCTTCACCGCGGAGTTCGCTGACCACCATTCGGGCGCTCACTCGAGGAACTGGGAGAACGTAATCCGCGCCGGCGCTCAGTGCCTTTTGTGTCGCATCGATATCACTTACGCGTGTGAGTATCTCTATATCTGAATTCAACGAGCGTGCCAGCACCGTTGTCAGAAGCGATGCGGAGTCATCCGGAAGGCCGACGATGATTGCACCCGCAGTCTCGATTTCGGCTGCCTGCAAGTTTTTATTAGAACTTGCATCACCGACGATGTCGACACTGTCATGATCCTCAACATCGATTGTCGTGACATCAAGACCTTCTTTGACGACGATCTCCCGAGCGGCTTGCCCAACCTCGCCCTGACCGGCGATGATGACACGCTCGTGTCGCCGAAGCGTGCGGTATGGGTATGACTGCGTGAAGTCATCGAACGCCTCTAATTCATCGTGGGCGCCTGAGAGGAGTAACACTGTGTTCGATCGAATAACCGCGTCCGGATTGGGCGGGAGTTGCAACTCGCCGATGATATTGGCACCCGTCTGCTCTCTAATCCCTGAGTTACGGACTCGCGCGCCAACCAATTGATTCCCCGGCTGAATCGGGATCTCCGTAATTTCCATTTCGCTCCCCAATTCGATCGTATCTGTCAGCTCCGAACTGAACGAGGAGACCGCCTTCTCGGCAAGTCGACGCCCAAGCACCCCGTGTGGGGACAACACAGTATCTGCGCCTGCATCAAGCAGAACGCTCCGCATGTCGCTATCGTCGGTAAGGGTGATGATGCCAATATCTGTGGTGATCGACTGAACGGTCAGGATGGTGTTGACGTTCACATCTTCAGCATCCGTTATGACCGCTCGCGCGGCGTCGATACTAGCCCGCTCGAATGCTCTCCTATCCTGCGGAGAGCCGTGAATGACCGAGTATCCAGCATCAGAAAGATCTTCAGCATTTTCTTCACCAGATGCAATCAGGATATATTCAATCCCGAGCTCTTCGAGTTCGCCGAAAAGGACGGTAGAGTCTCGTCGGTACTCACAAATAGTAATAATAATATGATCCTGTTTAGGCGTCAGTCGATCATCTAAGTTGACCTCGGCGCCGATGAATAGTGGGATAATAATTAAAAGGAGGGTAAAAAACCCGATGCCGATACCGGAGATCTGCGTTAATGACAGAATAGATATATTAACGGGTGACTCCAGAAACAGGAAGCCCTGTCCTCACCAAGCGAGGGGCGGGGAGCCCCGAGCGCGGTAGGGCAGGGTAGTTCACGTGGCTCTCCAACCGGCAATCAACCGCAGATAACCCATGCATGTCACGCTGTTATCGGTACTTTGAGATTTTCATTGTAGGACGTAATATAAGATCGTATGGATTGAGCTTGGGAATCACGTCTCGACAATTTTTCTTAGTTTTTTACAGAATACAATCAATAGAGTTATGACTGGGATGACAATAATCACGCGAAATTATATTATCATCAATCGAGGGTATTCCTGTCCTCGATCAGCAATCAACTATCGTATGCGCCATTCGGTATGCAAGTCTGCATCCTACATAGGGTAGGATGGGTATCTATTATATGCTGAGCAGGCGCAATACCACGGCCTTTAGTACTCCATGAAACATTTTGAACCATCGGTCCTACGCAACAGTATCAGCAGCTACTCTATGACAAGATTTTGAATTGAATTCCTCAATAAGTTTTCAGGAGCACCACACGCGGAGGAGGATGTCAAAGCCAAGGAATCCTACCATCCAGATCGAGGAGGAGGATCTCATGTTTTTTGATCATTACCGGTGAGTGTGAGAAGCTATTTTAAACAACGTGACACATCGATTGATATCTCTCAACCGATCTGTTGCACATGGTCGCCCTGGCGTATATGACCGTGGCATACCATCGCATATACATGGATGTGATTAATCCTGCAACAAACGAACAAATCGATCGGTATGAGCCTGACACGAGCGATGATGTCGAAGCAACGTTGAGTCGGGCACAAACAACATTTCAGACATGGCGCAATCGATCAGTTCGTGAGCGTGAGCAGCTTCTTGCGGCTGCGGGTGATATTCTTGAAAATCGTATCGAAGAGTACGCACAATTGATGACGACAGAAATGGGCAAGCCAATCACACAGGCTCGCGCTGAAATTGAAAAATGCGCACGGGTGTGTGAGTACTACGCAACCCACGCGAGTGCACATCTCCAACCAGATGGTCATCCAAGCCCACCTGGTAGTTCCGTGCAAACTGTCTATGAACCACTTGGTCCTGTTCTCGCAGTTATGCCCTGGAATTTTCCTTTCTGGCAGGTGTTTCGGTTTGCAGCACCGTATCTGACCGCTGGTAATGTCGGAATTTTAAAACATGCTGAGAATGTCCCCGGCTGCGCAGAGGCAATTGCTGAGGTGTTTGATGATGCCGGATACCCCGATGGTGCCTTCGAAACACTTCTTATCGAGGTAGATCAAGTCAGTGATGTTATTACAGACGACCGCATCCGAGCGGTGACTCTCACTGGTAGTGGTCCGGCTGGACGTGCTGTTGCATCAACAGCTGGTGAGAATCTTAAAAAGACTGTTCTTGAACTCGGGGGAAGTGACCCATTCATTGTGCTTGATGATGCAGACATTACTGCTGCAGCTGAGGCAGGTGCATGGGCTCGCACGCTTAATAACGGACAATCATGTATTGCCGCAAAGCGATTTATTGTTCATTCAGATATCTATGATGTGTTTCTCGACCGACTGCGTGATGAGATGATATCGTACACAATTGGTGACCCACTCGATGAGACCACAGATGTCGGTCCACAGGCTCGAAATGATCTGTGTGCAAATCTCCATTCACAAGTCGAGCGCTCTGTCGAAGCAGGGGCAACACTCGAGATTGGTGGTGAGCCACTTGATCGTGAAGGGTCGTATTATCCACCAACAATTCTCACTGACATTCCAGTACCATCTCCAGCCGCAAATGAAGAGCTATTCGGTCCTGTTGCTGCAGTATTTGAGGTTAAAGATGAAAACGAAGCGATTACGACAGCGAATGATACCGAATTTGGTCTCGGTGCAAGTGTTTGGACGGCTGATAGAGACCGCGGACAGGCGGTTGGTCAGCGTATTGATGCTGGATGCGTCTATATTAATCAGCTTGTGAAGTCTGATCCACGTGTCCCATTTGGTGGGATTGGGAAATCCGGATACGGTCGTGAACTTGCCGAGGCGGGGATTACAGAGTTCACCAATCGAAAGACGCTGTGGGTCGAATGATCTCTGTCATTTGCAGATTTGTTTCTAAAGGGATAGACAAGAATCGGGCTTGAATGATAGCCTCGGAGATGCGAGTCAATATACTCAATTATGAGGTCATAGCTGACTTCGAAGTGGCTTTACTAGCCTAGATAATATTAATTGTATGCTCGTTGGTGCACATGAATCCATTGCTGGTGGGGTCGCGAATGCCGTTGATAGACAACTTGAGAACGGTGGTAATTGTGGACAAATATTTACTCATTCTCCGCAAGTCTGGCAGGACCCATCGATTGATGACACAGACGCAGAAGCATTTCGTGATCGCTCTCAGATGCATGACATCGGTCCATGGGTTATTCACTCATCGTATCTTGTGAATCTCTGTACGCCGAAAGATGACCTTCGAGCAAAGTCAATTGATTCGATGCAACAGGAGGTTGATGCTGCAGCGCAATTATCGATTCCATACGTAAATGTTCATCTTGGCGCACATACTGGAGCAGGCAAACAACAAGGGCTTGATAATGCAATCTCTGCACTTGATGAACTTACGATTCCAGATAGTGTGACAGTCTTACTCGAGTCTGATGCCGGCTCGGGAACAAAACTTGGTAATAAATTTGACCACCTTGCATACGTGCTTGAAGAAAGCACTCATGAACTTGAGGTCTGTCTTGACACTGCACACGTTTTTGCGGCTGGATATGACCTTTCAACCCCAGCTGCTGTCAATACAACAATCAAAGAATTCGACACAACCGTGGGAGTGGATAATCTTGCATGTGTACATCTGAATGATTCGAAACACGCCTGTGGGACAAACAAGGATGAACACGCACACATTGGTGAAGGTAAAATTGGTGAGTCTGGGATGGAGGCATTTATTAATCACTCCGCAATTGATCCGATTCCACTCGTATTAGAGACCCCAAATGAGAATGGCAAAGGATTTGCATGGAATATTGACCGAGTTCGGAATCTTGCGGAGAATCCCGCCTAATCAGCTCGTGCGAGAGTTTTCATCTGAATACCTTACACACACTCGCCGCGGATTATGGGCTGATTCGCGTGCAGCACTGACACCACTCTCACTTGAGGATAGAACTCGCATTCTTGATGTCGGGACCGGAACGGGTGAGTTTGCACAGGTTCTTGACACCGAGTCTCCTGGCGATATTGTTTGTCTTGACATGGATCCTGAATTACTCACTATTGCACGTTCAAAAACTGACCTCACAACGATTATTGCTGATGCAACACAACTCCCGATCAAATCTGACGCTGTCGATCTTGTCACCTGTCAAGCGCTATTGAGTAACCTCCCGGATCCGGTCAATATACTTCAGACGTTTGCGCGTGTTTCATCTGAGCTTGTTGCCGCGGTTGAACCGGATAATGCTGCTGTCAGCGTTGCATCAACGGTCGATACTGAGGCTCAAATTGAACGCCGGGCTCGCGAAGCATATATCGCTGGTATTCAAACTGATGTTGCACTTGGTGACCGACTTAGCACGGCATTTGATAACGCAGGGTTAGATGATATTGTTCGCCGACGACATTACCATCGCCGAACAACTGAACCCCCCTATGATGATACCGCATTAACTGCAGCAGCTCGAAAAGCGCATGCCACCGCATTACGGGATCACCGCACTGAACTCCGTCGAGAGCTTTCAGATGACGCCTATGACACGCTTCGACACGATTGGCGTGAAATGGGACGGGCGGTTGTCGATCAGATACATAGTGAGACGTACCGTCGCGTGGAGATTATTCCATTTGATGTTGTTGTTGGCCGTGTGTCGTCAGATCAGGCGTAGTAGTATTTGGATGGCTCAAAAGCTAATATAATATGATATTAAACAAGATCAAGCGTTCTCAATAGCTAGAGCGATATGTTAATATCGAGGACATTTTTGTATTTTCACTAACCAATGAGAGAACATGCAAAAAATATCAATGATTCACAATTTAAATCGATGCAATACAGGTTCGATTAGGAGTCGATTTGGACGTGATTAGCGGATGACATCAAGCCCGTGTTGTTTCTCACGCGGTGCACGGCCGCCATCAGACTGCCATCCAGTTGACTCAGACCCTGATGTCGAGCCATTTGCCGTATTGCCCTGCGTCGAGTTGAACTCAGACGCTGAACCCTCGAGACTACGACGTGAGGCATCAGCCTGTTTTTGCGTGGATGGACCCAACACCTGTGCGGACTGGACACCTGTCATAATAGCCATGACACGAACCTTCCCTTTGTACTCTTCTTGAATTCGTGCACCCCAGATCACATTTGCACTTGCCTCGAGTCGCTCAGTAATGCTATCTGCGATACCCTCTGCCTCTTTGAGAGTAAGATCAGGACCGCCGGTAATGTGAACAAGCCCACCTGAGGCACCGCGATAGTCAACATCTAATAGTGGATGATTCATCGCATCGTTGACCACCTCCTGTGTCTTATTCTTGTCTTGAGTTTCACCGACAAGCATGACCGCAACGCCGCCTTGATCCATAATCGTCGACATATCCGCGTAGTCGAGATTGATCAATGATGGCTGTGTGATTGTCTCTGAGATTCCCTTTACTGTCTCAGCAATAATCTGATCCATTACCGAGAAGGCCTTACCAATGGGTAGATTAGGGACGTAATCAAGTAGTCGATTATTATCAAGGACAATAATCGAGTCAGCCTCATTACGGAGCTTTTCAAGCCCTTCTTCAGCTTTTACCGTTCGTGCACGCTCAACATTGAATGGCGTTGAAACCATTCCAACGACAATTGCGCCCTGTTCTTTCGCAATCTTTGAGATAACAGGTGCAGCCCCTGTTCCGGTCCCACCACCCATGCCGGCAGTGACAAAGACAAGATCAGCCTCACCAAGGACATCTTTAATCGTGCCCTGTGCCATCTCTGTCGCCCGTTCACCCATTGATGGGTCGCCACCAGCACCAAGTCCCTGTGTCAGGGACTTTCCGACAAGAATCTTAGTATTAGCTTCGATCATCTTTAGATGCTGTTTATCGGTGTTAATCGCGACTGTATCGGCGCCGTCGACACCAATGTTATACAATCGATTGACTGTATTATTACCGGCTCCGCCAGCACCGACAATCACGATTCGTGGGCTGCCAAAGCCTTCGGGGTCGTCTCCAGCTTCAGCGGCAACATCGCGCTCTTCTTCATCACGCTGCATTGCTTCCTCGACAATATCTTGCATCGTCTTACACCTTTGCCCACGTATGTTTGCTTGACGACTCGTGACGGTCGTCTTGTTGTTCATTAATCATCTCACGTACCGCCGAACGAATGGCTTCTGATCGATTCGGGAACTCGCCCGTTTCAACCATTTGTTCGACTTCCTCTATCTGTTGCTTCGGAATTCGTAGTGTCACACGCTCCATATTTGCATTCCCCCGGTAAGACGGCTCGCGCATTTCATTGAATGCTTTTAGAGACATTTCAATCGGGTACGACTCCGATCTCACACTTCGGTGTGCAGTATGTCATACACCGTCTTACGCAGTCATACAAATAAAGTGATGCCATATAAATCTATCGACAAAAGTAAGACAATTCTAATTGGAATCACATTATTCTGTCAATCAGGATGACTTTTCGAGCACATCCGCAGCAGATGTTCGTCGACCACAGCTAGGACAGAACGCCCAATCTGATTGGATCTCATCGCCACACTCACAGAATACCCGATGAGCGGCTTTCTCACCGCAATTTGGACAGTATACGTGACCATCTATGAGTGCTTTTCCGCACTTATTACATTCTGATATTTCTTCGCTGCTTGATGTCTTACGATTTACTTCAGCATCAATTGCAGTATCTGGCTTTCCGGCTGCCGTTGCAACTGCGTCTTCTTGTTTATTTGCATAAACAATCCCTGACTCATCATCAAGTACAATATTCACCGTCACCTTCCGGCCAGGTGACTCTCCAGTGTGATTTTTGTTTCCTGTCGCATTGTGAGTGGTGTCTGAATTAAGATCATTGTTAAGGCTCCCATTGCCGCCTTCGTGCATAGCCCCCGTATTTTCAAGATATGTGCGGAGTGCCTCACGCATCACCTCACTTTTTGATCCCTCGAATTCTTCGAGTTGTCCGACGAGGTCATCGTCGGCGCGGAAGGTGATTTTGCTCATAATTATCTTATCATTTTTGAACTAGATTAACACTTTCCCTCTGTCTGACAGATGTCATGCGCTTCTCCAAATAGAGATAACCGGTCAGTCATAGGATCTCACGTCGGTATATTCAAGTTTAATCTTATCAATACAGCTGTCGTGGCAGTTACCTTTGATTTATTTGATACCCTTGTCACCGTCAGCCGCCCTGCAGATCCTGCTGCTGCAGTTGCATCTGAACTCCAGACGCGCGGGGTGACTGTTCCATCTGACTGGGAAACCGCGTACAGGACGGTCCATGTTGAGTCACAGCGTGGTTCGGAGGTGCCACTATCAACTCATATAAATGCAGCACTTCAGTCGCGTGATGTTTCGGCTCCAGCTGAGTATATTAGACATGCGGTCACTGCTGCTTTTGATCCGACTGTACAGACGCGTCCCAACGCAATTACTGCTGTGGAGACTGCAGTAGCCAATGGTCCAGTCGGGATTCTCTCGAACTGTTCAGTATCACAATTAGTTCATCGAACACTGATGCGCTCAGATATTGACCGCTCATTATTTGACGCGATTGTCACGAGTGTTGATTGTGGATGGAGGAAGCCACACCCACGAGCATTTCAAGCGGTGGCAAAGTCGCTTCGCGTTGATCCGACGAGTCTTATTCACATTGGTGATAATCCAGAAACAGATGGTGGTATCAACGATGTTGGTGGGCATTTTCATAATATCACTAAGACATCGCTCGGGCAGATTAGTACAGCACTTGACGGTGAATTCAATAATAACGACAGCAATATCAACTAACAGATGAGTGCAGATCCTAATACAAGCAGTAATGACAACGACTCGACTTGGGAGACGCGCAGGTGATTACACTCGGCAGTATTGCAGTCATCGTTGCGATTGGTCTCGATACGATCATTGGTGAACCGCCTGCATTCATTCATCCAGTAGCGCTTTTTGGACAACTAGTTGATATAGTTGATCGGTCGTATGACAGTCCCAACATAGTTGGTATATTAATTGCAACGACCCTTCCGATTGGATTTGGCATTGTTACAGCAACGAGTGTGTATGTCGTGTTTAGTGTTAATTCACAACTCGGTGCGTTCGCAGCTGGATGTGTTTTATTCACACTGATAAGTCTGCGATTACTTCTCAGGACAGTTCATGACGTTGTAATGATGACCACCGCTGATGTCTCGGCGGCTCGTTATGAACTTCGTGCCCTTGCTGGTCGTGATGCCAGTGAATTAGATGCAGCACATATTCGGTCAGCAGCCGTTGAGAGTGCGGCTGAAAACCTCGCTGATGGATTTATTGGACCGCTACTTGCGTTTACATTGTTTGCACCGGTATCGGTATCGATTGGTGTTGCTAGCGCGGCATGGGTCAAAGCAATCAACACACTGGACTCAATGCTCGGATATCGGTCAAAACCTATTGGGACTGCCTCAGCGCGACTTGACGATATTATCATGTGGGTACCTGCTCGCCTCACGGCAGCATTACTATCAGTTGCTGCCGGGCACCCACTTCTCCCACTTCGACAGCAGGTTCGTGCAGACGCAGCACAGACTGCATCACCCAATGCTGGATGGCCGATGGCAACAATAGCAGCGCTTCTGCCAGCTCGTCTTCATAAACCAGATACATATGAGCTTCGAACGTCTGCATCACTTCCAGACAAATCCGTGGCTACCTATGCAATCCAGATTACACGACGAGCAGGAGTAATAGCTATTGTGCTTACAATTACTATTTTGGAGGGAATCACGTGGTTATAAGTGCCATTCGTGGAGGGATTGGCTTTCTCACTCGTGTTCCAATTGGGCACGATAAGAAAGCCTGGGATGCATTTCGACAGACGCCTGTTGCGTTTACAGTTATTGGTTATCCACTCGGTACAATAGTCGCTCTTCCATTTGTTTTTCTCTCTATTGTTCCTGTGCCGACACTCATTGGAGTGTATCTTCTGATTCTTATCGGTGTAACTGGCATTACACACATAGACGGGATAGCAGATATTGGGGATGCCGCAGTTGTTCATGATACTGATGATGAACACAGTCGCCGACGCTCGGTATTGCATGACTCACAGGTCGGTGTTGGAGGGGCACTCGCTGTGACGGTGACTGTGGTGTCACTTGCACTTGGAGTGCTCGGCGCTACTAGAACCACCCCGCAGGTTACATTTATACTTGTCCTCACTGCAGAGGTAGGAGCAAAATCTGCAATGGCACTACTTGTGTGCACAGGTGATGCTGCACATGACGGTCTTGGCGCTGCACTAATCGATGAGTCAACACCACTATCTTTATTTCCAGTTATACTGGCACTAACGCCGTTGCTACTTGCTATTCCATACCTGGGCGCTAGTCCGACTGCAGCGGTAGTATTGACCCCGCTCATCGTCGCATTGGTGATTAAGCAGTGGGCTGACAATGCACTTGGTGGTATCAGCGGTGATGTTCTTGGCGCTGTAAACGAAGTCAGCCGCGCTGCTGCTATTCATGCAGGGGTGGTTGTATGGATGCTTTGATAATGTGTGGTGGTCATGGGACACGTCTTCGCGGTCGACGGAATGATAGTTCAGACAATGAGACTCGACCACCGGATGAGGTTTTAAATATCGAAACTAATGATAATAGCGCTGATCATGGTGATGGATCACGCCCAGACAATTCAGTCACGAATCGGTCATCTGCTGTGTCAGATCAGTCGATAATTGACTGTGAGAAGCCACTTATCGAAATTAATGGCACTGCTATGCTTTCTCATGTGGCTAATGCACTTACAGCAAGCCCGGTTGAGACGGTCTGGGCAGTGACATCACCGAATGCACCCCGAACTGCAACCGCGGTTCGTGAAGCATCTCGGTTTGAATCAATAGCATCAATCGAAACCCCAGGCGATGGATACGTTTCTGACCTCCAGCATGCGCTTTCTATGCTCGACACACCAGTTGTAACCACCCCAGCCGATCTTCCACTTATATCAAGCGATCATATTGCAAAGGTAATCAACACCGCTCGTCTAAACGATGATAATGACCCGACGTCGACTATGCTGTGTGTTCCAGCAGCACTAAAAAAACAACTTGGTGTTTCTGTTGATACAGTATTTGAGCATGATCATCTCCAGGTCGCCCCAAGTGGTATTAATATCGTTGCAGGAGATACTGACACTGTACAGTTGAGTTATGATGCTCGACTAGCAATTAATGTGAACCGACCGACAGATAAGCGTGTCGCAGAAAAGCTATGCGAGTAATACTTGTTGCAGGAACGACGAAGACGGCTACAATAGAAGGCATCAGTGCTGCTGGTGCGACGTCTCGTTTACTCATGCACACGCCGAGTGCAGACGCAGAAATCATTAGCTATGGTCTCCCTATCCAAGCACCTGTTACCCCGATAAGTCCAAGCGGTTGTCCAACGCCTGCAGTGATAACCCGAGCAATTCGAGAACGGATTGGATTTGATCTGACTATCATCGATGCTGGACTTGCCCGTCCAACTGGTGCGCCGACGGTCTCTGTTGGTGCTCGTCCTGGTCGCGATATTCGTGAATCAGAGCCTGTTCCGACCGCCCCGGAATTGTTTATTAACGCACGGGAGTTTGGGCAGTCACTACCTGATGATCAAATTGTTATTGGAGAAACTATACCAGGTGGAACAACAACAGCACTCGCTGTTTGTCGTGCCCTTGGTGTTGATGTCCCAACATCATCATCAATCCCCACAAACCCACTCAGACTCAAACAAAATGTGACTGATAAGGCCCTTTCGACAGCAGGCATCAGTCCTGGTCAATTCGCACACAATCCTAAACAAGCGATTCGGGCTGTTGGCGATCCGGTATTAGCTGTTGCTGCGGGGACAACCGTTGGCGCAATCGAATCTAATACGGATGTTATTCTTGGCGGCGGAACACAACTGCTGACGGTTGCAGCTCTTGTCCGTCATGCTGGTGTTTCCGACCGAGCGACGCTCGCAACGACATCATATCTTGCTGCAGATGTCACAGGATTGAATGAGACAGCAACGGCACTTAATCTTGATTTAATCGTCACGAACCCTGAATTCGGGGCTCATGATGTCGACGCTGGACCACTCAGTGAGTACGCCAATGGTGTTGCTAAAGAAGGAGCTGGGATGGGTGGTGCACTTGCGCTTATTGCGGAGGCAGACCGACTGAACGAGGTGATTCCAGCAGTGCAACGCGTTCTAAATCGTATTGAACAACAGCAGTCTCACGAAAATACTGTTACGTATACCGATACGAAGAGTCCTTAAATTGATTCTAAAACGAACCTTTGACACATGATTACATACGATTGTTCTTGACACCCTCTCCGCCCTGAATGACAGAGTTACCCTTGCATCTTTCAATAATGACACTCAACATATCACAAATGCTACTATCGAATCTGACAGAGACTCAGACTCTATGTATAAACGATGAGTCATACGATCGAGGTCGATGAATCCTGAGGCTGTAGCCGACGTTGACCGTGTCCCACATGGTGGAAGTGAGGATACTTCTCGCCTTGATTTCAGCGCTAACACCAATCCCGACCGCCCTCCAGGTGTTGCGGAGGTATATGAGTCAGCGCTCTCAGATGCAACACGATATCGCGATGACTTTTCTGCGTTCACTCAGGCGGCAGCTTCATATGTGAACTGTGACGCTTCAATGGTGACACCGGTGCCGGGAGGGCTTGCAGCTCTTCGGCTTGCAGTTGCTGTCACCGTTTCATCAGGCGATCGAGTATTCATTCCTGAGCCGGGATTCAGTGAGTATGCTAGAGAGGTCAAACTCCAGGGAGGTATACCGGTTGGCATTGCACATGATACGATTGTTACTGCCGATACAACACCAAATGATATTGCCGCAGTGATTATTTGTACGCCAAATAATCCAACCGGAGATTGTATTGACCCGGAGGTTATCGATGCATTTCGACAGCGCTGCATCGAGACTGATACGACAGTTATTATTGATGAAGCATTTATGGATTTCATTGATGCACCGAGCATGGCTGGCGCGCGCGGAACAATTGTTGCCCGATCACTGACGAAGATCTTCGGTCTGCCGGGACTTCGAGCGGGCTTCGCAGTTGCGGATGGGGTGCTAGGCGACCGACTTGAGTCAGCACGACCGACATGGTCACTCTCAACACCAGCGGCTGCTGTCGGGCAGTATTGTCTTACACAGGATGATTTTGTTCGCGCGACTCGTGAGCGTGTGAGTACAGAGCGTGAACGACTTCGAACAGCGCTTGAGACAGAGTATACCGTCTTTCCTTCAGATGCCCCATTTTTATTACTTGGTGTTGATACAACTGTTTCAGCCATTGCCGACCGAAGTCCAACAACAAAGACTGATGCTGTTGATGCTCTTCTTGCTCATGCTCGTGAGAATGGTATTGAACTTCGAGATGCACGGACATTTGAGACATTAGATGCACATGTTCGCGTCGCTATCCGTCGTCCACATGAGAATGATAGACTTCTCTCTGTCCTGCTTGAAGACTGAGTGATGTAATAATGACTGAAGAAAATACGGAATCTGATACTACCTCAGATGTCACTGATTGCACTGATCATAATATCTCATCTGAGAATGACGATATGACATTTTTTGATCTGACCGTTCGAGATGGAGTGTGTCGTCTCTATCGTCCGGATACTCGATGGCTCTCGACAGGATACAATGGCGGGGTATCTCGAGGCGATGTGGCATATCTTCTTTCTGTCCCCCATGGGTGGACCGAAACTGCTGTTTCTGCATACGTCGCCGAGCGATGTGCAACTGCTGGATTTGAATATATCTCCACTTTCACCGATGGGAGGGGGAGGTCATTAACTGATACGCAAACAGAAACGCCTCACAACACTACACACGCAGGTACTGATGATACCATATGGATGAATGCTGAGACAAGGACATACGCACCAGCATTACTCACTGGTGTTGACCTCCAACATGCCCGACGAGCACGTCTTGACCCCGTTGAGGTAATCGTCACCGCTGGGGTTAGTAATCCAGCAACACTCCCAATGTCAGAGACGATAAATGATAACCAGTCAACAGAAAATGCAATGACGGATGCTGAACCCGATACAAATATAGATACATCTGGTGAACTGGACGATTCCCGAATCAACAAGTCTGATAGAGATGATTTTGGAACCGTGAATATCATCCTTGGGACGACACGGTCACTCACTCCAGGAGCACTTTCAAATCTTGTTGCTGTTGTGAGTGAAGCAAAGGCGGCAACACTCATGACACAGACCGGATTTACTGGGACAACATCTGATGCAGTTCTGATTGCATCAGACCCAACAGGCAATATGAATCGGTTTTCTGGCAGCGCCACTGCTGTTGGCAACGCTGCACGAGTGTGTGTTCGTGATGCTCTCTGCGCTGCGCTTGCATCTCGATACAAATCTGAGCCTCTTCCAACGTCCGTCGAAATGGCTTCACACGGGATTGTGACCGATGATCGCGCTTTCGTTAGTCCTGTTCAAATATCGGAAGAGACAGACACAACAACAGAATCATGACAACACTGTATGCCAGCAGCGGATCTCGACAATCACAAATCCGACTATTAGGGCATCAGCCAAGACACCCAATGGTGCGAGTATGATATCCTCCGCGCCCTGAACGGCGCGGTTTCCCCCCAACTGCACGCTTGGTGTCGAGCGATACGACACCAACAAAGGCAAGATTCCGCCGCGTGGGTGTACTCCGGTTCGCGCTCAGTGCGTAAGCCCGGTGAAGAGTGTGGCGGGTTCGACATCCCGATATAGATGCGGTATCTCCTTGCACAGCGTCCGACACTGCATCGGACTCGCCCCCGCCGTTCGTGGTCGGGGACGCACGGGTCGTGCCATCGGTCTGCCTGTCCTTTCTACCACGGTGAACAGGCTCGCACGTCGAAGGGGTTGAATTGTGTCGTTGCGTCATCCCATCCCGTGTTGCAGGGGTAGGGGCATGGGTACTGTCAGCACCATACGGTGCGTTTCGGCGGGGAAGACTCCAAGTGGTTCCCAAATTAGTTCCAACGATTGAATTACTCTACTGCACGTTCTCTGTATGTATAGATCCGTGGAAAGCAGAGTGAAAGTTGACGCGATTCACGCCCGTCTGAAAATCAGGATTCTCTCGCTGTTAAAGATAGTAGAGATATGTTATATTCAAGCGCAATCCTCGATATTCGCATATTCATTTGCGGGCATATCAGATTAAATTGTATCAGTTATACACCGATAATAAAGGGAAGCACCGACACGTCGCCTTCTTTATGTTCGGTCCTCTGAATTATGTCATGACAGACGAAGCAAATGAGTCATCGACAATGAATCCAAAAAAAACCCGTCAACAAACACCTGGCGGTGGTGAACGCCCTGCTGCAGAGACAATCACACCGACCGCGCCTGAGGAATTCGGTCGAGTGCAGGTATGGTGGGGTGGTGGAAAGGGAAAGACAACTGCTGCACTTGGAATGGCATTCCGTGCTGTTGGACATGGCTTCCGTGTCCATATGCTTCAATTTATGAAAGGCGGTGCCGATTCAGTCGAGGGGGCTCGAGGAGAGTATAATGCAATCGCTGCTGTTCCCGGAATCTCATATGAGAACACGGGTCATTACGGATGGCATGGGTTGCTTGATGGATCCGATGATGATGAACATCATGCAAAAGCTAAAGGAGCAATGCGACGGACGCGGGCACTTCTTGATGGGATTTCTGATGCTTCATTGGACACCCCAATTGATCTCAGCGGAGACCCTGAGGATGGAGTTCACCTGTTGATTCTTGATGAAGTTCTCTATGCCGTTGAACAAGAACTTATTACACAGGATGATGTTCTCTCACTTATTGAACAAAAGCCAGATAATCTCGAACTCGTTCTCACCGGGAGCCACACTGAGCCGACGTATTTATTCGATGATGTTGATTTGATAACTAATGTTAGAAAACAGAAACATCTCTTTGATGATGGTATACGTGCGCGAAAAGGAACTGAATATTAACAGTATTGATACTTATCAAGAGAGCCACTGGCATCCAGATGCAATCGATATCCGAGTTATGCAGTGCCATCATCGCACTGAATCCATATCCTGAGATATTAGAAAGATATTTGTTGCATATATGA